>ERZ857745.7-NODE-7-length-323354-cov-30.182546_pt1 | contig 323354 bp, 281 predicted proteins | sample MGYA00519699_ERZ857745 | MGnify/ENA primary metagenome ERZ857745 (study PRJEB31778, sample SAMEA3449357) | human gut metagenome | biome: human gut; feature: human-associated habitat; material: faeces | place: United Kingdom | collected 2010/2012 ... | reverse complement strand
AAACAAAGTGTCATATATGGCGGCAAATAAATACCTAACTTAAACATAATAAGCCGTTCTTTTAGTTACACTCCAATTTGTTTTCAGTCCAAATAACCATTCACTTCTGCACGATTGCTCAAATTTTTATAATCAACAAATTATATATAGTCTATTAATATCATTTATAACATATTTAATATCTACTGCTATAATTATGTTATTTCGCTAGACTAAAGAATATCATAAATGTCAACAAACAGATTAACAATTTCTTTATAAATATTATTATCAATACAGTCAAGTATATCAAATGTATTTAACATTACTGCACCAGTATAATAATTATTACACTGATAATTTCTAATTGTTCTATGATTTCCATCAATAATCTGATAATCAAAAATTATATCATGCAATAATAAAACAGGTTCATCATTTATATTAGAGTTAAATAATGGATCGTATTCATTTTTGGTGGAATCAAGTACTAAATTGTAGAGCTGTTCCGTAACTATATTTACAGTAGGTTTATTGATTACTTTTTTTCTTAATTTACTTATATTAATTTCAATCGGACAAGTGGCATTAAGATAATTTGTTCTTAAACATACGGTAGCGTCAAAGTATTCTGTAAAAATATCATTCGATTGTTCTAAAGAAAAATCAGAAGATTGCAATATTTTAGAAAATGATTTTAATCTTTTTCTAAGATTAAAATTAAATAAATTATGCGATATCAACGATTTAACAAGCTTAGGATAATCCTCAATAAATTTCATTAGATTTTCATCAATCATCTATATATATCCCCATTGTTCTATAAATTCAAGCATGATTAATTATTCAATGTAGTATTTTTATTAATCTGACAGTAAAACCGACTTGATTATTTCAACAACTTGCTTTTCATCTTCAACAATACAATTTTGTTGAGAAATAAATTCATCTAATGCATTTAATATATCTTTATACTCATATATAATTTCATCACTTTCAAATATATTATTAGACTGTACAAGTGATGAAAGAATCATTATAATAGACACCATAAAAGCTCTTAAAAACTCTTTAAGAGAAAACAGAAAAGAGGTTTAGTTTGTGAACAGCATACAAAGGGAAATTTGTGAAAATCTTTGGAATGAATATGAACCACAACTCCGCAAAATCTGCAGAGTCAAATTAAGAAGCTGCCCAGATGAAGTTGATGATGTTATGTCAGAAGTGTCTTTAGCTTTATGCAAACAAATAGAAAAATTTGGCAAACCCGAAAAACCAAAACAATGGCTATATGCAACATTTAATAATATTATTAATTTAAAGTATCGGGAAATATATAAACAAAAGGAAAAACAAGAAAACATTGAAAACAAAGATTTCGAATTACCGTTTGAACAAAATGGTATAGAAGAAAAAATTGAAGAAATATATAACAACGAAATAAGAGATAAATTATCCACTTTTTTGTCCAATGATGAATGTATAATTATTAAGTACATATATTTTGACAGATTAAAAATGAAAGAAATTGCTGATATAATTGGTTCAACAGAATCAGCAGTAAAACAAAAACACTATCGAATTTGTAATAAATTAAGAAAGTCAGCAAAAGAATTTGAAAAAAATTATTGAAATTGCATTACCTTTTCAAATTATAAAACAACCTAAAATATAGAAAGGTGATATTATGGATAGATTAACACTTTTAGAAACATTAAAATCCAAATCAATGACCTTATCACTTGAAGATATTCAAGGAATTATGGATGAAGAACTTAATAAAAATCCAGAGGAAATGGATGCTGAACTGATAGACTTATGTGCGGATGTTCTAGATAATGCATATTTTGGTACTCAGGGTGAAGTTATTACTTTAGAAAATAACAGCGAAGAAAATCAAGATAATACCAAAACACATGCAAAAAGGATTAAATTCAGCAAAGTATTATTAATTGCAGCTGTTTTCATTATAATTGCAAGTATCGCTATACCAGTAAGCGCGCGATATGTTCATAATGAAACATCTGATAAAATCGTTCAATTTTTCAGTGACCATTTCAAAATGGATTTGCGTGAGGGTAATCAAAATGCAAATTATCATTCTAATGACAATGTTAATTTAATTAGTGAACTTGAAAATGCGGGATTTGATAAAATTATATTGCCTGCTGCTTTTTTGAATGACAACTATTCAAAAGAAGATATCAGAATTACAGAGAATGATTCTTCTTTATCAGCGGATGTCGATTTCAAACTTGATAATAATATGACAGGCTGTATTGGTATCACTAAATACAAAAGTGCTGATATAGGCGAAATGCTTGTAGGTCAGGGTGAAATTGGTAAACAATATGATTCTGCCAAGCAAATTACTATTAATGGAATGGATGTTCTTATATTTTCTTCAAGTGAACAAGCTTATATCTGCTATGTCGACAATGACATAGATTATTCAATAAGCGTTCTTAATTGTGATTTGGATAAAGGTGTTGAAATTGCCAAAACATTAGAATAATCAGGAGATTTATATGAAAAAATAATTAATTTAATAATAACAGGATGTTTAATTTTCGCTTTACTAATTCCACAAGTGGCATTTGCAGCAGTAGGAGGAGAAGAAGCAGAATGGCAAGATATTGTCTTATCAGATGAGGAATTTGAAGAAATACTTTCTAATAATCCAGACAATCAAATTACGCCATTGTCTTCAGATTTAATTAATAGACATTCCATTGCAATACAGAAGAATGGAAATTGTTTAATAATCGCTGGAACAACTTATGGCTCATCAGAAGTTTCAAAATGTGGATTTACAAAAGTTTCAATACAACGAAGAAGTAACAGCAGTGCATCTTGGAGCAATTATCAAACATATTCTGATTTGTACAACAACAGTCATCAATATATTTTATCAAAAAGCATTTCTGTCCCAAGTGGATATCAATATCGTGTTACTTGCACACACTATGCTAAGAAAAATCTTGTTTCAACACAAAAAATCAATGGTACATCTAACATACTAACCTTTTAAATGTTAACTAAACTAAACAAGGACTCTTAATTATAGAGTCCTTGTTTTTTTGGGGGTATTTTTTGACCATTTCAAAAAGTTTTCAAAAAAGTGTTACTTCTTTGTTCATTATTGCAACTACACATATGGAAGCAATGTTCAACAAATAATTAAAAAGAACATTATCTTTCAGTCGATGTTAAAAATACAAATTAAATAATTCTGGTATTAAAATTTATCAACAAAGTGATTTTATAAAATGAAACACATTGTAATTTGCAGATTATATATCAGAACAGATAAAAGCAAAAATGCGTTACACATAATCATTGGTTTTAACAACCACATTTATGAAGATGATATGTTCCATAAAGCGCTTTTAAAACAAAATCTTCTTTACAATATTTTTAACATCGACAAATATATCTGTTCTTTTATAAATCTCATTTAACAACTATATTTCTAAATATTAAACCAACTATTGAATGTTTAAATATATAATAACGGAATTAAAATTAGAGTTTAGGAGGGATTTATGAATAAAATTAAATCATTTGTTGAAAAATTCCAGATGTTTATAACAAATTTACCAAAGTTTGAAGCAACTGGAACAGAATCAATCGGCTCATTGGATCCAAAGGAAACAGCCCAGTGCTACAGAAAAGTTGGCGGCAGTTATCTTGTTGTTTACAACCTCAGCGGTACAACAAAACATAAGGCTGGATTTGTTAAGTATGCCGGTGGCGTTACATCAGCTCCTACAGCTTCTAAGACTTACAAAAATGGTTCCACTTCAGAAACCATTTATGCTGATACAGCTAATAAAATACAATCGGCAGTCTTGATCCGCAGGAATCCTGCCAGTGTCTTGGTAAGGTTGATGGAATGTATCTTGTATGCTATAAAGTCAACGGAACATCAAACTATAAGTGTGGCTTCGCTGCATACAGTGGTGGCTGTTAATTACAATCCAATATAATCAAAAAGGTTCTGTGTGCCTATGGCATGCAGAATCTTTGCGCGCATTTATATAAAAATTTTTATTTTCTTAATTTGTTGTAACAATCACATTGCAAAACAGCTCTTTAATTATATCAGAAAAAATTGATGGGAAGTGGTATAAATACATTATAAAAAACGCAATGTAAATCCATTAAAATTTTATTTGAGAGAGGTACTTTATTATGAAAAAAGCAATATCAATATTTATATCAATTATATTATTAGCTACAACAATTTTATCCGGCAGTCTGTCAGCTTTTGCCGAAAACACAACTAAATATTGGGAGCCACGTCCTAATTGTCAAGATACAATTGCCTGTGTAAACGATAAAGAATACAGCGATGATATTAAAATATCTTATAATAATGATTCAGAGCAGTTCACAATTTCATATAACGGCAAAGGTGTAGTGATAAATTGGGAATTTCCTCTTTCGGAAGAAAACAAAGACTATAAAATTGTTTCTCAAAGCAATAATACTATTTATATAAAACTTATAAATAAAAATCAAGAATTACCTTATATTAACGCTCTTGTTGATTTTGGTGAAACAACAACTTTGAAAAATAAAACAAAATCAGGTGAACAAACCAGCAAACAATCTAAAGAAAATAGAATAAACGAATCAAGCACAACAAAGGAAAAAACATCAGAAACAACAATTCCTACAACACAAAAAACAAATACAACAATTCAAAACCACACCAATACACCCATAAATAACATTCAGCCCGACTCGAATAATCAAAATACAAATAAAATAATCATTCCTTGTATAATAGGTGTATGTATTTTAATAATAATTTTTATCATAGCAAAAAAAATTAAACATTAAATTATTAAGAAACTGAAAAAGACTCAGTTCCTCTTTATTTTTATAAAAACATCAAAATCTATTTGTAACATTCCCAATATTATTTAACTCTATATTTATGACGGCGTCAGAAAGGCGGTAAGAATATGGACGAAAAAGAACTTGTTATAAGGGCTAAAAAAGGCGACATAGATGCTTTTTGTATTCTTTATGATAATTACATACGGAAACTTTTTAACTACGCATATTATAAACTCGGCAACAGTGAGGATGCTGAAGATGTTGTACAAGATTGTATGCTTACTGCTTTTGAACAGCTTGGAAAATTAAAAAATCCTAAAGCATTTTCATCATGGCTGTTTACAATACTGTATCACGGCTGTATGTCTGCAATCAAGGAACAGATAAAGCAGAGAAATACTTGTGACATTGAAGATTATGCAAATGCATTTTCATATAACAATACCGTCGATGTTGAGCGTGAAGAACTCAAACAGGCATTAAACAGATTAAGCGAGGATGACAGAAATATTGTTCTGCTTTCGGTAGTTGTCGGACTCAACAGCAAGGAAATTGCAAAGATAACAGGGTTTACTGCAGGAAATGTCCGACAGAGGCTGAGCAGAAGCTTATCCAAAATGAAACGCTATTTATCTTAAAGGAGTGTTTGCAATGAAAAATAATGATTTTGATTTTATTAAAAATAGATTTGACAGTGTAGAGCCGAGTATGCCTGACAGTCTTAATAAAGAGATATTAAGACAGAAAATTTCATCAAATGAAGAGCATAAAACGATTAAATTTGAGCAGAAAAAGAATTACTTTAAACCGATTATTTCTGCTGCCGCTTGCTTCATATTGATTGCAGGTATTGCCTTTGCAGCAAATTCAGATGTGTTTAATACTGAAAAAATTTCAGGTTTCGGCAACTATGACGAGGTTAACTCAAAAATAACCGAGCTTGAAAAAGAATCTTCCGTTTCAGAGGGTGGATGTGGTATTTTCAATACTACTTTAGTAAAAGATGAAGAGAATGTTGAAAAGCCTGATGTTGTAAAAACAGACGGCGAATATATCTACTGTGCTTATTTTGATGTAGAAGGCTATACCAACAGAAATAAGGTTTATATATATAAGATCCAGGATAACGAATCAGAATTTGTTTCAGTAATTGATAAACTTGCTTCCGATACAGACGGTGAATATTCTGATTTTTACAAAATAAACACTCTTTTTGTTTATAATAACCGTCTTGTAATTATTTTAGATAAATCAAATCCTATGTCCGCTGATAAATATAAGCGTGATTTTAACACAACGATAATAAAGATTTATGATATTTCCGATAAATCAAATCCGTCATTGATTACTGAAATTGAGCAAAGCGGAGAATATAATCAGGCAAGAATGATTAGCGGTATTCTTTATTTAACATCAGATTATAATGTTGAAACAAACGATAAGAATTATACAATTCCGTGGATTAAGCAGAATGAAGAAACAACATATGCGTCATCAAAAAACATTGTCTGCTTTGAAAATGCAAAAACCGCACAGTATGCCGTTATCAGTACGATAGATGTTGAAACGGGTGAACTCTCAAAAGGTCTGAAAGCAGTTTTGGGCGGATCTGCAAAAATATATTGTACCAAGGATTATATGTATATAAATGAATATATTGAAGGTGAAAGATACGGCGAACCTGAAAGAGATGTAACATCTGCAATGAAATTAAATTTCAAAAACGGCAAATTCACTTATGCAAGTGAAACCGAGGTAAAACAGTATTCAAATAATACTATCGACATTGGACGAGGCGATATGTATGACAGCTTTCTGTATCCTTTTGGCGAATACTATATAAGTCTTGGTCACGACGCAAATGATTTTAAAGACGAAATCATACTTTTCGATAAAAATATGAAAGAACTTGACAGCATTATTTTTGAAAATGAATGTATTTCTGTCAATACAAATCTTCCTCGTTTTGATAAAAACACAAATACAATAACCCTTCCGGCAAATTATTATGACGAAGGAATAGAAGATTACCACTATCAAGGCGCTGTTGTATTAGAAATCACCAACAATAAAATAGAGATAAACGATAGAATTAAGGACTCCACTCATATTATAAACATTGATTATGAAAACTATTATTATTGTCCACAAATAGTTTATGATGATTGCATTTACAGTATTTATATAAATAACAATGCACCTGATAACAAAAAGCTCAAAGTTTTTTCTTATAAATTTTAATTGGAGAACATTATGAAAAGAAAATTCACTAAAATTACAGCGTTGCTTGTAACCGTGGCACTGCTTATGGCAGTACCCACTTTGAGTGCATACGCAAATGAAGAAAATACAACTGCTGTCTTATCCGAATCCGCCGCACAAAGCACAACTAATAATATAAAGGAAAGCACGACCGTTCCCGAGGACAGGCAAACGACAGATAATCAGGGAAGCACCACACAGCCACCGACTACAGAACCTGTAAAGGAAGAAATCGAATCGATCCGATTTACGGTCGGCGAAAGCTGCAAAATCGGCGTCAAAGAGCCGTATCAGCTTTGTCTTAAAAATCAGGATAACAAAACAGTTAAAGACGGCATTACCTATAAAAGCAGCAATAACAGTGTTGTGTCCGTTGACAAAAACGGAAAAATAATCGGTAAAAAAGCAGGCATTGCCAATATTACGGCTGAAACGGAAAACGGCAAAACGTCAGTTTGCAAAATCAATGTTGTAAAGGCTGCAACAGGATTAAAGCTCAATATCACATCAGCCTCTATAGGAATAAGCGAAAAAAGTGTTGATCTTGACTCAACATTGGTTGGCGGTTATTCAAGACTGAGGCAGTACAGCTCATCAAATCCAAAAATTGCATCGGTTGACGGAGACGGAATTGTTACTGGAATTAAAGAGGGTACGGCGACGATTACCTGCGTAACCTTCAACGGTATAAAAGCCACCTGCAAAATAACCGTAGGCAAAAAGCCGACAAGCATTAAGATTACAAATAAAAATAATGTAATTCAAAAAGGCTCAGATAATCACAGGATTACATATTCTCTTTCAAAGGGAGCGTATTCATACAGGCTGACCTATTCCGTTAAGGACAAAAGCATAGCAACAATTGACAGTAATGGTTATATAACAGGCCGGAAAAGAGGCAAAACTACCGTCACCGTAAAGACCTATAACGGCTTAACTGCAACGCAGAATATAACTGTCAATGATGATTCGCTTTCGCTCAATGTTAATTCAACACAAATTGCACTCGACAATAAAAATGTAAAGAAAGTAAAATACGGCACATCTGTACAAGGCAGAAATCTTGAGGCATTTATTATAAATGGCTCAGATCATAACAGTCTTAATCAGGAATGCAAAATTAAAGCAAACAGTTCAGTTAATATAAGGAGCGGTCCGGGAACAAGCTATGGTATCGTTTCCTCTGTAAAAAACGGAACAAAGGTGACAAGAATAGCAAAGTCCGTAAAAAAAGCTAACGGATACACATGGGATAAAATTGTTTTAAGCAATAAAAAGGAAGGTTATATTGCAAGCAAATATCTTGTACTTGTTAAAGATAATACGCCTGTCAAGAAAACATTATTTATGGATTTTGCTATACACGGCTTTGAAGATGAGTATTACCGTGACGGACAGGTGCTTGTAAATGAGGCAAATGTGTTGATAGATTATTTTGTAAATCACATAAAAGAGCTGAAAAACTATACACTCGTCATTGTTCCCTGTGCAAATCCCGACGGCGTGATTGCAGGAACAAATAATCAGCGTGCCTGCAATACCGCTTTCGGAAGATGCACGGCAAACCACATTGATATAAACAGGGATTGGGGCAGCTTCAGGGCAGTCGAAACACGAGCACTGCGTGATTTTATAAAGCAGTGCAAGCCGACATTTTACCTCAATATACACGGCTGGCTTAACGAAACGCTCGGCGACAGCAACTTAAACGCAATTATCAGTAAGGAGCTTGGGCTTGCAAAGAAGATGAATAATAATTATCCGTCAAACTACGCAATAGGTTGGGTACATAAGAATCTTAAAATTCCTGCAACACTTGTTGAATATAAGTCATCGTCGTCCGTTTCCACGCAGAAAGATATAAAAATGATTAAAGCAATCATTAATTCAAACGGTAAAGCACCTGCTTCAGCGAATTCATCAACAAATAAATTCCCAACACCTGCAAACTGGAAAAACGGTTCAACTCCCGAGCCTGTTTACAATGTGAGCAATTTAGCCGAAAAATCTGATTCTCTTAAGGCAAAAGCATCTGCAAAATGTTACAGAAAATCGGGCAGTTCCTATGTAATCGTATATAATTACGGCAGTAAAAATCATAAAGCAGGCTTTGTGAAATATGCAGGAGGAATAAAAAAAGCACCGACCGACAGTAAAACATATAAAAACAAATCGTCATCTCAGGCAGTTTATGCCGATACAGCAAAAAAGACTAAAATCGGCAGTCTTGATTCTAATGAACGCTGTGTCTGCCTTGGAAAAATTGACGGAATGTATCTCGTGCTTTATAATGTAACAGGTACGAATAAGCAAAAAAGTGGTTTCGTTTCTTATAACGGCGGTTGTTGATTAACTCCTTAGAATACATCATTCTTTCTGTTGTATATCTTAAATTGGGTACTTCACTTCACCTATCCTGATGACAGGAGCCACCTTCCACCGAGTGAGCATAATACTCCCTTGGCGGAAGGTTTTACTTTTTGGCTTACTGCATTTTCAGTTTGTAAAGCAGACTGCTCTTACCGCCATGCTTTCTGTATCTCTGTTCAGTAACAATAAATCCCTCTTTTCTTAAATCCTTCAAAGCTCTCCGAACTGTTGATTCAGAGAGCTTTAATTCTTTTGCAATGGTCGGAATAGAGGGCCAGCATTCACCGTCTTTGTTTGCCCGGTCATAAAGGTAGATATATACCGACACAGCTCTGTGAGATAAATCTGCTTTGTAAATATGATTAAGTCTACCTATCCTGCTCACCCTCTTTTCTTGACGGCGGTTCAATTTTATTATTGCTAACCTTCTCCTGTTCTTTGGATTCCTGTGTACTGTCAGGAATATTTTCTTCTGCCGTATTCTCAGTAGGCTTTTCAACTTTAACATGATTCTGTCCTGATGATGTGTTATTTTCACTTTCATTATCTTCAACTGCGTCTGTCCATTCAGGATGATATTTGCGTATAATTTCATCTATCAGTTCATTCTTGTTGGCATATTGAACCTCTCGATTGCCTTGTTCTGTCATCTTATAAGGTTCTTCAAAATCAATACCCCATTTAAAGAACAATTTCAACTTTACACGCATTGGATAACATCCTGTTTTCATAACAATGAAGTTGACTTTCGGAAGAGATTTCAATTCATCAGGAGTCATTAACGGTCTTTCAATCATCTGCAAAGACTGTGATGGATCGTTCTTGCTTCTGCTCACGGAGCCTGTCATTACCGTTCTGTTGCCGAGTGCCTTTGATAATATATCTGCCGAGCTGCTGTTCGGTGCAAAACCACCGAATATCGTGAGCTGAGTGTTATCAATAATAATTTCACTACCTTCTTTACCGTAATTCTTTTCAAGCTGAGCAAAGGATTGAATGATCGGTACAATCTGAAGGCGTCTTGATCGGGATGCACTAAACATCATTTCTGCCGATTCTATCTTGGGCAGCGTGCCGAATTCATCGCAGAAAAACACACAGCGGTTCTTAAGTTTGCCGTCATTCTCATCAGCAACCGAGAGTATCTCTCTGTACAACTGCTGAATGATTAAGGAAATCATAAAGAATGTGTTGGGATTTTCTTCGGGCATAACAAGAAAGATTGCACTTTTTTGATTGCAAAATTCCTCTGCATCAATTTCGGTGTCAAAGCAAAGAATCTGTTCGAGTTCCGAGTCAAGAAATGAATTAAGACGAGAAAGAGCAGTAATAATCATATTTTTTATTCATAAATCTTTCGGCTTGCTCTTTGAAATTCAAGGCGAACGAAATTCCTTTAGCAAATGCGTCAATGCAATACTCATCATTGAACTGTACGATATACTTAAACACATCATCGTCATAATCCATTTCGGGATAATTTGGATTGGTCTTTCTGATGACATTTAAAATTTTGTCCTTCATTTTTCGTTGAGCTTGGTTAAGTAATTCATATCTTGGATTGTCAAGAGGGTTAGCTCTCGAAATCACAAGCTCATATACCATTTTAAGTTCTGTCATCTCTTTCATATCCTCACCACCTTTCGTTTTAGGTTGTGGTGATGTTAACTCTGTTTGAATTTGAATTCAAGTTATTTTTTCATCTGCAAGGGGTCTTGACAGAAAATTATGAATTTGCTAATATGAAAACGGAGAGAAAATTCAATAAAACTATGATGAACCAATATGCATTTTTATTTTGAGATGCGTATAGGTTTTTTATTTTTTTTAGAAAGGGGAATGAAAAATGTTGTATCAAAAAATTCCAAGCGGAAGATTTTGGATTATGCCAAATGACTTTTTTGAAAAATATAAATTGAACAGTCGTGACTTTATGGTCTATTGTTTTTTGGTTTCTAAAAAAGATAAAAAAGGAAAAAGTTATTGGTCAATAAGAAGAATGGCTGAACAATGCAATATGAGTTACGAAAGTGTAAGACGAGCACTAAAATCTCTTGAGGATCAATGCTTGATTGATGTAGAGCACTGCTCGGTCAATGGTAAAAAAAATTCAAATATTTATACTGTGCATCGGTTGGTTTGATTTTGCTTTCTACTTTTGCATTTTTGATGCATAAACAATATAAAAGCCCGGAATGAAAAAAGTGAATGAAAAAAACGATGATTTTTTAATGAAAATCTGCGGCTTTTGGATCGATTTTGAGGCGGATTTCAAGCCGTCGATTTTAAAGCAGGATAAAGGGGTATGATTTTCGGGCATTGAAATGCCCGAAAACGCCGTCCGGCAAAGCCTGTCGGCTTTTCGATTCGTAATACTTTTGCGTATGATTCCAAATTCGTATGCAGTCAGGGGTGTTTTTCGCAGAAAATCAAGGTTTTTGAGTATTCACGGAAAGGAGTGCGTATGATGAACAAAACGAAAGCGGAAATTGAGCAAATGGCGAGCTTTATTTGCCGTGAAAAAGGACAATATATGTTCAATAAAAAAGAAATCGGAATCATTACCGGGTTATGCAAAGACAAGATTGCAGAGCTCTGCGAGAACATTCCTGCAGCCTGTGACAGCAGAGTTAAGTTATATTTCATCAAAGATGTACTAAATTATCTCTACAATTCTTGATGAAATATATAAATTCAACTCGGCATACAGGTCAAAATCTCACAAAAAATGTGTCTCTTTTTTGTCAGGTATTGGTCTGGCTATTTGCAAAACTGTGTGGTAGTGTTTGTGTTGCCAAAAGGCAAAATAATTACTATACGGAGGTAAATTATGTACGAATTATACGACAAAAACGGTAACCAAATCGGCTACCGAATGACAAAAAGAATTAAAAATGAAGATGGCAAATACGATGTATTAACTGCTCGATCAAAGACAAGTGAAAAGGATTGCCGAAAGAAACTTGATGACATGATTAAGGAGTATTATCAACTCCAAGAGAAGAAAAAGAGTGGCGGTGTCTTCTCCGAAATGAAATTAAAAGACTATGCTGACAACTGGTATCACCTTAATATCGAGAAAGCGAACTGCACGCAAAAGAACAAATACATGTACAAAAACATCGTCTACAACCACATCATTGAACACCTCGGTTCGATAAAGTTATGCAACTTAACTGAGGATGACTGCCAAAGATTCATAAACGAATATGCAGGATGGAGTAAGACATTTGCATCAAAGGTACGCATGGTGTTAAGGCGTATACTTACAAAGGCTGAAAAGCAGGAACTCATCAAAACCAATGTAGCAAAGGACATCGTCCTGCCGACTGTGTACGAGAACAAGCACAGACCAATCACTGATGATGAACGCCGAATGATACTTGAAACCATACCAAAGCACTATGCCGGAACAATGGTGCTTACAATGTTATGCTGCGGACTTAGACCGATAGAAATCCGAAGAATGAAGTGGGATTGGATAGATTTTGAAAACGCAATTCTGACAGTCGGCAAATCCAAAACGGAAGCAGGAACAGGACGAAAGATACCAATTCCGCCTGTACTTTTAGATGCATTAAAGAAACATAAAGCAAAAGAACTCAACAACGAATATGTATTCGTAAAGTACGAAAAGCACACACGAATGGATGACAATGCCTTTTATCAAAGCTGGAAAAACTTTGTAAAAGAAATGGACTTGGCAAACGGAGCTCACTTGTATCGCAATCAAGTAAAGAACTCAATCATAGCACCCGACTTCGAGCCATACCTACTTCGCCACACTTTCTGCACCGACTGTCAAGCAGCCGGAGTACCAATCAATGTGGCAAAAGAATGGATGGGGCACTCTGACATATCGGTAACCGCAAAAATCTACACGCATATGGTAGATGAAGTATTCGAGCAGAACCGAATGAGAATGGCTCAATATGCAGTGTCTAAATCTCAACAAGTTGAAAGCCCAACCGTAGCGAACTGATGTGCAAAGAAGAAAAGGATAGTCGAGAAATAAACTCGGCTATCCTTCAAATTCTTCAACAACATTTATTATATCAAGACCATTTTGTTTTGCATAATCAACAGTGTATGCTGTGCCGCCCTCATGTTTTGTCAGAATTCGATATTGAGAAACAGCTGTATTCTCCGGTTCACGCTCTGTCAAACCCATTCTGTTTAAGTGATCTAAAGCTCGCTCTTGTTCCGTTCCTTTGGCAACTGCAAATTGAAAGCGTCCATTTAACCATAGAGTTGCTTCAATTCCTGTAAGTTGGAAACTTTGTCCACTCCTGGATATATACAAAAGCTGTTCTGTTGAATTCTTCTGAGCAACACCCTTAGACAAATAAATCATCCTCATCACCTCTCTAATCATCTCAATAATATTACACGATTGGAAATAATGATTTACAACAATTAGGTGAATTATCCTATGCTAAACTCATAAACACTATACAAATTCCTGATATGACCAATACACCGACAACCAGTAATACTATTTTTTTTAAGAGTTTCTTATCAATCCCCTCCTGCTGACGACCTTCATCAGAAGGAAGCACATCATCGTAATAGTCATCATATCCATCATCAGATTTTGAAAAAGCATCATCTGCTTGCTCATTTAATGACTGCTGTGCTTTTTTCAGAAGACATTACCTTTTTCTTACTATGAAATTTAGATTTATTTTTTGATTTAGGTGTTTGAGAACGCTCGTCATTATCACCATTTAGCTTCTTTTCGCACTCTGAGCAAAACGACACATTGGAATCCTGCAATTCCCAACCACAATACGGGCAATATTTCATAAATATCAACTCTCTTTTTGAAAATAAAAAACAAGTGAGCTCCTAAAAGCCCACTTGTAGACGATATAAGTATAACAGTTTTATATTTCTCTGTCATCGGCATTTTATATGCCTTTTTTATGCCATTATAGTGTCACATTAAAATAGCAAATACTATGTATACAATACTTACTATCAAAAAAGATAACGATAAGATATTTCACTTACCGTTATCTTTCTTAATTGTTTAAACTAATTATTTCAAATTATTAATAATTGCTCCTTTCACTTTTTTATATTGTTTCAGCCTCTAACGATTCAATTGCCGTTTGAGTATAATCATTATTAACAGAATTCAGCTTACTTATCTGCATATCTTCTTGAATAGAGAAATTTAATTCTTGTTCATCTATTTGTGTTACTGTTTGCCCAACTTGCTTATATATATAATTTCCAGATACAGCATAAAATGTATAGTTATCTTGAATAATATATATTTCATTTAAGTCATTCTTTTTCATTTCACTTAATAGAGGTGCAAAATCCTTACCAAGCGAAACATTATAATTACAAAATGTTTTGGAAATGGTAAAAACAAGTTCAATCTCTCCATTAACAATAACAGGTAAATTAACTACATTGGATGGCTTTCTTTTTTCACTTTCAACATCATTTATTATGACTTCATTTAAAATTTCAATATTAGTAAAATCAACATTATATAATCCATATACTTCTGAATTATTCAAGACTTCACTCATTAAGCTGCCAAAATTCTTTTTTATAATAGTATTTTCATTTTTATTTATATTGCACATAATAAAAATTCCAATTGAAGCACATATGAATACTGTTACTGTTACAACAATAATCTTTTTGATTTTATTCATAAAATAACCTCTTTACAGATAAAGTCATTAATAATTAAAAATTATTTTGAATATAACAAGCGCACTGTATATTTCCATGTATATTTTTCTTTGCCAAATGGAAAAGTCCATTTTAAGCCTGAATGGGTACATATCTTTATACATTCATATGCAGGATCCATAATACGAATTTCCTTTTTTGAACTTGTAAAATTATATCCAACTAAGGCTACTGCATGACCGCTATCACCATTTTTACAACTCATATACGCTGGATCAACATTATCTATAACTGTCATAATGTTTGAATATGAAAGAGTACTATTAACTATTGTAGGAACATAAGGTGATGATAGATAACTTGCCAAAGCAGCTCGTGCATTTTCTAAAGTACCACCAGCATTGTAACCTATTCCCATTCTATTACATACTTGTTGTGCAGTCAATGTGCTCGATTTTCCTTCAAATCTAACAATAGAAGCAACAGTTGCTGCCCAACACATACCATATTGCTTATCACCTATTCTTTGATGAACAATTGGGTAGTTTGATAAATATTTTGTGCCAGTAGGAGAAACAGGATTAGAATATGGTTGTATACTATTATTTTCACTAGTTAATGATTCAAGTGCTGCCTGTGTATAACTGTGATTAATAGTATATAAATCACTAGTATTATAGTTTGCAAAGTTGATTTCATTAGCAGAAAATGTATTACCATTTAAACTATAAGTGCTTTCGTTTTCCTCAGCAATATCAATTACTGTACTGCCTACTTGCTTGTATGCTTTATTGGGAGTAACTGCATAAAGAGTAAAACCATCCTGAACAATGCTGACTTCATTATCACCATTAAGTTGAACTTCATTTAATAATGGGGCAAAGTCTCTTCCTAATGTTGCATTATACCCTTCATCTGTTTTCATTATTGACAAAATCAATTCGATTTTTCCGTCAATAACGACTGGTAAATTTGTTACTTCGTAATTATCTTTGGTTTGATTTACAGAATATGATGATTGAAAATTCATATTATTGATAACAATTTCATTAAGTATTTCAATATTTGAAAAATCAGTGTTTTCAATTTCATAAATTTCAGCATTATCAATAATTTCTAATGCCAAACTTCCGAAATTATCTTTTATAGCAAAGATTACATCATTTTCCATACTGTCATTATTTTCATAAGCATAAGCTTCAATTGATATACCAAATATTATCATTATTGATAAAAGCACAGATAATATTTTTTTCAAAAAGTTCTTTTTCATAATTTTTCATCCTTTCATAGAATATTTATAAATGATTTAAATTGTTTATTTTCACATTAAATGGTCCATTGGAATCTCCTCCTAAGAAATCATAAATAATATAACTAGTTATATTATTTATATAAAAATTTCATTACTAATTACAGTATAATGATTATATAAAAAGCAAACACTTTACAATCTATATCAATAAAATTACTGATTTATAATAAAACTCTACAATTTCTTTTAACCATTAAATAGCAATTTTGTCAATGCATTATACTAAAAAGTGAAAAATTAGGGCGAAATTATCAAAAATCTAATATTATTAGATTTTTAGTTGATTTTAAAAAATGCCTGACCAATCCGATTATGGTATTCTTTTACTCTATCAAAAACAAAAAGACCTTCCGAAAAAATCGAAAGATCTTCATGTACATTTTATTTATCTAATTTGAAAATATGGTATAAACAAACCCCGTCTAATGTTAACTGCCCCAGATTGTGCAGACAGTACAAAAAGAGCCTACTTGAAGTAGAAAATTAAATTTTAAGCAACAAACTGATTTCGTTTTTCTAACGGAGTCAGTTTTGTTTTAGTTTTAATACGGTAATTATTGTAGAAGTTGATGTATTCGGATATGATGAGGCGAGCCTCATCATATCCGGAAAATTTCACTCTGTGAATGCATTCGGTTTTGAGTATTGAAAAGAAATTTTCGGCTAAAGCGTTATCATAAGGATTACCTCGTCTTGACATTGATGGCGTGATATTGTATTCTTTTGTTAGATTAAAGTATGCATGTGAAGTGTACTGAAATCCTTGGTCACTGTGGAGTTGCAGCTCCTCGGTGACTTTTTCTTTACCTGTTGCTTGATTTATTGTGTCAAGAACTAATTTAACTGTCATATCTTTTGATGTTTGGTAGGCTACAATACTGTTATCATACAAATCTCTGATTATCGAAAGATAGCATACACATTCTTTTGTTGATATGTACGATATATCTGTTACCCACTTTTGATTGGGTCTGTCAGCAGTAAACTCTCTGTTCAATATATTTGGATACTTATGTAAGTATTCTGATACATATTTGAACTTCTTTCTGCGAATAACAGACAGCAAGTTGTACTTTTGCATTACACGAAGTACAGTCTTTGGATTGCAGTATATCCCTTGTCTTTCAAGCCATATATGTACTCTGCGATAGCCGTATGTTCTGTGATTTTGTTCTTGACATTCTCTTATCTTTTCGGCAAGCGGTAAGTCTTTTGCCGGTGTATCCTTTCGCTTCAAATACGCATAATATCCACTTCTTGATACTTCAAAGAATTTGCACATAGTACTGATACTGTACTTATCTTTGTGCTTGTATATTACCTGATATTTGATTGACGGCTTCACTTCCTTTCTGTGAACAAGAGAAAATCCCGCATTAACTCGTTTTCCATTTCTAATCGCTTTATATATCTTTCTTTTCTGTCAAGCTCATATTGTAACTGTGTTAGCTTGCTTAATTGTTCAATAGACGGCGGTAAACTTGTCCCGTCCTTTCTTGGTCTGCCTTTGGGCTTGATTGCTATTCCTGATTCTAATTTCCTTTTCTTGTTATTATATCGTGTTATGAAATTGTGTACTTACTTACGGGTAAATCCTAATTTCTCACCTATTTCTTTCAGCGTTAATCCTTGCTCCTTTAATTCAAGTATTTCTCTTTCATAATCACTTATATGTCTGTAACTTCTTGGCATAAAAATTCCCCCTATGGTAGTTTATTACATTCTACCATAGGGGGTCTGTTTTTTCTATTGTCCATTTTTTACGGACTTGTTCATTATTACTTTAAGCCCTCTTTATTTTTTAAAATGTCTCTCAAATTTTTTGCTCATTTCAATTCGTGTTACGATTTTGATTTGAGCGACGTCTCTCAAAAGTCTCAGTCATAAATGCCCTAAATCGCACTAAAATGACTTTGGAATTTTGAAATTTGCTGTCTCTTAGAATCTCTCAAAGACTCTCACGATATTTTAAGGCAAAGAAAAATGCCAGAATACCGCCGTAAAAAGCAGTATTCGGGCATAAAAAAGCCTCGGAACACGAATGTTCCGAGGTGATGGCAGAGGTATAAGGATTCGAACCTTAAATGACGGAGTCAGAGTCCGGAGTGTTACCGTTACACTATACCTCTATATATGCTAACGATTTGTTAACACAAGTATTATATCACAAATTTTGAAATTATCAAGTAAAAAATCAAAAAAAGTGAAATTTTTTAGAAATTTGTTTTAAATCAAGTCGGCAAGGGTTTTGGAGTTTAAAAAATCCATAATAATTTCGTTAAGCTCGTTCCACATTGGGCGCGCGAGGTTGCTGCCCTCCTTCGGGCAATGATTTTCACATTCGACGCATGAAACGGGGGCGAGCGTTTTTTCCGTCAAAATCAGAATTTCGCCGACGGTGTATTTATCAACCGGGCGATTGAGTCGATAGCCTCCGGTTTTTCCCCTTGCGCTGTCAACAAGTCCGCCCTTTGAAAGCTTTGCAATAATCGCCTCGAGATATTTCATACTTATATCCTGACGGTCGGAAATATCTTTGAGCGAAACAAAACTGCCGTCGTTATGCTGGGCAAGATCGAGCATAATACTCAACGCATATCTGCCCTTTGTTGAAATCATCATAATTAATTACTTCCCTCGGTGAAAAATTCCTGCGCTATGCGAACGCTCTCCATAGCGTCCTTTGCGTACCAATCGGCATTAATCATTTTTGCGTAATCCTTTGTGAGAACGGCGCCGCCGACAAAAACTTTTGCATCGGTATTTTCGTGAATAAGCTTGATTGTTTTTTCCATATTCGGCACCGTTGTTGTCATAAGAGCCGAAAGTCCGACGAGCTTGGCGTCGTTCTTTATCGTTTCATCAAGAACCGTTTCGCACTTGACATCCTTGCCGAGATCGACAACATCGAAACCGTAATTCGCAAGGAGAACCTTGACGATATTTTTGCCTATATCGTGAATGTCTCCCTCAACGGTTGCGATAATAATTTTTTCGCCCTTAACCTGTGAGTTTCCGTTGACTATCATATGCGCTTTGATTTCGTCAAAAGCCGCCTTTGCACTGTCTGCGGACATCAAAAGCTGTGGCAGGAATATTTTATTTTTCTCAAACCCATCGCCGACCTTATCGAGCGCCGGAATGATATATTCATTGATAATATCAAGCGAATTTTGTGTTTTTAAAAGTTCCTTTGCACATTTGGCGCTTTCTTCCTTCATACCCTTGACGATTGCGTCAAGAAGTGTGATATTCGATGCATCTGCGACTACATCAATCACAACGGCAGACTCAATATACTCGGTGCAATTTTCATCAAGCCCTGCAAGCGCGTTGTATGAATAATATGCATTCATCATACTTTGCGACTTTGGATTTATGATGCCGGCAGAAAGTCCCGCTTTGAGGCAAAGAGTATAAAATGCGGTATTTACAGCCTCTCTGTTCGGGAGACCGAAGCTGATATTTGACACGCCCAAAACGGTATTGACGCCGAGCGTGTGTTTTATATAATCAACCGCCTTGAGCGTTTCAATTGCGTTTTTGGTATCGGTGCTGATAGTCATTGCAAGGGCGTCAACAATCAAATCCTTTTTGTCGATACCGTATTCAGCCGCTGTGTTAATTATTTTTTTGGCAACCTTAATTCTGCCGTCAGCGGTTTCGGGAATTCCGTTTTCGTCAAGGCAAAGGCAAACAACAACGCCGCCGTATTTTTTTGCAAGCGGAAAAATCTCGTGCATTGATTTTTCCTTGCCGTTTGTTGAGTTGATAAGCGGCTTGCCGTTGTAAATTCTGAGAGCCTGCTCCATTGCGACAGCGTCGGAAGAGTCGAGCTGAAGCGGAGTCGGCAAAACCGACTGAAGTTCATAAACGGCGGATTTAAGCATTTCAACCTCGTCGATTTCGGGCAAGCCGACATTGACATCGAGAATATGTGCACCGCAGTCCTTTTGAGAAATACCCTCGCGCAGAATATAATCCATATCCCTGTCGCGAAGTGCCTGTTTAAGCAGTTTTTTACCGGTGGGGTTGATTCTTTCGCCGATAACGGCGCTTTTTTCGCCAAGTTCAACGCTTTGGGAATAGCTTGTTACAAATGTGAAATTCTTTTTTGACGGTGGAACATCGGGAATATTTTTTGTCTTTTCAATAAGTGCCTTGATATGTGCCGGCGTTGTACCGCAACAACCGCCGAGATACGAAACACCCAAATCGGCGATTTGCGCCATTAAATCCGAAAACTCGTCGGGATCAACATTATATACTGTTTCGCCGTTTACCGATTCGGGCAAGCCTGCGTTCGGGTTTACCATAATCGGAGTTGAGGTGTATTTTTCAAGTTCCTCAACAAGCGGAATCATCTGCTTTGGTCCGAGACCGCAGTTAAAACCGATGACATCGGCGCCGAGTCCTTCAACAACAGCGCACGCAGTTTTAACATCCGCGCCTGTCAAAAGCCTGCCCTTTTCGTCAAAAATCATTGAAACAAAAATGGGGAGGTCGCAATTTTCCTTTGCGGCAAGCATTGCGGTTTTGATTTCGTAGGTGTCGCCCATTGTTTCAATCAAAACAATGTCTGCATCATTCTTGCCGGCGTTGACAACATCGGCATAAATGCCAACGCACTCCTCAAAATCAAGATCGCCCATAGGTTTGAGCAATTTGCCGGTCGGTCCCAAATCGAGCGCAACTTTTTTGCCTGTCTTTTTTGCAAGCGCAACGCCTGCTCTAACAAGCTCTTCGCAATTGTCATATTTAAGTCTGTTTGCGCCGAATGTGTTGGCGGTGATAATATCGGCACCTGCGTCGGCATATGCCTTATGAACGCGATAAACCCTGTCGGGGTCGCTGATATTAAGTTTTTCGGGAAGCTCGCCGGGTCTTAAATTGAGCATACTGCCCATGCCGCCGTCAAAATATTTAATCATAATCAATCAATTCCTATAAACGCCGTAACGCTTTTTGTCGGCACCATTTCGCAGGTGTCGGTAAGCATCAAGCCTATTCTTTTAGTAAGCTCAAGCAGTGAAAAAACTTTTTTTTGGTTTGAAATGTCAAGGTCGAAATATCCCGGTGAATAGCGTTGACGCAAAGAAACGGAATGTTCCGCCTTAATTTGCTCCTCTAAACCGTCACACACCTCTTCGATTTTTGACGCGGCGGCGGCTTGGAGCGCCATAGCATCGGCAATATCGGTTGACGCCGAAACTTTTATAACTCTGTCAACCGCAACGCCGAGAGTCGCACCGAAAACAACAACCCTGCTGCAACCTTTAAGATTTTGAGCAAGACGAGTGCTTTCAAACCTGAAATCGCCGATAATCAGGCAATCGTCGGTAACCGTGCAGTCAAAAATGCGGTATAGAGTTTTCGGCACGGCTGTTTGCTCGATTGTATCCATCGCCTTGTCAACAAGCGCAAGGATTTTTTCGTCCGTTGTTTTGCTGTTTGTCCGCATATAGCGGAGAATTTCTGCCTTATTCATTAATAATATCCGACAAACCGTTCATAATTGCGCCTGCAACTTCAGGCTTGTTCATTGTGTAAATATGGATATTGTTTATTCCGTTTGCCATGAGGTCGATAATCTGTTCGGTGGCGTAAACAATGCCCGCCTGTTTCATTGACCTTTCATCATCACCGAAACGCTCCATGATTTTGTAGAACTTTTTGGGAACGCTTGAATTTGAAAGTTCAATTGAGCGTTTGATTTGCTTTGCGTTTGTAATCGGCATAATACCTGCGATAATCGGCACGGTTATGCCCTTAATGCGACACATCTCGTAGAAATTGAGAAATTTGTCGTTATCAAAAAACATTTGCGAGGTTAAAAATTCAACGCCGCAATCAACCTTTTGCTTAAGGTATTCAATATCCTCAACGCGATTTGCGCTTTCGGGGTGAATTTCGGGATAGCACGCACCGCCGACGCAGATTGTCGGGTCGATAGCTTTAATTTCGTTTACAAGCTGATATGCGTGGGTAAAATATTGGTCGTCGGGAAACTCAAATCCCTCCGGAATATCGCCGCGAAGGGCAAGGATATTTTCAATTCCGTTTTCCTGCAAATCGTTTACAACGGTGTGAATTTTATCTCTTGTCGAGGTGATGCAGGTGAGATGAGAAAGCGGAGTTACGCCACTGTTTTTGATTTGAGTTGCAATCTCCTGCGTAAAGCCCGATTTTGTGCCTGCCGCGCCGTATGTTACGCTCATAAATGAGGGCGCATACTCGCTCATCTCTTTGACAATATCTTTTGTGTGCTCGATTTTATCCCACTGTTTCGGAGGGAAAACTTCGAACGAAACGGTAACTTTATTATCCTTTAAAATTTTGCTTATTTTCATAATTTAATGCCCTTCGACTAATTCCTATTATTTTAATATGTATTATTAACTAAATTATTATTATAGTTTCGCACGGTGTATTTGTCAAACAAAAAATGCTTTATTTTTCGCTTTTTTCAATGTTCAAAACGCTTGTGAGCACATTTTTTGCACTGCGCTGAATTTCGCCGAGTGTTATGCCGCCCGGCAAACCGTATGTTTTGAGAAGTGTGCCGTCGGGTTTACGGTTGGTAATGCGCTCGCCGCCCGGCATAAGTAGGTCAACTTGGGCACGGATTCTGTATGCCTGGTCGCGCAAATTCGGGAACTCGGGGCTTTTTGACGGTTTCATCCACCAATCGGTCATAACATTGCCGGTATATCCCCACTCCTCGCGCAAAATCGTTGTGCAAAGGTCATAATTATAATGGCTGTAAACGCTGTTGACCTTGTTGTATGAGGTCATAATATTTTTCGGGTGCGCCTCTTTCACGCAAATTTCAAAGCCTTTGAGATAGATTTCGCGAAGTGCTCTTTCCGACACGCGCGAATCGGTCATATTGCGCATAAATTCCTGATTGTTGCAGGCAAAATGTTTCGGGCAGGCAGATGCGCCGAGGCTTTGAATACCGCGAACTGCGGCAGCGCCCATTTTTCCGCTGAGGAACGGGTCCTCGCTGAAATACTCAAAATTTCTGCCGCAAAGCATGTTTCTGTGTATATTCATTCCGGGAGCAAGCAGGACATCACTGCCGCGGTCCTTCATTTCTGTGGCTAAAACGGAATACATTTTTTCCACAAGCTCAGTGTCGAATGTAGACGCCAAGAGCGTGCCGATAGGCAAAAGCGATGCACTTGCACGAAGTCGAATACCCGACGGTCCGTCGGTTGTGCAAATTGCGTCAACACCCTTGTCGCGGAGTGAGCCGAGAACGCCGCCGTATGCGCCGGCGTTGCCGACGGCACAAAGCGGAGAATTCATTTCGTAGTCGCCCCTTGTGATTGCCTCAAGTTCGCCTATATTAAGCTGTGCTACAAATTCATCGAGCGTTTTTTTGCCGTCTTTGACATCGATGAATGTAATTCCCCTGTCACCCGTTTGCGCAATCGGCTCGGGCAAATTGTTTAAAATTCTTGTTGCCAAATCATACTTTTGCTTTGGCACATTTTTTATACGGAGCTGAACCTTGCCGTCGATTTCATCGGCGTGGAAAATTTGGAAATCATCAACCGGTGCGCAAGCCTGTTTGTGCTGTGCATAAACGGCGGTTTCCTCCTGATAGTATGTGAATATTTTTTCGTTTTCTCTGACATTCTTTCCGAGGAAGAGCGAAAATTCGCCTCTCTCGGTGACATATGCGCCCGCGTGGTTTGTAGAGCCGCAATCGTCAAACGAAGTGAGCGAATAAAAATCGACATAAATACCCAAATCCTGCGACTCGTCGGGCTGAAGTTCCTTTGTTTTCGCAAAACCGACAAGGCAAAGCTTTGGATTGCCGAGCCTGCCGCACGGTTTTTGCACATAAACCTGCGCAACTTCTCTGCCTGCGCGTTTGCCCGTGTTTTTAACGGTAAATTCAATATTAAAACCGTTTTCGTCGGCAGTGGTTTGGTTATGTGTGATTTCAAAATCGGTATAACTCAAGCCAAAGCCGAACGGATAAAGAACTGCATCGGGGTCGAATGTTTCAAAATATCTATAACCGACAAAAATATCCTCTTCATAATTGTTAAAGGCTTTTCCGCCGAAATTAACGGAGGTCGGGTTGTCGGAATAATCCTTAATGATTGTGTCGGTCAGCCTGCCGCTCGGGGATGTTGTGCCGCAAAGCAAATCCGCAGCTGCGTTGCCGCTTTCCATACCGCCCTGCCAAACATACATTATTGCGCCGATTTTGTCGCCGTAATGCGCAACCCAGCTCATATCAATAATGTTGCCGACATTCAAAAGGACAACAACCTTGTCAAAATGCGCGCAAACCTTGTCAAGCATTGCGATTTCGTCGTCAGTCAAAAGATAACTGCCGTTTTCGTATTTGCAATCTCTGTCCTCGCCCGACGACCTGCCGATTGTAACAACGGCGGCGTCACTGCTGCGTGCGGCGGAAACAACGGTTGCGTCGCTGAGCGGCATTTCGTCATAATGAAACGGCCACTTGCCCCAAAAGCCGTGGTTTATCGGATTTTCATTTGAAAATTCGGTGTAAGCATCCGCAAGCGCCTCATTAAGTCTCAAATGCGCACAGTTGCGAACACCTTCGGTTAGGCTGACACTATAGGGATAGTTGACATCGCCGCCCGAGCCGTAGCCGACAAAGAAATAATCATCGCTGCATCTGCCGAAAAGCGAAACGCAAGTGCCGTCGGCAAACGGCAAAACGCCGTCATTTTTCAAAAGCACCGCGCCGTCTGCGGCACTCTGTCGCAAAATCTGCGGCATACCGTCCGTGACAATGTGCTCAACGCCCGTTCTGTCAATTTCGCCCTGCGATAAATTGTTGACTATGTTTGCCATCATTTTGTTAAAAGCTTTTTTGATACCCATAATCTGTACCCCTTTTGTTGTTCGATGCTTAATTCCCCACCGAATCCGAACCTTTTCATTCACTTTAAATCATATCATAAATATAGGAAATAAGCAACATATTATTGGTGACTTATCAGTGACAATAATTTCTTAAAGTTTCTTAAAATTCATCAAATTCATTGACTTTTATATCGAAACTCGATATAACAAATAATCATCAAACATACAATATTTTATTGTGGGAGGAAATTTTTATGAGCAGTATATTATTGCCGCCGTGCTTGGCGGTCGCCGGGTGTTTAATTGTCAATGCAATAAAGTTTATTATAACTAAAAGGCTCGACAAAAGGCAGTTTGTTGCGCAACTGATGCTCTCGCTTTACATAGGGCTGTTGATTGCGGCGCTTATCACCTATGGGTTGCAAATAACAACCGGCGCAGGCGGCGCAGTGCGGATTTGGGGAATAAAAGAGCGCAGATTGCTGAATCTTGTGCCGTTCAAAACAATCTTTGCGCAACTTTCATCACACAGCATACGGGATTTGGGAAATTTAGCCGTAAACGCGGTGATTATGATGCCGTTTGCATTGTTGATAAAAAACTTATCCCCGAAAACAAAAAACATAACTTGCATAATTATTATTGCGGCATTTACCGCAGGGATTGAGGCAGTGCAATATTTTATCGGCAGGTCGTGCGATATTGATGACCTTTTGCTGAATGTCGGCGGTGCTGCAATCGCATTAATCATATACAACAAAATTAAAAAAAGTAAATAATGCATATTCAAAAAACCGCAGTCAGGCACACCGACTGCGGTTTTTCCATACAAAGAACAGGACCCGCGCGAATTAACGCACGGGTCCTGCCCATTAGGAGTAAATGGAATTTGGAAAACTATTTATTTAAAGAGTCCTTTTTTGACATATTCTTCGCTGCGGACATCGGTTACGGTGTAGCCCGTGGCACCAATGGCACTGCGCAATTTCTGCTCATCCAAGGGTTCTTTAGATACTATTTCTGCCATTTTTTTGGTGTGTGACGCTTTGACCTTTTTTACATCAAAATCCTTGCGAATTGTGTCGCAAATATGTGCCTCGCACATTCCGCACGCCATTCCGTCAATTGATAATGTTGTTTTAATCGTAAAGTGTCACCCTTTCTTTTCCTTTTTATGGCAATATCCGGCATTTGCGCAATGCGCGCAATTTGCCCCGCAGGTATTTTTGCCTGCTTTTTTGTCTTTAACAATCGAGCGGATAATCAATGCCACCATAAGGACAAGCACCGCAATAATGATGATTGTTAAATAATTTTGTTGTAAGAATTCAAGCATTTAAGCCACCTTCTAATCTATAGCCGATTTGAGAAGATTATTTTGTTGACTTTGATTTTGATGCTGTTGCGCTTATTGTAAGTTTGTTGTCATCATACTTGTTCTTTCTGAAGAGCAGGTAGCAAAGAGCACCGATTGCCGCAATTGCAACGATAAGACCGATGATGCTGCCGTTGCCCATGAACATTGAACCGATTTGGTTAACAATAAGAGCAATTACATAAGCAAATCCGCACTGATAACCAACTGCAAACCAAGTCCACTTTGCATTGTTCATCTCTCTCTTGATAGCGCCGATAGCAGCAAAGCAAGGTGCACAGAGGAGGTTGAAGATAAGGAATGAATAGCCTGTTACGCCGTTGAATACATTGCCTAAGTTTGTATAAACATCTGCGTCACCGCCGCCGTAGAGGATACCCATAGTACCTACGATATTCTCCTTAGCAACAAGACCGGTTACAGATGCAACAACTGCCTGCCAGTTGCCCCAGCCGAGCGGCTTAAAGATCCAAGCGATTGCTCCGCCGACAGCGGCAAGAATTGATGAGGAAATTTCTTCCTCGCTGAGCATTCTGAACTGACCGTCAACAACACCGAAGTATGTTGTGAACCAAATAAGTATTGTTGAAAGTGTAATGATTGTACCTGCTTTTTTAATAAATGACCATCCGCGCTCCCAAGTTGAACGAAGAACATTGCCGAGTGTCGGAAGGTGATATGCAGGAAGCTCCATAACAAACGGTGCAGGATCGCCTGCAAATCTCTTTGTCTTTTTAAGAATGACACCTGAAATAATGATTGCTGCCATACCGATGAAGTATGCCGATGTTGAAACGATTGCCGAGCCACCGAAAATAGCGCCTGCGATCATTGCGATAAACGGAACTTTAGCGCCGCACGGAATGAATGTTGTTGTCATAATCGTCATACGACGGTCACGCTCATTTTCGATTGTACGGGATGCCATAACGCCGGGGATACCGCAGCCTGTACCGATAAGCATAGGAATGAACGATTTACCCGAAAGGCCGAACTTTCTGAAGATACGGTCGAGAACGAATGCGATTCTTGACATATAACCGCAAGCCTCAAGGAATGCAAGAAGGAAGAACAATACGAGCATTTGAGGAACGAAACCAAGAACTGCGCCGACACCGGCAACAATACCGTCAAGAAGAAGTCCAGAAAGCCATTCCGGAGCGTTTGCTTTTTCAAGAAGATTGCCCAAAAGAACAGGAATACCGTCAACCCAAACACCGTATGTTGTTGTATCCGGAGCGCCGTAGCCCTCTTTATATGATGTATCCTCATACTGCTTAACGGCATTTTCAAGATCTGCCTTTGTTGTACCCGGATGTTGAGTTGTTTCGAGGGTTTCCTCATCCTCTGTTTCGTATGTTACCTTTGCGTCCGAAGGAGTAGCCGCAACAAGTTGACCAAGTGCTGATTTTGCGGTTGCGTCGCTGTAATCTTCGTTTTCAAGGTCAATGGCGTCTGCCATTTCATCTGTGCCGTATTCGGAAATAAATGCGTCGAGAATTTGGTCTGTATCGCCGTATTCCTTCGATGCCTCTTCATATGCGGCAGTGCCGTTGCCGAAGAGGTGATAGCCGTCGCCGAACAAACCGTCATTTGTCCAGTCTGTTGCTGCTGCACCGACTGTTACCATTGAAATGTAATAAACAAGGAACATAATAACAGCGAAAATCGGAAGACCGAGCCATCTGTTTGTTACAACCTTATCGATTTTATCTGAAGTTGAGAGCTTATCGTGACTCTTTTTCTTATAAACGCTGTGAATGATAGATGCGATATAAACATATCTTTCGTTTGTGATGATTGATTCTGCGTCATCGTCAAGTTCGTCCTCTGCAGCCTTAATATCCTTCTGAATGTGTGAAAGAACATCGCTCGGAATGTTAAGCTGTGAAAGGACTTTGTCATCGCCCTCAAAAATCTTGATAGCGTACCAACGCTGTTGATTTTCCGGCATATCATGAAGAACAGCCTCTTCAATATGAGCGAGTGCGTGTTCAACTACGCCGCTGAATTTGTGTTGCGGAATTGTCGGAGCATCGCTTGCTGCCTTAACTGCCAAATCCGCAGCCTCTTTGATGCCCGTGCCCTTAAGTGCCGAAATTTCAACAACAGGGCAAGCGAGCTGGCGCGAAAGCTCTTCAATATTGATTTTGTCACCGTTTTTCCTAACAATATCCATCATGTTTACGGCAACAACAACCGGAATACCAAGTTCCACAACTTGAGTTGTGAGATAAAGGTTTCTCTCAAGATTTGTGCCGTCAACGATATTAAGAACAGCGTCCGGATGTTCGTTAATAAGATAGTTTCTTGCAACAACTTCCTCCAAAGTGTATGGAGAAAGTGAATAAATGCCCGGCAAGTCAGTGATGATTACATCACTGTGTTTTTTAAGCTTGCCTTCTTTTTTCTCAACCGTAACACCCGGCCAGTTACCTACAAACTGGTTTGAACCTGTGAGTGCGTTAAACAATGTTGTTTTACCGCAGTTCGGGTTGCCGGCAAGAGCAATTTTAATACTCATATGTAAATATCCTTTCAAAAATGTAATTAGTCACAGCTAATTAGTTATCGCTAACCCTTAAGCCGAAGAAATTCAAACTATTTTGAGTGATTAATTATTCAACCTCAATAAGTTCTGCGTCATTTTTACGCAATGAAAGCTCGTATCCGCGAACTTTGATTTCAATCGGATCGCCGAGGGGGGCTACTTTTCTTACATAGATTTCAACACCCTTTGTGATGCCCATATCCATAATTCTGCGTTTAAGAGCGCCTTCACCGTGAAGTTTTACAACTTTTACGGTTTCGCCGACCTTTGCTTGTTTCAAAGTTTTCATCCTTTTCCTCCTTTGACTGTTGTTGATAAACTATATTAAATAAATATTTTATTAGCCATTTCCTTGCTTATAGCAACTCTCGCCTCTTTAACCTTGACGATAATGTTTCCGTTTTGCTCTGTGATTACGTTAATCTCACTGCCGACAACAAAACCAAGATTTTCAAGATGTTTTTTAACCTCGGGCTTGCCGCCGATTTTTTTTACTATTGCGTCCTCACCCGATGAGGCTAATGTTAACGGCATCATATTGCTACCTCCCGACGGGTCAACCGTCATATCACGTTCATATATGCAGGTTAGTTTTTGCTAACCATTGCGTCAAAATAAAGGTTAGTCCTCGCTAACCATTTATATATTACGCCTCGTTCAAATATTTGTCAAGAAAATTTTTTCAATTTTTTTGCATTTTAACGAAAGCATACAAAACGAAAAAATAAATTGACTTATATTTGGCATTATTTTATAATAAAGTCACACTAAACATACTGTTTTCACGAGGTACGGCAATATGACGAATTTCAAAAAATGGGCAAAAACCGCACCGCTCGGCTGGAACAGCTGGGACTGCTTCGGCGCCGCTGTTACGGAGTCGGAATTGCGCGAAAATGCCTGCTATATGGCAAAAAATTTGAAAAAATACGGATGGGAATACATAGTTTGCGACATTCAATGGTATGAGCCAAAGGCAAAGGACAACGATTACAACAATTTTACCGAGCTTTGCATGGATGAATACGGCAGGCTTATCCCTGCGCCAAACCGTTTTCCAAGCAGTGAGGGCAAAAAAGGCTTTAAGCCAATTGCCGACTATATTCACTCTCTCGGTCTTAAGTTCGGAATACATATAATGCGCGGCGTTCCGCGTCAGGCAGTAGCTCAAAATTGCAAAATTTTAGGAAGCGACAAAACCTGCCGTGACATTGCGCACCATTTTTCGGTTTGCTCATGGAACACCGATATGTACGGTGTTAAAAACTGTGCCGCATCACAGGAATATTACAATTCAATTGTAAATATGTACGCAAGTTGGGATGTCGATTTTATAAAGTGCGACGATATTTGTGTGACGGAGTTCAGACAGTGGGACAATCCGTACAGTGCCGATTATGAAATTGAAATGCTGCGCAAGGCGATTGACAACTGCGGCAGAGAAATTATTTTGTCGCTTTCGCCCGGACCGGCAATGCGTGAAAAGGCAGACCATCTTTGCAAAAACGCAAATATGTGGCGACTGACAGGCGATTTTTGGGATATTTGGGACAAACTGCACGATATGTTTGACAAGTGCAAAACCTGGGAGGGTGTGACCTCGCCCGGAAATTATCCCGACTGCGATATGTTGCCGATAGGCAGGCTTTGCAAACACAGCAGATACCACGGACCGAACAACAGAATGTCGCAATTCACCAAGCCCGAGCATTACACGCTGATGAGCCTTTGGGGAATTTTCAAAAGTCCGCTTATGATAGGCGGCAATATGCCGGAGAATGACGATTTCACCCTCTCCCTTTTAACCAACGAGGATTATATGACGATGCACCGCGAATCATACGGAGCAAAAGAGATATTCCGCAATGAGAAAAACGGCAAAGGAACAGTCATTTGGTCTGCGAACGGAAAGAAATGCAAATACATTGCAATATTCAACACCGACACGAAAGCGAGAAAAATTAAAGCCGACCTGACGGGAATTTTAATGCCGGACGAGCAATATTCGCTTTATGATATTTGGCAAAAAAGCAATGTCGGCAAATGCAAAAACAGCATAACCGCCGAGGTTGAGCCTCACGGCGCAAAGCTCTATAGAATATATTAGTAATTAATTACAATATTGATATATAATCACAACATAATAAAAATGCAAAGAAAAAAGGCGCAGCCAAAACGGTTGCGCCCTTTCTCTTTGGGTAAAATTTATGTAAAAACTAAAAAGCTATATATAAAAAGGTTGGCAAAATAAATTTACGCAACCTTAGTTGCCGATTAAATTTTATTAAAAACTTCATACGCTGAAGAATGCATATTCAATTCGGCAGGGTTTTCGGGAACCTTATTCTTTGCCATTGCGCCTTTAATCATAAAGAATGCGATGTCTTTACTGAGACCTGCATAGTCAACATTGAGTATTTTTGAGCTGACATGCTTTGAAAAGAAATCAACAAGCGGACCCATCATAAAAGCTGTGATGATTGTGCCGATGCCGATATTTTTAACTCCCGAAATATCGCCCTTAATCAGTGAGGCTAAGCCGCCGCTGACCACAAGGCCTATCAAAACTACAAGGACATCCGTGATTACACGAGTCCATTTGTAAGGAATTTTTGTTGTTTGGTTAAGCATAAATCCAAGCGCATCGTATGGACCTACGCCGACATTTGAAACAAAAAAGAGAGAACAGGAAAAGCACAGAACAACTATGCCCGCCGCAAGCAGACAAATGCGAACCGCAATGCTATCACCGTGATCAGTAAGGAGAGGTCTGATCAAACCTTCAAAAAATTCGCACGAATATCCGACACCAACCATATTGAACAGTGTGCCCACCCCGACAAGTCCTCTGTGGGCAACAGCCACAACAAATACAATTATGACTGCGTTGATGATCATCTGGTATGTTCCGAAGCTAATTCCTATGGTTGAGGAAACATTCATATTCATTGATGTAAAGGGGTCAACACCAAATCCGGAAACTGAAAACAAAGCAATTCCAAAACCCATAATAATGATTGAAAGCAACGATAAAACGCAACGCTTTACCATATTGTGCTGAACAAACATATCTTTTATGTAGCCGTAAGCCTCGTTTTGAAATTTCTTCATAAGTAATTTCCTCATTACCCGATGAGCACTACATCCGCTCACCATATTTCCTCTCTTTGCCCACTATTATATACACCTCGTTTTAAAATGCAAGAGTTTTTTTCTACTTTCTATCTATGTAACATATTGCACAACATTCATCGGTTAATTTTGTGCAATATTACCAATATTATTCCATCTGCTTTCCGAGAAATGCCGCCGCAACCTGAACAAGCTTAATGTCCGATTCCGTAGGCATAGTGTGGTTTTCGTCCTCTAAAAGAGCTATAGCGCCGCTGACATCACCGCCGTACATAATCGGATAAACGACCTCTGCCTTTCGGTCATAGCCCTCAATTGCGTTCATCGACGGAACGGTGTCGGTTTTGATATGAATTTGTCTGTTTTCCATCAATTCCTCAAGGCTTTTCGTTACTCGTCGCTCAAGCACCTCTCGCTTGCTGATGCCCGAAGCAGCAATAACATGGTCATTATCCATAATTGCAATAGGCAAGCCGCCGTTCTTATGCAAAACTTCAGCATACTGCGACGCAAAGGAGGAAAGCTCGCCGATGGGCGAATACTTTTTAAAAATAACTTCACCCTCCGCATCAGTATAAATTTCAAGTGGGTCACCCTCTTTTATTCTAAACGATCTTCTTATTTCTTTAGGAATGACGATTCTGCCCAAATCGTCAATCCTGCGAACAATACCCGTTGCTTTCATTTTAATCTCCCTTTACGGTAAAATATTTTCTTCTGTAATATTTTGCTCAGATACATAAGTTTAATACTACAAATTTAATTCTATTTTTTGGCATAAATTTTTGACCGGTGATTAGTGATACAAAGCTTAGCTCATGGTACAATCCGCTCAATATCACAAACAAAAAACGCGAGCAGGTCGCCCCGCTCGCATGCTTTAGGTCAATATAATTATTTCATAGACTCTTCGTAAGCCTTAATCATTTTCTTACTATTGCTGCCTGCACGGCTCGTAAGGTTTTGAAGGGTTTTTGTGACTGTTGTTCCGGCTTTAAGATGTATTTCAAAGCGTGTTATTTCCTCGTCGGGATAGACTGTAATATCGCTTATATATCGGTCAACAAACGCTCTGTCTATTTCCTCGCCGTCAATGTGCTTTTCCGCCGCTTTCAGTATGGTTTTGATTTCTGCAAGTTCTTTTTTCATCTCTCGTTCGGTTTTTGATGTTTTGTTAAGGGCGTTTATTTTTTTCTCAATGTCCTTGATTTCGTTATCGCAGTCGGCAGTCATTCGTATGAATTCACTGTCGTCCATTCTTCCGTCAGCGTTATATTGCAATAACTTTGCTTTCATTTTTTGCCGTGTGATAAGTTCTTGGTTCAGCCTGTTAAGCTCGTCTTTGTTTTCATTTGTGTCAAGGACTTCGGACACAAGTTTAAGCACACACGCCGAGAGTTCCTCAATATGCTGTTGCCCCGATTTGAAAATATCTTCGATAATCGGCTTGATTTCACTTTCGTAAATCGCTCGGCTCGGACAGCTTGACGCACCGTTTTTTATCTTACCTGAGCATACCCACTTTGAGATTTTCTCTCCGCCCTTGCTTACTGCGTCCTTGCGATAGTAGGGCATACCGCAGTGTGCACATATCAGTTTGCCTGTCAGTAGGTTTTGATGCACCGTCTTGTGCTGTGCCGTGATTACATCTTGACTTCGCATATACAGCACTTCATTTGCTTTGTCCCACAATTCCTCGCTGACGATTGCAGGTACTGTTTCACCGGTTTCGTCTTTATACATAACCCATTCTTCCTCCGGCAAAAACTTTTGCTTCTTTGTGAACAGGTCAGTAATTCGCACCTTGTTTCCTGCATAGTAGCCCTTGTATTTCGGGTTGCGTATGATGTTGCTCATCGTTGAGTGGGAGAGCATTTTGCCCTTGGAATTTCGTATTCCCTTTTGGTAAAAATGCTTTTCCATTTGCTTCATACTGAATTTTCCCGTGGCATACATTTCAAACAGCTCTCGCACAAAGTCGGCTTGCGTTTCGTCAATCATCAGCTTGCCGTCTTTTTTGATGTAGCCGTACATATTGTTTGTGCCGAGCACAGTGCCTTTTTTGATAGCTTGTTGGTGACCGAACCGCACACGGGTGGAAATTTTTCTCGACTCGTCTTGCGCCATTGATGACATAATTGTCAGCCTCAGTTCGCTGTCCTCGTCAAGCGTATTTATGTTGTCGTTTTGAAAATACACAGCCACTCCGCTTGCTAAAAGTTCACGGGTAAAGCGAATGCTGTCCAGCGTGTTACGGGCAAATCTCGACACCTCTTTGGTTACAATTAGGTCAAACATTCCTGCCTTTGCGTCCTCAATCATTTCGTTGAATCGCTCACGCTTTGCGGTCGATACGCCCGATATGCCCTCGTCAACATAGCCGTCCACATATTCCCAATTCGGATTTTTCCTAATGAAATCGGTGTAATATGTTATTTGGTTATCGAGTGAATTTAACTGCACATTAAAATCCGTGCTGACACGAGCGTAAAATGTTACACGAAGCGGCAGGTTCATAAAGTTGATATTTTCTTTTCTGATTCTCTCACGAGTTGAATATATATCCATATTTTTACTCCTTTCTAAGCAGACAATATCACAAATAATTTCTATTATCCAGCTTTATTTTATAGTATTTCACCCCTGCTTTCATTAGGGGATTGATACCTGTTTTGGTAATGTTTTACAGAGCTTTTCAGTTTATTTTTCCGTATCTGCGATTGACTTCCACGCTGATTTTTCCCATCAATTTGCGATAGGTTTTGGCATCAATCGCATTTTGATTCAGCAGCGTATTTGCAAAATGCTGCATCCAAAGCTCCGTGCTGATTCTCTCATCGGCAATGTTTTGTGTATTGATTTTCAGCTCACTCCCGCTTGATTTTTCAATATTATTATTGCCTGATGCTTTAGAATTTATTTTCTTTGCTGCCATAGGGCAACACGCTTACTATGATTTTATATCTGCCTCCTTTAATTTGATTTACCTTTCGTTGTGAATTTGTGTTTCATATTAACCTCCTATTTTGCTCACAGGCTCGCACAAATCGCCTGTAAGCCGTTTTTAGTTTTAGTCCGACGAGTTACTCTGTTTTAGAGTAAACTCGTCAATTTTTGCTCACAGCGTTGCCTGATTTTTCGAAAATAGGTTTATCATACCGTAATACCCAAGTTAATACGCAAAAGCCTTGAAATTCAGCGAAAAATGCCCCTTACTGCATACGAATTTGGAATCATACGCAAAAGTATTACGAATCGAAAAGCCGACAGGCCTTGCCGGACGGCGTTCTCGGGCTTTTCAACGCCCGAAAATCATACCCCTTTATCCTGCTTTAAAATCGACGGCTTGAAATCCTCTTCAAAACCCACTTAAAAGAGCCGAAATTTCATCCAAAACCAAGTTAAAAATCAATTCAAAAAAATCAAAAGAAAAACCGCTATTTTTTTAAATTTTAGGCTTTTTAGATTATTTGTCATCAGCTCTTACAGTGGGGTACACTATATTTGATGAACTGTGTAGATATTACTTTGCTGTGTATTTTCAAAAAATCTTTGAGTAATATCTATGTAACCTTTTTCTTCGAGTGACTTGAGCGTGTTTCTGCAAGTGGTCGGACACATATTGCACTTCTTTGCCATCTTAGGAACAGACCAAAAACTTACGCCTTTGCTGTCGCCAACCGAAACAAGAAAACAGTAAATCATAAATTCATGCGGCGAAAAGTTTTCATCAAAGATTTTGTTCGGCATATAGTAAACCTTGCCGTCGGTTTTATAATTTTTATTTGCGTACATTTTTTAACCTCCTTCCAAATTATTCGAGGGAATATTTTTATAAAGTGAAAACCAAAAAGAAAAACACCATTCAAAAAACTCCCTCTACTATACAGAGAAAAATTCCTATTTTGTTCGGGTGTTTTTCAAAATTCTTTACACCTTGTTTACATTTAATTTCACGATGGAAAAAAATATCCCTCTAAAATACAGAGAAAAATTCAAGTTTTGTTGATGTGTTTTCAGAAAAAATATTTGACTTAGTACTAAAATTTACTCGTTTGTCAATTGCTATGTTGTTTGCAAAATAGAATTATGATATAATAATTATATTAAGAATTTTGTTAACTCGTGCAAGGTCTGGTATGGTGATTTGTGTGCCGTATGGTAATGGCAATAAAACATCTACCGGCTTTTGGGAGGACAGCACACGTCTGCCGGAGTATTACAATGGAACTTATGAATATTTGAAAAGCTTGGGAATTGAAGAAATTTGACGGCTGCTCAAAATTCCGAATTTGCAGAGGTGAATTATGAAAATAACATACATTAACCACAGTGGATTTTTGGTTGAAACCGAGAACTGCTACTATGTTTTTGATTATTACAAAGGCGAGATGCCGAGCCTTGACAAAAGCAAGGAAGTTGTCGTCTTTTGCAGTCACTTTCACCAAGATCATTTCAATCCGAAAATCTTTGAAATTCTTGATGATATGGGTATGAATTATCAGGCTGTTTTGGCGAAAGATATCAGCAAAAAGAAGTATCCTGACGGTGTGAAAGTCACGACGGCTTATCACGATCAAACCTATATTCTTGACAACGGCACACAGGTTAGTACGCTTCTTTCAACCGACAGCGGTGTTGCTTTTATCGTCAAGACAATCGAGGGCGCAATTTACCACGCAGGTGATTTGAACGATTGGCATTGGGAGGGTGAGACGGAAGCCGATAACCGCCACATGACCTCCATGTACCGTGCAGAGATTGACAAAATCAAGGGCGCTCATTTTGATGCTGCATTCGTTCCCCTTGACCCAAGGCAGGAGGAGCATTATGCCGACGGTATGCTTTATTTTTTGAAACATGTCGATTGCAACGCCGTTTTTCCTATGCATTATTGGAACGAGCCGAGCGTGATTGATAGGTTTATCACCGAATATCCGCAGTATAAATCACGAATAAAAAATACAGAATCAGCAAAAGGAGAAGAAATATGAGCTTTAGAATGGTTCATGAAAACTATAATGTTTCCGATTTGGATAGGTCGATTAAGTTTTATGGCGACGCGCTTGATTTGCACGAGGTCAGACGAAAAACCACCGACGATTTTATTATCGTTTATTTGAGCAATGATTCAAGCGATTTTGAACTTGAACTTACTTGGCTTAAAGAACATCCGCAGCCGTACGATTTGGGCGAATGTGAATTCCATTTGGCATTTAAGGCAGATGATTTTGATTTGGCGCATAAAAAGCACGAAGAAATGGGCTGTATCTGCTTTGAAAACCCTGAAATGGGTATCTATTTCATCGAGGACCCGGACGGCTATTGGCTCGAAATTTTGCCGTGATTAAGTTACGCTATAATAAAAAGAGTTGAGAAACACAATTTCTCAACTCTTTTATGTTTATGCAAGCAGCTCATTTAATTTTGAAACTATTTTTTCTTTTTCGCCGCTTCCTGTTGTGTTCAACCTTATTAGTGGTAAGTCATGCTTTGCGAAAATGCTGTCTTTTATAATATCCCTTTGATAAAATTACACACAAGGTTTTAGGAATCGTAATAAGAAACTTTGGAGTATAAAAAGTGGCTTGAGAGTAGCTTTCCGAATAGAATCAAGAAAAACAAATAACTATAATTAACCTTACGGAGCCGTTCGAGTAACAGCTCCGTTTTGCTTTGATTTTTTCTTGCTTTTCCCTTATAAACCCGCAATAATCATTGATTTTAAGCATTCTGTGTGATATACTAAATTTGTATAATTGTAACTATCTGAAAGCGAGGAAAATCTAATGGATTCTAACATCGAGCGCTGGTACTCAATGAAAGAAATATGCGAATATCTTGGCGTCAGCCGTGATACCGTACTTGATTGGATAGAAAGAAGAAATATGCCCGCAGCAAAAATCGGACGCCTTTGGAAATTCAAAGTCAGTGAAATTGACGCTTGGATGAAATCCGGTATTGCAGCGGATAAATAATCAAATTTCGGAGGTGCAATATGGCACTTGAAAACATTGACAAAATGCCGCAGTCCGATTAAAGATGTAGAGATTAAAGTGTTGCTAAAAGGTGCGCTTACCGACGAAATAAACAGCCGTGAGGTTTATAATATAAACGGTATTGACCAAAGTTATTACTATGAGGGATTTACAGCCTTTAAGGCTGAAGAATTATAAAAACATTTCCAATACTTTGACTGATTCGGGGGTGTAATCATTTGAAAACAGATACAATTGAAAAGATTGCGCTACAATTAATGGATAAAAACGACACAAAAGCTAAAGAAATTATCAACAGTGAATATCCGTTTGAGTATTCCAAGCGTTCAAAAAGAGGAATTACGGATAAAATAAAATTTAAGCAGTGCATAAAAGATGGGTTTATTGACAGATACAGTGGCGAACGATTGGTTAATCCGGGTATATTGAAAGTAATTTCTTATTACTGTCCTAATGAATTTCCATACCAACAGCATTGGAAAATGGACGCCTGCCATATTGCATATTGGGAGCTAGTGCCGTCAATTGACCACATTAAACCGATTGCTTTGGGCGGTGCCGACGATGAAGAAAATTATGCAACAACATCAATGATGCATAACTTAATTAAAAACAATTGGACTTTAGAACAATTACAGTGGTCGCTTCATCCGCCGGGAAATATAAAAGAGTGGGATGGATTAACTCAATTATTTATATCTTTGGTTGAATCCGATAAACAATTATTAAATGATTCCTACATAAAAAAATGGTATCTTCTTTCTAAAAAAGAAGATTTATAAAATATCATTCTTGAAAAGAAACGAGGTGCAAATATGCCGGACAAAAATTGGCAATTTGAACTTGAAGAATATATAAAGCAAGGCGAACCCGACAAAGCCGAAAAAAGCGAAGCGTGGCAAACAGCCATCGGTTTGCAGGCCGTTGACGGGCTGAATACATCTGACTATTTGTTAGACACCGCCAAAGAGCATATCGAAGGTAAAATTACTATCGACGAGGCTCAAAAGCGTATTCACAGTTACTATGAGCAGCGTTGCGTACGCACCGAAACGGAAAATGAAACCAAAGAAGCGGACATTGTTTCGGCAAGAATTGCAAAGTTATTAGGCGAAAAAGCGTTTCAGTTCTCCCCTGCCGAGTGGCTTTCGATTCATCGAAGGTTGTTTGAGGGCGTATTCAGTCACGCAGGACAAGTCAGGCAGTACAACATCACAAAGAAAGAGTGGGTTCTGAACGGCGATACTGTTACCTATGCGGATTGGAACAGTATTAAGGAAACTTTGGATTACGATTTTTCCACAGAAAAACAGTTTTCTTATGAGGGTTTGTCGGTTGATGCGGCTGTAAAGCATTTAGCTAAATTTGCTTCCGATATTTGGCAAATTCACCCGTTCAGCGAGGGAAACACCCGTGCAACTGCCGTATTTATGATAAAATATATGAAAACATTCGGCTTTAGCGTAAACAACGATGCATTCGAGAAAAATTCTTGGTATTTTCGCAACGCTTTGGTTCGTGCTAATTATAACAACCTGCAAAAAGGCATCCATTCCACGACGAAGTTTTTGGAAATGTTCTTTTCAAATCTTTTGTTAGATACGCATTATGAACTGAAAAACAGATATATGCACATCGATTATGCGGAGAGCGATTTCCAAAGTATCAACCCAAAAGTTCCAAAGTATCAATTTGATACTTTAGACTGCACTTTGGAAGAGCTTGCAGTTTTAGAATTAGTGGCAAAGAACCCAACAATAAAACAGCAAGAGCTTGTAGAAGCAACCGGAAAATCCATTGCAACCATCAAACGAATTATGAAATCTCTACAGGATAAAAACTATATCCGCCGAGAAAGCGGAAAAAGATACGGTAAGTGGGAAGTTTTAGTTTGAGATATAAGGATTGAGGTACTAATTATGAATTTAAAAGCACTATCTTCGGAAGGTAAAATAGCATATTTAATTAAGCCGATATTAAAAGTGTTACAAGAAGCCGGCGGTCAATTAGAGCGCTCCGAAATAAAGGAACGCATTTCCGACTTGGATGACCAGATTGCAGAATATGCCGAGACAGAAAAGAAATCGAAGAAAACGGGTAATGTATATAAAGAATTTAATTTCAAATTCAATTTTGCTATAAAAGATTTGTATTTTGCTGAATTATTAACATTTACAAACTCTTCTCCGATTACCTTGACCGAAAAAGGATTATATCTTGATATTGACAGCTTGAATGTTGAAAAAGATATTATCGAAGTTTCGGCAAAATATTGGAACGAATTAAGCGAAAAGAACAGAAAAAACAAAGAATCCGATTCAACAGAAAACGAGGAAGAACCGGAAGCGGAAGAAAAAATAAAGGATGATTTTAAGGAAAAACTTCTTGTCGCCATTTCTAAAATGTCACCTAAAAAATTCGAGGCTTTTTCAAGAGCTTTGCTTAATCGTATGGGTGTTGAATTTACCGAAAAAGGTGTTCAAATCAGCAACGACGGTGGAATAGACGGTTACGGCTACCATACAGATGCAAACGATTTCAGAACAACCAGAGTTGTCATTCAATGCAAGAGATATAATGTTGCTCCGGTAAGAGAGCCCGAAATTAATCAGTTTTTAGGTGCAATGAATAAGTATCAAGCCGATTACGGAGTGTTTATCACAAACGGAAGATTTACAAATTCCGCAAGACAGGCGGCACGCGAAGGCTCACCCATTACATTGATTGATGGCAATGAATTAGTAAGACTGGTTATTAGATATGAACTGTACATTACACCTGTTAAAACATATGTGTTGGATGAGTTTTACAATACGGAGGAATAATTTTGAGTGTACTTTCATTCATCGAAAAGCAAACGATTTGCCGATTGTTTGGAATAAGTGATGGGTTTATATTTAAATACTGGAGCGACAAGGGAGCCCACAACAAAAGCACAACTAAAGAGTTGATTTATGACTCTTGTGGGATAAACATTTTTGAAGATGCGGGTTACAAAGGCTTATCACAACAAAAATGTATACAGAAGATTTGGGATGAGTGTAGCCCGAAAATCATTGCAAAACTCTTAAAAGCATTATCAGATTATTTCTGCTTTAAGATGGGAACAAATTGGTGGTCTGATGAAGATAATTATGATTATCAACAAGTTCAACAGATTATAGAGCGATTGAAAACTTTCCAAACAGTTGAACTCCCAAAAGAAGAGAATATTAAAAATCTCAAACTTTTTTTAGAAGATATTGAGGATAACATTAAAAACGACAAGCCAGAATTAGTTGTTGACCGACTTCATACGTTCGCATCAGAATATTTACGCAATTTGTGTCATACCCACTCAATTGAAACAACCAACTCTAAAGGTAACGAGTATCCGCTTCATTCACTTGCCGGAATGCTCAAAAAATGGTATGTTGATAATGCTTATTTTGATTCCGAATTTGCATTTGTAGCTATTCAAAATTCCATTAACTTGTTTGATAAATTTAATGGTATACGAAATGACAATAGCGCTGCACATCCCAATGATTTGCTTTCAAAAGCAGAGGCAGAATATGCTGTTAGAATCATTGCGAATACATTAACTTTTCTTGATAAATGTGAAAAAAGTAAAATTAAAAAAGTTCAAACGCTTCCTTGGGATGGCGGCGTATTATACATAGCGCCCGACGAAGAATTATCTTTCTAATTGTGCTGGAGGATAAAGAATATGGCAGGAAGCACAAGTTTAGGAGCTGATAGAGTTGTAAAGGAAGATGGGCTTTATACTCAGCTTACAGATGAGGTCTAATAAATTATATAGACCAAAATTATTACTATGAGGGATTTGCAACTTTTAATATGGAGAATTTGTAAAATTTCAAAGTGTCATTATAGAGTTTCAAAGTGCCAATTTGGCACTTTGGATAAGCCAAAACAAAAGAAAAGTTGATAACAGGAGGATAAAATGGAAACGAAGGATGTATTAAATTTATTAGCTATTATAATAATTCCAATAGCTGCTGTGATAATTGGACAGCGTTTACAAGATAGAGCAGAAATAAGAAAAGACAAAATGCATATCTTCAAGGTGCTTATGACTTCACGAATATATGGCTGGACAGTTGATAGCGTTCACGCTCTTAATCTTATTGATGTCGTTTTCGCAAAAGATAAAGCTGTACGTGCTGCCTGGAAAGAACTTTATGAAGCATATTCTTCAACAGAGCAATCAGATTTAATGGCAAATAAAAGAAAAAATCTGATGTATAAACTTTTGGAAGAAATTGCTAATAATATCGGGTATAAAAAAGAAATCACCTGGGAAACAATACAAAATCCATATATTCCCCAGGGTATGGTTGAAAAATGGCAAGAGCAAGCAGCATCTCAGCAGGCATATAATATTTTGTTAAGTTCAATGGCTAATATTATACCAAAAGAGCAGAAAAATACGGAGGAATAAAATGAGCACTAACATATCAAAGCAAAAGCGAGAAGATTTACTTGCCAAAATAAAAGAAATCCGCACTTTTATTTCTGCTGCACCGCAGGATGAAAACACGGGCAACCTGCTCTCCTATCTTTCCGATTTGGAAAAGGATGTAAACGGAAAGAAATACGGACTTGTTTTCGAGGAACATCGTGAAGAAATCGATGAGGTGCTTGATACGCATACGCCGGTTTTGACGGAAGATAAAGACTTGTACATTGATAATGGCGGACAGATGAATTTTCTTATTGAAGGGGATAACCTTGCTTCGCTCAAGTTGCTTGAAAGGACACACAAGAATAAAATCGACTTGATTTATATAGATCCGCCGTATAATACAGGAAACAAGGATTTTATATATGACGATCGTTTTGTAAATTCAGATGACTTATTTAGTCATAGTAAATGGATTTCTTTTATGGAAGTGCGTTTGAAAATTGCTAAAAGGCTACTAAAAAGCGACGGTGTCATTTTTCTTTCAATAGGTAACACAGAGCTGTCAGATCTTAAATTGCTATGTGATGAAATTTTTGGTGAAATAAATTGTCTTTCTGTTGTCCCTCGTTTAATGAAAACAGGAGGAAACAAAGGCAGATTTTTCTCTCCTAATATAGACTATGTTTTGGTATATGCCAAAAATCAATTTTTAGCTAAAGATTTTAAGGGTGAATTGGATGAAGAAATTGTAAAAAAATTATACAATAAAATAGAAACTGATGGTGCTAGAAAAGGTGAACGCTATCGTCCTTTTGGTCTGTACCAATCTTCTTTGGACGAACGACCGAATCAGCGTTACTATATTGAATGTCCCGATGGGACATTTGTAATTCCACCCGGCGATACTATGCCTAGAGTCATTGCCGATGGAGAAAAGGTTTTACCAAATAAAGGGGATGGCTGTTGGCGTTGGAGTCAAGAGAGATACCTTACAGAAAAGAACAATGGAAATATTCTATTTACACCATCAAAAAGTGGCGTGTTAATTCAGCCAGACGGAAGCAAATCGAAATGGAATGTGTACACGAAAATTTGGCTAAGTAATCGCAAGAAAGAAGGACAAACACCAACAAATTTTATTGAAAAATATGAGAATCGTCACAGCGCAAAAGAACTTAAAGATATTGGTATTTCTTTTGATTTTGCAAAACCAACAGGTCTTATCTCCTATCTGTTCAATTTAACAGGTGCAAATAAAAATGCTGTTTGCCTTGATTTCTTTGCAGGTAGTGGCACAACAGGACACGCCGTTATGAAGCTGAATGCAGAGGACGGCGGCAACCGCAAATTTATCCTTTGCACCAACAACGAAAACAACATTTGTCGTGAGGTAACATACGAGCGTATCAAGTGTGTGATTGATAAGGAAAATTATTCAGCAAGTCTGAAATACTACAAGGTGGATTATATCCCGATTTCTGACCGTATGTATTATGAATACGCCGATGAACTACTTTTACATATTCGTGAACTTGTTGAACTTGAAAACGGTGTAAACTTTACGGATAACGCTGAAATTGGTATTGTTCTGACTGAAGAAGAATTGGATGAATTTATTGAAAATACCGACTCTTTTGTAAAATGCCGCAAGCTGTATATGGGACATGACGTTTTACCAACAGAAGAGCAAGAGAAAAAGTTGCAAGCACACGATATTGAAATCAGCATTATCCCCGATTATTATTATCGTGACTTACAGGAGGATTAAATATGGATTTTATAAAAACATTGTTAATTTCGTGTATTCCGGCAATTATTACCGGAGCAGTTACATATTTAGTAGCCTATAAAAACGCAACTGCTCAAATTAAGGTTGTTGAGGAGCAAAATAAACACGATTTAGACAAACTAATGGAGCAACATAAGATAGATATTGATTCATTAAACAAGAAACATCAGCAAGAACTTGAAAAAATGGAAGTTGAACATAAACATAAATTAGAATTAGTGGAAAAAGAAAATGAGAACAATCTCAATCAAAATTTCTTTAACGGAATGATGAGCGAAATAATTAAAATGCCAGAAATAAAAACGGAAATTGCAAAAGGCATAAAACAGTCTTCTAACAAAAAAGGGGGCAAACGATAATGGAATTAAAAGAGTTCCAGTTAAATGCGGTAAAATCGCTGTTTGAAGCAATGGAAACTCCTGCACGTGATATTATCCTCAAAAGTCCTACTGGTAGCGGTAAAACTATTATTCTGACATATTTTATGCACCAATACATACAGTCTTTCCCAAAAACCGTCTTTGTATGGCTTACGCCCGGTAAAGGCAACCTTGAAGAACAGAGCAAGGCGAAAATGGATAAGTATATCCACGCTTCGCAGACGAAACTCCTATCCGATGTGATGACGGCAGGTTTTGAGGAAAACGACAGTTGTTTTATAAATTGGGAAAAGCTAACAAAGAAAGGCAATAATGCTCTTAAAGACAGTGAACGCACCAACTTTTTAGAGCATATTCAGCACGCTCTCAATAACGGTATTCATTTTGTGATAATTGTGGACGAGAGCCACCAAAATAATACAGTAAAAGCGGATGAGATAATTCAGTATTTTCACACCGATAAAATTATTCGTTGTTCTGCAACTCCGAAGGGTATCGCAAAAGCAGAAATAATAGAAATTCCCGAAGAAGAAGTTATTGCGGCCGGACTTATCAAGAAAATGCTTGTTATCAATCAAGATTTTCCTCAAACCGTAGAAACAGAAAATCAAACTTCTTATCTTCTTGAAAAAGCACTGTTAAAGCAGCGTGAAATTCGTGCTGCATTTTTACAGAAAGATGCAAATATTAATCCTTTAATTGTTGTTCAGATACCTAATAAATCTGAAACGATGCAAGATAGTGTCGAACAATATCTTGAAACACAAGGAATAACCTGTGAAAACGGTCAACTTGCAGTATGGCTTTCTGATAGGCACGAAAATTTAGATGGAATAGAAGAATCTGATGCAACATCTTCAGTTGTTATTATCAAACAGGCCGTTGCAACAGGTTGGGAGTGTCCTAGAGCACAGATCCTTGTCAAACTTCGTGATAACATGGATGAAACTTTTGAGATACAAACCATAGGTCGTATTCGCCGTATGCCTGAAGCAAAGCACTATGATGACGATCTGCTTGACAGTTGCTATCTTTACACTTTTGATGAAAAGTTTACTGCAGGTGTTAAAATGGCACTTGATAAAAGTGCATTAAATGCTTGTACATTGTTTTTGAAAAACGAGTATAAGACTATTGCTCTTACATCTCAGCAACGTACAATGGTCACCGCAACTCGTAATCCTCAAAAAGCTTTACAAGCGATTGCAATGTACGCAGAAAAAGAATACGGCGTCGGTGGAAATAAGGCCATAAACAAGACACGTTTACAGGCAGAAGGATATATATTTAGCGAAGATATTATTAGACACACCGTTTCCGGAGAGACATCCACACTCGAATTTAATTCTTCGGATATGAATTCAATTTCCGTTAATGAAAAACTAAATACGAAAAAGCACGGACGAGATTATCATCAGAAGATAGGTAAAATTGGATTAGAAATCGGCATGACTTATTCCTTTATGAATACCATTATCCGTAAACTATTTGATAAAAACTTCAATTACAGCCGCAAAATACTTGCGTTGGAGCCGAGAGAAGTCTATGCTTTTGTACTTAATAACGCTGATCGCTTGAAACACTTTATTCGTGAAGCCATGGCATATGAACTTGCGCAATTCAAATTGGATGTTAAATCCATATCCGAAAACGAATTTCGAATTCCACAGTCTTGTCTGTTTACTTATAATGGCGATCTGAAAACACAGATTGAGTACAAAAAGAATGTTTATCAAGGATATTTATCATCTGCCGCACCTCGATCAACTCCGGAACTTAAATTTGAAAAATTCTGTGAACGTTCCGAAAAGGTTGAATGGTGGTATAAAAATGGTGATAAAGGTAACGAGTATCTTTCTATTGTTTATGTCGATAACTCCGAAAAGCAAAAATTGTTTTATCCCGACTATATTATTTGTGTAGGTGGAAAAATATGGATAATCGAAACTAAAGGCGGATTTGATCGTAGTGGCAATAGCCAAGATATCGATAAATATACTGCAAAGAAATTTGCTGTGCTTAAAGCATACCTCAAGAAGTATGGCTTAAAGGGCGGAATCGTTCGTAACGATGACAGTACAGATGAACTTTGTATTTGTATGGAAAATTATTCCGACAATATACAAAGTGATGATTGGAATATCTTATCAAATGTAATATAAGCGGGTGAGTTGAAAAAATGGGAGTGAAAAAACAAACTTTTAATGATTTCGAGGTGTATTCTTCTGATGAATATACCAGTTTTGTTCATATCAATATAACAAACTCAAAATTATTTTATTCACAAATGTTTGAATATTTTTTTGATGAAAATAGACTTTTAAGATACATAGAGAACAAGACTTCCATCTCTTTTGAGCCTACCCCTGCTAACTATGCAGCTTTATATAAAAAGCTTAAAATATTTATTGACAAAGAAAACCATGTTGAATTACCAAAAAGTATTGAAAAAGATTTGTTAAGCATCATTTCTGCAGAACATACTCTTAAAGAACAAAACGGTATAAAGAAAATAAGACTTGACAAAATAGGAAAAATAGGTGAATACATATTTAGTAATATTCTATCGGAGTACTTTGGATATCAGTGTATCATACCAAAACTTAATATATTGACTGATTATAATATGAGTATTTTTGGTATTGATACACTTTTCTATTCTCATGAAGACAAGTTGCTTTTGTTAGGAGAATCAAAAGTTAGCAAAAGTATCGAAAACGGTATTGCTTTAATTAATAAATCGCTATCTTCTTATCAATCCCAAGTGGATGATGAGTTTGAATTAATACTGAGTCAAAGATGGCTCAAAGATAAAATGGGATATTTTGTAGATGATTTTGGAGATAAAATTGAGGTCTCTATTGGTATGTCAGACTTTATAAAAAAAGCATCAGTTGAAAAAATAGGGATACCTATTTTTATAGCTCATGGTGGAAATGAAACAACTGAAGAAATATTCAAAAAACTAAGAAAAATCAAAAAAGTTACGCTATATGATCTTAAGACAGAATATATTGTTATTTCACTTCCTCTCATTGATAAAGATGAGTTTGTAAAAGCATTTACTTTAGCAATTGCTGAAAGGAGAGCTATGTATGAGTCAAATGTACAGTAATCCTGATCCACAAAAGATTAGAGATCAATGTATTGATTATTTGGCAAAAGCTGACGATTCTACAGAAGCTGCCAAAACGATTGCGGATAAGTTGTTTGCTTTAGATCTTACAGTTTATTCAAATGATTATACTCTTGATTCTCTTTTGTATAATGCATTTGCACAGTCGGAACTAGACGATAGCATAGCCATGCATCCCGAACAAATCCAAATATTAAACGAGATTAAGTCACACGATGCAATAATCGTTAGTGCTCCTACAAGTTTTGGTAAAACTTTTTGCGTTTTTGAGTATATTGCAAGAACACAACCTCAAAATATTGTACTAATTGTGCCAACGTTGGCGTTGGTCGATGAATATATAAAAAAGATTATTAAAAAATACACCTTGTGTTTTAATTCTTACAAAGTACATACACAATTGGATGCTAATGGAGAGTATGATTTTTCCTCAAAGAATATATTTATTTTAACACATGATAGAGTAGTACAGGATGAATTATATACATTGATAAAAAATATAGACTTGTTGGTAATAGACGAGGTCTATAAATTAGAGACTGATGAGACAGATGATCGTGTTCTTGTATTGAACATGGCATATTACCACCTATCTCGTGTAGCAAGAAAATACATTTTGCTTGCTCCTTTCATAAAGGCAATAGCTGATATTGAGTTATTAGACAAGAAACCATGTTTTTATAATACCGAATATTCTCCGGTCATAAACAATGTTATTACGGAAGAATTATTAAATGCAAATGACAGATATCCTCAGTGTCAAAAGTTATTAAACAGAATAGATAATCAAGAGCAAACTTTAGTATATTTCCCTACGGTAACTGGCATGTATCGATATGTTAGCAATTTTATTTCTAAAGAACCTGTTTTAAACGAAATTGATGAAAATATAAAATCATTCATTAATTGGGCAAAAGACGAAATACATGAAGAATGGAGTGTCGTTAAAGCTTTAGAGCGTGGATATGCAATTCATAATGGTCAGATGCCATTGGGTATTCGTCTTTATCAATTAAACTTGTATGAAAATCATCCACAATATAATAGGTTGCTATGTACTTCAACACTATTGGAAGGTGTGAATACAAGTGCCAAAAATATTGTAATTACAAAGCCTTCCAGGAGAAGCGAAAGAAACATATCTGATGACAATTTCTCAGCATTTGATTTTTTTAATCTTGTTGGTAGAACTGGACGATTAAATCAACACTATATAGGGGATGCCTATTATTTAAAAGCTCCATCTGATCCTCCATACAAAAAAATTGATGCCATTAGAACCATAAAATTTGAATTAACAGATAACAGTAAGGATATTGATATTCAAAGAGGCAAAATTGAAGAACACGATGATTATTTAGCATTTTTGAAGCACCTTGGTATTACACATGAAGAATACATAAAAAACATAGGCAGCCATTTTAGATTTGACACAATAAAGAATTTGTATTTGAATTATTGTAATCGTAGATCTGAAATTATTACCGAATTACAAAAGTTATCTGACGAGAAGCTTTATGGTCGAGGTCAATTAGTAAGAATTCTTTATGCTGTTTGTGAAGGTAAAGAAGATAGTTTTAAAGCAAACATGCTTAATAGGCTTATAAACCGAAATCGCCCGAAGATAAGAACGGTTGTCAACGATGCCATGCGTTACTATTCTTCAAGAGGTATTGACACTGTTATATCAACGGCAATCAAGCTTAAATCCAGCTATATTGAACATCAGTTTTACGCCAAGATAATAATCATAAAGTATTTTATGAATTTGGAGAAGGTTTCACAAACATATTTGGAAACTCTCGATAGCAGAATTGTTGGCGCTATAGAGCAATTATACTTTTCTTCTTCAAAGCAAAAGAAAATGCTTTTAGATATTGGTATCTATGAAAGAGATGTTGATATTATCATATCAATTATCGGTAATGATTTTGATGATGCCTTTGAACTGAAAAAAAGACTAATATCAAAATCAACTCTATTATCGGGTAAAGTAAGTTATATTTCAAATTTTATAATAAAAAATCTATAGTGTTATAGTGAAACCTCCTGTGATACTCAAATTGTACCGAAGGAGGTTTTCTTTTTGCGAATGTGCGATTTATAAATTTACACATTTAGTTCGTGCCAAAAATTACAACGAACTTTTGCGATCTGTGCCACTTTTAACGGCGAATAATGTGTATTCCAAATTTATTCGTTATATTCGTTTTGTATTCGTTATATTTACTTTTTCATTTACAACCAATTTTGTTGAAATATGAAATTGATTTGTCGGGATTGAATTTTACCGAAAATAATAGTTGATGCACAATTAAAAAGGCGTTGGAGATTGATTTCTCCAACGCTTTTGTTTTATATTTCTTTCATAAAAATATTATCGATATCACCGTCATAATTTTCGAGTTCATCGATCTTGCAAAATCCGTATTTTTCGTAAAGACCGATTATATTTGACGGAATATATACTTTATCAAATCCAAAAATGCGAGCGTGATTTATTGCAGATTGGATAAGCTTTTCACTAATTCGATTTCCTCGATATTCTTCATCAACAAAAATTGAACTTATCCAAGGAAAATAGCGATTTTCGGGATAGTAGTCCGTTTCAAGAAAAGTACAAAATCCGATAATATTATTGCCAATCAAAGCTATAAAAACGCCTTCAAAATCTTGAAAATCATCTTGTTCCAATAGCTTGGCTAAATGCCTCCCGACATTCCAAGAGCAATTATTTGCATAGGCAATCGTTTGATTCCAAAGGTTACTGTTACTTTGCAGTTTTTCGATTTTAATTTCAAAATACTCATGTCGTTCGTATTTCATATAAAAAAATTGTATTAATTCGATTCTTTCTTTGCAGTTTTTTCTATTTGCTTAATAGTCTGCAAATACGCTTCTTCTACGGGCGAAAGATTTTGATTCACATATTTTTTGTATTCCTCGTTTGCTTTTTCAAGTGCTTGCTTGTGACTGATTTTTCCTACATTATCAAGCACTTTTCCGCCTGTTACTTGAATCAAATTATCAAGTTGGTTAACATAATCGCTCATATAAACGGGATTGTGCCGCATAGCTTGAATTTCCGCAAAATCGAAATATCCTGAAACAATATTATTGAGCACCTTTAGCTCATCTTCATTAAGATAATTTTTTGCAACGCAAATATCTTTGGCAGTTGGAAAATCGCCGTCAAAAGCCTTCATTCCCATAAACGGTTTATTTGCATCTGCGCGCTCGTAAATAATTTCGGCGGCAGTATGACCATGTGCCGCATAATGCAATTTGTTTTGAACCATTTTGAAAAAAGCAATAGTTTCGCTGCTTTTCGGATTATAGTCAACACTTGTCGCATAAAGGTCAAGGACTTGACGATACATAACTTTTTCGGAAGAACGAATATCTCTGATTCTGTCTAAAAGTTCTTTCCAATAATTTCCACCACCGAGATTTTTAAGTCTTTCATCATCCATGGTGAAACCTTTTATCATATATTCCTTTAAGCGTTCGGTTGCCCAACGACGAAAATGAGTAGCAGTAATTGATTTGATTCGGTAACCAAGTGAAATAATCATATCGAGATTGTAATGTAATTGCTCTCTTGTGACAATTCTCTCGCCTTCATTTTGAACTGTTCGGAATTTCCGAACAGTTGAATTTTCTTCAAGCTCGCCCTCTTCAAAAATATTTTTAATATGCTCACTTACATTTGATTTGCTTGTTTGGTAAAGTTCACATAATTGTGCCTGTGTCAACCATACCGTTTCATCAACAAATCGAACATCAATTTTTGTATCACCGTCATCAGTTTGATAAATAACTATTTCGCCTTGATTATTATCTTTATTCATTTCTTTAAGATCGGTTTTTTGTTCTTTCATAGCAATTTATCCTCCTTTTATCATAGTACCATAATTGGCTTTTATATACAACATTTTCTTGTCAGCACAATTTGGGGCAGTTCACATCAGATGGTGTTTATTGTATTTATTATTTGTAGATTTTGTATGTTGTTCTTAATTAAATCAATTTGTATGCTTTTGTTGTGAGGGGGCTTTTATATCGCTATGCAAAATTCGTATGTAATCGGCTGAAGTTGGTTATTTTTAGCCCAATTTGTACGCTGAAATTGCACAGTTCGTACAGGACACATAACATTAACCATTTGACCACCGACTGAGCCTGCCTGCTTTGCAGTAAGGTCGCCGTTGTAGCCCTGTTTAAGATTTACACCAACCTCTGAAGCTGCTTCCATCTTGAAACGGTTAAGTGCTTCCTTAGCCTCAGGTACTGTGCTTGCCATTGTGAATACACCTCTCTTTTCATAATCTGCAAAGGCGATATGATATTTTGCAAATTGCGTCATACGCCTTTGCATAACATCATTTTCGTCTTGCAAGTTTATTTTGCGCCGCGCATTCACTTTTAAAACTGAAAAATTTTTACAATTCAATCAAATGTGCAAAGCTATATCAAAGCAAATCGCTGCAAACATTTTGTCATCTACTTTATATCTTATCCAATTCTACTCGGATTTGAGAAAATAGTCTTTGACAAGTTCGGGGTGATTGTCTTTTGATTTAATATATTCCTACAAATAATTAATGGTTGTTGACATAATCATTACCTTTCATATAATTCTTTAAATCGTTTATATAAAATTATCATACCGGTTAATATTTAGCTTGTAACACTTACTTAATCACAAGTTGAGGAAGAAAGGCGAAGAGGGCGCCGAAGGATACACTGATGACGATGTAGAGAACGGCGAGGGCGATACTGCCGTTTTTGACAAGCTCGGCGGTTTCGAGCGAGAATGTTGAAAATGTGGTGAAGCCGCCGCAGATGCCGACCTTTAAAAACAAAATCAGCCGTGAATCGAGGTTTGAATTTTTCGCCGCGAGACAAGCGATGACGCCGATTGCAAGCGAGCCGAAAACATTAATCAAAAAAGTATTTATAGGAAAGCCCGAGGGATTTTTTATTGGGATAAGACCGACCAAATACCTGAGAATTGAGCCGACAAAGCCGCCGAGTCCTACAAAAATACAATTAAGCATAATTTTTCTCCTTTTTTTATTATTTTCAGATGATACAAAATACTGACAATATAATATCACAAAACGCGCAAATCTTCAAAAAACATTATACATCGCCAATTCAAATATCAATTTGTATAAAAATTACAGATATGTTTTGCAATTATTGTGGATTTTTCATAATAATGTTATAGTATAGTTGTTGCGGCACATTGCAGACAAAAGGAGAAGCATATGGCTGATTTAAAGGGTAAAATCAAAGAAATCACAACAAATTTTAAGGAGCACCGGAACACTTATGACAATTTTGGGTGCGGCGGCAACACCTGCAATGCCTGAAACCACCAAGGAGGAAATCAAGGCAAAATCGGCGGCACTCAATAAAAATCCACGCAGAGTGGAATGTTTCCGCTGTGCGTGCTTTGCAGTTTTGACGGCGATATGATATAATTTGAATAACGAAACACCGACAATGCGAGGTTAAATATATGGACAACGCCAAAATAGGCAAATTTATAGCAGAAATGAGAAAAAACGCAGGCTTGTCGCAAACAGAGCTTGCAAAGGAGTTGAATATAAGCAACCGCACCGTGTCGAAATGGGAAACCGGCGACGGTCTGCCGGATATAGCAACAGTGCCGCAAATTGCGCAATTTTTCGGCATAACGGTTGACGAACTGCTTGCAGGCGAAAGAAAGCCGAGCGTGGCACAGGAAACTGCACCGAAACCTGTTGCAGCGCCGCCACAGCCGTCGATACCTCAACCGGTGCCGATTTTGTATCAAAAAACATTCACCGAAAATGTCAAAGAAAAAGCCCATTCGGTCAGAGCGGCATTATCGAAAAAATCGCCGAAATGGTGCGGTATAGTGACTTTCATCTGCTTATTAATTGATTTAATATGTCTGAAATCAACCAGCGCCGAATTCGGCATTAATTCATCGGCGACGCCGACAATTTTGAATATTGCAATTGCAGCTGACGCACTTGCATTGGCATTAATTGTCTTTGGCGAGTACATAGTCGCATGGGGTTCAATATCAGAATCAAAGCAAATTAACGGCGGCAAAAAGGTACCGGAAACCGTGACATTTTATGCCGACGGTGTAATCATTTTGACCGAAGGCAACACAACGCAACGCTTTTATATGAAAGACATTACGGGATTTTCCGTAAAAAAAGATGTTCTCGCGTTTAATTTGCACAAAAATGCGATGTTTTATATCCCCAAAAGCGCGTTCGACGAAAACGAATTGCTCAGCTTTTGCGGCTATATGCAAACATATGCCCCGACAGAACAAAAGAACAAAACCGCCAAGGTATTGTCTATTGTTATGACGGCAGTAATGATTATAATGACTGTAGTTATGCTGTCAGGCTCGATTTTGTTAAACACGCTCGGCGGATTATATGTTGACGCAGAAAGATTTAATGCAATGAGGCAATTGCAGAATACGCAAAATCGCACGCAAACGAACTGCAATATATCATGAAATAAAATGCGACAATTTTTTATTGAATGTTTCGGCTTGTGATGATATAATGTTATACATAACTAACATAAATCACCGAGGGAAAGGGTTTTTGATTTTATGGTACAAGACTTTTGCAGACAGTTGCAGGAATTTTTGACTGCGCACGGAATACCGGATTGGCTTGTAGTTTTCATCATATCGGTTTGCCCGATTTTGGAGTGCAGACTGGGTATGTTTACGGCGATTGTGCTATTGGAAATGAATCCGTTTGTCGGATTTATAATCAGCTTTTTGGGCAACATATTGCCGATACCGTTTATATTGCTTTTGATAAATTGGATTTTCAAGGTGCTGAAAAAAGTGCCGGGAATAAACAAGGCGATATTTTGGCTTGAAAACAAAACGATGCAAAAGCGAGATAAGATTGACAAATACGGAATATGGGGGCTGCTGATATTTGTTGCTATCCCCTTGCCGGGCACAGGCGGTTGGACAGGCGCACTGCTTGCATCTCTGCTTGAGCTTGACAAAAAGAAAAGCTTTTTAGTAATTTCGCTCGGCGTATTTATCGCAGGATTGATAATCACCGTATTAAGCCTTGTAATCGGCGCGGCGGTATTCAACTAAAATCGAATAAAACACAGAATAATCGGGAGGCTGATTGATTTCAGCCTCCCGATTTTGTTATATATTGTTTAGTTTCTGAAAGTGTTTAGCAATCGTGCATAATCCTTGCCGTTGATGATACCGTCATTGTTGACATCGGCAAGTGCAACATAATTTTCGTCGCCCTTTTCAGCATTCAAAATCGCTGTGAACGAGGCGTCAATCTGCTGCTTGCCGCACTTTGTGCATTCGATATGAACGATATTGTCATTAAAACTTGTGACAGCCAAAGAGTGATCGTCCTTCCAAACCGCATAAGTTTCCATATCGGTTGTGATATTTGTTAAATCCGTGCTCCACTTCACAAACGCTTTGCACTGCGGTGTGTCGGTGATTTCGGGAGCGGTTGCCGTTTCGCCTTTATTGACAATAACAGTGCCGACAACTTCGGTTTTTGTTTCGTCTTTAAAGAATTTGACTTGATAGAAATTGCGGATTGGGTTGACCGTAACTTTCATATCTTCTGCAAAACTGAGCCCGGTATTATAATAATATTCAATGCCGTTGATAATCTCGTCTGCATTTTGCGGCGTAAAATCAACGCCGTCATATCCGGGAACGGAAACCTCAACACCGTCAACAATATCAACCCTGTCAAGCGAGGTTGAAGTGATATTTGACGGATTTTCGATAGCAAGCTGAACAAAAATAGCAGGATCTTCATATCTTGCAGGTGCATCAACCGTTTGATTGCCGATAAGCGAATTTGAAGCCTTTTCAAGTGCCGTATTCGCACTCAAATCAAGTGTTTTGAGGTGGTTGACCGAGCAGTTGAGCGTTTTCAGCGCTGTTAGTGCCGAAATATTGAGGCTTGTCAAATCGTTTTGCTGACAATACAGTGCAGTAAGCGCGGTGTTTGCCGACAAATCAATCGAGGTGAGCTTATTGATATAGCAATCGAGCCTTGTGAGCTTTTTGTTTGCCGAAATATCAAGTGTGCTCAGCACATTACTCGGGCAATTGAGCCATTCGAGATTTGCGTTTTGGCTGACATCAATCGAAGAAAGATTGTTGCCGCCGCAGGTAAGCTCGACAAGTTGCGGCATTTTTGAAACATCAAGTGTGTCCAAACCGATGCCGCCACAACGAAGGCGAACGCAATCGGTGAAATTTTCAATACCGGTTAAATCGGAAATTTCGGCATCTTCGCCGCAGGTGTCCTCAAGCATACCGGGGATTGAAATTGTTTTAATGCCCTGAATTTCGCTTTGCTGTAAAACGCCGTCGCTGTTTGTATCATACCATGCGGAAACAACGGCGCGCAAATTCGCATCGGGGAAATTTGCCGCATTTATAGCCACCGAGTCGGTACCGTAGGAAACAAATCCTACGGAAAATGCGCCGATAACGGTTGCCACGGCGGCCAATGAGGATATATATTTTTTAATATTATTTTTAAACATTATTATATATACCCTCCTTATCGTGAAATTGTGATTGAAATTGATTTTGTAACGATTGTGCCGTCGGTATTTTTAACCGAGCATGAAATTGTAGCGGTGTTTGTTTTCATCAGCTTGCCTGCCGTAGTAAGCTCAACAAATCCGTTTTCGTCAACGGTGATATATCTTGTGTTGCTTGAGCTCCATGTAACCGAAACAGGGTCGGTTGCATCTTCGGGAGCAATGACATAACCGAGCTGAATACCTTTGAATGAGATGTAGCCGATTCCGTGTCCTGACGATGTGTATGAATTTGCCGTGTTTTCAACGCCGTCCACGGTGAAGGTGAAATCGGTGATATTTACAATCGCATTGATAACCTTGATTGTGTAGGTGTATGTTGTTGTGCGGTCGTAAACATCGGTGATTGTGAGCGTTGCATCAAGCGAGCCTGTTTTCTCCGTCTTGGTGATAACAAGGTTGTTGCCGCTTTGCTCTGCCGTTGCGCCGTTTGCGTTTTCAACTGTCCATACAGCCGATTTATACATTGCGTCGCTGTTGATTGTTGTTTCAACGGTTACCTGACTGTTTTCATCGATGACATATGACGCATTGCTTTCAAGCTCGGCACCCGAAACGGTGAAGGTCGGTTTTGCGGCTACAAATTCGTGACCCTCAAGGTTTGCGATTGCTGTTGTGAGAGCGGCGCAGGCGATGTTGATTTCCTCCTGAGTTGCATCAGGATTTGCATAGACTGCCTTTGCTTTCTCAAGCGAATTTTTGAGTGCCATACCCTGCTCGTAAGCATAGTCGGTATAGGTATATTTTTCGCCTTCGGTAATTGCCGCTTTAAGCGCCGATGTATCCCAAGTTGTGATTGCTTTAATCGTTCCGCTGTATCCGCCGTCCTTTGCAGTGACGGTAATGATTGCGGTGCCCTGTGTTTTGAATGTGACAACGCCGTTTTCGTCAACCGTTGCAATGTCCTCATTATCGGATGAATATGTGCACTTATTTATGATTGATGTTTTAACATACGTTGTTTTTTGATTCAAATTAGGTGTGATTTGCCTTGTTTCCTGCGGAGCGCCGTAAACCTTGTCTGTATCGAATGTAACAGCGGTTACGCCGTAAACTACAAACGAAACGGTGACGGTTGTTGAATATGTATTGTCAAACTCGTCGATGACGGTGCAGGTAATATCGGCATATTGAGCCGAGGACGAATTGCAGGTAACAAGACCGAACTCGTCAACGCTGACATTATCATTTGACGATTTCCACAAAATCTCCTTATATACCGCTGTCGGTGTCGGGAGAGGTGTCGCCGTGAGCTGAATTGTCTTTGAGCGGAGAAGGTTGCCGGTGTATCTGAAGTAGCCAGGATTTTCCTCCGTAACGCCGGAGGTTTGCTCAAATCCGATTTGAACGCCTGTTGTAGCAACATATTTAACAAGTGCATTGTATGCCGCAACAACGGTTTCATACATTGCGTCAACCTCTGCCTGGGTTGCGGTGCCGTCGTTAACCATTTTGCGAGCCTGCTCAACCGCCGTTGAAAGCGTTGTGAGCGACTCTCTTGTATAAACATAATTATCTGTAGATTTGACAATGAGTTTAGTATATTCATCAACCTTTTGAGCGAGCGGCTCAAAGTTTGCGATAACTGTGAGGTCAACCGTTGCGGTGTATCCGCCGTCGAACGTTTTTGCTGTGATAACGGCGTTTCCGATGTCAATCGGAGTAACAAGACCCGTTGATGAAACGGTTGCAACGCTTTCGTCGCTTGATGACCAAAGAACATCTTTAAACTCAGCATTGCCGCCGACTGTTGCGGTGAGTTGATATGAGCTGTCGGATGCCGCAAGCGAAAGTTTTGTTGCATTAAGCGTAATTCCTGTTGCAACATTATCACTCATTGTGACATAAATTGTGCGTGTGGTTACCCTGTCATAATCATCGGTTACGGTGACTGTCAGTTTTGCCCATGCACCTTTACTTTTATCTTTCGGTGTTACCGTGAGCTTTGTGCCGTCTGTCTTGATTGTTGCCTCGTAGGAGTCATCTGTTGACCACTCAACCCTCTTAGAATCTGAATTTAACGGAGCCGCAGCTGCATTAAGCTCGACCGTATTATAATTGTTATAGTTAGAATATTTTTGAGAAAGGTTGATTGAAAGTGCGTCACTTGAGCCGACTGTGCCCGAAGCAATTTGAGTTGCGTTTCCTAAAAGGTCGGATTTTGATGAGGTATATGAAATATCAACACCGCTGACCTTGACGAACGGATGAGCAATCATTTCCTCTGCGGCGGTAACAAGAGTGTTTGCCGCCTCGTTGATTTGCTCTTGCTTAAGCGAATAATCGGTGAGTGCCTTTTGTGCGCTTGCATAAGCCGCCGTAAACGTTTCGGCATAATCCTTTTTATACTCGGTGGTGTCAATATCTTTATACTTTTCGAGAGCTTCCTTAAGTCCACTTCTGTCACCGTCGGTCGAAACCTTACATTCGCCGGTGATACCGCCGTCATACGATACGGCGCGAACTGTTGTCGAGCCGGCGCTGACAAATGTTACAAGTCCGTTTTTGTCAATTGTTGCAACGCTTTCATCGTCGGACTCCCAATAATAATCTTGAATTGATGCGGCACCGAGATGACCGACCGATGTGCCGGTAGGCTCAACAGTACATGTAAGTTGATATGTCGAGCCGACTGCACCGTTAATATTTGTTTCGCTAAGCTTCATTCCCGTTACCGGATAGTATGAGAATGAAACATAAACGCTGTCTGTGAACGAGTGACCGAAGTGGTCGGTTACCGTACAGGTAATTGTGCTCCAGCACGGCTTGTTGACTGTCGGTGAGCATTTACCGTCAGATGAGACTGAAACATTGCTGTCAGACGAAGCCCAAACTACATCTTTATATGATGCGTTGTTGGGGTAAAGCCTTACATTAAGGTCGAGCACTGCGTTCTTGTAGCTTAAGCCCTCTTTCAAAATTCTCAAATCGTATTGATAAAATTCCGAGGTAGGCTCGCCGTCGAGATAAAGCTCTATCTTTTGGAGATAGTTGTATTTTTCAAGCGAATTATATGCATTTTCAAGCTTTGCCTGCATTGCGTCAACCTCTTTTTGTGATGACGCATTTGCTTCGACAAGGGCGTTTGCCTCTGCCATTGTGGTTGTGAAATATTGCCACGTTTCGGGATAATAGCTCGTTTCGCTGAGCTGTAAATCATTGTATGATTTGATGAGGAGCTTAAGCGAATCGTAGTTTGTAACAACATTGACCTTGCAAACAGCTTCAAATCCGCCGTCCTGAGTTTTGCAGATGATTTCGCAATCGCCGCCGTAAACGAATGTTACAACGCCGCTTTGGTCAACCGTGGCAACCTTTTCATCGCTTGTTGACCAAACAAGGCCCTGACAAGATGCAGTTGAATTGTTGAATGCGTTTTTCGGCAAAACCGTTGCTTTGATTTGCTGTGTTTCACCGACTTTGCCGCCTACAATCTCGGTTGAGTCGAGAGTTAATCCGGTCGCCTGCGTTCTTGCAAAAGCCACATAAACGCTGTCGCTTACCTTTGTGCCCATATAGTCTGTAACCGTGCAGGTAATGAGCGCACTGCAAGCGTCGTTTGATGTCGGTTTGCATCTGCCGTTTTTGTCAACGGAAATGCTGTCACTTGACGATTTCCATTCAACCTGATTATACATTGCGGAGGACGGATTGACAACATAATTCAAATCATATGATGATTTTGTATAGTTTGCCGTTGCGCCGACCTTGACACTTACAAAGCCGTTTTCAATATCCGCGCCGTCTGTCTTTTTGATTGAAACACTGTTAAGACCGACAAATCCGCCGATTTTGTAGAATGCCGACAAAAGATTTCGCGCCGTTGTTTCACATGTGTTTTGCGATGCCATATCCTGATCGTAAAGAACGGTGTATGCCATATCAAGTTTGCGCATATATGTTTTATAAAGCTTTTTGTTTGCCTCTGTTTGAATAACATTTGCATTGTCGCAAAGGTCAACTATTTGTTTAAGATATGTTTTGTCGGGTTTGACAACAACATTTGCCGTTGCAATAATGCCGCCGTCAGCCGATACGCAATAAACCTTTGCCATGCCGACATCGTTGCCGGTAATTATTCCGTCGCGGTTAGCGTTTGTATTTGCTTTAACAGAGAATATTGATTCGTCCGACGAATACCAATTTGCCTTGTAGCAGGCATATGCCGTATCTGTCAACGATCCGTCAAAAGCAAGCGAATGTTTAACATCTGCCGTTTTGCCGTTGATAACCTCAATTGTATCACCGACAATTGCATTTGATTTAGCCGTGTTTCTTGTTATGCAGACGGTGATTGTGTTTGAAACAATCTTGCCGTCGTTTGAAACAGCATAAATATTGAATGTGTCGGCAATCTCATGACCTGCCTTTTGTTTAACACTGACGGTGTTATCTTCCGAAGCGTCAACGCTGTAATAGCCGTTATCAACAACCCATTTAACATTTTTTACGGTTGCAGTTTCGGGATAAACGGTTGCGGAGAATTTTGCGCCGTTGCCGGCGTAACCCTCCATAATATTTTTCTTAATGGTTATGTACTGATAATCAGTGCCGTTGACTGTTATATTATTTACATTTTTAGCAGTATCGCTGTTTGAGGTGCCACCGGTGCATTTGATTTCGATTTTTTCAACCGGAATACCTGTTGAAACCTCTTTTGTCGCAACGCGCGACGAAATTTCATAGAAATTGCCGGTTGAAAGGCTGTAGCCTGTAACCGCCTTAACGGCAATCGTTGATTTGCCGCCGCCGACAGCCGTGTAATGACCGCTTGACGAAATTTTGCCGATGCCGTCTGTTGCTTCGTTTTCACTGTCAGCCCAAGTGTATTCGGGATTGCCGTCATCATCAGTGCCGGTTTGTATGCCCCAATGAACATACAAATTACTTGATTCGGCAACACGCTTCGGATAAACGGCACAACTGTAATCCGATTCGCTGTTGATTTCGACCTGATTCGGTCCGTTTATGTCAACTCCGGAAACATATTTGCCGTTTTTCTTTTCGACCGTGACAGTAACGGATTTTGTAATATTTCCCGACGGAGAATGTGCGGTGATTTTGACCTCTTTTGACTGGCTCAAAACAGAATCGCCTGCATCAAGTCCTCTGATTACGCCTGTTTTCGGGTCAACCGATGCAACTGTCGGGTCGGAGGAGGACCAAACAATGTCGGAAGTGTCGCCTGCGTCAGGCTTGACATCAACTATCGAAAGCTGAATTTCCGAGCCTTCCTTAACTGAGGTAACTCCGCTGATATTGAAATCGGTGAGCGGCTTTGCCTCAACAACATTGAATGTGATTTTATCGTTATACGCCATCTGCAAAATAATGTTTGCGATGATTTGAACAGCGGTTGCCGTGAGCTGAATGGGGTCTGCCGTGTCTCCGACAATCTTGTATATCGCGAATGCTGCGTCAAGCAATGCAGCAAGAACGTTTCTGTCTATATCAACACCCATATACTTGATAAGAATGTCGGCGATTTTTGCCGTGTCAAGCGTGCCTGTGTTATCAAGCTTGTATAGGTAGTTGACCATTTTCAAAATAGATTCGATAACCTGCTTTGAATCGGGTGAAACAATGATTGTTGCGGTGCCCTTGCTCTTGAATGAAACAAGACCGCTGTCGGTTACGGTTGCTACCGCCTTGCCGTTTGTGAAAATTGAAGAGGTTTTAACGGAATAAACGGTACCGAAACCAAGGCGCTGAGGCGTTGTGATGGCATAAATTTGAACACTTGAGCCTACCGCCTGAGTTGTGGCAATTTGTGATTTGTTTGTGATGTGTGTGCCGTTCGGAAGAAAAGTCGCATACCATTCCTCACACTTTTTAACGGTGACATTTACGCTTGCCGTTGAAACAGGCTTTGTGTCGGAAACGCTCGGGTCGTAAAGCTCGCACACAATCGGCGTGTTTACCTTGTCAAGGTACACTCTAAGCGAATCGATAAGCTTGCCCTTATATGCCTCAATATAGTTGGCAATCCAGCTTTCGGAGCCGAGAGCTTTAACCAAAATATCGACAATCTCCTCGGTATCCATACTGTCGAGGTCGATTTTATCGTTGAAAAATGCTTTTTCAAGCACCTTGCCGAGTGGCTTACCGATTATAGGGATAGGCTTGACCTCGTTATCAATCCAAGATTGAATAACGGCACCCTTTGACGAGTCGAATGCCTTGATTTTACCCGTTTGGTCAACATCGACAAGAACAGGGTTTTCGCTGTGCCATTTGACATAGCTGTTGTCGGGAGCGACCGAATCAATCAGCTTATATGTAAGCTGAAGCTCGTCGCCCTCTTTCATATACTGAATAAAGGTGGTTTTGCCGTCCTCCTGATATTCGGGAACGACCGTGTCGGTGTCGGCATAAAAAAGCTTCATTTCGATTTTATCGAAAACACCGTCGCCGGATGCCGCAAATGCGCTCATTGCGGGAATAATACCGGACACTGCCATAAGAACACTGAGCAATATGCTGATTGCTCTTTTTGATTTTGTTCTCATTTTTCATTCCTCCTTGAAAACGAGTGTATGGATAGAGTTAATAGACAATAATCTAAAATTAGTATTATAAATGCTATTATATTTATTATATAATTATTCCGACACACGGTCAATGAAAAGAATGTGGTTATATTTTACAAAATTTCGGAGCGTGATTTGTAAGATGTGACTGATTTATAAACGAATTTAAACAGTTCCTTAATATTTCTTATAACGGCTTGTCTTTTTTTGACTTTGTGATACAATTAGCAAGGGTATTCGTCGAACAGCCGGATATTTGACAAATAATTTCCAAATGGTAAAATATAGTAAGAGAGGACTATGTGCGGCGGAAAATCGCCAAAGGGAGTGATGAAAATTTTAGATAACGACGATTTGGCGTTTGAGGTTGAATTTATGACCTGCGTTATCGACAAGGCAGACAATCTTGTTGTGGTTGACTGCGACAGTCATTTTTCTGATTTTGTGGGTGTTCACCCTTCTAAAATAAAGCAAGGCAAGCTTTTTTTGCACGATGTACTTGTGCCCAAGGAGCGCGAAAACATAATGCGTTGCATTTGCAAAAAAAACTCGCCTTACATATACTTTGATTTCTATTTAAAGAACAAAGAACACAACTATATTTATGTTCACTGCACAGGTCAAAATGTTGAGGGAACAACACTTTGCAGGCTGACAATGGCGGATGTTTCGCGCTCGGTTGAAAAATCCGAAAAACTCAAGGAAACCGCCAAGGAAATGAACAACCTGATTGACCTTGTGACGGGCGGCGTGTGTTTGTTCAAAGTTAACAAAGATATGCACTTTGAGCCATTGTATTTAAACAGTGCCTGCTGCCGCTTTTTTGACACTACAAAGGAAAACTACAAAAACCAAATTTATCGCCTTGACGAGCTGATTTATCCCGACGACAGAAGCCTTGTTTTTCAAGCAATCGGCAACTCTATGGCAACCAAAAAGCCGATTGATATAGAGATAAGAATCAACCGCCACAAAGACGAATTTATTTGGGTTAAAATGAACTCGGCAATTCAGCGCTATGACAGCGACAAATGCCCTGTTTTTCATGCAATTTTCACAGATATTACAAGAGTAAAGCAGGAGGAGGAAAAGGCTGACAGGCAGACCGATACAATGGTGAGCCTGTTTAAAAATCTGCCCGGTCCCCTGTTTTGCACAAGCCTTGAGGAACCGTTTAAACTTGATGTTGTATCCGAAGACTTTATAAAACTTTTGGGCTTTACACGCAAAGAGCTTTTTGAAAGATACAACGGCGATTTGGCAAACCTTATCAGTGCGCGCGAGATTGTTATGGCAACGCACGCAATTGAAACACAATCGCAAACAGGCAATGTCACAAAAACGACATATTCGCTCAAAATCAAAGGCGGCAAGCACCTTGTTGTGGTTGAAAGGCGCAAAATAATCGAATCGCCCGACGGCAAAAAATCGACAATCGGCATGGTACGCGACATAACATCAATGCACCTTGACGAGGATTTTGACATATAACAAAATATCGACACAGCACCGAGTTATTATACTCGGTGCTTTTTGTTTTTGGATTCTTTTGCCGTTTAATATTAATGCCTTTTGTTATTTTACACTAAAAAGAGGGTGTAACAACGGTTAATTTCTTATTATTAATTTATAATGTCTTTGTTGATATTAAAAAAGATTTATGTTATCATATTGATACTTGAAAATTTATTTCACAAGGAGAGCGAAAATGGCAAAGGTATATCGTGTATTCGTCGAAAAGAAAAAAGGAAACGATATTGAGGCAGGTCAGATTTTAGAGGACTTGCGCGGCAATGTCGGCTTAACGGGGCTTGAGGATTTGAGAATCATTAACAGATATGATGCTCAAGGCTTGAGCGACGCGGAGTTTGACTCTGCCGTTAAGCAGGTTTTTTCTGAAACAAACCTTGACAATGTTTATTATGATTTAAAAATTGATGACGGTTGGAAATATTTTGCAACCGAATATCTGCCCGGTCAGTATGACCAGCGTGCAGACAGTGCGGCACAATGTATTCAGCTTTTGACGGCAGGCGAGCGACCGAAGGTTGCGTCGGCAAAAGTAATAGCCGTTAAGGGCGATATTTCAGACGATGAGTTTGAAAAAATCAAATCATACATTATCAACCCGGTTGAATCAAGGGTTGCATCAATGGAACTCCCCGAAACACTCGACATAAAAACAGATGTACCCGCCGACATTGTAAGAATTGACGGCTTTATCGAAATGAGCGACGACGAAATCGCGGCTTATCACGGCTCTATGGGTCTTGCAATGAGCGTTGCGGACCTTTGTTGGGTGCGCGACTATTTCAAAAACGACGAAAAGCGCAACCCGTCACTGACCGAAATCAAGGTAATTGATACATATTGGTCGGACCACTGCCGTCACACCACCTTTGCTACACAGCTTGATGAAATCACTATAAATGAGGGCAAGTATTCCGCCGCAATAGAAAAGGCGCTCGACCAATATTTTGAGGCAAGAGCGGACCTTTATGCAGGCAGAACCGACAAAATCGTTTGCCTTATGGATATGGCGTGCATCGGCACAAAATATCTCAAAAAACACGGCTATGTTGACGACCTCGACGAGAGCGAGGAAATCAATGCCTGCTCAATCAATGTTGATGTTGAAATTGACGGCAAAAAAGAGCCGTGGCTTGTTCAGTTTAAAAACGAAACACACAACCACCCGACAGAAATCGAGCCGTTCGGCGGCGCGGCAACCTGCCTCGGCGGCGCAATCCGCGACCCGCTTTCGGGCAGAGCATATGTTTACCAAGCAATGCGCGTAACCGGCTCGGGCGACCCGACAACTCCGTTTGAGGACACACTTGACGCTAAATTGCCGCAAAGCAAAATCACAACGGGTGCGGCTCAGGGATATTCGTCATACGGTAACCAAATCGGTCTTGCAACAGGTCAGGTAACGGAGCTTTACGATGACGGCTATGTTGCAAAGAGAATGGAAATCGGCGCAGTAATCGGCGCATCACCGAAAGAAAATGTTATCCGTGAAGTTCCGCAAAATGGCGATGTAATCATCCTCCTCGGCGGCAAAACAGGCAGAGACGGCTGCGGCGGTGCAACAGGCTCATCAAAAGCGCACGACAGCCACTCAATCGAAACCTGCGGCGCAGAAGTGCAAAAAGGTAACGCACCGACAGAGCGTAAAATCCAAAGATTGTTCCGCAACCCCAAGGTTGCAAAAATGATTAAGCGTTGCAACGATTTCGGTGCAGGCGGTGTCAGCGTTGCAATCGGCGAACTTGCAGACGGTCTTAAAATTGACCTTGACAAGGTGCCTAAAAAATACGAGGGACTTGACGGCACAGAGCTTGCAATCTCCGAATCTCAGGAGAGAATGGCTGTTGTTGTTGACAAGTCGGATGTTGAAAAATTTGAAAACCTCGCAAGAAAAGAAAACCTTGAATCAACCGTTGTTGCTGAAGTAACAGACGAAAACAGACTTGAAATGACTTGGAGAGGCGACAAAATCGTTGACCTTTCGAGAGATTTCTTAAACACAAACGGCGTTGTTCAGCACGCCGCAGTAGAAATTGAGGCAATCGGCGACGATGAATACAGAACACAGGTGCCGTCGGCACTTGAAAAAATGACAAACGCCGAGGCTCTCAAAGCAAACCTTTCAAGACTTGAGGTTTGCTCACAAAAAGGACTTGTAGAGCGCTTTGACTCATCAATCGGCGCGTCAACAGTTCTTATGCCGTATGCAGGCAAATATCAGCTCACTCCGGAGGAGGCAATGGTTGCAAAAATTCCGCTTATCAAGGGCGAAACAGACACGGCAACCGTTATGGCATACGGATTTATTCCGAAAGTATCACGCTGGTCACCGTTCCACAGCGCGGCATTTGCAGTAACCGAATCGCTTGCAAAGCTTGCCGCAGTAGGATGCGACCCGTCAAAAGCAAGATTGACATTCCAAGAGTATTTTGAAAGACTCAATGACGCTCCGACCCGTTGGGGCAAGCCGACAGCCGCATTGCTCGGTGCTCTCACCGCACAACTCGGCTATCACACACCGTCAATCGGCGGTAAGGACTCAATGTCAGGCTCGTTTAACGACCTTGATGTTCCTCCTACCCTTGTATCGTTTGCAGTAGGCGTAAGCGAGGCGTCAAAAACTGCGTCGGCTCAATTCAAGAGAGCAGGCTCAACCGTTAAACTTGTTGAAATCCCGGTTGACAGCGAAACAGGACTTCCGAATTATGACAAGGCAATGGCTCTTATGGTTGATGTTTGCAACAAAATCAGAGAGGGCAAGGTGCTTGCTGCAGGCGTTGTTAAAGAGGGCGGTGCTGCCGCATGCGTATGCAAAATGGCATTCGGCAACAAAACCGGCTTTACATTTGAAACAAAGCTTGACGCAAAAACACTTTTTGCACCGCTTCAAGGCTCGTTTGTGCTTGAACTTGCCGACGAAAACGATTTCGACGGCATTACATTAGGCACAACAAACGACAACGGCGTATTTATCATTGACGGCACTGTTTACACCGCCGATGAATTAATCGCAGAGTGGACATCAAAGCTTGAAAAGGTATTCCCGACAGACTCGGGAAAGACGGCTAAAATGCCAATTGATGTTCCGCTTTATAAAGAACGCAGTATTTTTGTTGCCAAGAACAAAGTTGCAAAACCTAAGGTATTTATTCCGGCATTCCCGGGCACAAACTGCGAGGTTGACACGGCGCGCGCATTTGAAAAGGCAGGTGCAGAGGCATCAATCCTTGTTGTAAACAACCTCACACCGGCAGATATTAACGAAACAATCGACAAAATGGTTAAGGAAATCGAGACGAGCCAAATCGTTATGCTCCCCGGCGGATTTTCCGGCGGTGACGAACCTGAAGGCTCGGGCAAATTCATTGCCACAACATTCCGCAACCCGAAAGTTTCGGAGGCTGTAACAAAACTTCTCAACTGCCGCGACGGACTTATGCTCGGCATTTGCAACGGTTTCCAAGCACTTATCAAGCTCGGTCTTGTGCCGAACGGCAAAATCGTTGACATTAAGGAAAATGACCCGACGCTCACATTCAACACAATCGGCAGACACATTTCGTCAATGGCTTACACAAGAGTTACCTCGGTTAAATCACCATGGTTCAGCGCCGTTGAGGCAGGCGATGTTTTTGCTGTGCCTATCAGCCACGGCGAGGGCAGATTTGTTGCCGACGAAGATGTAATGAAAAAGCTTGTCGAAAACGGTCAGGTTGCAACACAGTATGTTGACCTTGACGGAAATGTTGCAAATGAAATGCCGTTTAACCCGAATGGCTCCGTTTGCGCGGTAGAGGGTATCACCTCACCCGACGGCAGAGTTCTCGGCAAAATGGGTCACTGCGAGCGTAAGGGCGACAATCTTTACGGCAACGTTCCGTTTGAAAAGGATATGAAACTCTTTGAAAGCGGCGTTAAATACTTTAAGTAATTAAATCTCAAAATCAGGAGATAGTATATTATGAAATATGTAGTTGTATTATATGACGGAATGGCAGATTATCCCGTTCCGGCATTAGACGGAAAAACACCGATGCAGGTTGCCAAAAAGCCGAATATGGACTATTTGGCAAAGCACGGCGAGGTAGGACTTATCCGCACGGTAGCCGAAGGATTGAAGCCGGGCTCGGATGTTGCAAACATGAGTGTTATGGGCTTTGACCCAAAGAAGTTCTACACCGGCAGAAGTCCGCTTGAGGCTCTTTCAATGGGCATTGATATGAAGCCGACCGATGTTTCGCTCAGGACAAATCTTGTTACCCTTTCGGAGGACGATTTGCCGTATGAACAAAAGACAATTGAGGATTACTGTGCAGACGATATTTCTACCGAGGAGGCAGAAATTCTCATCAAATATATTGACGAAAAGCTCGGCACGGATGAATTTAAGTTTTATCCCGGAATCAGTTATCGCCACTGCCTTATTTGGAAAAACGGCACAACCGATCTCGGTAAGATGACACCGCCGCACGATATTACCGGCAAGGTAATCACCGACTATCTTTCAACCGCCGAGAACGCAAAACCGCTTATCGAAATGATGAAAAAATCATACGATTTGCTCGAAAACCACCCCGTAAACATTGCGAGAAAAAAGAACGGCAAACGCCCCGCAAACTCGATTTGGCTTTGGGGCGAGGGCACACGCCCTGCTTTTGACACATTTGAGAGCGTTTACGGCGTTAAAGGCGGCGTTGTATCTGCAGTTGACCTTATTAAAGGACTCGGCGAATGTGCAAAAATGGATGTTGCCGAAGTTGAGGGCGCAACAGGATATATCGACACAAACTTTGAAGGCAAGGCAAACGCCGCACTTGACCTTTTGAAAAAGGGCGACGACCTTGTTTATATCCACTTTGAGGCACCCGACGAATGCGGTCACAGAAACGAACCTGAAAACAAGGTTAAGGCAATCGAAATGATTGACACAAGAGTTTTGCCAATCCTTTTTGACGGTCTCAAAAAATATGACGACTACAAAATTATGATTTTGCCGGATCACCCGACACCGATTGTAACAAGAACGCACGCAAGCGACCCTGTTCCGTTTTTGATTTATCAACACAGCAAAGAAAACGAAACAAACAGCGGCGTTGACTCAATCAACGAGGAAAGTGCAAAGCAGACAGGCGAATATATTGACTTCGGTCCGTCAATTATGGGCAAGTTCTTAGACAAGTGATAAACGCGCGGAGGTTTTATTTTGGAAAATCGAAGCCATATTCATCACCACAGTGATTTGCACAAAAAAGAGGTGTCAAACCGTCTTGCACGCGCAATAGGTCATTTGCAAAAGGTTAAGCAAATGGTTGAGGACGATGAGGATTGCAGTGATGTTTTAATTCAACTTGCCGCCGTAAAATCGGCTATAAATAACACAGGCAAGGTGATTTTGAAGGACCATATGGAACACTGCATTGTCCACGCTGTCGAGGACGGCGACCTGCAGGCGATTGACGAGTTGAACGCTGCAATTGACAAATTTATGAAATAAATCGGATTTCCCGAGCAAAAATCAAACCCCCAACCATTCAGGTCGGGGGTTTGATTTATATAAGTCAAATTAATTTTTAACAAATTTGCGAACAAGAAAATTTGCGCCGGTGGATTTGCATATTTTGCGTGCGGTTTCAATATCTTCATCTGAAATGACATCAACAACTGTCATACGCACATCTGCGCCGCATTTAACACAGTCGCTTGTGAATTTGAGGAGCGCGTCAAATGCTCTGCCGGGAAAAATGTTGCGTGTGATTTTGTCGTATTTCTCCGATGTCATTTCGTTTAACGAAACGGAAACGGCGTCGATATTTTTGCAAATCAGCTCTGCGGTCGGTTTACCGTTGATAAGGTCGGACAAACCGTTTGTATTTACGCGAAGCTTGATTTCGGGATGAATTTTTTTCATATACTCTGCCGTTTCAAGCAAAAGGTCAAGCTCATTTGTCGGCTCGCCGTAGCCGCAAAAAACGGCACTGTCATATCCAGACCAATCAAACGAATCAATCGCCGCCTTAACATCGGCAAATGTCGGCTGAGAATCGTGCCACATTTTTTTAGCCTCGCCGACAACATCCTTTTTATCTCTGACGCAGAAAACACAGCGGCACGGACACTTGTTTGTTATGTTAAAATACGGGCTACCCTCAAATGTGTAAATAATATCAGCCATTGTAAATACTTCCTTTTATTTTATAAATCTTTGAATTTTGGCGGCATCGAGCGCACTGCCGATTATCAAGAAAATAACGGCACTGCCTGTTGCCTGAATAAGACTGATTGGGAACGAAGTCCAAGCAGTCGGGAACGAATACATAATTCCCTCGGCAAGAAGATAGCCGAAAGCGGTGATAAGACCGGAAACTATCGTCATCAAAACCGTTCTCAAATTAACGATTCTGTGCTTGCCCTTGCTTTTTACATAATAATGCATAGCGACAATGAACGGAACAGCGTTACACGCCTTGATGATTGCCGTTGCCGGTGCCCAAGTCGGAACACCCGAAAGAATATCTGCCAACGCGCCGCCGATAGCCGCAGAAAGCGCCGCAATAGGGCCTAAAAGACAGCCTGCAAGATAAATCATCGAATCGCCGAAATGGAGGTATCCGTCGTTGATACCTGTCGGGATTTTTACAACTGTTGTCGCAACCGTTACAAGTGCGGCGAAAAGTGCGGCAAGCGTAATTTTCTTAACGCTTATTTTCTTTACTTTCTTTTCTGTTTCGTTACTCATATGTACCTCCTATATTTTACAAAAAAACAGGCAAATGTCAACAAATTTTGCCGATTAATCAATAAATACATTATAATATGTTTTGTGCATATTTATAGGTACAAATTTTATATTCTTTTGCGGTACAGATGAGCAATCATCTGCCGAATTTACATATATTATAACGAATCAACCATAGGGGCGAAATGCGTTCGTCCCTACGATGGGTTGCATTAAGATTTTCATAAAAAACAAGCCTTTCCTTTTGCGGAAAGGCTTTTGATAAAACGGTTTATTTTTTAATTAAAACGCAGATTGAATAAATTATATAGGGCACTGTGCCGACTATGCCTACGACGGTGATTGCCGCAAGGGCAATAATATTGAAAAAGCAAAGCAAAATTTTGCCGCGGCGCGAAAGCTCCTTAATTCTGATAAAACAAATGCAAAAGCCCGAGAACGATGCGCAGGGCACATATGCACAGACGAGCGCAAGGAAAACCCTTTGCGCCGTTGTCATATCAAGCGTTGAGCCGTAGGCGTTACCAATGCCGAAGATAATCAAAAACGAAAGCAGCGCAAACACGACAAACATTGCCGAAACTATCAACAAATATCTTTTTGCAACAGATTTTTTACTCATAATATTATACTCAACCGTTAAAACGGAGCGATTATTTATTATTTATTCTTCATTCTTTCTGCGGCGGCAGTCACAAAACCTCTGAACAACGGATGCGGTCTGTTTGGTCTGCTCTTAAACTCGGGGTGGAACTGGCAAGCGACAAACCACGGATGCTCAGGGATTTCAACCATTTCGACAATGTGATTGTCGGGCGATGTGCCGGCAAAAATCATACCGCCGTTGAGAAGGTCTTGACGATAATCGTTGTTAACCTCATATCTGTGACGATGACGCTCATAAATCATAGACGCACCGTAAAGTTCGTATGACTTTGATTCGGGGTTGAGCACACAAGGATACTGACCGAGGCGCATTGTGCCGCCCATATCGGTGACATCCTTTTGCTCAGGCAAAATATCAATAACCGGATGAGTTGTTTCGGGATTGATTTCGGCTGAATTGGCGTCCTTATATCCCATAATGTTGCGTGCAAATTCGATAATTGCGATTTGCATACCGAGGCAAATACCGAGATACGGAATTTTGTGTGTTCTTGCATAGTTGCAGGCAAGAATTTTTCCCTCTATACCTCTTGAGCCAAAGCCGCCCGGGACAAGGATACCGTCCATATCGCCGAGGATTTCATCAAGATTAACGCCGTCACCCTCGAGAGTTTCGCTGTCTATCCAATGAATATCGACAGCAGAGCGAGTGGCAATTCCGCCGTGCTTGAGAGCCTCGTTAACGGAAATATATGAATCGTGAAGCTCGACATATTTGCCGACCATTGCGATTTTGACTGTTTGAACAGGGTTGCGAAGAGCGTCGAGCATATGCTCCCAATCCGACAAATCCTGATTAGGTGCGTCAATGCCGAGGCGGCGCAAAACAACCTCGTCCATCTTTTGCTCCTTAAGCATCATAGGCACTGCGTATAAAATATCGCAGTTGTTGTTTTCGATAACACACTCTTCGTTAACATTGCAGAAAAGTGCAATTTTGCGGCGAATATCGTCTGTGAGCGGATGCTCCGTACGGCAAACGATAATGTCGGGGCTTATGCCGAGAGAAAGCATTTCCTTAACAGAATGCTGGGTCGGCTTTGACTTAAGCTCGTCCGACGCTGCAAGATACGGCACGAGAGTAACATGGATAAAGAGGCAGTTTTCTCTGCCGACCTCAACGGCAAACTGACGGATTGCCTCAAGAAACGGCTGAGACTCAATATCGCCGACCGTTCCGCCGATTTCGACAAGGCAAACATCGGCACCGGTGTCGGCATTTTTATGAATTGATTTTTTTATTTCGTTTGTAACATGGGGAATGATTTGGATTGTTTGACCGCCGTAAACGCCCTTGCGTTCGTCGGTGATAACTTTCCAATAAACTCTGCCCGAGGTGAGGTTTGAGTTTTGTGAAAGCGATTCGTCGATAAATCTTTCGTAATGTCCCAAATCAAGGTCGGTTTCGGCGCCGTCATCGGTGACGAAAACCTCGCCGTGCTGAACGGGATTCATTGTGCCGGGGTCAACATTAAGATATGGGTCGAGCTTTTGAGCGGTAACTTTAAGACCGCGAGATTTCAAAAGTCTGCCGAGGGATGCCGCAGTGATTCCCTTGCCGAGTCCGGAAACTACACCTCCGGTGATAAAAATATACTTTGACATAAACCGTATCCTCCAAATAAGATTATGTAAAAAACAAAAAACGGCTGTACGCGATGCACAACCGTCTGTACTTATATATTATAAAGCATTGCCTTTTCAAAATCAATAAAAAAATTATTTTTTTGAAATCATTGTCTTGATTGCGTTGATTTTTTGATATATTATAAAATTGAATAAAAATCTATACTAAAAGGAAAAGGAGCGATAAATATGCTTGGAAAATACCTTGACAATGTGCGAAAAGCGTCTCCGCTTGTGCACAATATCACAAATTATGTAACAGTCAACGATGTTGCAAATGTTATCCTTGCCTGCGGCGGCAGTCCGATTATGGCTGACGAGCCGGACGAGGTGCAGGATATAACCGCTATCTGCGGCGGTCTCAATATCAACATAGGCACGCTTAACAAAAGAACGGTTGAAGCAATGCACCTTGCGGGGGCAAAGGCAAACGAGCTTGGCCATGCCGTTTTGCTCGACCCGGTGGGAGTCGGCGCATCAAGATTGAGGACAGACACCGCGGTATCCCTTGTCGAAAACATCAAATTTGATGTAATCCGCGGCAACATTTCGGAAATAAAGGGTCTTGCGGCAGGCGGAGGAACAACAAAGGGCGTTGACGCCGATGTTGCCGACACCGTGACAGACGAAAATCTTGACGGTGCAATCGAATTTGTAAACGGATTTTCAAAGGAAACAGGCGCAATTATCGCCGTTACCGGTGCGATTGACCTTGTGAGCAACGGCGAAAAATGCTTTGTAATTCGCAACGGCAAGCCCGAAATGAGCAAAATAACAGGCACAGGCTGTCAGCTTTCGGGCATGATGACAGCGTTTATCACTGCAAACCCCGACAGTAAATTTGAGGCTGCCGCAGCTGCTGTTTGCACAATGGGCAGTGCAGGCGACCTTGCGCTCGGCAAAATGCTCCCAGGTGACGGAAATGCGACATATCGCAACAGAATTATCGACACAATATACAATATGACCGGCGATATTTTGGACATTGCGGCTAAATACGAAATTAAATAATGTGTGCATTAAGCGCAAAAAACGGCTTGAACGCAATGTTCAAGCCGTAGACTGTCGATAAAGACCCTGAACCACGCCAAAATAAACAGTTTAACAATTTAATATTCTTATTTTGCACAAATGGATAAAGATAAAATTTGTTGTAATCAGAAAGAATGAAAAGCGCTGTAAACATCGAGTTTACGGCGCTTTTGGCGTTTTTCGTTTTTTGCTCACAAGCGGTACCATCGTACAGCAAAGTTCGCAAGAAAACGAAATTCAGAATCTTTCTCAACAGCCTACAGCGTGTCGAAAATGCTTTATCGAAGCCTGTCGATTACTTAATGATTGTGCCCATCGTGTTAGGTGCCATACCTGCGGCATTTGCCTCGTCTGTATCAATATGCATTGCAAGAGCATAATTGTCTGAAACACGGCAAACAACATCGCCGAAAACGAGGCTTCTTTCGTTTGATGTCGGAATTTCGACAGAAACGATTTGGCCGTTTTGGATACCAAGCTCCTCGGCATCCTTTGTTGTAGCGTGAATGTGGCGTTTTGCGGCAATAACACCGTAAGGAATTTCAACCTCGCCTGCAGGTCCTACAAGTTTGCATGTACCCGAGCCTTTAACATCGCCCGACTCTCTTACCGGAGCGGTAACGCCAATTGAACGGGCGTCTGTAAGTGAAAGTTCAACCTGTGTGTCCTTTCTTACGGGACCGAGGATTGAAACTCTCGGGAACTCACCCTTAGGACCGATAACTCTTACTCTCTCCTCACAAGCGAACTGACCCGGTTGTGACAGCATCTTTTTAACTGTAAGCTCATAACCTTTGCCGAAAAGTGTTTCCAAATCTTCCTGTGAAACATGAACATGACGGGCAGAAATTTCAACCAATACCTGATTTGCCATTTTAAAAATCCTCCAAAATTAAAAAAATATATTTTTCATTGATATTTTATAACACTTTTAATTGTATTTCAACCATAAATTTGTTATTATATAGGTAAATTAAGTTTGAGGTGAAAATATGACGCTTGACCAACTTGAAACCGAATGCCAATCCTGCACAAAATGCGGACTTTGCGAGGGCAGAACAAATCTTGTTTTCGGCGTGGGCAAAAAGGACGCCGACATTATGCTTATCGGTGAAGGCCCCGGTGAAAACGAGGATTTGCAGGGTGAGCCGTTTGTCGGCCGCTCGGGCAAGTTGCTTGACAAGTTTCTTGAAAGCATTGATTTAAGCAGGGAAAAAAATGTGTATATCGCAAACATGGTGAAGTGCCGTCCGCCGAAAAACAGGGACCCAAAACCCGAGGAGCAGGAAATGTGCATCAATTGGCTTCGCGAGCAGTTTAAAATCATCCGACCGAAAATCATAATCTGCGTAGGCAGAATTTCGGCGCAAAAGCTGATTTCGCCCGATTTCAAGGTGACGAAACAGCACGGCGACTTTATCGAGAAAAACGGCGTTTTGATGATGGGCACATATCACCCTGCCGCAATTTTGCGCAACCCCAACAACAAGGAGGCTGCGTTTGCGGATTGGCTTAAGGTCAGAGATAAAATCAAAGAACTTAATATTGAAATATAAACGTAAGGACAAATATAAAAAATGAGTAAAAACCTAATCATCGGTCAGTCCGGCGGACCGACAGCTGTTATCAACTCAAGCCTTGCCGGTGCAATCGACTATGCACTCGGTTGTGACGAAATCGGCAGCGTTTACGGAATGATAAACGGAATCGAGGGCTTTCTTGATGAAAATATAATGAATTTGAGCAATATGTTTGAGCATATGCCATATGAACTAAACAGACTTAAACTGACACCGGCAATGTTCCTCGGCTCGTGCCGATATAAGCTGTCGGGCAATGAGGAAGAACTTGCAAAGGTTGTATCCATTATGCAAAAATACGATATAGGATATTTTATCTATATCGGCGGCAACGATTCAATGGACACGGTCAAAAAACTATCTGACTACACAACATCACATGCCATCGACATAAAAATCGTAGGCGTGCCAAAAACAATCGACAACGATTTAAACGGCATTGACCACTCGCCCGGATTCGGCAGTGCGGCAAAATACATCGCATCATGTGTGCGCGAGGTTGCATACGATACAAGCATTTACAGCATCAAGAGCGTGCACATTATAGAGGCTATGGGCAGAAATGCAGGCTGGCTGACCGCCGCATCATGTCTTGCAAGGCAAGAAGATATGGTGGCACCGCACCTTATTTATCTGCCGGAGGTTGATTTCAGCGTTGAACAATTCGTAAGCGATGTTAAGGCAAAGCTTGAGGAATACAACTCTATCATCGTTGTTGTCAGCGAGGGAATACACGACAAAGACGGAAACTATATCAGCGCACAGCACTCGAAGGTTGACGAATTCGGTCACGCTCAATTAAGCGGAACAGGCGCATATCTTAAATCCGTAATTGAAAAGGAAATCGGATGTAAGGTCAGAGCGCTTGAGCCGAGCGTTATCCAAAGAAGTGCCGGCCACATTTCATCTCTCACCGATGTTGAAGAGGCATTTAACCTCGGAACGATTGCCGTAAGGGCGGCTGTTTCAGGCAAAAGCGGCGTATTTTCAACATTGCGCAGAATTTCCGACAAGCCGTACAGTGTTGAGTATTCGACAGAAAATGTCGCCGTTGTCGCAAACACGGAAAAGCTTGTGCCGAGGAGCTGGATTAACCCCGAGGGCAATGATGTTACGCAGGATATGGTGGATTATTTAAGGCCGCTTATTGAGGGCGTTGTTCAAACACCGTACAGAAACGGATTGCCCGATTATATCGACGTTCGCCACCTTGATGTGAGGAAACAGAAATACAGCGATTAGTTTCGCAGTATATATAAACAAAACAAAAATATATTTGAGGAGTTTTACATTATGAAAAAATGTCCAAATTGCAATTTGTATTATGATGACAGTGCAAATGTTTGCTCTGCATGCAACGGTGCATTGGTAGACGCCAATGCCGCACCGCAGGCACAGCCTGCACAACAGTATGAGGCACCGCAATATGAGGCACCGAGCGAGCCGGCACAGTATTATGCGCCGCAACCGACACAGCCGGCATATGACTATTCACAGCAGCAGGCGCAGGCTCAACCGCAATATCAACAACAATATTATCAGCCACAGCAACAACAATACTATCAGCCGCAGAATGTTGCACCGAGCTATGACAACACATCAAAGCCGGTTACAGTCGGCAAGTGGGTAGGTCTTCTGATTCTTTCGGCAATTCCGGTTGTAAACATTATTTGCTGGATTGTTTGGCTTTGCAGCAGCACAACAAACAAGAGTATCAAAAACTTCCTTGTTGCTGAAATTGTCGTTTACGCAATTTGCATAGGAGTTGGTGTTCTTGTTTCGGTTTTGTTAGCCTCACTCGGAGTTTTGGCAGGAAGCAGTTTTCCCGATTTTAATGAAATGATGATAGGAATGTTGTTTTAAGTACATAATTAATATCTAAAAATCAAAGAGAGGCAACACCTCCCTTTTTGTGTGCAAAAATGTTTTAAATAGGTCGAAAAATGCCGAGGTGAATACATTTTGCCTCCGGTTTGTCGTTTTGCAATCGGGCGAACACAGTTCGCACGCTGTAAAGGGAACAAAGCCAAACTCCGACCGCTTATAACAAAAAATCCCGAGGGCGATGCTCTCGGGATTTATATATAATGTGTGATTATGCTCTGTGGATAATTGCTTCTCTTTCGGGGCCGTTTGAAACCATTGTAATCTTATGGCCAAGCTCGCCCTCAATGAATTCAACATAATTTTTTGCCTCCTGCGGAAGGTCATCGTAATTTTTGATGCCTCTGATGTTGCAGTGCCAGCCCTTGAGGGTTTTGAAAACAGGTTTTGCTTTTTTGAGAACACGAGTTGTCGGGAAATCCTTTATTATTTCGCCGTCAATATCATAAGCTGTGCAAACCTTGATTTCGTCAAGATATGAAAGGCAGTCGAGAGCTGTCATTACAACCTGGGTTGCGCCCTGACACTCAATACCGTATTTTGATGCAACGCAGTCAAACCAACCGACTCTTCTCGGTCTGCCTGTTGTTGCGCCGAACTCGCCCTTGTCTCCGCCGTGAATACGAAGTTCTTGTGCCTCGTCGCCGAAAATCTCGGAAACAAACTCGCCTGCACCGACTGCCGACGAATATGCCTTTGTAACAACAACAATATCCTCGATTTTGTGAGGCGGAATGCCTGCGCCTACTGCACCGTAGCCTGCAAGAGTTGAGGAAGATGTAACCATAGGATAAATGCCGAAATCAGGGTCTTTAAGTGTGCCAAGCTGACCCTCGAGGAGAATGTTTTTGCCCTCCTTGATGGCGTCGGCGATATACTTGTGAGTATCGCAAACATAAGGAGCGATTTTTTCCTTATATTCCATACAGGTATTGAAAAGCTCGTCCTCGTCAAGAAGCGGCTTGTTGTAAACATATTTGAGGGTGAGATTTTTGAGTGTGCAGATATTTTTAAGCTTTGCACGGAGTGTTTCATCATCAAAAAGCTCGTTTACCTGAATACCGATTTTTGAATATTTATCCGAGAAGAACGGAGCAATGCCGCTTTTTGTCGAGCCAAATGCGTTTTTGCCGAGCCTTTCCTCCTCGTATGTATCAAGAAGAATATGATAAGGCATAAGGATTTGTGCTCTCTCGCTGACCAAAAGGTGCGGATTGAGTCCTGCCTTTTTAATATCGTCAAGCTCCTTGATGAACTTGTTAATATCCAACGCAACGCCATTGCCGATAATGCAGGTTACGTGGTCGTAGCAAACACCCGACGGCATAAGGTGCAATGCAAATCTGCCGTGCTCATTAATAATAGTGTGTCCTGCGTTGGCACCGCCCTGAAAACGAACGACAATATCGCTTTGTTCAGCGAACATATCGGTGACTTTACCTTTACCCTCGTCGCCCCAGTTAGCGCCTACAATTGCTCTTACCATAATTTATAATCTCCTTTGATATGGTTTTTTATTAATTAATCAGCGGAATTATTTTTTGATTTTTCCGCTTTTATTTTTGCTGTATTTAACTTTGCTGACTGCAACTTTTTTGGCTTTTTTCGTTATATAAATGCCATATTTTTTGTTGGAAGTGATTTTTGTTGATTTTACACTTCCGCCTGCGCCGCTTGTAAAATAAATTCCGTTGCCTTTGTTTGATGAAACCGTGCAGGATGAAATTGCGGTTGAGGATTTGTTGTTGCAGTAAATACCGTCCTTTTTATTTGACGATACGGTGCATTTTGCGACGGTGACTCTGCTTTTCTTGCTTGAATAAATTCCGTAACCGGAGTTTTTGGAACTTGTGACGGAAGTCAACTTGCACTTTGAGTTGCTGAAAGCAACGCCGTGCTCGCCGTTTGCGCTGATTTTGTCGCCGCTCATTGTGTTTGCGGCGGTGGTGTCCTTAAAATAAACACCCTTGTATTTATTTTTTGAAACGGTGTTTTTTGAAAACGCCGCTTTTGACGAATTTCGAACATAAACGCCGTGCTCACCGCTGTATGACACCTTGTTTTTGCTCAACGATGCCGAAGATTTTTTATCAAGCAAAACACAGCTCTTTTTGAATTTTGTAACCGTGTTTGATGTGAGCTTTGCACCGCTTGTGCCGGTGAGATTGATTCCGTTGCCGCTGTAAGAAAGATTGTTGCCGTTTATACTGTTTGACGAAACGGTCGGTGACGAGCAATAATCCGCACGAAACGCGTGTACGGTATCTTTAACGGCAGTGTTTTTCGCCAAGGTGATTTTGTTTGACGAAACCTTTGTGCCGACAGAGCCGCTCAGCCAAATACCATAGCCGGTATAGCCAACGGTGACGGTGTTTGACGAGACAGTAACATTGTATGCCCTGTAATCGCCTGCCTTGATAACACGCTGTTTACCGGTTGAATCCTTATCGTTCGGTAATTTTGAATTTTTTGAAACATTCACACCGTAAATTTTAATGCCGTAAGGAACAACATTAAAACATTTGTCGGGTGATTTTTTTGTCGAAATAACATTGTTGCAGATTTTTGTCGCCGGGTCGCGCGTAATGCCGTCCTTATAATGATAAGTGTTGGCAAAATTCTGATTCACCGTGCGATAAAAAATGCCTGCACCGCAGTTGTTGATTTTGTTGTAGCTGATGTCGCAATTTATAATTCCGACTGCGGTAACGGCGTAGCCGTCAACATTGTTAAAGGTGTTGTTTTTCACAACAAAGCCGTTCATATAATTTCCCGTTTGCGAGCTGTGAGAGCCTACGCCGCGGTTAACCTTGTTAAAACGGCAATTGGTGATTTTGATATTTTTGTTTGCCGTGCCGTCATATGACGCCGCAGGCAAGCCCGAATAGTGGCGCTTGTCAAGAATGTCAAGCTGGACAGCCTCGTTGTTTGCGGTGTTGCCGGAGGAGCGATAGCTGTTTTCAAATGTGCAATTGTCAACGGTGACATTGCGACAGCCGGCAATCGAAATATGGTGGCTGTTGCGGCAATTTTTTAATGTTGTGCCGCTGACCTTGAAATTATCCGTATGATGAATTGCCCAAATTCCGCCTGCGTTTGATTCGATTGACGCGGCATTTGCGTCAAATGTGCCGCCGATGACTGTTATGTTTTTATAATAATCGTAGCCCTTGCTGACATCATCAGCCAAGCCGGTTTTGAGCATTGTTGCACCCGAAAAGCCGTTTGCTTTTATGAATGTGACACCGGTGAGGTCAAAATTTGTGTTTGAATAAATATTAAGCCCTCTTGTCAGTTCATAGGTGCCCGGCTCAACCTTAACGGTGAAGCGATTTTCGGGTGTTGCGCTCAATCCCGCATGCTTTAATGCGGCACGCAAATCCTCTGTAATATCGCTTGAATCGGCTGAAACGGTTATTTGATTATTCTCCTGCGCAAACGATGCAACAGGTGTGCAAAACATCACGCTTGCCGCCATAACGGCGCAGAGAAAAAGCGAAAATATTTTTTTCATTAAATCACAAGCCTTTTCAAAATGAACCGGGGTGAATATCTTATCAGTGGTGGAAAAGACGGATGCCTGTCATCGCCATTGCAATGCCGTGCTCGTCACAGCAATCGATAACATTTTGGTCTCTTACCGAGCCGCCCGGCTGAGCGATATATTTAACGCCCGATTTAACGGCACGCTCGATATTATCCTCAAACGGGAAGAAAGCGTCGCTTCCGAGAGCAACATTGTCCATTTTCTCATGCCATTGAGCCTTTTCTTCGGCTGTGAACGGCTGTGGCTTTTCGGTGAAATATCTTTGCCATACGCCGTCCTTCAAAAGCTCCTCATAATCGTTGCTGATATAAAGGTCGATAGCGTTGTCGGCGTCGCACTTGCGAATACCGTCGATAAACGGAAGGCTCAAAACCTTTTCGTTTCTTCTCAGCCAAAGCATATCTGCCTTGTCGCCTGCCATTCTTGTGCAGAGGATTCGGCTTTGCTGACCTGCGCCGACGCCAAGGGTTTGACCGCCCTTTGCATAAACAACGGAGTTGGACTGAGTATATTTTAAAGTAATCATCGATATGAGAAGGTCGATTTTTGCAATTTGCGGAATTTCCTTGACCTTTGTCGGCATATCGTCAAACAAATCCATTGTGATTTTGGCGTTGTTGCGCTTTTGCTCAAACTTGATACCGAAAACCTGCTTTGTTTCAATTTCATCGGGAGCATAGTCGGGGTCCATTTTAATAACAAGGAAATTGCCGCGGCGCTTTGATTTAAGGAGCTCAAGCGCCTCGTCTGTATATCCGGGAGCAATGATACCGTCGGAAACCTCTTTTTGGAGGAATTTTGCAACGGAAATGTCACAAACATCGGAAAGAGCCGCAAAATCGCCGAAAGATGACTGTCTGTCACAGCTTCTTGCTCTGACATAAGCTTGGGCAATCGGTGAAAGCTCGAGCCCGTCGGGAACCATACAAACCTTTCTGTCAACCTCGTCGAGCGGTTGAGCAACCGCCGCACCTGCCGGTGAAACATGCTTAAAGCTTGCAGCTGACGGCAAACCGGTAGCCTCTTTAAGTTCCTTAACAAGCTGCCAGCTGTTGAACGCGTCAAGCAGATTAATATATCCTGCCGCGCCGTTGAGAATTTCAAACGGAAGCTCCCTGCCATCCATATGAATCCTTGCCGGATTTTGGTTTGGGTTGCAACCGTATTTCAATTTGTACTCTGTCATATCAATGCTCCTTAATTACTATATTATAAATACACAGTACATTTTACAATACTTCATTGAAAAAAGCAAGACACAGTGATACAATAAATGCAGAATAATGCAGGCAGGTGGCAAAATGAAGGGTTTTTTGGCAATAAATAACTTTTTACACGGCGAAAAGTATGATATTTTGCACAACTCTCTTGTTAAAAGTGCAAAAAACTTTGGCTGTGAGCTTAAAACTAAAACAAACCAAGAACTGATTTTTGAAAGCGAAACGCCCGATTTTGTGCTTTTTTGGGACAAGGACACAAATGTTGCGAGAATGCTTGAAAACAAAGGCGTGCCTGTTTTCAACAGTGCAAAATCAATTGCGCTTTGTGACGACAAGGCAAAAACATATATTGCGCTTGACGGAAAAGTAAAACAGCCAAAAACGATTATTGCGCCGATGTCTTTTTTCAAAGCCGATTACGGCGAATTTGTCGATTCTGCGGCGCTGATTTTGAAATATCCGCTTGTGTTTAAAGAATGCTTCGGCTCGTTCGGGCAGCAGGTGTATTTATGCAAAAACAGAGCCGATGTGCTGTCACATATAACGGAAAAACCGTTTATTCTTCAAGAATTTATCGCCGAGGCAAACGGCAGTGATGTGAGAATAGAGGTTGTTGACGGCAAATGCGTTGCCGCAATGAAAAGGACAAACAAAAACGATTTTCGCTCAAACATAACAAACGGCGGAACAGCCGAAATATACGCACCGAGCGATGAGGAAAAGGCACTTGCCGTAAAGGCGTGCGACATTTTGGGGCTGACATTCGGCGGTGTTGATATAATCGGCGGCGACTCCGTTTGCGAGGTCAATTCCAACGCGCACATAATCAATCTGAAAGAGTGCACGGGCATTGACATTGCACCGATGATTTTTGAGGCAATCGAAAAAAGGATAAACAAATAATATGAGAAACGAATTAAACCCGATTTTAATTTATCCGCCCGATGAGGCACGGCGCAACAGTTTTGTTGTCGAAAAAATCGAGTGTGAACTCGGCGCAAAGCTGAAATCCCCCGATTACCGCGGCGATGCGCTTTATGTAATCAACCGCACAAACGATTACAAAATCGCCGAATATTACGAGCAAAGGGGCGTGCGCGTTTTCAATCCCTCTGCCCTGTCAAAAATCGCAAATGACAAACAGCTTTGCTATGATTTTATGGAGAAAAACGGCATTGAAATTATGCCCACGCACTACAAAAATCCGCCGTTTGTGAAAAAGCCACGCGACGGTCACGGCGGAGCAGGCGTTGTTTGGTGTGACAGCGCCGAGGATTATGACGAAAACGCCGTGTGCCAAATGCCTGCGAGCGACACAGGCAAAGATTTGCGCGTTTGGATAATCGACAACACGATAATCACGGCGATTTTGCGAGAGAGCAAAACGGATTTTCGCTCGAACTACTGCCTCGGCGGCAGAGCAACGCCGTATAACCTATCGAATGAAGAAATCGAAAAAATAAAAAAAATAACCGCCCTGATTAAAGGCGATTATTATGCGATAGATTTTGTTTTCAACAACTCAAAAATCGTTTTCAACGAGATTGAGGACACGGTGGGCGCAAGAATGGTGTATGACAAAACGGACATTGACATTATTCACCTTTTTTGCGAGCACATAAAAAATCAGAATATAAAATAGCAACCGCAGGCATAAACAGTGCTGAGCATAACGAGTATGTTTGCCGCCGCATTTGTTTTGCCGGCAATCATTCTGACGATGATGCCCACAGCGGCAAGCAAAAGGCCGCACCACGCAACTATTGTTTTAACACTTTCACCCGCAGGTATTGCTGTGGCGTTGATAAAGGTTGCAAGACTTGCAAGCGCAACGGCAAGCCAAAAGAAAATGATATGCACCGTTTCGTCGCTCTTTGGCTTGAACATAAAAATTGATGTGATGATAAACGAAAAAGCTATCACGCCGTATAATATCAAAAGCGGTTGAATTGCCATGACTGCACACTCCGAAAATATTTTGTGTAATAATTATACTATAACAGATTAATTTCGTCAAATAAAGCCGATATTTATAAAATTAAATGGCAATAAAAAAACCTGCTCTGAGAGCAGGTTTTGCAATGGTGACCCGGACGAGAATCGAACTCGTGTTACCGCCGTGAAAGGGCGGTGTCTTGACCGCTTGACCACCGGGCCATGGTGGCTTTAACTGGATTCGAACCAGTGACACCGCGGGTATGAACCGCGTGCTCTAGCCAACTGAGCTATAAAGCCGTTTCCAATTGCAAGCAAGATTATATCGTATATTTATATAAATGTCAACACTTTTTTTCAAATAATTGAGAGTTTGGCGCCGCGTCGCACAATTTATAGCACATTTGTTTGACAAAATACATACTTAATGGTAGTATATAATATAATAATTAATTTATGACAGAGAGTTTAAGCAAGGGAGCGGCTTTATGAACAGCTTGAACGCAAAACAAAAAATGATGTTCAATTTCATAAAAGACACAATCGACGAGCGCGGAATTGCACCGTCGGTGCGCGAAATCGGTGCCGCGGTGGGGCTGAAATCGACCTCATCGGTGCAATACAATCTCAACGCCCTCGAGAATGCAGGTTACATCGTGCGTGACGCAAATTTGAAGCGCACAATCCGCATTTCGTCGCAGGACAACGCTCGGCACATTCCGCTTGTCGGCACGGTTACGGCAGGCAAGCCGATACTCGCTGTCGAAAGCATTGAGGACTACATACCGATTCCCTCAAAATCCGCAAACCGCGACCTTTTTGCTCTGCGCGTCAAGGGCGACTCGATGATAAATGCCGCTATTCTTGACGGCGACATTATCGTTGTGAACAGAACGCCGGTGGCGCAAAACGGCGACATTGTTGTTGCACTTATCGACGACGAGGCAACCGTTAAGCGGTTTTACAAGGAAAACGGTCATTTTCGCCTGCAACCCGAAAACGAAAGCTACGAGCCGATTATCGTTGACGAGTTGACCGTTTTGGGCAAGGTTGAAATGGTTATCAGAAATTATGGCTGATTTTGAAATTAAACGGTATTGATATTTCGATATTATTGTGTTAAAATTCTTTAAAATTATTATAATAAGTATGAGCCTTTGTGCTTATAGACTTTTGGAGATGATTAAAAGTGAGCGAATGCACACACGATTGTTCAAGTTGTTCGAGCAACTGCAACGAAAGAACACAGCCGGAGAGCTTTATTAAGCCGATGAATAAAAATTCAAACATTAAAAAGGTAATCGGCGTTGTATCGGGCAAAGGCGGCGTAGGCAAAAGCCTTGTAAGCTGTCTGCTTGCATCAAAATGCCGCAAGGCAGGGCTTAAGGTAGGTATTCTCGACGCGGATATTACAGGTCCGAGCGTGCCCAAATCATTCGGAATCACAAGCCGTGCAATGCAGGACGAAACGGGTCTTTTGCCGACAGTGACCGAAAGCGGAATAAAAATGATGAGCATAAACCTTTTGCTCGAGGACGAAAATCAGCCTGTTGTATGGCGCGGACCCGTTATCAGCGGCGTTATTCAGCAGTTTTGGACAGATGTTAATTGGGGCGACCTTGATTATCTTTTTGTCGATATGCCCCCGGGAACGGGCGATGTTGCGCTGACTGTTTTTCAATCACTGCCGGTTGATGGAATTGTGATTGTTTCAACTCCGCAGGATCTTGTAAAAATGATTGTAAACAAGGCATTCAATATGGCAAAAATGATGAATGTGCCTGTTTTGGGACTTGTTGAAAATATGAGCTATTATGTATGTCCGCACTGCAACGAGAAAATAAGTATTTTCGGCGAATCGCAGATTGACGAAACCGCCCAAGAGCTTGGCGTGCCGGTGCTTGCAAAGTTGCCGATTAATCCCGATGCTGCAAAAATGATTGACGCCGGCAGAGTTGAGGATATTGAGGCAGGCGAGCTTGACGAATTCGTCGACACATTAAAATAAAAGGCTTGCTGCCGCATTTAACAACGAAAGGCAACGGTGAATCACATGTCGAAAAGAGAAGATTATATTTCGTGGGACGAATATTTTATGGGTGTTTCCCTGCTTGCATCTATGCGAAGCAAGGACCCCAATACTCAAGTCGGTGCATGCATTGTCGGCGACGATAACAAAATAATTTCAGTCGGATACAACGGCTTTCCGCGCGGATGCAGCGACGATGTTTTTCCGTGGGAGCGAAGCGGCGCAAATATGAACGACACAAAATATCCGTTTGTTTGCCACGCTGAGCTTAACGCAATATTAAACGCCGGCGGTCAAAATCTTGTGGGAGCCAAAATTTATGTTGCGCTTTTCCCCTGCAACGAGTGTGCAAAGGCGATTATTCAAAGCGGAATCAAAGAGGTTATATACATATCCGACAAATACGCCGAAACGGACGCCACAAAAGCAAGCAAAAAAATGTTTAGCGCCGCAGGTGTTAAGCAGACTCAATTTGAAAGCGACAAAAAAATAAGCATTTCGTTTGACGCAAGCGAAGTGTAACACAAGGACAGCATATGAAAAAAGAGATAGATATTTACGATTTTGACAAAACAATCGTTCCGTTTGACAGCGGCTCACTTTTCACGGCGTATTGCTTTTTGCACTATCCGTGGTGTTTTATAACACTGCCGATAATCGCAGTGGCGGCGTTGCTGATGGTTTTGCATATAATCAATTTTACATCGTTCAAAAAAACATGCTTTTTGTTTTTGCCGCTGATTCCAAAGGAAAAAGCTGTCAAAAAATTTTGGGACAGACATATCAACGAGGTGCATCCGTGGTTTAAGGAGCGCACAAGATACAGCGTTGTTATCAGCGCAAGCCCGGATTTTTTGCTGAACGATATTGCAAAAAGGCTTAGTTTTGACAAGCTGATTTGCACACGCCACAACCCCAAAAACGGAATAATTATCGGCGAAAACTGCCGTGACGGCGAAAAGGTGCGCCGACTTTACGAGGAGTTTTGTAGAGATTGTGTTGAGGTTGAGGATGTATATTCTGACTCATTGCGCCACGACAAGCCGATTTTTTCACTTGCAAACGGCAAATGTTATCATATAGTTAAGGGCGAAAAAATCCCCTTTGATTTTAACGAGGTGTACGGCGAAAACACTGAGGTGAAGAATTAGCATATATTCACACGGCTTGCCGACACAAGGAGAAAGTGCAGTATATGAAATACTTTTTAAGAGTTTTGCTTGTGCTTGTTATCGCTGTTGCTGTAGTTTGCGGTTTTTACATATACAAAAACGGCGGCATTGAAAAAAGCACCGCCGACACAAGCCTTACAACGGTGACGAAGCTTGCCGCAACCGAAAAAAACGGCAACAAAACGCTGATTGCAAGCCTTAAAAATGAAGGTTTTTATCTTTATAAAAGCGACGGCACAATAATACTTGAGCACGATTCAAAAAGCTACGAGTTTAAAAATTGGAATATTGACGAGCACGCCGAAGAGCCGAAAATGTATTATATGGATTTTGACGGCGACAAGGAAAACGAAATACTTGTACGATGTGTTGCGTCAACAGACAACAGCACAAAACAGAAGATATACAATCTGTATATGCTCGACCCTAAGACCGACTCAAACAAAAAAACAACATACAAAGCAACTCAGGCGGCACAAAACACCTGGAGCAACATACTCAACAATGTTTTGTTTGAGGAGCTGACTCAGCTTAAATCGTGCAACAAGATTTTGCAGTTTGCGATGAACTACTCATCAAAATCAATACCGTATGACAAAACTACCGGCATTGTAAGCGGTGAGGTCGGCAGTGTAGGCTATCTGCGCGCTTTGCAGGACAGCAAGGGCAATTATCTCAAAATAGACAATTGGTATAAGGGCACAGGAATTTACACCGTTGACGATAAAGGCAAAATAAGCATATCGGTTGATATTAACATAAAATACAAAGGCTCCGACACCGTCCAACAGGGCGGCAAAATAGTTTTCGGCTTGGATTACAGCGAGAAAAACGGCTTTTATCCTGCAAAAAAATCGCTTGAATTTAAGCCACAGAGCGAATACAAGGTTGCCGACCCGAGGAATGCGGCAACAAAATCGTGGAGCTACACCGAAAACAACATTGATAAAACAGCGCCCAAAACAAATACTGTTATTGACTGGATAAGTTATTCGGAAAAATTCGACTCGTCGGTCACAACGCAAAGCAAAAGCTTTGCCGCCGAAAACACAGATATTAACAGCGTTTCAAAAATCGTTTTGACAGATAAATATATCGAGCTGACATCAAAGCCGGGTGCACAGTTTGACACCGACTCCGTGAAAAAGCGCGAATTTTCTGTCATTATAAACGAGAAAAAGAACGATGAATACGAAATTGCATACACGGCAACGATTACTCAATCCGGCAAATCACAGGTTTTGAAAATCAATTTCGACCGAGCATATGCCGCAAAGGAAATAAAATCGTTTAAGGTCAATTTCGGCATTAAATAAAAAATAAACAAATTTTTGCGCTGTGCTTTTAAATTGCGGCACAGACAGAATATAATACCAAAAGAAAGAAGGGGAAATATGCCAAAAATCAAAGATGTTTTAATTACAACAGACTCAACCTGCGATTTGCCGCAAAAATATGTTGACGAATACAATATCAAGGTGATTCCCCTCTCGATTCTTTTGGGAAACAACGAATATTCGGATGGCGTTGACATTAAGCCCACCGATATTTACAAACATGTTGAAAACGGAGGAGACTTGCCGAAAACAGCGGCTGTTCCGCCGTCAAAATACTATTCAATATTCAGCGAGGCGGTAAAGCAGGGCAAAAAGGTTGTTCATATCGGGCTTTCGTCCGCAATATCGTCAACATATCAAAACGCCTGCGTAGCGGCGGCTGAATTTGACGATGTTTACTGCGTAGACTCAAAATCGCTTTGCACGGCAATGGGTTTGCTTGTTTTAAAGGCATGCGATTTTCGTGAAAAGGGATATGACGCAAAGAAAATCCACGATAAAATCGAAAAGCTTGTACCGAAAGTAAGCACAACATTTGTTTTGAACTCGCTTGAATATCTGCACAAGGGCGGCAGATGCAGCGGCGTTGCGCGCTTTGGCGCAAATATTTTGGGAATAAAGCCGAGCATCGCGGTTGACAACTCAACAGGTGCGCTTGATGTCGCAAAAAAATACCGCGGAAAAATGGAAAATGTTTACAAGCAGTATGTAACGGACTGCGTAAAAGATGTCAACAAAATTGACACCTCGCGCATTGTAATTGCAAACAGCGGCAACATTGAGTCGGCAACGCTTGCATTTGCAAAAGGTCTTATTGAGGGCAAAAACAAATTTGACCAAATTATCGAAGCTGATGCAGGTTGCACCATTTCATCACATTGCGGCCCGAAAACGCTGGCTGTATTTTATATAAGAAAATAATTTATGCATTTACTTGCAGGCAACACGCTTGCAGGTTTTTGTTTTGAAAAGGAGCACAAAATGGCTACCAAGGACAATGTTTTAAAAACGCTTATATCAAGCTCCGACAAATACATAAATGGCGAAGAGCTTGCCAAAACACTCGGTATAAGCCGCGCCGCAGTATGGAAGGCTGTGAAATCTTTGCAAAAAGAGGGATACACCATCGACGCAGTGACAAACAAGGGCTATCGCCTGACCGATGACAACGATATTTTAAACGCCGAACTTGTCAAATCAAAGCTTGACGAGGATATTGAGGTAATATACTACCCGACAATTGACTCGACAAACACGCAGGCAAAGCGTCTGATTAACGAGGGCAAGACAAATACAATGCTTTTAATCTGCGATGAGCAGACAAACGGCAGAGGCAGACAGGGCAAATCGTTTTATTCCCCTGCGCTGACAGGAATATATATGACATATGTCACCCACCCGATGACGGCACTGCAAAACGCGGTGACCGCAACAACTGCCGCCGCTGTCGCAGTGTGCAAGGCAATTGAGGAGTTGACGGACAAAAAGCCGAAAATCAAGTGGGTAAACGATGTTTATCTCGGCGACAAAAAGATTTGCGGCATCTTGACCGAGGCGGTAACAGATTTTGAAACTCAAACGGTTACCTCCGTAATCATCGGAATAGGCATGAACATAAAGACAATCGATTTTCCGAGCGATGTTGAAAACGCCGCAAGCCTCGGCGCAAATGTTCGCCGTGCAGACCTTATCGCCGCAATAGCACGCGAACTGCACGCGATAAACAACAGCAAGTACAACGAGTTTATCGACTATTATCGCACGCACTCGCTGATTATCGACAAAAAAATCAATTTTATCCAAAACGAAAGAGTTACGCCTGCCACGGCTGTTGCTATTGACGAAACGGGCGGTCTTGTTGTTGAACTTGAAAGCGGAGAGCAAACTGTTTTGCGAAGCGGCGAAATAAGCATAAGGAGGCGATAAATATGGGTAAAAAAGAAGACAAAACAAATGTTATGCGAATACTCGACCAAAAGAAAATCGAGTACAACCATTATTCATATGACAATATGACAACATGTGCAAAAGATGTTGCCGCAGGGCTTGGAGTTGACCCACAGTTTTTGTATAAAACGCTTGTGACGGTCGGCAAATCAAAGGAGCATTATGTTTTTATGGTCCCGGGCGAGGAGGAGCTTGACCTCAAAAAAGCGGCAATCGCAGTGGGCGAAAAAAGCATAGAAATGATTCACCAAAAGGAGCTTTTGCCCCTGACGGGATATATCCACGGCGGATGTTCGCCCATAGGAATGAAAAAACAGTTTAAAACAACTATCCACATAAACGCAGAAGGTGCGGACAAGATTTTCTGCTCCGCAGGCAAAATCGGCAGGCAGGTCGAACTGTCACCGAAGGATTTGGAAAAAATAATTCCCCTTCAATACAAGGACATAACAAAATAAAAAACGCGCATTGGATACACGGCACAATAAAGCAATCGGTTAAAGCTTCTTGCAGTGCACCAATGCGCGTTTTTTTGTGCAGTGATGAGTTTATTTTCACTTTTTATAGTACAAAATTCACAAAAACACAAATACGCTTGCATTGTATATTAAAAATAAGTATTATATAACAAAGACAATATTCACTTTTTAAAGAACAAGGGGTACACATATGAATTCGTTTCTTTTCAGCGACGAGAGCGAAAAAAAGCACGCACTCGCCTGTCTTGAATTTGCAAAAAGGCTCGGTTTAATTGACGATGAAAGCCTTGACGGCGTAAAAAAAAGATGCGACGCCGAGAATAAAAAAAGAGCCGTTCAAATTGAAAACGGCGAAACGGTTTACGGTCTGACACGCTTTTCATACCCGGCATATCTCAATTATGAATTGACGAGGCTGAAACTCGACTTCGTAGGCGAAACAGAAAAAGTAAAAAAGGTTTATGACTATCCCCAAATTACACGCAGAGAATTGAAAGACTATTTCAAAAACAACAGAGATTTGTTCACAAGATATAATAACGACAAATTTTTCTTTTTTGAGGTTAAAACCGTTATTTATAAAAAAATAAGAGAGGAGCAGTATGATGCCGAAATCAACAATATACTTCGTAAACTCGATTAACGGCAATGACGAAAATGCCGGCTTGAGCGAAAACACTGCTTTTAAAAGCCTTAAAATGATCAACAACCTTTCGCTTTTGCCCGGTGACAAAGTAATGCTTGCAAAAGGCTCTGTTTTTGAAAATGAGTTTTTGCATATCAAAAACTGCGGCGACATAAACGGCGATTTAATCGAAATTACATCATACGGCGACGGCGATTTGCCGAAAATCAACGCAAACGGCAACGGAATTTGGCACCAGGACTACGGCACGGAGCTTGATTTTAAGGGCCACCGATACAAGGGTGATGTTTCTTCCGCAATTTTGCTTTATGATGTTGAAAACATACTTATAAGCGACATTGAAATTACAAACAAAGAAGAATTTACCGATTTGGAAAGCTATTGCGCACCTGACAAAATGGACAGAACAGGCGTTGCCGCAGTTGCTAAAAACAGAGGCACTCTGCACTCAATCACGCTTAAAAATCTTTTTATCCACGATGTCAACGGCAATGTTTACAACAAGCATATGAACAACGGCGGAATATATATGACCGCCTTTAAGCCCAATAACGAGGCAAAAACAGGTGTTGCAAGATATGACGGCGTTGCCGTTGAGGACTGCTTTGTAAAAAATGTGAGCAGATGGGGAATCGCCGTAGGCTACTCTTATCGTCACAAGGATTTTGCGACAAAGGAACTTGCCGATGAAACATTTAAAAAATACGGCAACGAAAATATTTTAATCAAAAACAACTATGTCAAATTTGCCGGCGGCGACGCAATCACTCCTATGTATGCGCTAAATCCCCTTGTCGAGCACAATGTTTCGGACTCCTGCGCAACGGAAATGAACGACAGATATTATAAATATCCGCAAAAACGCGCAGGCAAAGTTGCGGCGGCAATTTGGCCGTGGAAATGCAAAAACGCACTGCTTCGTTTCAACGATGTTGTCGACACAAAACTCAATCAAGACGGAATGGCTTATGACGCCGACTCCGGCGACGGCACAAAATACGAATACAATTATTCACGCCTAAACGAGGGCGGCTGTATGATGTTTTGCCTGCAGGAGGCTGTTCACAACACATTTGAAAACAACCTGAGCGTTGACGATTTGAGCGGCACGATGACGCCGGCGAGCAATCCCGATGCCTATGTTGCAAACAACACATTTTATGTAAGGCACGGCGTTCCGTTTGTCCGCAAGAGAATGCACGGCAAAATGACGGTCAAGGACAACAAAATCATTAAAATAGAAAAATAATGCCCGGAGGTACAAAATCAATATGGCAAAAAGCAAAGGCAGAGTAACAATCCCTACAGATATGGATGTTGTTAAGGAGACGCTCGATGTAATGGATAAATGGGGCGCCGACGCTATCCGCGACTGCGACGGAACAGAATTTCCGCAGGAGCTTCGCGACACAGGTGCAAAGGTGTACGCTACATACTACACCACAAGAAAGGACAACGATTGGGCAAAGGCAAATCCCGACGAAATTCAGCAGATGTATATTATGACAAAGTTCCACACTGCTGTTGACAACACACTTTCAATTCATCTTATGGATAACCTTTATCCGGATATGCTCAAGGTCAACAACCGCGACGATATTACAAGATGGTGGGAGGTAATCGACCGCACAACAGGTGATGTTGTAGCGACGAACGAATGGAGCTATGACGAGGAAAGCGGCAATGTGACAATCACAAACGCAAAGAAATTCCACGAATACACAGTAAGTTTTTTGGCTTACATTATGTGGGACCCGGTGCATATGTATAACGCCGTAGTAAACGAATGGGATGTTGAGCCGCAAATCACATTTGATGTCCGTCAGCCGAAAACGAGGGCACACTCACTCGAGAGGCTGCGCAAATTTCTCGATACGCACGAATATGTTGATGTTGTAAGATTCACAACATTTTTCCACCAATTCACGCTCATTTTTGACGAGCTTGCAAGGGAAAAATTTGTTGATTGGTTTGGCTATTCGGCATCTGTCAGCCCGTATATTCTTGAGCAGTTTGAGAACGAGGTTGGATACAAATTCCGCCCCGAGTTCATCATTGACCAAGGTTATATGAACAATACATACAGAATCCCGTCAAAGGAATTCAAGGATTTTCAGGCATTCCAAAGACGCGAGGTTGCAAAGCTTGCCAAAGAAATGGTTGACATTGTTCACGAATACGGCAAGGAAGCCATGATGTTTATGGGCGACCACTGGATAGGCATGGAGCCGTTTATGGACGAATTTGCATCAATCGGGCTTGATGCGGTTGTAGGCAGTGTCGGCAACGGCGCAACGCTCCGCCTTTTCAGCGATATTAAAAATGTAAAATACACCGAAGGCAGATTTTTGCCGTATTTCTTCCCCGATGTTTTCTGCGAGGGCGGCGACCCTATCAAAGAGGCAAAGGTTAATTGGGTAACGGCAAGGCGCGCTATTTTGAGAAGCCCGATTCAGCGCATCGGCTACGGCGGCTATCTCAAACTTGCACTTCAATTCCCCGATTTTATGGATTATATCGAATCGGTATGCGACGAATTCCGCACACTTTATGACAACATTCAGGGTGTAACGCCTTATTGTGTAAAAAAAGTTGCAGTTCTCAACTGTTGGGGCAAAATGCGCGCATGGTCAAACCATATGGTGCACCACGGCTTGTATTACAGACAAAACTATTCATACTTCGGCATCATCGAGGCACTCAGCGGCGCACCGTTTGATGTTTCGTTCATCAGCTTTGATGATATTAAAAATGACAAGAATCTGCTCGACAATTTTGATGTAATCATCAATGTGGGCGATGCCGACACCGCACAAAGCGGCGGCGAATATTGGGCAGACGAGGAGATTGTCACCGCTGTTAAGCAGTTTGTTTACAACGGCGGCGGATTCATCGGCGTCGGCGAGCCTGCTGCTCATCAATGGCAGGGCAAATTCTTCCAGCTTGACGATATTTTAGGCGTTGAGGAGGAAAACGGATTCACTCTCAACACTCGCAGATACAACACCGAGGAGCACAGAGACCACTTCATTTTGGCAGACGTCGACGGCGAGGTTGATTTCGGCGAGGGCAAAAAGAACATTGTCGCACTCGACGGAACTACGGTGCTTATCCAAAACGCAAGCGAGCTTCCGTTTGCTGTCAGACACGCCGAAGAGGTGCAAATGGCAGTTAAAGAGTTCGGCAAGGGCAGAGGTGTTTATATCAGCGGACTTCCGTATTCATTCAAAAACAGCCGCGTGCTCTACCGCGCAGTTCTTTGGAGCGCATCGGCAGAGGACGAGCTTAACCGTTGGTATTCGACAAACTACAATGTCGAGGTGCACGCATATGTTAAAAACGGCAAATATTGCGTAGTCAACAACACTTACGAGCCGCAGGACACAACAGTGTATGTAGGCGACGGCACAAGCTATCCCCTCCACCTCGAAGCAAACGAAATCAAATGGTATAAAATCTAATTCAAACATAAAAAATCCCACCCAAGCAGCTTTTCGCTGTCGGGTGGGATTTTTATTTTGTTTTGTTAAAAGGTTTTCAAATTTAAAATTACTTCATCGGGCAATTTTATGGATGAATTGCTCGGTAGATAATTTGTGCCTTTTTTCAAGCGATTGCCGAAGGAATCCCAAATTCCGTTTGTTGATAAATCTTCTACAACAAATTTTCCGATTCTTTCACTGTAAGAAATTGTGCAATGCATTCTTGCACACCTCTTGCAAGTGCCCGGTAAGGCAATTTTAGAATTATTGCTGTCTCTTCCGACAGTAACCGTCTCTCCTGGCGAAAGAGTGAAATTTGCCTCATAAGGTGAATTATGCAATACCAGACTAATCATATGGGTTTCGCCGTTTGCCATATTGCCATTATTAATTTCTGCAACCGGCACACTACCGCCGACATTAGGAGCTGTATTACAATCCTTCTTTCTATTCTTTTTAACAAATACGATAATTATAATAACGGTTATTAACAAAACAACCGCAACACTGGCGCAGACAATTATTATTGCTGTTTTTGAACTGTCGGAGCTAATTTGTTTTGGCTTTGTTTTTTTCTCTTTTTCTTCTGTTGCGTTAGGGTCTTTAGCTGAAGAATTTTTTGAAGCAGTCCAAACAGAATCGACATTACCGTCGCCGTTATTATCAATATTAAGAGCCACATCACTTTTATTATCTGTATTGGTTGTAATTTTGGAGGCCTTTGTTAAAGGAACTTTTGAAAATGATCTGCAATCGGTAATTTTGCCGTCTTTATCTGTATAATTAACAGAATAATCCATAGTACCGTAACCGGTGCCGCTTAACTGAATATCATATTTATTTCCGGCATTTAGGGACATTACCTTAATATCCTTGTTTTTTCCGATTCTTTGAACATTTCCAAAAGATGTTTTTAAATCACCGGCCGACTCATCACTGCTGAGTGTTTCGCCGTTAAAGGTTACACTTGCATCCACCGGGCAGGCAATATTAATAATTATCTTCGAGCTGTCACTTATAGTATCTTGAATATCACCGAAAGCGAATTGAAGTTTTGATGCATCATCTACCTGATGATAGCCGTCGCTTACATTGGTGATTTTTTTCATCAAACCGACTGCAAGCGCTTTTTCCGCATCATCGTAAATTTCGTGGAAAAATCCTAAGCTGTAAATGTTGTATTTTGAGCTGATTGACTTAACAACATCCATAACACCGTTAGCATATGCAATTGACTCATATGAGCTGTCAGGATAATCGGATTGTGAAAATTCGCCGGATCCGGAGTAATTAATACCTGCATTCGGTAATCCGTCTGCCATAACCACAATATTTCTTATACTTCCGTCTCTGCCTTGTGATTCCAACATATCATCTGCCGCATTAATTGCAGATGTCATATTAGTCATATCGTCTGTATAAACATTGTCTATGTCTTGAGTCAATGTGTCTAACGAATCGGTCATATCGACAGTTGAAACGGACGAGCTGTAAAAGATAATGCCGATTTTATTATTTGCATTACTTTTCAGTTGGTCATTGCAAAAATTCTTAGCCGCAATTTTCATTTCTTCAATAGGAGTTGTACTCATACTTCCCGAAATATCAAGGACCAAAACCGTATCTCTGGCCTTCTCGTAAACAGTAACATTCGTTTTTTGCTCATATTCCTTGCCACCGGAGGTCATCGTTGCGGTGATTGTAGCGTCGCCTTTAGACTTAGCTGTTACTATACAGTTTTCTCCTTCGGGTGAAACGGTTGCAACATCCTCGTTTGATGACTGCCATTTAATCACATAATCGGTTGCTTTTTCAGGTAAAATCTGAGGTTCTATAGCACAAACCTCGCCTACCGTTGCATTGATACTGTCATCTGTTGAAAATGATGTTGCAACTATCTTCGTGACAGATTTTGACGAATCGCCGCAAATAAATGGATAAGCGATATATTTATCGTCTTTCTTATCCTTATAATTATCGTTATCACCGTATTTTTCGGTGGCAAAATCAAGTGCTTCCGATACGGAATAGCCTGCCATTGTTTTTTCCACCGTTTCGGACATAACATCTCGACTGTAATCTGCCAAAACGCTGTTATGGTATCCTACAACAACGCCGCCGGATGCATCCTTAACAGCATTTCCAAGTTTGTAATCAATACTCTTTGAATAACAATCACATCCAAAAAACATACAACTTTCTGAAAAGACAAGCTGTGCTCCCATGGAATATTCGGCATACTCTGTTTCAAAAAACTTAGGCGTAACCCAATACTCATATGCCGTTTCTGTAGCGCTCAGTTGATATGAAGCACGCACAATTTCTTTATTTTTGATTTGCTTTGCGTATTTCCTATCTGTTTTGCTTGTAACCTGCTCATTCAGGCACAGCACCGGTGTATTGCCGTTATATGTAGTGCCGTGCATTGCTAAAACAACAACATCATATGATGAAATATTTGCTAAATCATCAACCGTTACATCGGTATCAAGATTTGTGGTCAAATTATTTTTATCCCATTTTGTTTTTAAGGAATTATAATAATTGCGCCTATATGATGTGTTTTCAAAAGCATTGAAAATCACCGCGGTACTAGTCGATTGGCTTGTGCTGTTATCTGTATATGTACTATTTAAACTTGTATCATATGACGGATCCTTTTTATAATCATTTATACTTGACGGTGTTTCAATATTTGAAGAATCACCGAGTATGTACGATTGCTCAACCGCAGTATTTTTATCTGCAAAATATGAAGAACCATTATATTTATCTTCCTCGCGTTTTTTTATTGAAACGGCGCCCAATGTTTCATCGGAATATTGAAAAGAGATAATTTTATTTTGCTCGTCAAAATTTACGGAATTTTCTTTGACCTTTCCGTCCTTAACCAATTGGTCAAGCTTTGCCTCAACTTTCTCGGCTTTTTCTTCATCCGATAATTTCATATAGCTTTCGTCTGCGGTAACAGATGCAATTTCCGAATCAACAGCCGCTTGCGCTTTGTTCTGTGCAGAACAGCCGGAAAATGTCAGCACAACAATTACAACAAGCAAAAGTAAACATGTTATTTTTTTTGAGAGTGTTTTAATTATATTTTTCATTGTCTCTCCTATTAAAATGCATCAAGGAGTTCTTCATCGGAAATATACCACTTTCCGTCTTCTTTAACCATATTTATCGAGTCTTCCTCGTCCTCTTCATCGTCATATAAATCCTCATCGTCCTCGTCATCCGAGTCGTATGACATAGTTGTTTTGACATGAGCGATGCAGGTATTATCGCCAGTATCCTCAATACTGACAACCTCAAGATGAATTTTCGGAGCGTCACCTTCGCCTAAAGCATCCGATAAAAACGGAAGCAAATCTGCCACATCTTTATAGCTAAATCCTATAACACCGCCTAACAGGCTGTCAGCTGCGTCATAGGCTTTTCTTGTTTTTGAATCAAAGCACTCCATCAATCCGTTTATATCTTGATTATTAAATGCTTCCTCAAATTTTGCCAATGTTTTTTCAGGCGTATGCTCATTTTTTACGGCTACAACCGTAGCGGATATACCCGAAACCATTACAACAAGGGCAATCAATAACAATATAATTATTTTCGTAGATCCGGCTTTTGATGCCGTTTTAACAGCGCCGCTTACAACAGCTGCTCCTGCGCCGGCACCTACATTATGAAATCCGGGTGTTTGAACGCCATAACCATAAGATGCTCCGTTTTGAGCAACATAATTCGGCGTTTGCTGAGCAGAATACCGACCATAATTATTTTGATAGCCGTTGGGAACTTGGCGTTGCACATTGCTGTAATTGTTTTGACCATTATTGTTTGTCGGTGTTATTTCTCTAAATGCGGTTGACCCACAGTTTGAACAAATTCCTGTTCCGTTATCGGGCGAGCCGCATTTTTGACATATTCTCATATTTTTGCTCCTAACAATTAATTATATTAAAAAAAGCTAAACAAATTTGAAATGCGGCTTGAAAGGTCACTTCCGACAATCAGGCCGCCGAATAAAGAAGTTAGACCCAAACCGAACAATAATGCGCCCATACCGGTCAATACAAACATAAACGAATCCAAAAAAGATACCGGACTGATTCCGCACTTGATTTTTGCATCAATCGTTCCCATAATATCAATAAGTACTACGAAAATAAGTAAAAACGCACCTGTGCCCTTCAATATAAGCGCAAAAAAGCATGCTATAATTGCAGTAAAGAAAAACGGAATTTTGTTTGTTGTCGAAGCATAAATATAGCTTGAAAATGCAACATTTTCTTTTTTATTCGTTTTCTTAGAGCGTGAATAAAGGCTGTATAAAAAAATATCCAAAAACTGAAAGCCAAAAAAATTTATAAATATAATTATCGGTAAAAAGATTGAAGTCATCGGCTGAACAGTGCCGATTCCACCCTCTACGCAAAGAATAATAATATAGTATAACAGCAATGTTATACCGTTCATCAAAAGTGCAGAGCCAAAATCCTTTCGCTCAATCATTTCCTGCTTTGCTCTGTTTGGTGATTTGAAATAATCAACAAAAAATTTGCCGAATTTAAAATTGCTTTGCTTTTGCGGCTGCACCTGATTTTGTAAATATATTAAATTCCTGTTTCCGCAAACTGAACAATAATATGCGTTGTCCGGAAAATAGTTCCTGCAATTATTACAATATTTCATAAAAATCCTTTCTTGATTAATCAATTTCTATCTTACAATAAAACTCATTATCTGTTCGTGCTAAATTAAACATTTGGTCTGTGTTTATTTTGTTTAACACACCTCCGGTTTGCATCCTTTGATCTCCTGCATTAAAGAAAGTGCCGTTAGTCGAATAATCAATAACATAAAAAGTTCTGCCTTTTCTTAATACACCGCAATGCACTCGGCTGACCTTTTTGTATTTTTTACTGATAACAAAAGCGCAATATCGCGGATCTTTTCCTATTTTAATTTCACGGTCGTTTTTCAACTCAACCTTTCCGCCTGCGAAGTCGCCCCTATCACAAATAAGATAGTATTTCAATTTCTTGTTAGGCATAGCAACCGTTTTTTCAATATTTTGAACAGTTTGGACAGCTTTAGGTTTATTGTCAATATTTACCGCACTTACATCTTTCTTGCATCGCTTTGCAAATAAATACGGATTAAAAACATATTCAAGATAATTAATATAATTAAATGCAAACGATGCGATATGAAGCAGGACACCGACTAAAATTCCGTATCCTAAACGACCTTCGCCTTGAATAACATAGCACGCATGAAACCTATTTGAATAAAACAACAATTCAAATATAATTCCCGATAAATAACAGCCGAATGACAACATATCAAAAGCAAGCAGCAATGATGCAAGGCGCTTTTGTGTGCTGATTTTTTTTGCGCAAAAGATTATCAACAGATAAACCGTCATAAAAACGATTGACAAAATAAAAAGTATCACAACAGCATTGATAAAATTTGCAAGCTTTGTATAAAAATATTGCTGATACGGTGAATAATCACCCGTTAATCCGATATACCAAAAGCGCATTGAGCCGACAAGCTTAATACCACGATCGGTATGGAGTGAGAAAATTCCTATAAAATAAAAAGGCAAACTCAAAAACAGCAATATTGCGGGAATAATTTTTCGCTGTGTATTCACAATTTCACCTCAGATAAAAAATGTGCTAAAAAGTGTCAAACCTTTTAGCACATTACTATTATCAATCTAATCTAAAGGTATTGTCGGTACCGGCAAGGTTGATAACCGTACCTCTGTCTAAATATGACGGCGTACCGCGTTGAAGCTTTGGTCCGCCGACAATCTTTGTGCCGTTTGTTGACATATCGGTTACTACATAAACATTGTTATATGAATCGTATTCAACCGAACAATGTGTTCTTGAAACCTTTGCATAACTCTTATCAATAATGATTGAGCATTGTGACGGATCTTTACCGATAACAATTCTTGTTCCCGGTTTAATCGGAATATCATATCCTGCACAGCAACCGCTTGTGAAAACAATTCTGCCTTGCAACAAAGCTGTTTCAGGAGGTATTACTCGATCGTCACCAATAATAGGAGGCACTCCAATAATGCTAGGATCCGGTCCAACAATTTCGGCATTAGCTTTAGGCATAATTATTGCTGCAACAAGTGAAAGAACAAATGAAATCAGCAAAAGAACAGCATTCATATAAAGTCCGATGCCGGGCTTAATCATATTTTCGCCTTTTACGAAAACCAATATTATTGCAACTATTGACATAATCATGGCAACCGCTTTTGTTATTGCAGCAACCAATTTGCAACCCTTATTTTTGAATATATCAAAAACAGCGCCGACTACAGACAGTAAAATAATAGCACCGAGATATACCCCTATAAGAATTACTGCCTTTTTCACTTCGTCAAACATTCCGATGAAATCAGCAATCTTTGTTAAATTCAGAATGCTGACATCTGCTAACCCCAATGCACTTACAAGCGGAAGGAAAAGCATCGGGATACTGATAATAGCCAAACCCATAGCTATAAAACCGAGTATACGAGATGTCTTTTGCTTTTTTTGTGCTTTTTGCGGATCAACGGGGGGAACACCCGGTGTAATCGGATCAACCGGCGGAACGCTGCCGGGTTGCACAGCGTATCCTTGACCGGCGTATGAATTATTGTATTCTACCATAATAAAGTAAACCTTTCCTTAATTTAACAGCTACAAAAGCTCAAAGCAATTATTATCGTCACCGATACATAAAATATCGCCGCTGTGAGCTCGTATTGTTTGTTTTTTTATCATTGTCTTTATTCCGTTTTCATTAATAAAAGTGCCGTTTGTGGAAAAATCATTGACAATATAATATCCGTTTGAATAATCATATGACACATCGCAATGCACACGACTGATCTTTGAACAATTTGCGGTTATTGCAATATCGACTTCTCTCGAATCGCGTCCCAATGTTATTGAGCCGCAACGCGGAAGCTTTATAATACAACCGGAATAAATACCGTTTTTACCTATCAATGCACCTGATTTAGAGGTGTACGCGTGTGTTATCATTATTTGTCTTCTTTTTTACCGTCAGACCAATTGAATTTATTTGAGCAACAAGGGATAAACATCAACTTTGTTGCACCTACAGTGATAACATCATTAGGCTTAATAACCTTTGATTCGAGAACAACATTGTCATTCAAATATGACAACTCCTTGGATGTGCCGGGTTGAATCAAATAAACATTGCCCTTAGGCTCATATACAACAACCGCATGTGCTTCTCTTGATACTGATGAATCACCCTCAAGCGCAACATCCATTTTAGGGTTTCTGCCAATAAAGTTTCTGCCTGAAACCAAACGAAAATCTTTTCCCAAATGGCTACCCTCAATACAAACAAGCCAACCTACAACAGGCTCTAAACCGAGATCTTCTTCAAAATATCCAACGGTTTTTTGAATATCTGCGTTAGATGTTGTGTTTTCCTCTGTAAAAGTTGTCGTAGGAGGAATTTCAGGTTCGTCATCGCCCGGCTGAGTCGGTCCGATAGTTGTAGGATCTGCGGGAACAGTCTGCGAAAATCCCGAATTGCTTACATCATTACAATACGGGCAAGTCGGAAATCTGTCTGCATCATAATAGTGGTGATTTGGACATTCGATAAGATTCATAACAATCTCTCCTCTTTTAAATAATATTTATTAAAATAACAGAAGTATTGTCCTGACCTCTGAAATTTTTATCTGTTGCGGCAGCCGTAAGCTTATATGCTGCCAAATTCATATCGTCTGTTGAATCATGTAAGATTTCAATTATTTCCTGTCGACTCAACAGTCTGTATAATCCGTCAGAGCACATCAAAATAATATCGCCTGACATCAATTTAAGTGGTTTAAGATTCATTTCCTTGATTTTAAGCTGTTTTATACCGCAATAGCTGATAAGCGCTTCTCTTTTCGGATGATTCAAAGCCTGCTGCTGTGTTATCTCACCCGATTCAACCTTGCTCATAAGCGTTGTCAAATAATTTTGATCATGGGTCAACTGCAGCATTCTGCCGTTTCTCACAAGATAAATTCGCGAATCGCCTATGTTCAAAAAATGCATTTCGTCATTGTCAACAGCAGCGGCAATAAGTGTTGCACCCGCTCTCATTGGCTCGCCGCTTTTATCGGTTAACTCAAGCACTTTTTGGTTAATTTTTTCTGACACATCATTAAAGAAATCAAGGTATGAAACATTGTCTTTCTTCCATACTTTTTTATAATAACAGTCAAACATTGTATCGGTGGCAATATTGCTTGCAATTTCACCACCGCTGAGTCCGCCCATTCCGTCACTTAAAACGCATAGAAATTTAGGCTTGTCCTTATACATCAATTTATCATCATTAGGAATTTTAACACTATCTTGCTGATATTCTCTTTTTCCGATAACAGATGAAAACCCAACAGACACCGGCAAGTCATCCAAAATCAATTCTGTTTTAATATTGCTGAATTCCTCTGCCTGTTTTTCTAAAAATGTTTTTTCGGCAGGCTTGTCGGGAATTTCCGATTCGATTTGGTTATTTAACTCGTTTTCCTTTGCAATTTGTACTTCCTCTTGCGAAAATTTGTTAAAAAACTCTTGATATTCCTCATTTTTTCGTCTGCGTTCCATTCGTTCTTTTTTATTCATATCAACATTCCTTAATTAAAAAATGTATTGAGTTGGATAATTATATACTCTCTTGAAAGGTACAAAATTGACCCCGGTGCCACTTGTTCACGCCTATTGCGTTGCAAGCGTTTTCCGTTTTGAGTAAAAGTTCCGTTTGTTGAAATATCTGTTACATAAAAAGCATTAACTTGCGGATTATATTCTATAATGCAATGTTGCTTACTTATTATCATTTCGTTTGACGGCACAAGTGCATTACACTCGCTGAGCCTACCGACTGTTATTCTGTTTCCGGGATAGAAATTCGCCTGACGACCGTTAAACATTCCCGAAACACACTTTACATTACAAATGATTTGGCGGCGTTGCGGTGGTGGCGGTGGAGGAGGGGGCTGTACCGGAGGTTTACCGGTAAAAATCGGTGCCGGACCGATTTTAGTTGAGTCATCCCATCCTGTTTCTCTTAATTCTTTTATAAATTCAGTGCAGGTTCTCGTTCGTTTGGTATAATCAATTTCCATCGCATGAGTGACCGCCGTTGCCATTGCGGGAGTCACATCATTGCAAATTTTGTCAAGCGATTTTACATCGTCATGCTGCATTCTCGACATTGAATCTGTCGGAATAACGCCTGAAACGAGATAGTACAAAGATGCCGCCATAGCATAAACATCTGTCCAAGTTCCTTGATTGCCCTTTTTGGAATACTGCTCCGGCGGTGCGAAACCCGGCTTCAGTAAAACACTTTTTTCCTGATTTGAATCTTCAACATTTCGTCTTGCCGCACCGAAATCAATAAGCTTAACATCAACATCGTTGCGCATTATGAAAATATTTTCGGGGCTGATGTCCCTATGCAAAACATTTGCGGAGTGAACTTTCTCCAATGCTGCAGCCGCTTTTATGATAATTCTACCGGCTAATTTAGAGCTGATACTGCCGCCTTTGTTTTTTACAAATGATTTTAGATTCCGTCCGTCTAAATACTCCATTACCAAATATGCGGTATTGTTTTCTTGAAAATGAGTATATATTTTTACAATACCGTCCAAATTTTTAAATTGGTGGAGTGTTCTAATTTCGTCTATGTAGCTTGACTTTCCGTGTTCAAACACACGCATGGCCTTTGCATCGTCTTTTAATGGAGAAACATTTTTACCCACTCTTTCGGAATATTCAGAAGGCATATATTCCTTTACAGCTACAATTTTATTATCTAATGTATCTAATGCTTTGTATGTAATTCCGAAACCGCCCTGCCCAAGAACTCTTCCGATAAGATACTGGTCATTCAACATTGTGTATAATGGCAACGCCGTTGAATTATGAGTATATTTTCCTTTATCAAAAGTGCATTTTGAGCACATTGTGGCGCCTGGGAGCAACTGTTCAAAGCAGTTAGGACACACATTACTATATGTTTTCATGCTAAAACCTTAAAACTCTATTCTTATTGATGACAAACCTGCTGTAATCATATCACCCGAATTTAATTTCTGCCTTGAAACTACCCTTATACCGTTAACATATGTTCCGTTTGCAGATTCCAAATCGGTAATCATAAAACAGCCTCGGGAATATTCAATTGCAAAATGTTGGCGCGACATTTTTGCATCATCTATATACACATCGCATATACTGCTTCTGCCGATAATCAGGCTGCTTTCAATATCAACCTGCATCCTTTTTTGAGGCATATTGCCCGTTTTAAAATAAAGAATCAATCGTGCGTGCTCTTTTTGCGGTGCGGCTCTTACTATGTGATGATGTTCCTCAACAGTTTCGCTGACCTGAGTTTCAAACAATTCTTTTATTGTTTTAACATTCTTTTTCTTTTTTAAATTAAGCAAGATAAGATAAAATGCAAGCAAAACAATTATGACTGCCAAAAGAATCATCAAATACGGAAATATTTTCCAAAAATTGTTTTTTGCTTTTATTTCAACATTTTCAAGCTTATCAATCGTATTGCTTTTACTGCTTAAATCGGTAATATCTTTGAATTCAAAATCATACGTTCCGGAATACACATCTTTTTTCATAAAAAGCGTGTAGCTACCGTCCGAATTAAGTTCAACTTTTTGAATATCAAACGATTTGTTTTTACCGGATTTCGTAATTTTATACGAAGAAATATCAAGGGCTTTGCTATTAACGGGAAGATTTCCGTCAAAACCCTTTTGCGAATAACAAATATTGAATGCATTATTGCTTTCGTCAAATGATACTTTGGCTTTTACCGGTGCGTTAATATCAGCCGCACTGTCTAACAATATAGTTTCAGAATGAGCGGTTCCGTTAACATTGACAGTAAGCTCGCGTGCCTTATTATCAATTGCTTTATTTGAAACAAAACAAGCAATGCTGCCGGAAGTCATTTTTTTATATGTTTTGTTAATTAACGAAGCGGATGATTTTGATTTTTTATAATTATATATAACCGCCTCGCCGCCAGAATTGCGGCTTAATGTTCTCAACTTTTTATATGTAGAACTGTTTTCAGAAACAGTGTTGCATATAGTATAAAGTGGAAATTTATTATATTGATATTTGTCGTTTGTTTCGCTTATATCAATACCCGTTCCGTAATCGGCACTCGTGTCGGTAACGAGCAAAAACTTGACAACCTGAAATCTGGCTTTATCATTGATCGTGTTGTCAAAAATTAAATTTAACGCTTCATTCAGATTTGTTGCATCTTCATTTCCCTTTAAAGAATTGATTTTTGAATTGAGCGTCTTTGCGCTTTTATCATCAGACGCAATACCTAATTTTTTAGGGTCGCCTTCTCCGATTGAATATACAGCAAACTGCTTTTTATCGCTGACATTTGCTGAAATCAAAGAGGTAATTCCCGATTTCAATTCATTAAACGAACCTGAAGGGCAAATATTATCTTGCGTCATTGATTTTGAATTATCAATCAGTATGCAAGTTAACACAGAACTGTCTTCAAGCTTATTAACGTTGTAAAGGCTTATATCCTCACTGCCAAGCTTACCGCTGATATCAGACTTTTCCAAATCGTTTTGCTTTATTTCGACCTGAATATAAGGAACATTGCTGTTAACCATACCTATGGTATCGGTTGAGTTCTTATTATCGGCATAAACGCCTTGAGAGCACAGCATTGTAAGCAGTACGGATATAGCCGCAACACAAGAGAATATTTTTTTAGCTTTATTTGTCATCATTCCAACTCCTTGTATTATTGCAATACGGAACAAAGATATATTTGCTTTCGCCAAAAGCAATTTCATCATTTTCAAAAATTTCAGTTGCCTTTTCAATCAAATTTCCGTTTACGGTTACAGATCCCGATTCGTTTTTTATAAAAAATCTATTGGATTTTTGATCGTATGTTAAAGACAAATGATTGTTTCTGCTGATAAGCAAATCATCCGGAATAGCTACATCCATAAGTTTATCTCTGCCGATAAAATTTCGGTTCATATGGATTTCATAACTTTTTCCCCGTACTGTACCTTCAATACAAACAAGCCATCCTGTGACAGGGTTGCAGTCATTTTCCTGAAAGTAAATGCCTATTGTTTTATCGTCACTTTGAACATTTTCATAATATGCTTCCGTCTTTGCAATATCGTTATCGGTATTATAGAACTCCGATTGTAAACTCATATTACAATAAGGACAGGTTGCATACATTTCATTATCATAAAACTGATTGCAATTATGACATTTTACTACAGCCATTACTAACTCCTACATCTGAAACTATACCAAAATTAAGCATAATTTCGGCAAGTTTGTAATAATTTGCATTTTATTTGTAAAAAACAGTATCCGCTTGGCTTAAATATTGCAAATAGCTGTTTTTAACATTCTTTAAACGACTCCTGCTGATAGGCAAGCAATCGTCATTTTCTAAAATTAATTCTGCATTAACAAGATATTTAATATATCTCGGATTAACCAAAAAACTTTGATGAATTCTAATAAAACAGTTTTCCGATAATAATGTTTCGATCTCATCAAGTTTTGAATAAAACTCGAAATTTTGTGTAGATGTGACTATCGTTATTTTTCTTCCGCTTGAACAAAAATACAAAATCGAATTAATTTTTATTTTTTCATGTGCCGAACCGCATTTAAACGAAAAATACTCATCGGTATTTCCGTTATGATAATATTTATATCTGTCAAATAAGCTAAAAACCGCTTGCTTTGTAACCGGCTCAATTAAATAATCAAAAGGTTTATATGAAAACGAATTGAAAACATATTCCGATTCACCCGATAAAAAAACCAATTCGCAATGAATATCGTTTTTTCTGATATTTTCAGCCATTGCAAACGGAATTTTATCGTCGTCATCCAAACTGAGAAAAATTAAATCATATTTATTTTTTGTTTTATTAATCTCATTTACGAGCTCAGCGCCGTCATCATAAAGATCTATAATTAATTCATCTTCATCAAATAATGCGCCGACCGTGTACTTTTCTATTCTTTCTAAGAACGGTACATCATCACCGTATATTGCAACATCAAACATTCTTTCTCCACAATGTTTGTCTCGCAAAGGTGAAGAACGCCTTTGCGAGTTTTGAACATTAATCTAACAATTTCTCATCTTCTGCATCAAGTTTCTTTCTTCTCTTGATGATTATCGGAAGAATTATAATTGCTGCCAAAACAAGAATAATCGCAACAATTATTACCACTGCAAGCTTGATATTATCCTTGATAACAGATGCTACAGCAGAAAAGCTAAGATTTTCATTGATAGAAATATCTTTCAATACAACATTACCATTTACTACTTCAAAAGATCCAGCACGCTGTCCTTCCTCGACACCGGTAACGAATATTTGATCCTTATTGAAATCTCTGTCATCACTGCATATGTTATCTGCCTTGTCTTTAATTTCAAAGCGAACATTCATGCGGTTGTTGCTTGACGGCAATTCAAAACCGACATTGACCATACCGTTTTCTTCGGTCCAATCCTTAATATTAGCTTCATCCTTTTTATGTGATGCTTTCCAATAATAAGTAGGTACGGTATTCTCATCAAATTTGGTATTGCTGTCATATACCCAAACCTTAACATAGCTCAAGTTGCTGTCGGTAATGTAGAATTTGACCGGAACCTTATCGGTTTTGATGAATGTATGTCGATCAAGACCGGTAATTTTAACATACGGATTTGTATTATCAATTGTAAAGTTGATATCAATTCTGTGTGATTTGCTGTTCTTTGAATCATTGTTATGAATTGTATTGCTTTTATCAATCGTTACACTTGATTTAATATATACGGAATATTCACCCTCGGATCTGATTGCATTGTTATCAATAGTATATCTGTAATGATACCAACCGCCGTTTGCCGAGCTGCTGTCTTTAACAAGTTTACGGCTGATTATATTCTCGCTGACGCGCTTGCCGTTAATGTTGATATAATAGTCGGCATTCTTAATCTCGTTTGCTGAATATTCGTCAATATATAATTCCTTACTCAATTTGGCTTTGTTTGAATAATCGTTATTTAGTTTTGACAAATCAGCACTCGGAATAAATACAGAGCCTTCTGCATTTTTAGTAAATCTGAGTGTTTTTGTATCGGATTTATTTCCGGCAAGGTCAACACAGCTAACAGTTATTGTGTAAATACCGTCTTTTTCAACAACACTGTATTTAACCTCGTTTTGAGTACGATGGTCGGCTGTAAGAACACCGTTGCTGTTTGCCTTCAATGAGAGTTTTTTGAGTGACTTTGTATTGTCATCATAATATGTACCCTCAACCGATGAAGTGATATTTGAACAGTTGTTGTCTTTTTCTGTGAGTACAATTGTAGGCACTGTTGTATAAGAGCGATTATTTGCCAATGCATTTGTAATAGAAATTGTAGGTGCGGTTTTATCAATTGTAAAATCGCTTGCCGCATTTCCGCTGAATACACCCGAAGTGTTCTTTTTAACATCAAAAACATTTCCGGCTTTGTCAGTTACTTTGAATGCAAGAGTATAATCACCGTCTGCATCAAACTTAACAGTTGCAACCCACTTATCGGAACCGCCTTGTCTCTTGAATGACGAAACAGAAGGCTTATTAATTGTTTTACCGTTAAGTGAGGCTGTGATGTTGTTAACAAAATCAGCCTTATCTCTTGTATCAAAGTTGTGCTCTGTTACAGTGATGGTTGCTGTTCTTGTTTTGTTAAAATACTTTTTGTTGTGAACTTGATCATTGCGGTCAAGTGAAACCTTAAGCACCGGCTTTACTTTATCAATAGTAAACGAGGTGCTGTTTTTAGCGGTTACAACATCGTTGTTTGATGAAGATTCATACTTGACATGCTTAACTGCGGTATTTGCATTTTTAGCGGTATCAACACATTTGAGAGTTTTTATGCGATAATTTCCGTCTTTATCAAAATTAACTTTAATTTGATATGCACGATTATCATGGTTGCCTGAACCATTCTTAATCTTATTCTTTTCAATATTAAGGCCCTTGCGGAATTCGGTTTTATCGCTTGAGCTGAAATTGCGCTCCATATTTGTGCATTTTTCAATTAAGAGCTGAACATCCTCGCTTGTGATATTTCTTTCCTTAATTGTTATATATGCTGATCTTGTTTTGCTGTAATAATTTTCGGTTTCGGGTTTTGCCGATGACTTATATGCAACTGTGATTTCAGGTGCGGTCCTGTCAATACCGAAAATAATATAATCATATGATTTGTTGCCTGCATTATCGGTTAATTCAACCTTCAAAACAATGTCGTTATAGTTTGCATCAACTACAATATCACTTTCAACTTTTGTTGCAATGTTAATATCATTGTCGGTGATTTTGCTTGATACAGTCCATTCCTCTTTCGCTTTGTTTGATTGATCCTCGTTGCCTGTGCTTACGGTAAGAAGCTCGTCGCCCTTTTCAATTTCAGCCTTTTTAATTTTGTTGTTGTTATCTGCAGCTTTGGTTGTTTTGATTTTAAGAGTATCCGATGATTCTTTGCCGTCCTCAAACAATGTGTATTTTACAGACTTAATACCTGAAACTTTATCAGAAACAGCAACCTTGAATTTTGCCTTTTTATCATAGAGCGGAACATTTTGTGTGCTGTCATAGCTTTGCTCCTTATCTAATGCAACATTCTTGTCTGAATTGCTGTATTTCTTTGTGTTGCTTTGCTGAGAAACAGGCTTGTTGGCATTGGTGATTTCAATAGCACTGTTTTGGCCGTGTTGTTCTCCGTTTTCAACAATTGTTCCGTCAGGATGAACATAAAGGTCTTCACCTGTATCTTTGTCTTTGGACTTATTTCCGGTGTAATCAGTTGCCAAAGCATATATTTGACCTTTAAAGCCGGCAGGAATATCCACTGTAGCATAAAGACCGTTGTTATCTTGTTTTATTTTATCAGAATTAGCAACTTCATAGGTATTAACGGTGATTGTACCGTCTCTTTCTAATGTTTCGACAGTAATACTTGCTACACCTGAAGCGAAAGCTTCGTTTATTTCATCCTTTTTAACAACTTTTTTGTTATCTTCAGCATAAACTTTGATTGTTGTTGCTGATTTAAAGAAAAATCCATAATCATCAACGGTTACTTGTTCGGCATCATTTTTCGAAATTTTAAATTTGCTGATTATCGGAGCGGTATGGTCATAATCATATTTAATCGTTTTTTCTGACTTGTTACCGGCATTATCTCGAGCAGATATTTTAAACACTATATCTCCATTGTTCCACTCGTTGATTGTTACTCCGTTAACCGTTTGGTTGTTTCCATTAACAGTAAGTGTAATTCCTGCATTTGGTGTAACGGCATTGTCATTATACTTTTTATCATAAACAGGTACATCGTTTGCCGTAACCTTTATTTGTTCAATTCCGGAATAATTTTTATCTTTCTGCTCATCTTTTACATTGAATGTAAAATCATAACCTTTTTTAATGGTTGCATTGTTTGTTGTATCAATACCATCGATAACAGGAGCGTCATTTTCAATCATGAAATTGAAATCTTTATCGTTTTCATCTGTAGCAAGATTTGAATTTTCGGTTGTTACTGCAATGTCTGATTTATTTCCTGCGTTATCTGTAACAGAAACATATGCAGTACCTTTGAAATTTTTAATTTCATCCTTATTGGCGGTAATTACAAATGTTGTAACACCGTTTTCGGTTTCAACAGATTCAAACTTGTCCTTTGAAAACTCGATGCTTGTTGTTGCATTTTCAAATACAAACTTGAGTTTATCTACATCAACGCCCGATGCATTATTAGAAGTATCTGCTAAGTCTGTAACCTTTACGGTAACTTTAAGATCTTTATTAAAGAACTTTCCGAATGTGAGCCAATTGAGTGCCTCTGCAAACGCATTGTCATTTGTTTGAGCAAATTCAACATTTTCAGCTAACTCCGGCACTTTGGCATCGTATTTTTCGGATTTTACAACATATGCCTCCGAAACACAGCCGGCACTGTCTTTAACATAAAACTTATGCTCTGCCTTATCGGCAATGGCATTATTGAATTCGTTTGAAGTTTGCCACTCGCCGTTGTCCATTTTGTATCCGACAATGGCAAATTCTGTACCGTAAGTATTTTTTACGGAATCTGCATTTACTGTTGCGGTAATCTTTTGATTCGTCCATTTCTGATCTTTGTCGTTTGACAAATCAACAGATTTTACGACAGGTGTAACATCGCAATAATTCTTTGCTGTAAATTCTGTAGCCTCGCTTACATTGCTCGGAACTGCATTATCGCAAACATAGAATTTATGCGGTTGACAATCGTTAATCTCAAATGTATTTGAAGTTTGCCAATCTTTGTCATCAATTTTGTATGACTTAATGCCCGCAACATCATCTGTTGCTTCAACCTTAACGGTAATTGTTGAATTTGTAGGTTGATCAGTTGAAGGGTCAATCTTTGAAATTACAGGAGCGTCATCGTCCTTTTTGAGTGCAACCTCAAACGGCTCCGAAACATTACCGGCGTTATCTTTAACATAGAATGAATATGTTGCGCCGCCGTTCAAGCTGAAAACAGAAGAATCCTGCCAAGTTATAGAATCAATGCTGTATTCTTTAACACCTGATTCGTCATCTTTTGCATCTACTGTGAATTCGTATTTTTTATTACTTGTGGTATAAGAGTCATTGCTGACAGATGTGCCGCCATATGTAACATCAACACTATTAACAACAGGCTTTTTGTTATCATATTTTGTTGCCGTAGCCGCAACACTTTCACTTTCGTTTCCTGCGTTGTCGACAGCAAAGAAATTATGCTCTTTATTATCAGTTACATCAAACTTATTTGAATCCTGCCAAGCGCCGTCATCCATTTTGTATGATTTAACACCGGATTCGCTGTCTTCGGCAATAACCTCATAAGATACTTTATTAGACCATTCGTCCGGGTCAACCTTAACATTAGTGATTTTAGGAGCTGTTTTGTCGATTTTATCAACAACAACAGATTCTTGCGCAACATTGCCGACTCTGTCCTTTACAGAAACGGTATATGTTTTGTTTTCGCTGACTTTGAGAGTTGTAACCGCTGACCAACCGTCGCCCCAATTATATGCTGCTACGCCTACACCATCTTTTCCGTCTTTTGAATCAACAGCGGATACTGTAAGTGTAACATCGTCTTTGGTCCATGCGGTTGCATTGCCGGAAATTGTTATTACCGGTGCATCTTTATCAACCTCAACATCGACAGGCTCGCTTGAAGGTACTGTTTTTGTATCGTCAAGCTGAACGGCTACCCATTTGTCCTGATTGCCGAGCCATTCTCCGAAGTCGATTGTTTTTTCTTTGGTGTCAACATCAACACCTGTTGTATCGACCTCGCTTTTGCCGTCAACATAAATTGACGGGTCTGACTGACCGGAAACAGTATAATGAATAACTGTGTCCTTTGTTTCGTCTGCTTCCAAGGTATCAGCACCGTAAAAATATACTTTTTTACCACCGAGCTCAACAGCCATGCAGTCGTCGGCACTTGCAGCTTTTGCAGAGGTTACCAATCCGACAGGGATAGCTGTAAGTAAAATCAAAACCGATAAAATAACGGCTAAGATTTTTTTGGATGCAGTTGTCTTGAGAGAAATACTTTTAAAATCCATTATTTCTTTACCCCATTTCTTTAATAGTTTATAAAAAATAAATATATTTATGAAATTACTTCTTTTGCAAAGGTATATTCCAAATGCTTTATTATTTTGAATTCGCTTTGAATGCTATTATCAAGCACTGTTGTTTCTCCGCTTGTTTGCGAATCAAGCAAAGTTGTTTGACCCGAATTGTTATTGTTCAGCAAAACAGTGTTGCCGCTGTTGTTTTGAACATTTGCAGAAGCACCGACATCACGGCTTGCCCTCACAGGCGGTGCTGCCGATTTAGGTGGACTTTGCGACGAAGCAACTGTTTGAGGCATTGCAGTCTGATTAATAACATTTACCGCCGAAGCTTTTTTCCGTTTTGCTTGTTTTATCCTTTTCCTTTTTTCTATTCTTTCGGTATATCCGCGATTCAGTAATGCGTCATACACTTCAGCCATATTTTTTGTATAAAATGTAACGACTGCTGAAATCGCAAGTAATACACCCAACACAATAAAGATAATAGAAATTGTTTCTATAATACTGTATGTCATACACCTCTACCTCCTTATGTGTTATCTTTGAAATTCATCATACATTCGTCTGACAGCGAATTTCCGTTAAAGAAGCATTTTTCTTTAACCTTTTTTTTATAACGTAAAAAGTCTATTTTATAGTCAGAACTAACTATGCAATCACAATGGCTTTTAATCATATAGGTATATAAATCTTTAACATCGTCTGTTGAGCCAGCAACCAAATTGTTAATTGTTTTTTTGTTGTCGTTTTTACCAATTTTTTCTTCGCCGATACTTTCAATATTCGATTGGTTTTTTTCTATATAATCTCTTATGGCAGACATGTTATTGATAACTTTATCAAGATTCGTGGCGCTCTTTTCGGCATTTTTACCGATTCCACTTTCAAAAATCGCATTATAATATGATTTAATGATTGCAATAGCACGATATGTATCGCCTTCATTAAGGATCTTTGTAATATCAACATTTTCGTTCTCTATCGTAAGACCCTCACCGCTTATACTTATTATGTCATCGTAATAAGGCTTGGCACTTGCCAAACCATTTGACACATTTTGAGCTGCAACAACTTCTTTTTTCAATGCAAAACAGAGTGCTATCTTTTTGCGCTCGGTATTATCCTTGATTTGTTTATAATCGCTATATGTAGAGTCGGAAGTTATAGATAAAATTTCATTTTCCGATGATTTTACAATAAATGCCTCATATGCGTCGGGGTTTGATGCATCAAGTTCTATACAGTCTTCATATTTTCCGTCATCCAAATAATTGCTGTAATCATTATTCTTAACCAGCGTAGAAATCGGCAAAAGTATTGCACCGATAAGAATAAACGATATAGCCGAAGCTATCAGCGCTCTGTAAGAATTCAGCTTTCGCCTTCTGATTCTTATTACAGCCGCATCTTTGTCATGATAACGCAACAAAGCTTGCTTAAACTCTGCAGCCGTCTGATAACGGTTTGCCGGGTTTTGGTCTGTCGCTTTGGCAATAACCTTAATAAGTCCGTCTGTTACCGCGGGGTTTTGCTTTCTTATGTCATCATAAAACTCCGCATCATACGGCGTTTTGCCCATTAATAACGAGCGAAGTGTTATTCCCAATGAAAATACATCTGTTCTTGCATCGGATTGTCGCTTTGCATCGAACTGCTCCGGTGCCGCATAACCACGGGTGCCGAGATTTGTTGTATCACTTGTTTTTTGAGGTTTATATGTTTTGGCAATACCGAAATCAAGAAGCTTGATAGTTTTGCCGTCAGGCTGAAGCTGAACATTAGCAGGCTTCATATCTCTGTAGATTATCGGTGTTGTGCGCGTGTGCAAATAATTAAGAACATCGCACAATTGTGTGCCCCACTGCACAACATTCTCGGGAGTGGAAGGTCCTTTCTTTACCTCTTCGGCAAGTGATTCGCCTTCGACAAAATCCTCGACAATATAGATAAATCCATCTTGCTCGACAATGTCAACAATTCTTACAATATTGGGATGATCCAACGATTTAAGAAGATTTGCTTCGGCAATTGGCGTAAGCTCATATATATTACTGTTTCCGACGGGCTTCTTTTTTGCCTCTTTAACTGCCCATTGCTTTCTTAATCGCCTATCCATTGCAAGATAAACAACGGACATGCCGCCTCTTCCTATTTCGGTAATAATTTCGTACTTACCGTCTATAACGGTTCCTATTCTCGCCATTGTTCAGTCCCCTTATGCCATTGTTTTGAAGGCAACACAAGTAATATTGTCCTGCTCTTTTCTCTCTTTAAGCAAATTAATAATTTCAAGCAAGGTATCGTTAATTGAGCGCTCTGTACTTATAATTTTCGGAGAAAGAAGCCCTAAAAGCTCCTTTTCTTTTATTTCGTGTCTAAATCCGTCCGAGCATAAAAAATACACCGCATCCTGCTCTAATCTGTATTTTTTATATTCCGGCTCAAGCTTTTGTGACGCACCTATGCACTGGAGCAATACATTTCGTCTGGAATCTGTTTCTTCATCTTCAATTGATAATGTGCCTGCGCTTATTTCTCTTGCAACAAGAGATTGGTCGTTTGTCAATCTTGTAACCTTATCGGTAACCTTATACACTCTTGAATCACCGACATTTGCAACATACATTTCATTTTGAACACAAAGAGTGGCAACTATTGTCGTTCCCAAAGAAATATTGTTTGACAATCCGTAATTGCCTATATCACTGTTCAGACGCTTGAGGATCTTATCCCATTCGCTTTTTATAATTCCAAAGTTCGGCGAAATATTGTTAATCAAAATAGGGAATGTCTTTTCAAACCAATTTGAAAATCTTTTAACAACAGTTGCGCTCGCAAGTTCGCCCTTTTCCAAACCGCCCATTCCGTCGCAAACAACAGCGAAAAGGATATTTCCGTATTTTTTGCTGTTAGCGGTGAAAATGCAATAGCTGTCTTGGTTTGTCTTTTTTACAATGCCTACATCCGATTGCGCTGCAATTAAATAATTCATTGAAATTCTCCCTACATTTTAAAATCAACTATTTCGTTTGCCAAAATAAGGCGGTCGTCATCTTTAAGCTGATAACGCATTCCCGGCTCCATTTTATTACCGTTCAAGGTTGTTCCGTTTGTTGAGCCGTTATCAATAGCGTAATATACTCCGTCCTCGTTAATAACAGTTAATTGGCGTTTGCTGATAAAACCGTTATCAATTGAACAATCGCAGTCACTTGCAGACGATCCGACATAAATTTCACTTTTGTCAATAGTATACTCGCGACCTGTTTTTTGAATTATGAGTTTTGCAAAAGTCGGCACTTCAAAAGAATCAAGTGCTACCGTATTTCCGGAATTATAATAATCATATTGTGACTGTGACATATCATTGTCATTGCTGTAATCAAGAGGCTCCGTAACGCCTAACGCATTTGAATCATTAAGCGGCGGCAATGATGTAACGGTTTCAATCGGGAAATCGTTATTGGCATCGTCATTATCAAGGGGTTCTGTTGCGCCGTAAATTGCATGTGCATCAGGTCCGCCAACAAAATTTGAAAATTCAGACGATTGATGATTAACGAAATTTTGATTTATCGAATTTGCCATGTTTCCGATATTTGAATGAACATAGTCGGCTTCTGTGCCGCTTTCGTTACTAAGTATGGTTGTTTCACCGTAAATTGACATTTGCGGATCGGTTGCGGCATTGTTTTGCGGAGCACTGTTTTGATAAACAAGCGGTGCGGCACCAATAACAGATTCAAGATATCTGTAATTTGGCCCTAAAACACTTAATTTTTTGACTTCTTTGTCTTTCATTACCGATGAGAGTAAATATCTGAATGTTGAGTGGTCATTCGGATTAATTATCGGAAGATAGATTAAAAGCACATCCGTCGTTTGCGGATTAACAAACACATTTGTTTCATTGAGAAGCAAATTATTTAAGTTAAGCACATTTTGCTCTGCATCTGCAAGAACACTGTTTATTTTTGAAAAAATAATGTTTTTGATATTGTCCGTCAAAGGCTGTGAAAGAAATGTCTTCAAATCAACAACATTTGCCAACGAATATACAAGCTTTTTTCCGCCGCTTATTTGAGGGATAACAATTCCGCGAATAACGTCTGAATTCATTATATTAATATCCCTTTGGTTTAGGCTTTCGTTGTTGATTAACTTAACTTTAAACTGCACTTTGTTTGCATGATTTTTAAGTTTTAATGACGGCATAATTTATTCCTCTTAAACACTTTAAGCATATTTATTTTTTATGTGTTATTTTAATATATAAATATTCACTAACAAATTTTAACAATCATATATAATGTTTACAATAATTGAATGGTATTCGACTGATTTTGCAATGTAAATAACTTGCGAATTTTTACAAAAAATGATTAAATCGTCAAAATTTATACATACATTAATATATTTTTGACACAAAAATATAAAACAATTAAGAAAACCGCCCCCAGAAAGCTAATGCTTTTGAGAGCGGTTTTGACAATTATAACATAATTTATTTACACTGTTGCTTGATGTTTTGTCTTGGACGAGGGTGTTTTGGATTGTGCGAATAGGTTGCGTAATAAATTCCGTCGCAGAATCAACAAACGCTGTCAAACATCGGATTTGCATATTCTAAATTCCAGTCATATTTACCGTTACAGCAGCCGAAATTTTTCATAATCATAATCCTTTATTAAATCGAGTTTATGCATTGTCGGGCAGCGTTTTCGACAGGGATTTGACCGCCTTTGAAAACGAAAAAATCAATAGCAATGCGCCCAATGTCCAGCTGACCGGCTCGGCAATGCAAACGCCGGTATAGCCCAAAACGCCCGTAAGCGCAAATGCGCAAATGCATTTTGTGACAAGCTCTATCATAGAGGAAATCAGCGGCGGAACACGCCTGCCGATACTTTGTATGGATGTGCGCAAAACATACAAAATGCCCAAAAACACATAAAACGGAAGATTAATAAACAAATATTTTTCGGCAGTTGTGATTATAAATTCGCTTTGTGTGTCGGTGACAAGGCGTATCATCGGCGTTGCAAGCAAATATACAATCGCCGTAAACACAACCGACATAATCAACTCGGCTGAAATCGACACCTTAATCGCCTTTTTAATCCTGTCAACCTTACCTGCGCCGTAATTTTGGCTTATGAAAGTTGCGCACGCAGTGCTTACCGTTATCATCGGCTGCATAAAAATTTCGACAATTTTGCGCGCGCCGAGATGCGCCGCAATAACGCTTTTGCCGAGAGAATTGATTGCGCCCTGCAAAATCAGCGAGCCGATTGCAAAAATGCAGTTCATAAGCGCCATTGTAATACCGGCATAAAACATTTCGCCGTAAAGCGCCTTATCGAATCTGTAACTGTTTTTATCCGTTGAAAACCGCTTGTAATTCATTTTTATCGTGACGGCACACAAAATGCACGAAACGCCCTGCGCGATTACTGTTGCAAGCGACGCGCCCATAACGCCGAGATTGAATTTTGCAATAAAAACAATATCGAGAAAAATATTGAGAATTGTTGAAATTATAAGAAAAATAATCGGTGTGAAGCTGTTGCCGAGCGCGCGGAGCAAGTTTGCCTGCGCATTGTAGCACGCTGTTGCGGCAGTGCCCATAAACACGACAAAAACATATTTATACGCATCGTCAAAAACAGCGTCTGGCGTGTTTATCAAATGCAAAACGGGCTTGATTAGAATGAGAGCAAAAAGCATTGCAATCACTGTCAGAACGGCGTTGAAAACAACGGTTGCCGCGATGCATTTTTTAATTTTTTCGTCATTCCTGCTGCCGAAATTTTTGGCAATTATCAGCGAAAAGCCGCCGTTAAGTCCGCCGATGAAATACATCAAAAAGTTGAAAAGTGAGCTTGTTGCGCCGATTGCGGACAAGGCGTCATCGCCCAAAAAATGCCCTGCAATAGCAGTATCGGCAAGATTGTATGCCTGCTGAAACAGGTTGCCGAACAGTATCGGCAGTGAAAAAGCAATTATAGCGCCGGTGACGCTGCCGACTGTCATATCCTTTGTATTTTTCATTAAACTATTTTAATACAACGGTCAAAATGCTGTTGCCCTCGCAGTCGAATTGATTTTTGAAATTGCCGTTGTATGAATCCTCTAATTTTATATTTTGGGTTGATTTGATAATTTTCATTGATGAAAAATCACCGTCAATCGTTATGCCGCAGGTGTCGCCCTCGTTGACGATGACAAGCACCGTTTCACCCGACGGAGTAAGAAACGCAAACGCATTGAAATCGTTTTTATCATCGCTCGGCCGAAAGCCTAAATCAAGCGCCGTTGAGCCGACAGGAACGAATTTTGAAAAGTGCGCAAAGCCGTAATACCGCTGTGCAATATACCAGTCGGAAAAATCATCGTTTGCGGTAATCAAGCCGTCGCTGTAATCAAAACCGTCCTCTTTAATTGAAAACTGATTGACTGCGACCCACGAGGTCCAGCTCTCGGCACCGCCGTAGATTAAATCCTGACCGATAATGCGTGCCGTAATAAGCGCACCTTTGAAATTTTTTGTGTGGCTTTTGTTCGGAAGCTCGCACCACTCGCTCATATCAAAGCGAAAATCGGAATATTTTGAAACAATATTTTGTTTAAACTCATATCGTGCCGACGGATTGTTGTCGTTATGATACGAATGGTAAGCAAAAACATCGAGCACGCTCATTATCAACTCATCCGCCGTGAGCGCTTTGATATAATCATATGTATCCTCAAGCATACAGCCGCTTTCGGGTCCGTAGAGCCTGACACTCATATTGCGTTGAAGAATTTCCTCGGCGAAAATATGATAAATTTCGACAAGCTCCTCTTTTTCATAATGACAGCCCTCCTGCCAAACATCGGTGCCGCCCCATTTCCACTGCGGTTCGTTAATCGGGCTGATATATTTAACCGGCAAGCCGCAGTCGATAAAATGCTGTGCAACACGCAAAACATAATCGGCAAATTTGCGGTAATTCATTTTTGGCAAATTGCAGGTGTGTCCGATGAGCGCACCCGACGCCTGACCGCTTGCGGTTTGGCTGTAATGCGGCGAGTTGCAAAACAAAATCAGAGTGTCAACATTGCCTGTTGCAAGCGATTTTTTCATAACCTCAACGGCATTTTTATCGAGCGAAAATTTCCAAGATGATTTTTCCTCTTCCCTGTCATAGAGCAAAAAACTTTCGCTCCTGCGCCAAGGGTTTGGCACGCGGCAGTTTCCCTCGTCCGTTCCGCCGCCGATATTATAGCGGTAAATGTTCAAACCGAGACCGTCACTGCCGTAAAGGAGCGACACGATTTTGTCCTGTGTTTCAGGCTCGGAACAATATTGACTCCACCAGCACGCCGAGGTTCCCCAGCCGTGAAGTATCTGCATTTTTTGGGGATTTGAAAGATTGATTTTCATAGCGTTTCTCCGACAAAAATTTATTTGTTTTCAGTGTATCAACAGTGAATAAAAAAGTCAATAAAATTGGACAAATCCGAATTAATTTTATATAATGGTACACAAAGGCGGTAATAATATGACTGATAGAATAAAATTGATAGGCATTGACCTTGACGGAACATTTTTAAAAGACGACAAGACGCTGTGCGACGGCGCAGCGGATACAATAAGACGCGCCGCAGAGGCAGGTATTTGCACCGTGCCGATAACGGGGCGACCGTTCAGCGGTATTCCTCAATGCATAAGGGATATTGACGAGATAAAATATGTTATTTGCTCCAACGGCTCCGAAATAATCGACTTTAAAAGCGGCAAAAGCATTTATTCGTCAACGCTCGACAACGAAACAGTGAACAAAATCCTTGCCGTTTTAAACCAAAGGGGCTGTCTGTATGAAGTTTTTGCCGACGGATACGGATATATCGACAAGGCGGTTTACGGATTTTATAAGGAAAAATACACCGGCACGGTAATCGGCGAGTACATTTTTTCGTCACGAAAAGAATGTGACAGCACAGCAGCGTTGTTCACATCGGCAGACAAGACGGCTGACGAGGTTTTTATTATCTGCAACGATGATGAGGACAGGCGCAAAATCAAAGCCGAATTTGAGAGCTTTGACAATGTGCAGTTTTGTCTGCTTGCCGACAGATTCCTTGAAATAACAAAAAAAGGCACCGACAAGGGCGCGGCGCTGAAAAAAATTTGCGAGCATTTGAAAATCGACACTGCGCAAACAATCGCATTCGGCGACGGTGAAAACGATTTGCAGTTTTTGGAAGTTGCCGGCACTGCCGTTGCAATGGCAAACGCCGTTGATTCGGTTAAGCAAAAGGCAGACATTGTTACAAAATCAAACAACGAAAACGGAGTTTGCACCGTTTTAAACGATTTGTTGAGCAGAATTTGATAACGGTTGACAAATATGGTAATATAAAACTGTAAGCAATATACAATATATAAATGTATGCTTATCGGAAAGGAAGTGTAACTATGGTAAAAGAAATTACCAAGGATAATTTTGATAAAGAAGTAATCGCCGCTAACGGCAAGGTGCTTGTCGATTTTTGGGCAAGTTGGTGCGGTCCGTGTATGATGCTCGGCCCAATTGTCGACGAGGTGAGCGAAAAGCTCGACAATGTTAAGTTCTGCAAGGTTAACTGCGACAACGACAGAGAGCTTGCGCTTGAATACGGAATAAACGCAATTCCGTGTTTGCTTGTTTTTGAAAACGGCGAAATAGTAAACCGCTCCGTCGGACTTGTCGAGGAGCAGGATATTGTCAATCTTGTAAAATAAAAAAACAAATCCCCGATGCACCGAATGATTGGCGCATCGGGGATTTTTTGTTTAAAATAATATTATTTCATATTTTTTGCAAATTCAAAATCGTCAACAACGCTCTGCTCCGGTGCGGGAGTGAGGAGCGAAACAACGATATTTACAACAAGACCGATAACGAACGCCGGCAAAAGCTCGTAAATATCGAACACGCCGCCGAGCTTTGCAATGAGATATTTCCAAACGAAAACCATTACGCCGCCGACAACCATGCCTGCGATTGCGCCGTAGCGATTTGTGCGTTTCCAAAACAGCGAAAGGAGCATAAGCGGTCCGAAAACTGCACCGAAACCTGCCCACGCAAACGAAACAATGCCGAAAACGGATGAGTTTGCGTCCCACGCGATAACAACGCCGATAACCGAAATGATAATAAGCGTTAAACGCGCAACAATCATCTCTGCCTTTTCGTCGAGTTTGATTTTGAAAAGTCCGCCGATGATATTTTCGCTTGCGGCAGACGATGCGGCAAGGAGCTGACTGTCTGCGGTTGACATTGTGCTTGCAAGAATGCCGGCAAGGATTACACCGGCGAGAAGAGCCGGAACAACACCGAATTTTGAAAGCAAATCTGCGACATGAACAATTATTGTTTCGCTGTCCTTAAATGCAGGAAGAGCGCCGCTTTTAACCATACCCATTCCGACAATGCCGATAAGAACGGCAACCGCCATCGAAATGACAACCCAAACGGTTGCAACACGCCTTGAAAGCTTGATTTTATTTGGGTCCTCAATAGCCATAAATCTCAATAGAATGTGCGGCATACCGAAGTAACCGAGACCCCACGCCAATGTCGAAACAACCGACAGCGCGCCGTATGTGCCTGCTGAATTTGTTTCGGCATTATAGCCTTTGAAAAAGTCGAGATAACCGTCGAGGCTTTTTGCATTTTGCATTACAGCATCCATTCCGCCTGCCTGATTGATGCCGAAAATGAGAACGATTATAAGTGCAATTGTCATAATAATTGACTGAATAAAGTCGGTAATTGATGCGGCATTAAATCCGCCGAGCGAGGTGTAGCCGACAATGATAATTGCCGAAACAACCATTGCAATGTGATAATCAGTGCCGAAAAGCGTGCCGAAAAGCTTGCCGCACGCAGAAAAGCCCGACGCTGTATAAGGAACAAAAAATATAATAATCATAAGCGCCGCAATTGCCATGATTATATTGCTTTTGTCCTTAAATCTGCGAGAGAAGAAATCGGGAATTGTGATTGCGCCGATATGCTCCGAATAATTACGGAGTTTTTTGGCAACGATGAGCCAGTTTAAATATGTACCGATTGCAAGACCGATAACTGTCCAACCTACCTCGGCAACACCCGATGCAAGCGCAAGTCCGGGCAAGCCCATAAGCAGATAGCTTGACATATCCGATGCCTCAGCACTCATTGCCGTTACGAGCGGGCCCAATTTTCTGCCGCCCAAATAGAAATCGCCGACATTTTTTGTCTTTTTTGAATACACTACGCCAATCATTACCATAGCTACAAGATATATGGCAATTGAAATCATAATGCAAATTTGTGATTTGGTCATATTCCTTTTCCTTTCATAACCTTAAAATCGTAAAAATACAGTTTATAATAACATATTTGCGGCACAATTGCAAATAAAGTATTGATTTTGTAAAAGTATTATGTTTTAATACTTTCGGTGATAGGCAAAATGAACAATAATAATGCTAAATTAGGATTTAAGCAAACCGTATATGCAGGTTATATCGGCTACATTGTGCAGTCGATAGTCAACAACCTTGCACCTCTGCTTTTTTTGATATTCAGGGACACATATTCAATCCCCCTTTCAAAAATAACGCTGATTGTCACGGTGAATTTTTTAATTCAGCTTGCAGTTGACTATTTTTCGACAAAATTTGTTGACAAAATCGGATACAGAGTGTCTGTTGTTGCGGCGCATGTGTTTTCTGCCGCAGGACTTATAGGACTTGCCGTGTTTGTGCAGATTTTTCCGACGCCGTATATGGGAATAATGACCGCCGTTGTAATCTACGCGCTCGGCGGCGGATTGATTGAGGTTTTAATCAGCCCGATTATCGAGGCTTGCCCGACCGACAACAAAACGGCGGCAATGAGCCTGTTGCACAGTTTTTATTGCTGGGGCAGTGTTGCCGTTGTCGGAATATCGACGCTGTTTTTGCATTTTGCAGGCAAGGACAGATGGCAGGTGCTTGTTTTGATTTGGGCAATTGTGCCGATTTTAAACGGAATATTTTTCTCCAAGGTGCCGATAAATACCCTCACCGAGGAGGGCGAAGGCATGAGCAACAAAGAGCTGTTCAAAAGCAAGACATTTTGGCTGTTTGTGCTCCTTATGGTGACAGCAGGCGCAAGCGAACAGGCGATGAGTCAATGGGCGTCTGCATTTGCCGAAAGCGGATTGAATGTGTCAAAAACAATAGGAGACCTTGCAGGGCCGTGTATGTTTTCCTTGCTTATGGGCACCTCAAGAGTTGTAAGCGCAAAAATTGAAAAGCACATATCCTTAAACAAGCTGATGATAGGCAGCGGCGTTTTGTGCATTGCGTCATATTTAATTGCCGCACTTTGCTCAAGCCCCGTTTTGGCTCTTACGGGATGCGGACTTTGCGGTCTTTCCGTCGGTGTATTATGGCCCGGAACTTTCAGTCTTGCAAGCAAAAGCTTTGCACGCGGAGGCACTGCACTTTTTGCACTGCTTGCTCTTGCCGGTGACTTCGGTTGCACGGCAGGACCGACACTTGTAGGAGAAATCGCAGGCAAATCGAGCGACAGCATTAAAAGCGGATTGATGATTGCGACAGTATTCCCGATTTTGCTGATTGTTGCATGCGTCATTGAGGGCAAAAAAAGCAAAAAGGCTGATAGTTCGTTAAAAAATTGACGCACCAAATCTGTTGTTTTTGTATAAACTGTAAAATTTGCATTTTTTTCTTGATTATTCGGGACAAACAGTATAAAATAAAAACTGCAAAATAATAAAGCAATTTATTAAATAAAATTTCGGAGGTATAATCCAATGGTAAAAGTTGCTATTAATGGTTTCGGCCGTATCGGTCGTCTTGCTTTCCGCCAAATGTTCGGCGCTGAAGGCTACGAAGTAGTTGCAATCAACGATCTTACAAGTGCAAAGATGCTTGCTCATCTTCTTAAGTATGACTCATCACAGGGTAACTATGTTGCTCAGGGTCACACTGTTGATTTCCACGAGGGTGAAGGCGAGGACAACTACATTGTAGTTGACGGCAAGAAGATCGTTATTTACAAAATGCCAAACGCTGCTGACCTTCCTTGGGGCGAGCTTGGCGTAGATGTTGTTCTTGAGTGCACAGGTTTCTACACCTCTAAAGAAAAGGCTTCTGCTCACATTCAGGCAGGCGCTCGTAAGGTAGTTATTTCTGCTCCTGCAGGAAATGACCTTCCTACAATCGTTTACAATGTAAACCACGACACACTTACTGCTGAAGACACAGTTATTTCTGCTGCTTCTTGCACAACTAACTGTCTTGCTCCTATGGCAAAGGCTCTTAACGACTTTGCTCCTATCCAGAGCGGTATTATGTGCACAATCCACGCTTACACAGGCGATCAAATGATTCTTGACGGCCCTCAGAGAAAAGGCGACCTTCGTCGTGCTCGTGCAGGTGCTGTTAACATCGTTCCTAACTCAACAGGCGCTGCAAAGGCTATCGGTCTTGTAATTCCTGAACTCAACGGCAAACTTATCGGTTCTGCACAGAGAGTTCCTACTCCGACAGGTTCAACAACAATCCTTACAGCTGTTATCAAGACAGACAAGGAAGTTACTGTTGACGCTATCAACGCAGCTATGAAGGCTGAAGCTACTGAGTCATTCGGCTACAACGAAGACCTTATCGTTTCATCAGACATCGTTGGCATGAGATATGGCTCACTCTTCGATTCAACCCAGACAATGGTTCTCAAGGTTGCAGAAGACACATATGAGGTTCAGGTTGTTTCTTGGTATGATAACGAAAACTCATACACATCACAGATGGTTAGAACAATCAAGTACTTCTCAGAGCTTGGCTAATTAATAACCGAATAAATCAAGAGCCGCGAAGCAAATGCTTCGCGGCTTTTTTTGCTTGAACAATATGTGCAAAAATGGTATTATATAATATAATATTGTTTTAAATAGGTGAAACTTGTATGTCGGACAAAAAAATTGCAAAAAACAGAGCAAAAATGAACAAATATACAACCAAAGAAAAGGTGCTTATCAGTGCCTTGGTTTCGTTTGTCTTTTCCTTTATTATATTTTTGTTTAATCCAATAGACATTGTGGCTAACAATGCACAGGAATTTTCTTTTGCGCTCAGCGATATTATCGGCGGAATTTTACTTTCATTTTTTGCAAGCTTTGCGATTTTGTTTGCCGTTTTGATGATTTTTAACAAATACATTTTAAACATTATCACATCACTTTTGCTGTCCGTTTTTATATCGGACTACATATACAATCTGACTGTCGGCAAAGGCACGCTTGTATCGGGCGATGTCAGAATTGATTACGGCAAATCGACAACGATATTTTTAATTATCATAATTGCCGTTGCGTATGCGCTGTTTTTGGCAGGCGTGCTGCTGAAAAACAAATGGAAAAATGTTTGCGCGTTTATATGCGTTTTACTTATCGCAATGAATTCGGCAACGCTTGTGTCGGATTTTGCGACAAAGGATTTTGTAAACAAAAACGGCACGACGATAAATTACGCTCTGTCCGAAAAAAATCTTTTCGGTGTATCTAAGAAGGAAAATATTGTGTATTTTCTTTTCGACAGATTTGACACAAAATATTATGACGAAGTTGTAAACGATAATCCGAACTATTTTTCAAAATCGCTTGACGGATTCACATATTTTGACAACGCTGTTTCGACATTCAGCCGAACATATCCTGCCGTTGCCGGACTGATTACCGGTGTGACTTATGACGGCAACACATCGTCAAACGAATATTTTAAAAAAGCATACACAACATCGCCGTTTTTAAAGGACTTAAAAAGCAACGGCTATGACATAAACATTTATGCAGACAGATATTATGAATATTCAGACGCGGAGTGCTTTAAGGACACCGTAAGCAATGCGACAAAAATCAACGGTTACACTCCGGACAAGACAAACATACTCAAATACCTGTTATCACTTTCAGACGCGCGCACAATTGCATGCAAAATGCCGACGCTTTTGTTCAAACATACAGCAAACGGCACGGTACTTACGCTCTCAAAACTTAACAGTAAAGATAAAATTTATCATGACGATGATGCAAAATTATACAAAAATCTGAAATCAAGCGGTTTGCATTACACAAACAGCGACAAAAATTACACCTTTATTTACCTTCACGGTACACACTCTCCGTACACACTTAATGCAGATGCGCAAAGAGTAAAATCCTCAACCTCAAAAGAGCAAACAATCGGCTCGTTTAAGATTATCGCAGACTATGTAGACCAAATGAAGAAACTCGGTGTATATGACAACTCAACAATTGTGATAACAGGCGACCACGGCTATCCGTACACAGACACCGAGCCCTTGCTTGAAAGCACTGACACCGGCACAAAAACAGCTGTTTTTGTTAAACCGAAATCATCAAAAACAAGCGGACTCAGTGTGAGCCATGCACCGGCATCGGTTGCCGACATTATACCGACAATTGTTAAAGACACCGGCATAAAAGCAAGCACCGATTACGGTGAAAGCCTCTTTGACATAGCACAAGACAGCGCAAGAAAGAGAATTTATTACCACTCAAGGTTTACCGGCAACAGCAAACTGATATTAGACAAATACACTATAACCGGCGATGCCGCAAACATAAAGAATTGGAAACTTGAAGAATCACGCGATACAAATCAAGCTTGGTATTAATCGGGAGAGAACATGGAATACATAGCAAAACCGCTCGGATATATAATTAAATTTTGCTACGAGCTTTTGTCAAACTACGGATTGGCGATAGTCCTTTTTACATTTATAACAAAAATCGTTTTGTTTCCAATCTCGTTGTGGACTCACAAAAACTCGCTTAATTTGATAAAAATTCAGCCAAAGCTTAACAGAATCAAAGCAAAATACTACGGCGAAAAAGATAAAATATCAGACGAGCAATTAATTTTGTATAAGCAGGAGCACTACCATCCGCTGCTTGGTCTTGTGCCGATGATAATACAGCTTTTCCTGCTTATGTGCGTTATTCAAATAATATATAATCCGTTAACAAATGTTCTCTCGCTTGACCAAGGCACCGTTAAACAAATAATCGACTCTGTTTGCAAAGGCACCGCAATTGATTCTGACTCAAACGCAGTACAGCTTTTTGCGGTAAGAGAAATTCAAAACGGATTTTCAACCGGTTTGTCGGACGGCACAAAGGCGGCAATTGATGCGCTTAATATGAAATTCTGCGGCTTTGATTTGTCTGCAACTCCTTTTTCGGCAGGCGGAATAATGTATGCCGTGCCGATTTTAGCAGGGTTTTCGGCACTTGCACTTTGCCTGTTTCAAAACATAAAAAATCCGCTTCAGGCTGAGCAATCAAAGTTTGAACAAATAGGCACAAACGCCGTTTCAATTTTGATTTCGCTGATTTTGGGAGGTTTTGTTCCCGCCGGAGTCGGTTTATATTGGATATGCAGTAACATTTTCACTATGGCGCAACAGCTGATACTCAACGCCGTAATGAACCCTAAAAAGCACATTGATTACGCCGAGCTTGAGGCAAGCAAGGCAGAACTTGAAAAAATATCGTCAATCGGCGGAACAAATTCGCCGAAACGCGGAAGCGAGCTTTATAAACGCGAAAAGGCTGACTGCAAACGATTTTTTTCAATCGAAAACAAGCACCTTGTAATTTATGCCGAAAACGGCGGATTTTACAAATATTTTGAAAGAATTATCAAATATCTATTGAATAATTCAAACATCATCGTGCATTACATAACAAGCGACCCCAACGACAATGTTTTCAACTTGCAAAAGGAAAACAAAAATTTTCGCGCGTATTTCATAGGCGAAAAAAAGATGGTGACCGTTTTTATGAAAATGGACGCCGATATTGTTCTTATGACAACGCCGGACCTTGAAACATATTATTACAAACGCTCATATGTCAAAAAAGACATTGAATATATCTACACAGTTCACGGTCCGATGAGCACGCATATGGTAATGAACAAAGGGTGTCTTGACCATTTTGACACGATTTTTTGTGTCGGCGATTTCCAAATTCCCGAAATCCGCAAGCAGGAGGAGCTTTACAATCTGCCCAAAAAAGAGCTTGTTGTGTGCGGATACGGATTTTTGGAAACACTCCAAGAAAGATATGACGCATCGGAAAAGCGCACAGACGGCACGCCGAAAATTTTGATTGCGCCGTCTTGGCAGGAGGATAACATACTTGACAGTTGTATCGACAATTTGCTTGACGCATTGCTCGGCAAGGGATATAATGTTGTTGTCAGACCGCATCCGGAATACAAAAAAAGATATCCCAATCGACTTGATGCAATCGTTGAAAGATACAGCGCTTATAATAACGGCGATTTATCGTTTGAACTTGACTTTTCCGGCAGCGAATCAATTTATAATTCTGATATAGTAATCACCGATTGGTCGTCAACCTGTTTTGAATTTTCATATGTAACACTGAAACCGTGCATTTTTATTGACACACCGCCGAAAATCTACAACAAAGACTACAAAGAAATCGGAATAGAGCCGCTTGAGCTTAAGCTCCGTAATCTTATCGGCAAGCGGTTTGCGCCGAATGAATTTGACAGTTTATCCGACACAATCGACAAAATGCTTGTTTCAAAGGCGGAATACACCGACAAAATTCGCGAAATCCGCACAAAATATGTTGCAAACTACGGCAAAAGCGGTGAGATTGCAGGAAAATACATAATAAACAAACTAATCCTAAAACAAAAGGAGAAGAAAAATGATAAATCCAAATAATCTATATATCGACCCATCAGTAATGAGCTATGCCCTGCAATTTGTTGTTGCCGGTGTTGTTACCGTGGGCGCAATAGTCGGCATTGTTGTCAGAAAAACAAAGAAGAAAATTAAAAAGACACTCAATATAGAAGAAAAAAAAGAAATTGAGGACGATATTGTTGATTTTTCCGACTCGGCAAGTGAGAACGGACAAGACAAATAATATCGCCAAAATCAAATTGAAATCCGCCAAGCGACACATTGCAAACAATGCCAATTGCTTTTTGCAATATGTCCTTTGGCGGATTTTTATTGTGGCAAGTAACGCACAGTTTAATTTTTCACAAAGTAAAAGCCTGTCGGCGCCAAAGTGCCGACAGGCTTTGTTTTGCTGTATATTATTTGAAAAACAAATAACTGTTTTAAGCGATTAGTCCATTTCTGCAATAGCAGCCTGAGCGGCAGCAAGTCTTGCGATCGGAACTCTGAACGGTGAGCATGATACATAATCAAGACCGATCTTGTGGCAGAACTCAACAGATGAAGGATCGCCGCCGTGCTCACCGCAGATACCGCAGTGGAGTGAAGGACGGGTAGCCTTACCGTTTTCAACAGCCATCTTCATAAGCTGACCAACGCCAACCTGATCAAGCTTTGCAAACGGATCGTTTTCAAAGATCTTCTTGTCATAATAAGCATCAAGGAACTTACCTGCATCGTCACGGCTGAAACCGTAAGTCATCTGAGTAAGGTCGTTAGTACCGAAGCAGAAGAACTCAGCTTCCTTAGCGATATCGCCTGCTGTAAGAGCAGCACGAGGAATCTCAATCATAGTACCAACTTCATACTTCATATCAATGCCTGCTGCTGCGATTTCCTCATCGGCAGTTGCAACAACGATGTCCTTAACATACTTAAGCTCTTTAGTGTCGCATGAAAGCGGAATCATAATTTCAGGAGCAACTGTCCAATCAGGATGAGCCTTTTGAACATTGATTGCTGCACGAATTACGGCTCTTGTCTGCATCTTTGCAATTTCAGGATATGTAACTGCAAGACGGAGGCCACGGTGACCCATCATTGGGTTGAACTCGTGAAGAGAAGCGATGATAGCTTTAATATCCTCTACCGACTTGCCTTGAGCCTTTGCAAGTTTCTCAATGTCAGCCTCTTCTGTAGGAACAAACTCATGAAGCGGAGGATCGAGGAAACGGATAGTAACCGGGCAACCCTCAAGTGCTTCGTAAAGCTTTTCAAAGTCGCCCTGCTGATAAGGAAGAATCTTATTAAGAGCAGCTTCTCTCTCTTCTACTGTGTCTGAACAAATCATTTCACGGAATGCAGCGATTCTGTCTTCCTCGAAGAACATATGCTCTGTACGGCAAAGACCGATACCTTCTGCACCAAGCTCTCTTGCTTTCTTTGCATCTGCAGGAGTGTCGGCATTTGTGCGAACCTTGAGTTTTCTGTACTTGTCAGCCCAGCCCATAATTCTGCCGAATGTGCCTGCGATTTTAGCGTCAACAGTCGGGATAACACCGTCATAAATGTTACCGGTTGAACCGTCGATTGAAATGTAGTCGCCCTCGTGGAATTCCTTGCCTGCGAGAGTGAACTTCTTGTTTTCTTCATCCATGTTGATGTCGCCGCAACCTGATACACAGCATGTACCCATACCACGAGCAACAACGGCAGCGTGTGATGTCATACCGCCGCGAACAGTAAGAATACCTTGAGCGGCCTTCATACCTGTAATATCCTCAGGTGATGTTTCAAGACGAACAAGGATAACCTTCTCGCCCTTTTCGTTCCAAACCTCTGCGTCCTCAGCTGTGAATACAACCTTACCGCAAGCAGCACCCGGAGATGCGCCGAGACCCTTGCCCATAGGAGTTGCTTTCTTAAGAGCAGCAGCATCGAACTGTGGGTGAAGGAGTGTGTCAAGGTTACGAGGATCAATCATAGCAACAGCTTCAGCCTCAGACTTGTGGCCCTCATCTACGAGGTCGCAAGCGATTTTGAGAGCAGCCTGAGCAGTTCTCTTACCGTTACGGCATTGAAGCATATAAAGCTTTTTGTTTTCAACTGTGAATTCCATATCCTGCATATCATGATAGTGATTTTCGAGGATGTCGCAAACCTTAATGAAGTCTGCATAAGCTTCAGGGAATTCTTTTTCCATTTGAGCGATCGGCATAGGAGTACGAACACCTGCAACAACATCTTCGCCCTGTGCGTTGATGAGGAACTCACCCATAAGCTTGTTTTCACCGGTTGCAGGGTCACGAGTGAATGCAACACCTGTACCTGAATTGTTGTTTAAGTTACCGAATACCATAGGCATTACATTAACTGCAGTACCCCATGAATACGGAATATCGTTATCACGACGATATACATTTGCACGAGGGTTGTCCCATGAACGGAAAACAGCCTCGATAGCGAGCTTGAGCTGCTCAACAGGGTCGGACGGGAAGTCTTCGCCGAGCTGCTTCTTGTACTCTGCCTTGAACTGCTCTGCAAGGTCCTTGAGGTCTGCTGCTGTCAAATCAACATCGTATTTAACGCCCTTTTCCTCTTTCATCTTGTCGATGAGTTGTTCAAAATACTTCTTGCCTACTTCCATAACTACATCAGAGAACATCTGGATGAATCTTCTGTATGAGTCATATACGAAACGCTCGAAAGCAGGATCTGAGTTGCCTGCGATCATAGCAGCAACTACATCGTCATTAAGACCGAGGTTAAGGATTGTATCCATCATGCCCGGCATAGAAGCTCTTGCGCCTGAACGAACAGATACAAGGAGCGGATTTGTGTGATCGCCGAACTTTTTGCCATTGATCTCTTCCATCTTGGCAACGCCCTGCATAACCTGACCCATAATTTCGTCATTAATCTTGCGGCCGTCTTCGTAATACTGAGTACAAGCCTCGGTAGTTACAGTGAAGCCCTGCGGTACAGGAAGACCGATTTTAGTCATCTCTGCAAGGTTTGCACCCTTACCGCCAAGCAAGTTACGCATGGTCATGTCGCCTTCTTCAAACATGTAAACCCATTTGTTTGCCATTTGTGAGTTACCTCCATTAAATAATATACAAATTTTGGTTTATGCTAAAGGGATAAACACACTTCTTCAGCATAATGCAACAGTATTGTAACACACGGCGAATAAAAATACAAACATTTTTTGTTAATTTTGGTGTTATTGGGTAAAATATATTGAAAAATTTTTTATTTTGTTGCATAATTAGTGTATCAAACTAAAAATTATCAATTTTTTATAAATATTTAAGGAGTAAAGCTATGAAATCGGCAATTATTCTTGCAGGCGGCAAAGGCACGCGAATGAAAAGCGACAACCCAAAGGTAATGTGCGAGGTTATTTTTGAACCGATGATAAGCCATGTTGTCAGAGAGGTTAAGCACGCAGGCATTGAGAGCATTTGCGTAATCACGGGATATAAGCACGAAATTGTTGAAAACTATCTTAAGACAATTGACGAAAACATTGTGACCGCACTTCAGGAGCCGCAACTCGGCACGGGTCACGCCGTAATGCAGGCAAGGGAGTTTATAAAGCAACACGCGGGCGACGATGTTTTGATTTTGAACGGCGACGGTCCGCTGATGGATGCCGAAACAATCAACAAGGCATACGATTATCACAAAAAAAACAAAAATGCGATAACACTTGTCAGCGCGATTGTTGAGGACACAAACGGCATCGGCCATATCAAGCGCGACGAAAACGGCACGCTTTTGAGAATTGTGGAGCACAAGGACGCAACAGACGAGGAAAAGAAAATCAGCGAATCAAACGCAGGCACATATTGGTTTGACGCCAAAGAACTGCTCTATGCGCTTGACAACATCACAAACAACAATGTTCAAAACGAGTATTATTTGACCGACAGCCTTGAAATTTTAATCGCAAAAGGTTGCAACGCAGGCGCATATATCTGTGAAAACAACGAAACCGTTTTGGGAGCAAATGACAGAAAACAGCTTAATATTTTGAACAATATTATGCGCAGAAACATTAACGACAGGCATATGCTCAACGGTGTTGATATTCCATGCACCGACGGCGTTATGATAGGCGCCGATGTTGAAATCGGCAACGGCACAAGAATTTTGCCGAATACAATCATAATCGGAAAAACCGTAATCGGCGAAAATTGCACAATCGGGCCGAATTCATACATTGATTCGTCTGTTATTGGCAACGATGTTGTGCTTGACAACAGCAAAATTCTTGACTCGACAATCGAGGACGGCGCAGACTGCGGTCCGTTTGTCAAGGTAAGAGCGAAATCGGTGCTCAAAAAGAGCGTGCACATAGGCAACTTTGTCGAGGTGAAAAACTCAATCGTCGGCGAAGGCACAAAGAGCGCACACCTGACATACATCGGCGACAGCGATGTGGGCTCGGGCGTTAATTTCGGATGCGGAACTGTCACCTGCAACTATGACGGAAAAAACAAGACCCGTTGCACAATCGGCGACGGCGCATTTATCGGTTGCAACACAAATCTTATTGCACCGGTTAATGTCGGCGACAGGGCATACATTGCCGCAGGCTCAACCATTACGGACGATATTCCGGGCGACGCATTATCAATTGCAAGAGCAAGACAGGTAAATAAGGAGGGTTGGGTTACCGAGAAAAAACCCTATAAAGAAAAGTAATGAAAAGAGAAAAAGTTTGCAAAATTTTTTGCATTATTCTTTCAATTGTGATTATTGCGGCATCGTTTGCCGGATGCAGTGAAAAATCAAACGGCTCTGACGATGAAAGCAAAACCACAACCACCACAACTACAACAACCACTACCACCACTACGGAAAATTTGGAAACAACATTTCCCGAAACGGCGACACAAAAGGTATATGAGGGCTTGAAAAAGGACTCCGACGGCGATTATCCCTACAAACTTGCCGAATACACCTCGACATACGCCGCAAGCAATAAAACGAGAACGGAAAACCTAAAGGTTTCGGCAGACAAAATCAACAACATTTGTATTCCCGAAGAAAAGGTATTTTCGTTTAACCAGACTGTCGGCAAGCGCACCGTTACGGCAGGCTACGAGTCGGCAAAGGTAATCAAGGACGGCGAATTTGTTGACGGGCTCGGCGGCGGAGTGTGTCAGGTCAGCTCAACAATTTTTGAGTGCGTTTTGCGCGCAAATGTTGAAATTGTGGCACGCACAAACCACACGCTTGAAATAGGATATGTTCCGCTCGGCGGCGACGCAACCGTGCAGTGGAACAGCAAGGATTTCAAATTCAAAAACACACTCGGCACGGATTTGCGTCTGAAAATGACATGCTCCGGTGGCAAACTCACCTGCTCCGTTTGGTCAAAGAAAAAGATTGATGTCGGCGATGTGAAAATAAAAATCACCTCGTCAAACGGCGCTTACACCCTGACAAGAACAGTAAACGGCAAGCAAAATTACCGCACAACAAGCAAATATAAAAAAGCGAAATGATTTAGGGGCGAACTGTGTTCGCCTCTTTTTTATGCACTTATATTTCCATTTGTTTAATTATGCATATATAAATTAACCATTAACAAGGGAAAATCATGATAGGCGCTGCAAACAAAAAAAGCGACGAATACCGTCGCTTTTGCTTTGTCTTATATTACTGTATAATAGGTATAATCAAAAATCAAGTTCACAGCGCAGCTCGTCACGATCCCTGCCGAGAACGAATGCAAGCTCGTCAACCACAACACTGATACAGCCGCGCAAAAATCTTTCGTCGGTTGCGTAAAGGCGCTTTCCGAGTGCTTTTTGCTTTGCCTCATGGTCTTTGATTGCTTTGATAAGGTGCACTTTTTCCTTGCGTGTGCCGCTTTTATAGATTTTGTCAAACAATTGCTTGCGCTCGCTTGGATTTGTTATCCATTGAAGCGGATTTGCGGTTTTGACATATTCGCACAAATCAAGCGCCTCGCTTTCTGTGAGCGACGGATTGATATGCACCTTTTCGCTGTCGTAATCCTGCGGTATGTAATAGGTTGACATTTCATCAAAAATCGGCACTAATACAAAATAATTTCGTTTGTCGCGATCAAAAACTTTTTCCTCTACATCAGTAATTCTGCAAATTCCTTTGGTTGAATACACTACACAATCGCCGATTTTTAATTTATCGTGTGACACGATTTTCCCTCCTTTTAAATTAAGACACTTATATCCGTCTTATATATTATACCACATTTGTATAAAAAATGTAAGGATAAAATTTTGGCTTTGTTTATGATATTGACAAGCACTGCGGAAAAATATAAAATATTAATCAGCAAAACTTATTACGGAGCAAAAAAATGAGCGAATTTAAAGTAATTGAAATAAAAAAATCCGTTTTTGAAAACAACGACCGCGAGGCTGACAAGGTCAGAGAACAGCTTAAAAAGGACAGAACCTTTTTGCTCAACCTTATGTCATCGCCGGGCTCGGGAAAAACAACAACACTTAAAGCAACAATCGCCGCACTTAAAAATGAATACAAAATCGGCGTAATGGAGGCTGACATTGACTCTGATGTTGACGCAAAAGCAATCAGCGAAACCGGCGCAAAATCAATCCAGCTTCACACGGGCGGAATGTGCCACCTTGACGCAGGAATGACAAAACAGGGGCTTGAAAGTTTTGACGCAAACGAGCTTGATTTTGTTGTGCTTGAAAATGTGGGCAACCTTGTGTGCCCTGCCGAGTTTGATACAGGCGCAAGCAAAAACGCAATGATTTTGTCAGTGCCGGAGGGCGACGATAAGCCGCTTAAATATCCGCTTATGTTCACCGTCAGCGATGTTGTTTTGATTAATAAAATCGACACGAAATCGGTCTTTGATTTTGATGACGAGGCAGTGGTTAAGAGAATCAAAAAGCTCAACCCGAATGCCGAAATATTTTTTATTTCTGCCAAAACGGGCGAGGGAATCGACGCTTGGGCAGATTGGCTCAGACGCGAAATTGACGCATGGAATAAATAATGCACGAATTGGGGCTTGTTTATCAGGTTGTAAAAGCGGTTGACGAGGTTAAAGCGCAACAAAATCTGACCGAAGTTGACGCCATAACGCTTGAAGTCGGCGAAATGACGGATGTTGTGCCGAAATATCTCGAAGAGGCGTGGGAGGTTGCGCGGTATTCAACCGATTATCCGAACGCCAAAATGAATGTTGAAGTAATTAAGGCGCAGGCGCGTTGCAAATCATGCGGCAAAACGGATTTTGTGCGCAATATCGGGTTTGAGTGCCCGGTCTGCAAATCAACCGATTTTGAAATCCTTTGCGGAAAAGAATTTAATATAAAAAGCATAACGGCAAAATAACAAACCGACACGATGCGTGTAATGCGCAATGTGTCGGTTTGTTGTTATATTATATTATATTACATTAATATATGCACACGCCGTAGGGGCGACCTGCGGTCGCACGAAGTCAGCGACAATGTCAAATCAAAAAACAAAAGCGACGATTTCTCGTCGCTTTTTGATGTGATTTTATTTCTTTGCGCGGTTTTCGGCTTTAAGGCGCAATTCCTTGTTGAGAATTGTTTTTCTGAGACGAATTGATTGAGGAGTGACCTCCAAAAGCTCATCATCAGCCAAAAATTCCATGCTTTGTTCGAGCGAAAGTGTTGTCGGCGGAACAAGTTTGAGCGCTTCGTCCGAGCCGCTTGCACGAGTGTTTGTGACATGCTTTTTCTTGCAGACATTGCAAACAATATCCTCGTCCTTTGCACATTCGCCGACAATCATGCCCTCGTAAACCTCTACGCCGGGGCCTACAAAAAGTCTGCCTCTGTCCTGAGTGTTCCAAAGGCCGTAGCCTGTTGTTGTGCCTGTTTCGTGAACAACGATTGAGCCGCGACTTCTTGTTTGAATTTCGCCCTTATACGGCTCATAGCCGCTGAAAAGCTGATTCATAATGCCGTTGCCGTTTGTGTCGGTAAGAAATTCACTTCTGTAGCCGATAAGTCCCCTTGACGGAATTTTAATCTCAAGGTGAGTCATACCGGTTGAGCGAGTGTCCATATTTTGAATTTCGCCCTTGCGTGAGCAAAGTTTTTCCATAACAGAGCCAACATATTCCTCCGGCACCTCGATAATCGCAATTTCCATAGGCTCAAGTGTTTCGCCGGTTTTTGAGTCCTTTTTAAAGATAACCTGCGGACGCGAAACCTGGAATTCATAATTTTCGCGGCGCATTGTTTCAATAAGAATAGAAAGATGAAGCTCGCCTCTGCCCGAAACCTTAAAGGTGTCCATTGAATCGGTTTCCTCGACGCGCATTGAAACATTTGTTTCAACCTCTTTGAAAAGTCTGTCGCGGAGGTTACGCGAAGTGACATATTTGCCCTCTCTGCCTGCAAACGGAGAATCGTTGACGATGAAGTTCATACTTATTGTAGGCTCGTCAATTTTAACAAACGGAAGCGGCTCGATGCAGTCGGGGTCGCACGCTGTTTCGCCGATATTAAGGTCGGGGATTCCGGCAACGCAAACAAGGTCACCGAATGTTGCCTCTTGGCACTCAACTCTTTTAAGTCCCTCAAACTGATAAATTTTTGAAAATCTTACATTCTCCTGCGTGCCGTCCTGCCTGCAAAGAACATAAGGATTGCCGTGCTTAATTGTGCCCCTTTGAACTCTGCCGACGCCGATTCTGCCAACATAATCGTCATACTCGAGCGAGCAGAAAAGGATTTGTGCAGGTCCCTCGGGGTCGCCGCTCGGTGACGGAATGTTTTCAAGAATTGCGTCGAGAAGCGGACGCATATCGCCCGAGCGCACATTCGGGTCGAGGCTTGAATAGCCGTCTCTTGCGCTTGCGTAAACAACAGGGAAGTCGATTTGGTCATCGTCGGCGCCAAGCTCGATAAACAAGTCGAGCACCTCGTCTACAACCTCTTCGGGTCTTGCGCCCTCACGGTCAACCTTGTTGACTACAACAAGCGGTGTTTTTTTGAGCGCGAGTGCCTTTTTAAGCACAAATCTTGTTTGCGGCATACAGCCCTCAAACGCATCGACAAGGAGCAAAACGCCGTCAACCATTGTCAAAATACGCTCAACCTCACCGCCGAAATCGGCGTGGCCCGGGGTGTCAACGATATTGATTTTTGTGTCCTTATAATGAATAGAAGTGTTTTTTGAAAGAATTGTGATTCCGCGCTCTTTTTCAAGATCATTTGAATCCATAACCCTTTCCTGCACCACCTCGTTGTCACGGAAAATGCCGCTTTGATGGAGCATTTCGTCAACAAGTGTTGTTTTGCCATGGTCAACATGGGCGATGATTGCAATGTTTTTAATATTCTTTCTTTCTGCCAATTTTCTCACCTTGATTATTTCTTTTTATTAAATGTGTCACGCATTGCAACTGTTTTGTTGAATACGATTTTTCCGTCTGTTGTATCCTTGTCGGTGCAGAAAAAACCGATGCGCATAAACTGATATTTGTCGCCCGGTTTTGTATCGGCAAGCGATTTTTCGCAATAAGCCTCAACCTCTACGAGAGAATCGGGGTTGAGATTATCCTCAAACGAGCTGACGCCTTCCTCGTCGCTCGGGTTTTCAACATCAAAAAGTCTGTCATACATTCTGACAGTCGCTTTAACATTGTCTGCCGCGGAAACCCAATGAATTGTGCCGCGCACCTTTCTTCCGTCGGGGGTGTCGCCACCGAACGATTCGGGGTCGTACGTGCAGTGAACACAGGTAACCTCGCCGTTTTCGTCAGTGTCATATCCGGTGCAGGTCACATAGTAGCCTTTGTAAAGGCGAACTTCGTTGCCGGGATAAAGTCGCTTATACTTCTTAATCGGCTCAACCATAAAGTCGCCCTTTTCAATCCAAAGCTCTTTGGTGAACGGGATTTTTCTCGAGCCGTATTCGGGGTGGTCGGGGTGATATTCTACCTCGAGAATATCTGTTTTATCCTCGGGATAATTGTCAATCACAAGTTTAAGCGGGTCAACAACGCTCATAACCCTTGCGGAGTTTTTGTTTAGGTTGTCGCGAACACAGCTTTCAAGAAGTGCAAAATCAACAACGCTGTATGCCTTTGAAACGCCGATTTTTTCGCAGAAATCGCGGATTGCCTCGGCAGGATAGCCGCGGCGGCGCATACCGCTGATTGTAGCCATACGCGGATCGTCCCAGCCGTCAACAATATTGTCCTGAACAAGTTTAAGGCATTTTCTCTTTGATGTGAGAGTGTAGTTGAGGTTAAGACGAGCAAACTCGATTTGGCGCGGCTTTTCGCCGTCGATACACTCGTTGCAGAACCAATTGTAAAGCGGACGGTGATTTTCAAATTCGAGTGAGCAAAGGGAGTGTGTAACCTTTTCTGCGGCGTCCGAAAGCGGATGCGCAAAATCGTACATCGGGTAAACACACCACTTGTCGCCCGTTCTGTGATGATGAGCGTACATGATACGGTAAATAATCGGGTCGCGCATATTAAGGTTTGGCGACGACATATCTATTTTTGCCCTCAAAACCTTTGTGCCTGCTTCAAACTCGCCGTTTGTCATACGAGCGAAAAGGTCGAGATTTTCTTCAACGCTTCTGTCGCGATACGGCGAATTTTTGCCCGGCTCGGTGAGCGTACCCCTGTATTCTTTGATTTCGTCAGCCGAAAGGTCATCGACATAAGCCTTGCCCTTTTTGATGAGCTTGATTGCGCAATCGTAGATGAAGTCGAAATAATCGCTTGCAAAATAAACATTGTCCCAATCAAAGCCGAGCCACTTAATATCTTCCTCAATCGCCTCGACATACTCGGTGTCCTCTTTAACGGGGTTGGTATCGTCAAGACGGAGGTTGCAAACGCCGTTGTATTTGTTTTTCACGCCGAAGTTGATGCAAATTGCCTTTGCGTGGCCGATATGCAAATAGCCGTTGGGCTCGGGAGGGAAACGGGTTTGAACTCTTGAATAAACACCGTCTTTTAAATCCTCGTCAATAAAATCGTGGATAAAGTTTGAGGTGATTTCTGTTTCTTCGGTTTTGTTTTCAATCGCCATTATTTAGCCTCCCTGTAATATTCAAGTGCGGCTGAAAGCCTGCTTTGAACAGTGCTCTCGCCTAAAAGTTTTGTGATGGAATAAAGGTCCGGTGTGTTTGTTCTGCCTGTGAGGGCAACACGAACGATTGTCGAAACGTCGCCGACATGACCGTCAAACGCCTCCGGGTTTGATTTGTATTCTTTAACATTCGGTGTGCAGTTTACCAAAGGGCAAAGTTCTTTCATTCTTGCAAACCAAGTGTCCTTATCATCGTCGAGATTAACGACATCTTTGTATTTTTCAAGCACCTTAACGGCAAGCTCGGGTGTTGCGTTGCCTGTCAGGTCAAAGCACGGGGTAAATGTTTCGTCATACATATAGCTGAGATAATCCGAAACATCGCTCCATTTTGCAATATCCTTTCTCGGCTTTTTGCCCTCGCGGTCGATATTGAGAATGTCGACTGCCTTTTGCTCATCCTGCTCAAAAAGCGATGCAAGTTGCGGATTGTATCCTTTAGCCCACGCATACGAAAGCTCAAACACCTTTTGCGCCGGCATTTTGGAAATAACATTTTTTGAAACATCGGTCAGCTTGACAAAATCAAATAACGCTCCCGACGCGCTCATTTTTTTGAGGTTAAACGGGAAATCCGACAGCGGTGCGTTTTGATTTGCACGGCGCCAATCCTCAAAATTGGAGTTCAAAAGGGTTAAAATATATTCGTTAACCGACTCTGCCGGGAAACCTACTTCGTCATAGTAACTTACGGCAGCCTCGGGGTCCTTACGCTTCGAAAGCTTGCGCTTTCCGCCGTTTTCTTCTTTCATAATCGGAGCAATGTGCGCATATTTTACCGGCTTGAAGCCAAGCACCTTGAAAAGCTGAAGATGGAGCGGCACAGATGCAATCCACTCGTCACCTCTTGTGACATGTGTGGTGCGCATCAAATGGTCGTCAACAGCGTGAGCAAAGTGATAAGTCGGAATGCCGTCTGTTTTGAGCAAAACGACATCAATCACATTTTCGGGCATTTCGATTTTGCCCTTAATCATATCGTCAAAATAGCATTTTTTGTTAATATCGCCGGGCGATTTAAGGCGGAGAGTCCACGGCATACCACCCTCAATGTTGGCTTTGATTTGCTCAAAGGTGAGATTGCGGCATTTTGCATATTTGCCGTAGTAGCCCTTAATGTCCTCGCCCTCCTGGCTGTTGCGGATTTGCTCAATCTCCTCTGCGGTGCAAAAGCAGGGATAAGCCAAGTCGCGCTTAACAAGGTCCTTTGCATACGCCTGATAAATTTCTTTTCTGTGACTTTGATAATACGGACCGTAGTCGCCGATTTCCTTGTCCTCGGCAACAACGCCCTCATCGGCATTGATGCCGTAAACCGACAGCCCCTTGAGCATTGCGCCCACTGCACCGTCAACCTTGCGCTTTTGGTCGGTATCCTCAACGCGAACGAAAAACACGCCGTTTGTGTTTTTTGCGGTGAGATATGAGGCAACGCATGTAAAAAGGTTGCCGAAATGCAAATATCCGGTTGGACTCGGCGCAAAGCGAGTAACTCTTGCGCCCTCTTTCAAATCCCTCGAGGGATATAATTTTTCGTAATAATCGGGAGTTTTGTCAATATCGGGGAACAAAAAATCCGCGAGAATTTCTCTTTCTGTCATAGCAACATAACCTCAAACTAAAATATTTCATAATATTATTGCATAAATTGAAATAATATTCAATATAAATTATAAATTAATATTTTTATATTTACAAAAAATAATCCTTGACTTGCGCCGTTTTTTGTGCAATAATATACTATCGTAACAAGTAAATCGAGGTGTGGCTCAGTTTGGTAGAGCGCTGCGTTCGGGACGCAGAGGCCGCAGGTTCAAGTCCTGTCACCTCGACCAAAAGACCTTAGAAGGCGAAAAGCTTCCTAAGGTCTTATTTTTTTCCAAAATTTGGCTTAAATACCGCGTTTTATGGCATTTCGAATTTTAATCACTACTTATACAAAATCATATAACCACAATATTAACTCAAATATTTGGGGTAAAGTGTGAGAAGGGGGGGAAATTAACGACTGTCACGCTCTGCCCTTTGTTTGAGATACTTGTTGTAATGCTCCAAAGCTTTGCAAACAAAATCTTCCGTTTCATACTATCCGCCTCGCTGTTTTTATCTGATTTGATGATATATTAAAGGGGAAATTTTATCAAATATGCAAAAAAGGCTTCTGCCCAAAACAGGGCAAAAGCCTTAAAAATTATGCGATTTTTAGGTTTAGTTGCAAGCCAAGGGGGACTACTCCCACTCGACTGTTCCGGGGGGTTTGGAGGTTATGTCGTAGACTACGCGGTTGATGTGAGCGCACTCGTTAGTGATGCGGTTTGAAACCTTTGCGAGAATATCATAGGGGATTTTTGCCCAATCGGCGGTCATGAAATCATCGGTTGTAACAGCGCGGATGACAACGACATTGTCATATGTTCTGTGGTCACCCATAACGCCGACCGAATTGACGCCGGGGAGAACGCAGAAGAACTGCGCAAGCTCTTTTTCGTAGCCGTTTTTAGACATTTCGTCGCGGAGAACCCAGTCTGCATCCTGAAGGATTTTGACCTTTTCGGCTGTGACTTCGCCGAGGATTCTGACTCCGAGTCCCGGACCCGGAAACGGCTGACGCCATACAAGTTCTTTCGGAATACCGAGCTTTTCGCCGACCTTGCGGACCTCGTCCTTAAACAAATCGCCGAGCGGCTCGATTGTGTCGATAAAATTAATATCATCGGGCTTTTTAACCATATTGTGGTGAGTTTTGATGACGGCGGTGTTTGCCTTGCCGTCGCTCTTGCCCTTGCCGGATTCTATTCTGTCGGGATAAATTGTGCCCTGTGCAAAATAGCCATCTTCGGCTCTTGAGCGAACCTCGTCCCAGAACACCTTGTAAAACTCGGTGCCGATGATTTTTCTTTTCTCCTCGGGGTCGGTAACGCCCTTGAGGCACTGCATAAAGTGGTCGCCGCAATTAACACGGACAAAATTCATATCGAAAAGCGAAGTGAATGTTTGCTCTACAAAATCGCCCTCGTCCTTACGCATCAAGCCTTGGTCAACAAAAACGCAGGTGAGTTGTTTGCCGACAGCGCGTGAAAGCAAGCCTGCTGCAACGGAGCTGTCAACACCGCCGGAAAGGCCGAGAATAACATTTTTGTCGCCGATTTTTTTCTTAAGCGCAGCAACAGTGTCGTCGATAAAGTTGTCCATAACCCAATCGCCCTTGCAATGACAAACTTCATAAAGGAAATTATAAAGCATTTGGTTGCCAAACTGTGAGTGAGTAACCTCGGGGTGGAACTGAACGGCGTAAATATTTTTTTCAACATTTTCCATAGCGGCGCACGGGCAATCGTTTGTGTTGCCGATAACGGCAAAGCCCTGCGGAGCGGTGGAAATATAGTCTGTATGGCTCATCCAAACAACCGATGTTTCGGGAACATTTTTAAAAAGTTTTGACTCTTTGTTTAACACATTGAAATCAATCTTGCCGTACTCCGAAACGGGTGCGGTTTTAACCTCGCCCTTTGCCATCCAAGCGATGAGCTGGCAGCCGTAGCAGATGCCGAGCACAGGAATGCCCAAATCGAGAATGTCGGCAGTATAGTGCGGCGAGCTCATATCAAAAACGGAATTAGGTCCGCCGGTGAAGATGATGCCCTTGTAATTTTTTGATTTAATTTCGTCAATAGGTGTTGTATAGGGAAGGATTTCGGCATAAACATTGTGGTCGCGCACACGCCTTGCGATAAGTTGGTTGTACTGACCGCCGAAATCGAGAACAAGAATTTTTTCCATAAACTCTCCTCCGTAAAAAGATAAACTTATTATATATTATAAAAGCAAATCTTTCAAGGGGTAAACCAAACTAATGCAATTAATTCATGCCGCACTTGTTTTAATACCGCAATCAGTTTGCCCTCAAAGCCAACGGTGCCGCTTGACGGCATACAAAAGCAGTGAAACAACGCCGACCGAAAGCGCAATGACAAAAGCGTAGCCGTATCGCCACCGCAACTCGGGCATTGAGTCGAAATTCATGCCGTACCAGCCGACAATCACGGTGAGCGGAAAAAACACCGCCGTAATCACGGTAAAAAAATTCATTGTATTGTTAAGCTTTAAATCGAGCGAGGATTGATACGAGTCCTGCAAATGCATAACGGCGCTTTGGAGCGAATCGGCGTCCTCACGCAGACGGCGTGCCCTTTGTGTAAAGCCCGATATACAGCGCAGCTCTTTTTTTGAAAAAATTTCGTTTTCGTTCTCCTCGAGCGCCTCACCGATGTCGATTAAATGCTCGTAATAATTTTGCATCAAAAGCAGTTCACGCTTGATTTTCAACAAACCCGAGTTGAAATTTTGCCCGGCGCGCTCCGACAAAACAATTTCCTCAAGGCGTGAAATCTCAAAACCCTTTTCCTCGGCAGATTTGAAATCATCCGCAGTCACGGCGTTTAAAAACGCGGCAAGAAGCTTTTCGAGCGATACATTTGCAAGTGGATATTTTGAAAGAGCGGAGAAAAATCCGTTTCGCGTCGAACAATCGCTGTCCCTGACATCGACAACGAGCAAAAAATTCTTTTTGATGAAAACCGCCGCAATATCAAAATCTCCGCCGTCGGCGGCAGGTGTTGCGAGAAACAAAAAGGTAAAATCGTCATAAAGCTCGACAAAAGGCTTCGGCGAGGCAGGCGGATTTTTGCAAAGCTGTGAGCATGCGGACGGAATCGAAAACCGCGTGCAAATATCGTCAAGCCGAGCAGTTGTGACATAGCCTGCCGTGAGGCGGTTTTTGTCAATTTCGTCGGCATCGACCGTAATCAAATCGTCATCAAAACGATAAAACAGACAATCGCCCCCTTGTCGGCAGGGTCAAATCACAAAAAATGAGCATTGCATCAATAATTTTCGTTTTTGATTTCAAAATACGCTTGCGGCTTTTTACACACCGGGCAAACAAACGGCGCGTTTTTGCCGATGACGATATTGCCGCAATTGCGGCACATCCAAATTGCATCGCCGTCCTTTGAAAAAACAAGCTTTCCGTTGACATTGTTGAGGAGCTTTTTGTATCTGTCCTCGTGGCTTTTTTCGATTTCGGCAACAGCTTTGAAAAGGTCGGCGATTTCGTCAAAGCCCTCCTCACGGGCAACACGCTCAAACTCGGGATAAAAATGAGTCCATTCGTCATTTTCGCCGTGAATGGCATCGGCAAGATTTTCTGCGGTTGACGGCACGGCGTTGTTGTGAAAAAACTTGTACCAAAGCTCCGCATGGGCGCGCTCGTTGTCGGCTGTATCCTCAAACAGTGCGGCGATTTGCTCGTAGCCGTCCTTTTTCGCCTTGTCGGCATAAAATGTGTATTTGTTGCGTGCCTGCGACTCGAGCGAATAGGCAAGTTTCAAATTTTCCTCTGTTTTTGAGCCTTGTAAGTTTTTCGGCATAAAAATCATTCCTTTTAGATTTTTTATATATGATTAAATTGTTGATACTGTTATTATTAGCCGCAAAACGCGGATTATTTGAAAATAAAAATAAACATATCAATTGACTAATCGCCGGGGTTATATTATAATACCTTTATATTGTTAAAAACGGAGGTAGCACTTATGCTTAATACCGAAAAATCACTTGACCAAATCGTTGCCCTTTGCAAAGGCAGAGGCTTTGTATATCCGGGAAGCGAAATTTACGGCGGTCTTGCAAACACTTGGGACTACGGTCCGCTCGGTGTTGAACTCAAAACAAACATCAAATCGGCTTGGAGAAAAAAATTCATCCAGGAAAATAAATATAATGTAGGGCTTGACTCTGCAATTCTTATGAATCCGCAAACTTGGGTTGCATCGGGTCACCTTGGCGGATTTTCCGACCCGCTTATGGACTGCTGTGAGTGTAAAACACGCCACAGAGCAGATGACCTCATCGAAAATTTTGACGGCACAAATGTTGCCGGCTGGACAAATGAGCAGATGAGCGACTATATCAAAGAGCACAAAATTCCGTGCCCGAACTGCGGCAAAACAAACTTTACCGATATTCGTCAGTTCAATCTTATGTTTAAAACATTCCAAGGTGTTACGGAAGACAGCAAGGACGAAATTTATCTTCGCCCCGAAACGGCGCAGGGTATTTTCGTAAACTTTGCAAACATCCAAAGAACAACAAGAAAAAAAGTTCCGTTCGGCGTTGCGCAAATCGGTAAATCATTCAGAAACGAAATCACACCGGGCAAATTCATCTTCCGCGTAAGAGAATTTGAGCAAATGGAACTTGAATTTTTCTGCAAACCGGGCACTGACCTTGAGTGGTTCGATTATTGGAGAGGCTTCTGCCGCGATTGGCTCTACTCTCTCGGCATCACAGAGCAAAACCTTCGTCTTCGCGACCACGATCCAGAAGAGCTTTGCTTCTATTCAAAGGCAACAACAGACTTTGAATATCTCTTCCCGTTCGGCTGGGGCGAGCTTTGGGGCGTTGCCGACAGAACAGACTACGACCTCACACAGCACATTAAAACATCGGGCAAAAACCTTGAATATTTCGACGGCACAACAAACGAAAGATATGTTCCGTATGTTATCGAGCCGTCACTCGGCGTTGAAAGACTCTTTCTTGCAATTCTTTGCGAGGCTTATGACGAGGAGGTTATCGACGCAGAGAAGAACGATACCCGTGTTGTAATGCACTTCCATCCGGTGCTTGCTCCGTTCAAGGCTGCCATTTTGCCGCTTTCAAAGAAACTCAACGAGCAGGCTGAAGAAGTGTTTGCATCTCTTTCAAAGAAATTCAACATTGATTATGATGACGCAGGCTCAATCGGCAAGAGATACCGCCGTCAAGACGAAATCGGCACACCGTACTGCATCACATACGATTTCGATTCGCTTGAGGACAATTGCGTTACAGTCCGCGACCGTGACACAATGGAGCAGGTTAGACTCCCAATCTCCGAGCTTGAAAAATTCATCGAAGAAAAACTTGTATTTTAATATTAAAACCGTGTCGGCATCGACACGGTTTTTTTATTTGTGTAATTATTTATATAATGAGAAAAATAATTGAGCAGACAAGCGGAGCAAAATCATCCGCTTGTCTGCTTTGCTTTTTTTATTTTATTTTCTTTTTTCTTTTTTTATAATCGTTGTCGATGTCGCCGCACCAACCGGCGTCGATAGGCATTGCACAGCGGAGATTTTCGACGGCACTGCATGTTGCATCATATATAATGCTTGTGCCCTGCTCGTCGGGAATATAATTAACGGCTCTGTCTCGGTCGATACCGTATGACGAGGCTGTTTCAACGGCGTCGATATTTGCGCCGATGAAAAGAAACTCCCAGCCCTGCTCTTTGTGGCGGCTGATCATTGTCTTAACTTCGTTTGAAGTGTAAATATGCGATGCGTTTTCCATTCCGTCGGTGATGATGACAAACATTGTGTTGCTCGGCACATCTTCGGGGCGGATATATTTGTGGATTGTTTCGATATGCTCAACACCGTAGCCGATTGCGTCGATGAGCGCAGTGCATCCGCAGGGGCAATAGTCTTTTTCGTTCATCGGCTTGATTTGCAGGAGCGGCACTCTGTCATGGAGCGTTTGAAGTCGGTGGTCAAACAAAATTGTTGTGACAAGACATTCGCCGTCGATTTTCTTTTGTTTTGAAATCATCGAATTGAATCCGCCGATTGTGTCGCTTGTCAAATCGCTCATTGAACCTGAGCGGTCGATGATAAATGCAAGCTCTGTAATATTGTTTTTCTTCATAATAAAAATTCCTCCGTAATGTTATTGGCTTTCGCCTTACAATTCGCATTATAGAGGAATTTTTTTGCAATATGGTCGCATTCAAAGCGACATTTTTTATTTCAGATTATTTCGTGCCCAGTAGAACAGATACTGCTGTGCGATTCCCTCGATACCCGAAAAACATTCGGGCAGGCCGTCAGGATAATATTCCATAACGCGTTTCATCCAAACATCAATCGGAAAAGCATCGTAGAATTTAAAGCCGAAAAGCAGTGCGCAGTTTGCAACCTTTACGCCGACGCCGTAGATTTTGAGAAGTTCGCGCCGAGCCTCGTCAAGCGGAAGTGCTTTGATTTTATCAAAATCAATTTCGCCCGAGGCGACAGCTTTTGCGAGCCGCTCAAGATATTTTGCGCGGTAGCCGGTGCCGAGTGCTTCAAAATCCTCAACCGAAAGCTCGGCAAGGCGTTCAGCCGACGGAAATGTGAAATTGCCGCCGCCCAAATCGTTGCCGTAGGCTGTGCAAAGCCGATTGATTATTAATTTTATCCTTTTAATATTGTTTTGCTGACTTATTACAAAGGAGCAAAGCGCCTCCCAACTTTCCTGATTGAGTATTCTGATGCCGTAATACTCGTCTATCGTTGATGCAAGCAGGCTGTCCTGCTTCAATTTTTCGCAAATCGCGGTGTAATCTCTGTTCAAATCAAAATAGTCAACCCAAAAGGACTCGAAACTTTCGAGCGTGGTGTTTTTGAAAACAATATCGTCGCCCGATTTTGAAATGTTTAGTAAATATCCGCCGGCAACGCCGCTGTACGAGGAATCCGCCTGTTTTTCCCAACGGAATGCCTGACCGCAGTCAAGAGTCAAATCCAAATCGAGGCACTCAATGCCGCTGACAATAATATCGTTGCCGTTTTGTATAACATTCATAAAAATATGCTCCCTTTTTCGTCAAATGCGCCTATTGCACATACTATTTGTATAGTAAAAATTATCGCCGTCTTTGTCAAGAGCAAAAGTAAAAAATAGCAAATTATACAAAATTTTTGTTACTTTTTGTAATGTTGAAAACTATGTGTAAAGTGGGGAAAAAGGGGCAAAAAAGCCTGTCTAAATGTTTTCAACACCCAAAAAAGGCTATATTATAGCGGTTTTGGGCTAAGTTTTTAACATTTTCCACCGAGTTTTCCACATTTTCAACATTTAAGCGGATAATACAATTTGTTATAGATTTTCGCTGTCAAGTAAAAATCGGTACTCATTTTTAACAAAAATCGACAACTTAATGTTGAATAAAAAGGCAAAAGTTTTCAAACACTATTTGTATAATTGAGAAAGGTTTTGAAAAAATGATAAAAGGAATAAACAAGCAAATTTTAGAAGTGACAAACACAGACAATCCGTATTTTGAAAGAGTGATATTTTTTGTGCGACCGCAGTCGGCAAAGACAGACGAGCAACTGCTGAAAAAGGAGGCTGAAAAAATAGCCGCGACGGCACAGCGACCGCCAAAAACACGAAAAACATTTAAGCAAAGGCTGACATCGGCTTTTTTTCTTCTGCTCGGCGCAGGGGCGGCGCTCGCAATGACCTATGTAGTGAATAATTTGATAAATTAGGCAAATAATATCAGCGGTGATTAATTATGGTAAAGAAAATTAAAAAATTTCTCGGCATTTTGGGTGTTTTTCTCTTGATTGCGGCGATAATCGGAGCATCATACACCGTTTACGATTCGTATTTTAAAGAAGAAAGCGTTTTTGTTGTGTCAAAACTCGGCTCAACGGGCGACGAAGTTAAAAAAATTCAAAAGAAACTTAAAGAACTCGGATACTACAACGGCAACACAGACGGAATATACGGCAGTGCGACAAAAACAGCCGTCACAAAATTTCAAAAAAACTGCGGTTTGACCGCCGACGGAATTTGCGGCTCAAAAACACTGCTATATCTCGGACTCGGCGGCTCGTCGTCATCAGGCTCAAACAACACAACATATTCAAACGAAGATGTCGAGTTGCTTGCAAAGGTGATTTCGGCAGAGGCACGCGGCGAAAGCTACGAGGGTCAGGTTGCCGTCGGTGCGGTTATTTTAAACAGAATAGCACACCCTGATTTTCCCGACTCGCTGAGTGGTGTTGTTTATCAAAAGGGCGCGTTTTCCTGCGTCAACGATTCAAACTGGTATCAGCCGGTGGCTGAATCATCGAAAAAGGCGGCACGCGACGCACTCAACGGATGGGACCCAACGGGCGGAGCGGTGTATTATTTCAACGCGTCAAAAACAAGCGACGCATTTATGCATTCGCGCAAGGTAATCAAAGTTATCGGCAACCATAAATTTTGCGTGTAAAACAACAAACTCAAAAGAAAGGCATTGTTTGACAAAAACAGTGCCTTTATAAATTTAAGAATTTTTAAGTTGTCATTATATATATTATGTGTTAAAATACTAATGCAAAAAATTAGGGAAAGAGGTTGTTATATGTTTTTGCTGATGGGCAGTATTGCCTCAATTATAGTCAGCGTGCTTCAGATTTCGTTTTTCAGCAGCACGCGCAAGGTGGGAACAAGCATTCACACCGTTATCAAAAATTTGTTTTTGGTTGATCTCACATCGCTTGCAATTCAAAAATATGTGCTTCACTACAAGCATTTTTTGAATACAAGCAGTTACAAACCGATTGCGTTTGTTAAATTTTTCATTCTCGCGCTTTTTGTTGCGCTTGTTTACCTCGGAATAAACGCACTTGTAAACAGATACATATCATTTGAAGGGGAAACGCCGAAAAAGACGAAGGGCACAAAGGCGCTCAAAATCATTTCTGCAATTTTGTTTTTCCTTGGCATACTTTTTGTTTTCGCAACAATTTGGGGTGGAAAATCATTCGGCAATGTCGGAGCGGACCAGCTCATCATAAACATGATGTCGCCTGCCGGTGACGGTGACGATGCGGTTTATGTTGATTTTATCGAATCCGCATTTATGCCTTGTCTTCTTTTGATGTCGCTGTTTTGCGTTTTTGTTTTCTCAAACTTTAAAATTGTTTATCACAAGAATAAGAAAACAAAGGTCTTGTTCAACGATTTCATTCACAGAGCCATCAGCCTTGTTTTGGCGCTTGCAATGTTTGCATCGGGCACTGTTTTCGGCGTTGAAAAGTTCCATTTGACGCAGCTTTACAACGCATATGTTTCAAAATCAACATTTATTGAAGATAACTATAAAGACCCGAAAACGACAAAACTTGTTTTCCCCGAGAAGAAAAGAAACATTATTCATATTTATCTCGAATCCATGGAAAACAGCTATTTGTCAAAGGACCTCGGCGGAAATATGAAGGAAAACCTTATTCCCGACCTTACAAAGCTTGGCTATGAGGGATACACATTCTCCGACACCGACAGAAAATTCGGCGGACCGAAAAAGGCAACCGGCACACAGTGGTCCGTTGCATCAATGGTTAACCAAATGACAGGCTTGCCGATGAAAGTCCCAACCGGAAAGAACACATACGGCACACCGGGCAACTTCTTCCCCGGCGCATGGACTTTCGGCGACATTCTCCGCGATGAGGGTTATGAGCAAACCGTTATGTTCGGTGCAAATGCCGATTTCGGCGGTCTGACATATCTTTATGACTCTCACGGTCAATATAAAATTATGGACCACAAATATGCGCTCGAGCACAGCCTTATTCCAAAGGGATACAAGGAATTTTGGGGATATGAGGACGACAAGCTTTATGAATTTGCAAAGGACGAGCTTACCCGTTTGAGCAAAACCGGCAAACCGTTCAACTTCACTATGGAAACGGCGGACACTCACCGTCCGGGCTATGTCAGCAAAAAGGCGCAAAAGAAATATCCCGACAAGTATTCAAACGCAATTTATTACAGCCAGCATCAAACATACAAATTCATCGAATGGATTAAAAAGCAACCGTTCTATGAAAACACAACAATTGTTATGATCGGCGACCATTGCAGTATGGACACAACATTCTTCAAGAATTTCGGCGATTATGACAGAACGCAGTATAATGTAATTCTCAATCCGTCGCCGGATTTGAAGATTGACAATTCAAAATTCACAAACCGTCAGTGGGCAAACTTTGATATGTTCCCGACAATTTTGGCGGCTATGGGCGTTAAGATTGACGGCGACAGACTCGGAATAGGCACAAACCTTTTCTCCGACAAGAAGACGATTTTTGAGGAATACGGCTTTAAAAAGGCTGACAAACAGCTTGAAAAGAAGAGCGTATTTATAAACGAACACATTCTTAAAAGCCCCGACCATCAGGAAATCGGCGTAAGAGCCTCAAAAAAGAAAAAATAATATTGCTCCACAACAAACAAAGCGCAGTGAGTTACCCCACTGCGCTTTTGGTTTGAGTTGCAATCATGCACCTCGTCCGCAGGCGGGCGGAGTGCTTGCAAAATTTTTTGTTTTGCATTATAATATGTTATTATTATTTAAGGAGTGCGCTATGGCTGATACTATTGCGGCAATTTCCACGGGCAATGCGCCCGGCGGAATCGGAGTTATACGAATAAGCGGTGATGCGGCGATTGAAACGGCGGCAAAGGTTTTTGCACCGGCAGACGAGTCGCAGCTGACCGAGCTTAAGGGATACCGCGCAAAATACGGCAACATTATTATTGACGGCGAAAGGGCAGACAATGCGGTTGCCCTTGTTTTTCGTGCGCCGAGGAGCTACACCGGCGAAAATGTTGTTGAACTTTCCGTTCACGGCGGCTTGCTTATGGTACAAAAAACGGTTGCGGCGGTATTGAGCGCAGGCGCAAGACCTGCACAGGCAGGCGAATTTACAAAGCGCGCATTTCTAAACGGCAAAATGGACTTGACTCAGGCGGAAAGCGTTGCGACCTTAATATCATCACAAGGCGAAGCAAGCTTAAAAGCATCGTTCAACGCATTGCAGGGCAGTTTGAGCACAAAAATCAACTCTGTTTTGCAAAAACTGCTCGACTGCTCGGCTGTTATGGCGGCGTGGGTTGATTACCCCGACGAAGAAATCGAGGAACTTTCAAACGATGAGCTTATCAAAACGCTTTCGGGTGTTAAGGACGAGCTTTACGATTTGCTCAAGGGATATGACAACGGTCAGACAATCACAAACGGAGTCAGCACGGCAATCGTCGGCAGGGCAAATGTTGGCAAATCAAGCCTGATGAATATGCTCACCGGCACGGACAAAAGCATTGTCACCGACATTGCAGGCACAACGCGCGACATTGTTGAGGAGGATATAAAACTCGGCAACATTGTTTTGCATCTGCGCGACACGGCAGGTCTGCGCGACAGCGACGATGTAGTTGAATCAATCGGTATCCAAAAAGCGTACAAGGCGCTTGATGACGCAGGGCTTATCCTTGCAGTTTTCGACAATGCGCAGACGCTGACCGATTTTGACCGGGATTTGATAGAAAAATGCAAGGGCAAAAAAGCCGTTGCAATAATCAATAAAACAGATTTGGACAAAACCATCGACAGCAAGCCGATTGAAGAAGCGTTTGAAAAAACGGTTTATATTTGTGCGGCGCAGTCGCAGGGCGTTAATGAGCTTGAATACGCAGTGAGCGAGGTGCTCGGCGTTGCCGACTTTGATTCATCGGCACCGATGCTTGCAAACGCAAGGCAAAAGGCAAACTGCCAAAACGCATATGACTGCATTTGCAGGGCACTTGACGATGCACAAATGGGAATCACATTTGATGCAATTAATGTTATGATAGACAGCGCGGCAGACGAACTGCTTTCGCTGACCGGCAAAAAGGCAACCACGGAGGTTGTCAACAATATTTTCAGTAAATTTTGTGTGGGTAAATAAATGGAGTATTTTGCAGACAATTATGATGTAATAGTTATCGGTGCAGGCCACGCCGGAATTGAAGCGGCGCTTGCATCGGCACGCCTCGGTGTTAAAACCGCGGTGTTTACAATCAACCTTGACTGGGTTGGAAATATGCCGTGCAATCCGTCAATCGGCGGAACATCAAAGGGTCACCTTGTACGCGAAATTGACGCACTCGGCGGCGAAATGGGCAAGGCGGCAGACAAGTATTGCCTGCAATCGCGTATGCTCAACCTCGGCAAAGGTCCTGCCGTTCACTCATTGAGGGCGCAGATTGACCGCCGTCAGTATTCGTCGGGTATGAAACATACACTCGAGCTGACCGAAAACCTTGATATTCGTCAGGGCGAAATAGTCGACCTTTATAAAAAGGACTCGCTTTGGTATGTAAAAACAAAGCTTGAGGCTGTTTTTTCAGCAAAAGCCGTTATTCTCGCAACGGGAACTTTTCTCGGCGGCAGAGTTTATATCGGCGATGTTTCATACGAGAGCGGTCCCGACGGAATGTTCCCTGCCAAGGCACTTTCATCTGCGCTTTACAAGCTGAACATTCCGCTTCGCAGATTTAAAACAGGCACACCGAGCAGAGTTAATCGGCGTTCCGTCAATTTTGACGGTCTCGGTGTTCAGCACGGCGACGAACACACCGTTCCTTTTTCGTTTGAAACAAAAACGCCGCCCGAAAACAAGGTTGTTTGCCATATTACATACACTAACGAAAAAACAAAAAAAATTATTCTCGACAATTTGCACCGCTCGCCTATGTATAGCGGCAAAATCGAGGGAAAAGGTCCGCGATACTGCCCGAGTTTTGAGGACAAAATTGTGCGCTTTGCCGACAAGGAAAGGCACCAACTTTTCATCGAGCCTTGCGGACTTGACACCGAAGAGCTTTATTTGCAAGGCCTTTCGTCCTCTCTTCCCGAAGATGTTCAGCTTGCGTTTATCCACACCATTCCCGGTTTGGAGCACGCTCAGGTTATGCGCACCGCATACGCAATTGAATATGATTGCGTCGACCCGACTGCTTTAAAGGCAACGCTTGAATTCAACGATATTGAGGGGCTTTACGGCGCCGGTCAGTTTAACGGCTCAAGCGGTTATGAGGAAGCGGCGGCGCAAGGTCTTGTTGCAGGAATCAACGCAGCGCTCAAAATCAAGGGCGAAGAGCCGATGATTCTCGACCGCGGCGGCTCATATATAGGCACGCTTATTGACGACCTTGTTACAAAAGGCTGCTCCGACCCTTACAGAATGATGACATCGCGCAGTGAATACCGCCTTGTTTTGAGGCAGGACAACGCCGACATCAGACTTACACCGATTGGTCACAAAATAGGCTTAATCAGCGACGAGCGATACAACGCGTTTTTGAAAAAACAACAACTTATTAAAGATGAACACGAGAGAGTTTGCGCTCTTTCGATTCCTGTCAGCGACAAGCTTCAAAAAATGCTTGAAGAACGCGGAACGGCGCCGCTTAAAACAGGTTGCAAAATGGTTGAACTTTTGCGCAGACCGCAAATTTCATACAGCGACCTTGCTCCTTTTGACACCGACAGACCCGATTTGCCGTATGAGGTGTTTGAGCAGGTTGAAATTTCGATTAAATACGAGGGATACATCAAAAAGCAAGAGGCGCAGATTAAAGAAATGCGTCGACTCGAGGCTAAAAAAATCCCTGCCGATATTGATTATTCGTCGCTTAAGGGCTTAAGGCTCGAGGCGATTGAAAAGCTGTCAAAAATCCGCCCCGAAAATCTCGGTCAGGCAGGCAGAATCAGCGGCGTAAACCCTGCCGATGTAACGGCGCTTAACATTATTTTGGAAAGTATGCAAAATGATAAATAAGGATTTATTAAAAAAATATCAGCCGACACTGTCGGATACCGCGCTTGATAATTTCGACAAATACGCCGCTCACCTCGTTGAGCGCAACAAACAAATGAATCTGACGGGAATTACCGAACCGGACGAAATTGTTATTAAACACTTTGTCGACAGCCTCAAATTCTTTGAATATGTCGATGTTCCGCAGGGCGCAAGTATAATTGACGTCGGAACGGGCGCAGGCTTTCCCGGCTTGCCGTTGCTTTTAGCGCGAAATGACATTGCGCTCACTCTTATGGATTCGCTCAACAAGCGGCTCGTTTTTCTCGGCGAGGTGCTCAAAAAATGCGATTTGCAGGCGGAACTTGTTCACGCAAGAGCCGAGGACGCAGGTCAAGAAACGTGTTTTCGCGAAACTTATGATTTTGCAACAGCGAGAGCGGTTGCGCCGATGAATGTTTTGGCTGAATATTGCCTCCCGTTTGTTAAAGTCGGCGGATATTTTGTTGCACTGAAAGGCTCAAAAGACGAAATCGGCGACGCAGAAAGCGCAATTTCGACACTCGGCGGCAAAATTTGCAACAATGTTTCATATAAACTGCCGAACGGCGACCAAAGAACTATAATTATTATTAAGAAAATATCGCAGACACCGACAAAATACCCTCGAAAGAGCAAGAAAATCGCTTCTGCACCGCTCTAAAGATAATATAATGTGTCGAATGAAAAGGATTTCTCACGATGAGAAATCCTTTATTTTTGTAATTGTTTATGTTAATATATAGTCAGCAAAGGAGATAACCTTATGAATGATATTAATTATATTCAAACGGAAAAACTTTTGCCGAACCCATATCAACCGCGACACAAGTTTGAGAGTGAAGAAATGCTTTCGCTGGCAAACTCAATAAAACAAAACGGAATATTACAGCCACTGTTGATAAAACGAATTAACAACTCCGATTACTTTGAGGTTGTTGCCGGAGAACGCAGATTGCGTGCCGCAATTCTTGCAGGACTTGACGATGTACCCTGCATAGAGCTTGAATGTGATTACGAGCAAAGCGCAGTGCTTTCGATTCTCGAAAATGTGCAGAGAGCCGATTTAACATTTTTTGAAGAGGCAATAGCAATAGGACAACTTTCAGAACATTTCGGGATGACACAAAGCGAAATTGCAAAACGGCTCGGCAAAAGTCAGTCCGCGCTTTCAAATAAGGTGCGACTGCTTAATTTGCCCGTCGATGTGCGCTATTTCATCGAAAAAGAGCATTTAACCGAACGGCACGCACGCGCGCTGCTTAAATTGGACAGCGAAAAGGATATTTGGGCGGCGCTTAACATTATTAAGGAAAGACACCTCAATGTTGAACAGACAGAACGCCTGATAGACTCCCTGACCGAAGACAAGCAGGTTAAACCAAAGCGAAATGTTGTTAAAATTTTTAAAGATGTTCGCATATTTGTAAACACGGTCAACAAAGCAATCGAAACAATGCGAGCATCGGGAATTGATGCAACGACAGATAAAACAGAAACCGACGACTATATAGAATTTAGGGTCAAAATACCGAAAAACCCGACTACCGAAAAGACACTAAAGCTTTTCGATGCCAAACAGGCTTAAAACGGGAAACCGTTTTAAACATATTCTCCTCTTTTCATCACGCGAAACGGACAGGCTCACCGCCTGTCTGTTTTGCTTTTTGCGCACTTTACATATGTTTCATGTGAAACATTGGTGGTTAAACAAGTGCAATTGTTTCATGTGAAACACTGTTAAACTATATTTTGATTAAAAGTTAATGCCGTATGTTATATCTTGATTTAAAAGTAAATTATAAAATGTTTCATGTGAAACTATTGATATAAACACCTATTTATTGTATAATTATATCAATTCAAAAATCGAGGTGATGTTATGGGCAAAACCGTAGCGATATTTAACCAAAAAGGCGGCGTAGGCAAAACAACCACATGCGTTAATATGGCAGCCGCTTTAGGAGCAAAGGGCAAAAAAACGCTCCTAATTGATGTTGACCCACAGGGCAACTCAACCTCGGGTGTCGGAATAGACAAAAGCGATGTAAAATACTCAACATACAATGTTTTAATCGGTGAGGTTGCCGCAAGGGCAATTATGATTGAAACAGAGTTTAAAAACCTCTATCTTTTGCCTGCAAATATGAACTTGGCAGGTGCAGAACTTGAACTTGCCGAACTTGACGACAGAAACAGCGCACTGAAAAAGGCAATTGCAACGCTTGTTATGGAGTTTGATTATATTATTATTGACTGTCCGCCGTCACTCGGATTGCTTTCAATCAATGCACTTGTAGCCGCAGATACACTTATCGTGCCGCTTCAATGCGAATATTATGCTTTGGAGGGTTTAAGCCAGCTTGTTGCAACTGTCAGAACGATAAAACAGCATTATAACGAGCATTTACAGCTTGAGGGCGTGCTCTTTACAATGTATGACAGCCGCTTAAAGCTTACAAATCAGGTTATTGACGAGGTTAACAAGTATTTTCCGGGCAAGTCATACAAAACGATGATTCCACGCTCGGTAAAAATTGCCGAGGCGCCGAGCTTTGGCGAGCCGGTTATTTACTACGAAAAATACTCAAAGCCGTCATTTGCGTACAAAAAGTTCGTAGATGAGTTCTTAAAACAACAATAATTGGAGGAAAATATGGCAAAAAAGCAATCGGGACTCGGCAAGGGACTCGGAGCATTGATGCTCGAGAATAATGTTGACGATATGGTGTCAACAAGCACATTGCCGATTAACGAAATTATCCCGAATAAAGAACAGCCGCGTAAAACCTTTGATGAGGGTGCGTTGCAGGAGCTTGCGGACAGTATCACCGTTCACGGTGTGCTTCAACCGCTTCTCGTTCGTCCGCTGTTGAGCGGCGGCTATCAGCTTATCGCAGGAGAACGCCGCTGGAGAGCCTCAAGAATGGCAGGATTAAAGGAAGTTCCCGTAATAATCAGGGAACTGTCCGATTCCGAGGCTATGGAAATCGCCATTATCGAAAATCTGCAAAGAGAAGACCTCAACCCAATTGAAGAGGCAGAGGGACTTCAGGCGCTTATCGACAAATGCGACTATACCCAGGAGCAGGTTGCCGTTTCGGTCGGCAAATCGCGCCCGGCAATCGCAAATGCGCTCCGTCTTTTAAAGCTGCCCGAAGAGGTACGCCAAATGACAAAAGAGGGCGAAATCAGTGCAGGTCACGCAAGAGCGCTGCTTGCATTTGACAATCAGGCGATTATGTATGAGGTTGCAAAGCAAATCGTTTCAGATAAACTTACAGTCCGTGATGTTGAACGCCTTGCAAAACGCCCGACAAAATCAGCAGAGAAAAAGCAAAACGCAAAACACAGAGACAGCTTTTATGACGAAGTTGAGCTTTCGCTGACCGAAGTATTGGGCAGAAGAGTCAAGGTTTATAACGGCCGCTCAAAGGGTACGCTTGAAATTGAGTTCTACTCGCTTGACGACCTTAAAGATATTGCAAACGCAATTGCTAAATAAATTTTAGGAGAAAGAAAATGTTAGATATTAAATTTGTCAGAGAAAACCCGGAGCTTGTAAAGGAAAATATCAAAAAGAAGTTCCAGGACCACAAACTCCCGTATGTTGACGAGGTAATCGAGCTTGACAGCGAGCGCCGTCAGGTTATCGCAAGGGCCGATGAGCTTCGTGCAAACAGAAACAAGATTTCAAAACAAATCGGCGCACTCATGGCGCAGGGCAAAAAGGAAGAGGGCATGGCTCTCAAAGAGCAGGTTACAGTACAGGCAAAGGAACTTGACGAACTTGCAAAGAAAGAAAGCGAGCTTGGCGAAAGAGTTACAAAGCTTATGATGTCAATACCGAACATTATTGACGAGTCTGTTCCAATCGGAAAAGACGACAGCGAAAATGTCGAGGTTCAGCGCTACGGCGAACCTGTTGTGCCTGATTTTGAAATTCCTTATCATACCGATATTATGGAAAAATTCGACGGCATCGATATGGACGCCGCAGGCAGAGTTGCCGGCAACGGATTTTACTATCTCATGGGCGACATTGCCCGTCTTCACTCTGCTGTTCTCGCTTACGCTCGCGACTTTATGATTGACAGAGGCTTCACCTACTGCATTCCGCCTTATATGATTCGCTCAAATGTTGTTACCGGCGTTATGAGCTTTGAGGAAATGGACGCCATGATGTATAAAATCGAGGGAGAGGACCTTTATCTTATCGGCACCTCGGAACACTCGATGATAGGCAAGTTTATCGACACAATTACACCGGAGGAAAAGCTTCCGCTCACTCTTACATCGTATTCACCTTGTTTCAGAAAAGAAAAGGGCGCACACGGTATTGAGGAACGCGGCGTTTATCGTATTCATCAGTTTGAAAAGCAGGAAATGGTAGTTGTCTGCAAGCCGGACGAGTCAAAATATTGGTTTGACCAACTTTGGCAGAACACGGTTGACCTTTTCCGCAGCCTTGATATTCCTGTTCGCACACTCGAATGTTGCTCGGGCGACCTCGCAGACCTTAAAGTTAAATCGGTTGATGTTGAGGCGTGGTCACCGAGACAGAAAAAATATTTCGAGGTTGGCTCATGCTCGAATCTTACCGACGCGCAAGCTCGCCGCCTTAAAATCCGCGTAAAGGGCAAGGACGGCAATTACCTTGCACACACACTCAACAACACTGTTGTTGCTCCGCCGCGTATGCTCATCGCATTCCTTGAAAACAACCTCAATGCCGACGGCTCTGTTTCAATCCCCGAAGCACTCCGTATGTATATGGGCGGCAAGGACAAACTTGTTCCAAAAAATTAAAGTATAGTTATATATGTTAGTTAACAAAGGCAGTCTTTTGACTGCCTTTTTCTTATGCATATATAAATATTATTAATGATACAACCGTAGGATATTCGATAAAAAAGCACAAAAAATAAAAGAGGCAAATGCCTCTTTTATTTTTGCTTAAATATTAATTACTTTTCATCGTCGCTCTTGATAGAGGTTGTTGAAACTTCACCATAGGCGGCGGTGTTGTCGAGCGTTGCAGTGACAGGGGAAGAGCCTTCGTCAAAAAATCCCTTTTCCTTACACTTCAAAACATCGACTCTTGTTTTTGCAAGCGTAATGCTCGACTTGCCGTAAAGAACATATTGCAAATAATATGCATCCTGCGGAAAATCGGATTTCCACATCCATGCGCCGTAGTATGTTCCGCCTGCGCCTTTTTCGTTGATTCTGTAATTCGGCACGCTCGTCATTTTGATTGCATAATTCATCCATTTCTGACTGAACGCATCGCCAGCAATATTCAGAACGGTGTCCATACCGATGTCCATCTTCGTATAAGGCAAGAGCTTTTTGACAACTCTTATCATCTCGGTTTTACTTGAGCCTTTAACCTTGCTGAAAATCTCCATAAGTGTTGTTTTCTGTCTGTCGGCTCTCGCATTGTCGCTGTCGATATGTCTGATACGGCAGTAAGCGAGTGCCTGCTTGCCGTTGAGTTTTATTTTGCCCTTTGTGCCGTCAAATGTTTTTTCGATTGTAACATTGCCGTATGTACCGGGGTGATTGTTAATCTCGCGAATTTCCTTTGAGGTCAACTCAAGCGTTACACCGCCGAGTTCGTCAATAACGCTTTCAAACGCGTCGAAATTGATGATAACATAATTGTCGATATTGATTTTATACATTCTTTCAACGCAGTTAATGTATGAATCAATATCTCCGCGTGACATTGCGGCATTGATTTTGTCAAAAGTTCCGGTTGATTCGTCACCCGGCTTCGTTTCAAAATATGTATAAGCGTCGCGCAAAACAGAGGTGAGTGTAATCTGCTTTGTGTCAACATTCACACTTGCGATAATTGCGGAGTCGGCTCTTGTTCCTTTGTCAAGAACATCCTTACCCCTCGTGTCCTCACCTACAAGCAAAACATTGTAAACATGGGTGGAGGAGCAGGGCGTACCGTTGTAATACCACTTTCTTATCATATCCTGAAGTGATGCGATTTCGCTTGCGTCTGTTTCTTCAATCGGGTCAAAACTTTCAACAAGTTTGTCCTGCGTTGATTTGTATTGCTCGGTCGACTGCGTGTTCACCTTTGCATTTTGCACCGGCTTTACAAATGAATCATAAACATACCAACCGCCTGCCGCAAGGGCAATCACAACCAAAATGATAATTGTGACGATTATCATTATTTTCTTTTTCTTCTTTTTTTTGCGCTCTTCGGGCGTTAACTTGGCGTTTTTCTTTTTGGATTTTTTTCTTTTCTTATCCTTATTGCCTTTTTTTCTGCCCTTTTTGTCGTCATCATCGTTCTGCTTGGGGTGCTCAAAGTTTGTCGGTTCAAGCGGTTCCTTGTCCTCGTTCACGATGATTTGAATTGCGCTGTCATCAACCGAATCGCCGTCATCATCCGAAATGCTCGGCATAATCGGCTCGCTCTCGTCATCATCAAGCGAAACAGGAGGCATTTCTACCTCTTCTTCGCCGTTGTCAAGTGAAACAGGTGGCATTTCCGCCTCTTTGTCTCCGTCAGCGGTCAAATCACTTTCGATTTTCGGCTCCTCTTCGTCAACCTTAACTTCCGGCAAAGGCTCGTCGGCTTGTGTCTGCTCCTCTGCCATCGGCTCAACAACGGGCGCAGGCTCCTCTGCCTTCGGCTCAACAACGGGTGCAGGCTCTTTCACCTGCGGTGCCGCTTTTAAGTCGGCGTCAACCGACATTGAATTTTTTGTATTTTGGTTTTCACTTGGGGAGGATGATTTATCCTCTTGTTCCTGTCTGCGTTTTTTAACTTCAGAAAGGATACTGTCGATATTGTAGCTGTTTTTATCCAATATTCTCTCTCCTCTAAGTGGTGTAATAGACATATTAAATACCAAAAATTTATATTAAATATAAATTAGAAGTTAATATTCTATTAACAGACCCTTATTCATCAGTCGGTGCTTGCTCTGAGTTTTCGGCAAAAGCCTCTGTATTTTGACTATCCTCGGCAGATTGCTCATCTTCGTCCTCGATATATTTATCGACGATGCTGAGCGTTGCAAGCCTTTCATCGTCCTTGATTCTCATTACCTTAACACCCTTTGACGGTCGCTTGAATGATGAGATTTGGTCGGCATGTGTACGGATAACAACGCCGTCGGTTGTAATCATGATAACATCGTTTTCGTCTGTAACCGGTGCAATCATTGCAACCTTGCCGTATTTTTCGGTGTGATAGTTAATCAAGCCCTTGCCGGCACGCGATTGAATACGGTATTCGTCAAAATCGCTCTTTCTGCCGTATCCTGTTTCTGTAACGGTAAGCAACTGCGTGTTAGGAACGGCAACGGCAAATCCTACAACATAATCGCCGTCCTTAAGCTGAATAGCTTTAACACCTCTTGCCGTTCTGCCGATGAGCCTTGCGTCTGCCTCTTTAAAGCAGATTGCCATGCCGTCGTGTGTCGCAACAACAAGATTTCTTTCGCCGTCGGTCACCTCAACCCAGCAAAGCTCGTCGCCCTCGTCAAGATTGATTGCGATAATGCCTGTTTTTCTGATGTTCGCATATTGGTCAATAGCAGTACGCTTAATTACACCGTTTTTCGTAACCATGCAAAGATATGTTCTGTTTTCGCTGTTTTCATCGTCATCTTTCGGAATTTTAACCATTGCAGAAACTTTTTCATCCTGCTCAATCGGAAGGAGGTTGACAACATTCATGCCCTTGCTTGTTCTTGAAGCCTCGGGAATTTCGTAGCCTTTAATTTTGAAAACCTTGCCCTTATTGGTGAAAATAAGCACTCTGTCGTGTGTGGAGCATGCAAACATAGTTTTTGCATAGTCCTCCTCGCGGCGCGACATACCCATAATACCCTTGCCGCCTCTGTTTTGTGCCTTGTAGGTGTCAACAGTTTGGCGCTTCATATATCCCTTTTCGGTCAGGGTGAGTATGCAATCCTCAACGGGGATAAGGTCCTCGTCCTCAACATCACCTGTGAATGCGGAAATTTCCGTTCTTCTTTCATCGCCGAATTTGTCTGCGATTTCGCGGCTTTCCTGCTTGATAATGTCGCAAATTCTCTGCTCGCTTGCAAGAATTGAAAGATAGTCCTTGATTTTCTCATGGAGTTCGTTCAATTCGTTCATGATTTTTTCAATTTCAAGTCCTGCCAACTGACCCAAACGGTAAGCAACAATTGCGCTTGCCTGCGGATCATCAAAGCCGAACTTGTCCATAATTGCCTGCTTTGCCTCGGCTTGACCGCCCTTGCAGGCACGGATTGTTGCGATAACCTCGTCAACAATATCAATTGCCTTTGCAAGACCCTCTAAAATGTGCGCTCTCGTTTGCGCTTTTTCAAGGTCAAACTGAGTTCTTCTTGTAATAACCTGCTTTTGGAATTCAATGTATTTCTGCAAAATTTCCTTAAGGGTCAAAACCTTCGGCACGCCGTCATCAAGTGCGAGCATAATTGCACCGAATGTAACCTGCATATCGGTCAATTTATAAAGATTGTTGAGTACAACCTGTGCGTTTGCGTCTCTCTTTACAAGCACTTCAATGTGCATACCGCGTCTGTCGGAGTAGTCTTGAACATCGGCTACACCCTCAAGTCTTTTTTCTTTTACCAAATCGGCAATTCTTGTGATAAGTCTTGCCTTGTTTACGCCGTAGGGGATTTCTGAAACGACAATTTTAAATCTGTCGCCCTTTGTTTCGACAATTTCTGCCCTTGCACGCACATAAATCTTGCCTCTGCCGGTTGCATAAGCCTCTCTGATTCCCTTTGCGCCCATAATAATGCCGCCGGTCGGGAAATCGGGTCCCTTGATATATTGCATAATATCCTCAAGCTGTGCGTCCGGGTTGTCGATAAGACAGCACATACCCTCAACCGTTTCACGCATATTGTGCGGAGGAATGTTTGTAGCCATACCTACTGCGATACCCGACGAGCCGTTAACAAGCAAATTCGGGAATCTTGACGGCAAAACAGATGGCTCTGTTGTTGTATCGTCAAAGTTTGGTGTAAAATCAACGGTATTTTTCTTAATATCGTCAAGCATTTTCATTGCCGTCTTGCTGAGCCTTGACTCGGTGTAACGGTAAGCAGCCGCAGGGTCGCCGTCGATAGAGCCGAAGTTGCCGTGACCGTCAACAAGAATGTGTCGCATTGAGAATGTTTGCGCAAGTCTTACCATTGCGTCATATACAGATACGTCGCCGTGCGGATGATAGTGACCAAGCACTTCACCGACGGTGGTTGCGCACTTACGGTATGGGTTTGTCGGATATAGGTTGTTATCGTACATTGCATACAGAATTCTTCTGTGAACAGGCTTTAATCCGTCGCGCACATCGGGGAGCGCACGGCTTACGATAACTGACATTGAGTAATCAAGAAACGCTTTTCTGATTTCGCTGCTGATTTCAACATCTACGATTTTTTGGCTATCATATCGTATTTCTTCGTTCATTTATAATGCTCCTATATATAAGGTTGTCGATTGATTTTTGATTAAATATCAAGGTTTTGAACAAATTTTGCGTTCTTTTCGATAAATTCTCTTCTCGGCTCAACATTGTCGCCCATAAGAATAGAAAAGTTTTCGCTCGCTCTTTGTGCATCATCGATTGTGACTCTGAGCATTGTTCTGAATTCGGGGTCCATTGTTGTTTCCCAAAGCTGTTGCGGGTCCATCTCACCAAGACCTTTGTATCGCTGAATGTCGCAGTCGCCGCCGAATTCGGCAATTTCTGCGTCCCTTTGCTCCTCGGAGAAAGCATACGCGCTCTTTTTGCCCTTTGAAATTTTGAAAAGCGGCGGTTGTGCAAGATAAACATAGCCGTCCTCGATAATTTGCGGCATATATCTGAAGAAGAATGTCAAAAGCAATGTTCTGATATGCGCACCGTCGACATCGGCATCCGCCATAATGATGATTTTGTGATAACGGAGCTTTGAAATATCAAAGTCCTCGCCGATTCCCGTGCCGAGAGCCATTACAACAGGCACAAGTTTTTCATTTGTGATTACCTTATCAACTCTTGCCTTTTCAACATTAAGCATTTTACCCCAAAGCGGAAGTATTGCCATATGCTCTCTGTCTCTGCCCTCTTTTGCGGAACCGCCTGCCGAGTCACCCTCGACGATATAGATTTCGCACTTTGTCGGGTCTTTGCTTGTGCAGTCTGCAAGTTTGCCGGGGAGCGAATTGCTTTCAAGCGGCGATTTTCTTCTTGCGTTTTCTCTCGCCTTTCTTGCTGCCTCTCTTGCCCTTGATGCGTCAAGAGCCTTGCCGAGCAATGTTTTCGCAACCTGAGGATGCTCCTCAAAATATGTCATAAGCTTGTCATAAACAAGTGATGAAACAAGGCCTGTAATATCGGTGTTGCCGAGTTTGCCCTTTGTCTGACCCTCAAACTGTGCCTCTGTCAGCTTAACGCTGATAACGGCTGTGATACCCTCACGAACATCGTCGCCCGAGAATTTTTTGTCGCTGTCCTTCAAAATATTGAATTTTTTGCCGTAATCGTTAAATACACGGGTAAGCGCCGTTTTAAATCCCGTTTCGTGGGTACCGCCGTCGATTGTATTAATGTTGTTTGCAAACGAAAGCAGTGTTTCGGTGTAGCCGTCGGTGTAGCAAAGCGCAACCTCCGCGCTTCTGTCATCCTTGGTTGTCGAAATGTGGATAACCTCTTCCTGAATAGGGGTAAATCCGCGGCTTTCGTTAATCCATTCAACAAATGAACGGATACCGCCCTCGTAGCAATAAACCGATGTGTGTTCTTCATCGTCATATCTGTCGTCCGAGTCGCGCTCAAATTTTTCTCTCTTGTCTGAAAGGCTGATTGAAAGACCTGCATTAAGAAATGCCTGTTCTCTGAGCCTGCGCTGAAGAATGTCAAACGAATATTTTGTTGTTTCTTGGAAAATATCGGCGTCCGCCTTAAATCTGATAAGCGTGCCGTGTTCGGTTTCGCTGACATCTTTGATGATATGCAAATCGTCAACCGGCTTGCCTCTTTCAAATCTTTGTGCATAAACATGGCCGTTTTGAGTTACCTCAACCTCGAGCCATTCCGAAAGTGCGTTTACAACGGACGAACCTACGCCGTGCAAACCGCCCGAAACTTTGTAGCCCGAGCCGCCGAATTTACCGCCGGCATGAAGCACCGTCAAAACAACGGTTACTGCCGGAAGTCCTGTTTTTTCGTTGATACCTGTCGGAATACCACGGCCGTTATCCTTAACGGAAATAATATTTCCGGGCAAAATTTCCGTTTCAATATGTGTGCAGACACCTGCGAGAGCCTCGTCGATTGAATTATCGACAATCTCGTAAACAAGGTGATGCAATCCTCTCGGTCCTGTCGAGCCGATATACATACCGGGGCGCTTTCTTACTGCCTCCAAACCCTCAAGAACCTGAATACTGTCCTCGTTGTAATCGTCTGTTACAACAGTGTCCATATCCTCTTCTTCAAGGTTGGTTTCATTAATGATTTCATCTTTAATTTCGTCAGCCATAAATATTCCTCATTTTATGAATTTATATGTTAATCTAATTTTTAACTTAATTGATTACTTACTCAAACTGAGCTTTTTTGCTCTTTTACTCAGCGTTCCCGTGTTGACGGGGCTGATATAAACCTCGCTGTCCGTCACAACAAAGCTTTTCGGCAAATCATAGTTTACATAAACCACTCTGCCGTCTTTTTGCGCCTTGTTTAAATAGTCGCGCGTTGCCTTGTTGACGGTTGATGTGTCCATATCAAAAATGCCTATTATATTTTTATCCGTAATAACGGTGTCCTCACCAAGGTATAAAAACATAATTTCTCCGTCAATCGATGATTTTGCCGCCGTCAATATGAAAGGTTTTGCCTTTTTTGAGTCGCAAAATAGTTTCTTTATCACAGCAGGTAATGAAAACCTGCCAATTTTTTATATGGTTTAGGATATAATCCTGCCTTTTTTCGTCAAGTTCGCTCATAACATCGTCGAGCAGAGCAATCGGCTCAATTTCCGTCATTTTTTTTAGCAAACTTGCCTCCGCAAGCTTTAGCGCAAGCACGCAACTTCTTTGCTGACCCTGCGAGCCGTAAATTCTCGCGCTTGTGCCGTTGATTAATATATCAATATCGTCCCTGTGAGGACCTTTTGTTGTTGTTTTGTTTATTATGTCGGCTGTTTTGCTGCTTTCAAAAGCCGAAAGCAGATTTTGTTCGATTATATTTAAGTCGGCGTCAAATTCGGCACAGGAGGAATATATCAAATCAATATTTTCTCTCCCGCTGCTGATACCCGAAAAAATATCTTTTATAAACGGTTTGAGTGCTTCAATATATTTGAGCCTTTGATAAATGATTTTCGCGCCGATTTTCGCAAGATTGCCGTCCCATACATAAAGCATACTGTCAAGTTCGGGATTTTTAGCCAAATCTTTTAACAATGTGTTTCGTTGCAAAAGTGCTCTGTTATATTCTTTAAGCAGGTTTCTGTAGTTTGATTTCAACTGACACAGCGCATTGTCGATAAATTTGCGCCTTTCGCTCGGTCCGTCCTTAATCATACTTAAATGAATCGGCGAAAACACAACCGCCTTAAGTTCGTTGCCGAGTTCTGCCGCAGAACGCTTTTTTATTCCGTTAAGCGTTGCATGTCTTTTGCCTTTAATCAAAATTTCGGCATTTTGCTCTCTGTCATTTGATGTGAAATCAATATTGAGTCTGCTGTATTCACAACCGATTTTGACAAGCTGACTGTCCTTTACGCCGCGAAAACTCTTTGACCCGGTAAAAAGATACACCGCCTCAATCAAATTTGTTTTGCCCTGCGCATTTTCGCCCCAAATTATGTTCACATTATCAAATTCGGCAGTCATATTCTCAATATTTCTGAAATTTTCGATTTTAATATCGTTAATCTTCATTTGCTATTAAATAATCTGTCGAAAAAACGCTCACAACATCGCCGGGGCGGATTTTTTTGCCCCTTGTCGTGCAAACTTCACCGTTTACCTTGACAAGACCGCCTTGAATAAATTCCTTGGCTTGACCACCCGTCTCGCTTATTCCTTTAAATTTTAAAAGCGATTGCAGTTGAATAAAATCTGTCCTTATTTTAACGGTTTCTTTATTATGTTCTTTAACAGTAACCTTAATTTTCATTTCTAAGCCTCATCGGTAATACCAAGAATAAGAAATTGTCGCCCTCAAGCGGCATAACCTTAACCGGGCTGACCGGTCCGTTAAGCTCAATCTTTACCTCGTCGGTGTCTGCGGCATTGAGCGCGTCAAGCACAAACTTTGAGTTAAAGCCGATTTCAACTCTGTTGCCCGAGGTGTTTGCGTGTGTATAGTCAACAACCCTGCCGAGGCTTGAAACGGTCGAAACTCTCATTTGGTCGCCGTCAAACAAACATCTGATTGGGTTTTTCTGGTTATTTTCGATAACAGGCAGTGTTTTTTCAATACAATCAATCGCGTCTTTTGTGTTAATTAAAACGGTGGTTGTAATTGTTTTCGGCACTGCGTTTGTGTAATCCAAAAATTCTCCGTCAAGCAAACGGCTGATAATAGAATAATTTTTAATATCAAATACAATATGTCTTTTGCCGATATTAATTGATATATTTTCGTCACTTTCGGGATCAATGATTTTAACAAACTCTCTGATTGTTTTTTTAGGCACGATAAATGTCATTTCATCGCCGCTGTAATTAATTTTTTCTTTTCTGATAGCGAGTCTGTATCCGTCAACACCGATAAGTGTCAATTCGTTTTCTTTAATTTCAAATTTAAGTCCTGTATATACGGGCTTTGATGCCTCATTGTCGGCAACTGCAAACAGCGTTTGCATAATCATTGAATAAATCAGGCTTTGGCTGATTTCAAACGGAAAACCGTCGTTAACCGACGGGAGTTCGGGATAATCTTCTGCGTCAATACCTGTAATATTATATTGAGCGGCACCGCTTATAATTGAAACGGAAGTTCCGTTTGTTTCAACAGTAACATCAACATCGGCAAGCTTTCTGATAATGTCGCACAAAACTTTTGCATTAATTACTATTGCACCCGGCTCAACAACATCAACCGATAATATTGTATTAATACCGAATTCAAAGTCATAGCCGGTAAGGCTCAATGTGTCGGAGCCGCACTCAATCAAAATACCCTCAATTGTCGGAATAGTCACCTTTGTGCTTACCGCTCTGATTACATTGTTACAGGCATTGCTTAATTCTTTTGTGTCGCAGGTAAATTTCATAATTTTTCTCCGTAAATCAATATAAATAGTTTTAGTAGTATTAGTAGTGGGTGTGTAAAGTGTTGAAAATTATCAAAACCGTTTAATAATGCAATATTCGGCACAAAAATTTTCAAACGCCGTCTGTGTAATAAATGTTTAAAATGTTGAAAATTATTTTTTTCAACATACCGTGTGCAAAATTGCAGTGTGGAAAATGAAAATTATGTGGAAAATCGGATAATAAGTTTAATTGTTATCTATAATCCTTAATATTGCTTATAATGTCGCTGACCTGAGAATTGAGGGTTGAATCCGTTTTGATTCTCTCCTCCATTTTTTCAATGTTATACATAACGGTCGAATGGTCTCTGTTAAATTTGCTGCCGATATTTTTGTAGCTCATATCGGTAACTTCTCTTATTATGTAAAAACACATTTTTCTTGCGTCGGATACATTTGCCGTGTGTTTTTTGCTCATAATGTCGTCAACTGAAACACCGGTTGTTCTGCTTACCTCGTCAACAATTCTGTCAACCGTTACATGAAGCGGCTGAACATCCGTCAAAATATCTTTGATTGCCGTTTGTGCAAGTGCAATTGTCGGCTTTTGTTCGCCGAAAACGCACATTGCGTGCAATTTTTTGGTTATTCCCTCAAGCTGACGGATATTTGATTTGATTTGACCTGCTATGTATTGAATTACATTATCATCAATTTCAAAATTAAGAAGTTCCGCCTTGCGCTTAATGATTGCACAGCGTGTATCATACTCCGGTGTTTGAATATCGGCAAGCAAGCCGCTGACAAATCTTGATGCAAGTCTGTCTGTCAGCGATTTAATTTCTTTAGGCGGTCTGTCGGCTGTTAAAACAACCTGTTTTCCGTTGTCAACAAGTGCGTTGAAAGTATGGAAAAATTCCTCCTCCGTCGAATCCTTGCCTGCAATAAACTGAATATCGTCAACAAGAAAAACATCAATGTTTCTGTATTTGTTTCTAAACTCCTCGTTGTTTTTCTTATACATATTTGCGAGAAATTCGTTCAAAAACTCTTCACAGGTGACATAAACAACTTTCATATCGGGATAATTTCTGCGCACCTCGTAGCTGATTGCGTTTAAGATATGAGTTTTGCCGAGTCCCGAATTACCGTAAATGAAAAGCGGATTGTAGTTTGAAAGGTTGTTGCCTTTGCTTATCTGTCCGCCCGGGTCTGCGGCGATTGCCTTTGCCGCCGTGTATGCAAATTTGTTTGACGGGCCTACGATAAAGTTGTCAAAAGTAAAGGTTTCGTTTTTAAAATCTTCCAAATCCTGCTGATTTTTTTCACTTTCGGTCAAAAAATCCTCGGGACTTGTATATTCAATTTCAACCGGAAAGCCGCAAACAGCCTCAAAAGCCTCGTTTAAAAGTTCACCGTATTGACCTACAACTGTGTTTTTCTTAAATGAGTTTGAAAATTTCAAAACAACCTTGCCGTTGTTAAAATCGCCTATTTCAATCGGCAACAGCCAAAGTGTAAAAGCCGTTTCGTTTATTCTTTGCTTGCAATAGTCAAGCACGCTTTGCCATAATTCTTCAAATGTGTCCATAAATTTCCTCTCGTCGAACAATTTTTTATATCAATAAACGCCGTTTAGGCGCACTAATCCACATATATATTATTATATATTAATATATATATTTAGTCAATAATTAATTATAATATTTTAAACATTAATATTTTAGAGTTGTGGAAAACTCAACTCTTTATTTTTTAAGTTTCTGTATATTTTATTATATTTTATTGCAATTTAAAAATCTTTAATCTATAATAGATAATTACTTGAATATACGGAGGAATTTCATTGAAAATATTTAAAAACAGGGGCGACATTTATATTCCCAAAAGTGATTATAAACGCTCGCGTGAAAAAAATATTCTTCTCATTCTCCTTGCGGTAATAGTTATAATCACAATTGTGTTTGTAATTTTTATGAATAAAAATTATCCCACTGTTTCATCATTTTTTGCCGACGGCGAAATTTCGACAACGGCGGCGGTGAACAATGACACCGCATTGCCTCAAATATCCGGCAAAACAAACTATCTTTTTGTCGAAACCGACGATGACGAAACAAATCTTCACTATGCCGTTTTGATTCAGGCAGACAAGGATAATTTGGCATATAAGGTATCAACTTTATCGCCGCAGATGACAGTCAACGGCAAATCGCTTTTCAAAATTCTGTCAACGGACGGCGGCGCAGGGCTTCAAAAAGCGCTTAGCGAATATTTCGGTTTTGAAATTGACTATTATGCCTGCTTTAAGGACAATGATTTTACAAATTTCGTAGACAATATGGGCAAATTTGCTTATAAAAGCGACAAAGATATTCGCCACGACGGCGGCAGCGGCGACGACACATACACAATCCGTCTGCGCAAGGGCGAATCATATCTTGACGGCGAGGATTTTTCAAATCTTATGCGCTATTATTCGGTCGACACAAAAAATTATTCCGCCGCAAACGAGCTTGTTTTGTACGCGTTGACAGAATTGTTTAACGAAAAAAATTATGAGGACTGCGAATCTCTTTTCAGACTTTTTAATAAATCTGCGTCAACAAATATTTCAGTGCGAAATTTTGAGGATAATAAAAATTCCGTAGAGGTTTTCTGCTACAAAAATACGGATATTACGGTTTACAGCTGTGCTCCGACATATTCGGGCACCGCTTTGACACAGGACTCACTTAAAGATGTTAAAGGATATTTCAGTAAATAACGAGGTTTTGTATGATTACACAGGAAAATAAAGAAAAAATAATGCGTGCCGTTAAGGATATTTTGGAGGCTGTCGGTGAGGACCCAAATCGCCCCGGTCTTGTCGAAACACCGAAACGCGTTGCAAATATGTATGAGGAAATGTTTGCGGGACTTGACGAGGACCCGGCACAGCATTTAAAACTTTTTGACGAAAGTTCAAATGACGAGGTTGTTATTGTCCGCGATATTCCGTTTTCGTCAATGTGTGAGCATCATTTACTCCCATTTATGGGCAAGGCTCACATTGCATACATTCCGGGCAACAATAAAATTATCGGTCTTTCAAAATTTGCACGCATTGTTGACAATTTTGCAAAGCGTCCGCAGGTGCAGGAAAGGCTCACAAGCGATGTTGCCGATTTTTTGTATGACAATCTTTCGCCGAAAGGCGTTGCCGTTATAATCGAGGCGGAGCACACTTGTATGTCAATTCGCGGCGCAAAGGCATTCGGCTCAAAAACTCAAACATCGGCATTGCGCGGCAATATGCGCAACGACGCAAAAACAAGGGCAGAGGTTTTGGCTCTGCTCAACAAATAAGGTGTTTATATGATTTGGAAATGCAAAGATAAAAATATCGTCTACGGCGAAAAGCCGATTATAATGGGTATTGTCAATGTTACGCCCGATTCGTTTTCGGACGGCGGCAAATGGTACAGCGCGGACAACGCTGTCAATCACGCGCTTGAATTGATTGAACAGGGTGCGGATATTATCGATTTCGGCGGTCAGTCGACACGCCCCGGCTACACCGAGGTTTTACCCGAGGAGGAATGGTCGCGGCTTGAGCCTGTAATCACAGCAATTCGCTCAAAAACCGATTTGCCGATTTCAATTGATACATATTTTCCGCTCGTTGCCGAAAACGCCTTAAAATGCGGCGCAGACATTATTAACGATGTAAGCGGTATAATTTCTCCTGAAATGGCAAAAATTGTCAAAAAACACGCCGCAGGCTGGATTTTAATGCATAACGGCGCCGGTTCGGTTACCGAAGTGCGCGATTTCTTTAAAAATTCACTTTTTGAATGTGAAAAGCTCGGCGTTGACAAAAATACGATTTGCCTTGATATGGGCATCGGATTCGGCAAGGATTACACCCAAAGCCTCGAGCTTATCGCAAAAGTTGCAGAATATAAAGTTGACGGCTATCCTATGTTGCTCGGCACAAGCCGAAAGCGTGTTATTGCGCAGGGAAGCGGTCAAACAGACCCTCAAAAACGCGTTTTCGGCAACATAGCGGCTGATACGGCGGCTGTTTTAGGCGGAGCCAATATTTTCCGCATACATGATGTCGAAAACGAAAAACAGGGCATTTATATGGCTTACGAGTTGAAAAAGGCAGGTGTTGTCATTGGATAAAATTTCAATAAAAGGGCTAAAACTTTTTGCTTATCACGGCGTAAACCCCGAAGAAAAGGAAAACGGTCAAAATTTTATTTTTGATGTTGATTATTATGTAAATGTTACAAAGGCGTGCGCAAGCGACAATGTTGATGACACTGTGAGCTATGCAAAGGTTGTAAAAACTATACGCAGGGTTTTTACCGCCGAAAAGTATGATTTGATTGAAAGGGCGGCGCAGGTTGTTTCGGATGCGATTCTTGATGAATATCCCGATATTTTTAAGGTTGAGATTACACTCAAAAAGCCCGAGGCACCGATTAAAGCCGATTTTGACTATGTCGGCGTGACTATTACGAGAGAAAGGTAATTTTCGTTTATTATGAGATATATTTTAAGCGTCGGCACAAATTTGGGCGACAGAAAAGGAAATATCGAAAGGGCGGTTGACGCGCTCAACAATATTCCTTACACCGATGTGGTGTCGGTTTCGTCGATTTATGAAACAGAGCCGGTCGGCTATGCAAGGCAGGACGATTTTTACAACGCAGTTCTTGTTGTCACCTCGCAGTTTGAGCCGCACGAAATGCTTGGCATCTGCCTCGGCATTGAGTCGGGCGTCGGCAGAGTTCGCGGCATTAAAAACGGACCGAGAATACTTGATTTGGACATTATTTTTGCCGAAAATCAAAAGATTGAAACGGCAAATTTGCAGGTGCCGCATCCGCGTTGTTTTGAAAGGCGATTTGTTTTGCAGCCGTTGCTCGAGATTTTCCCCGACGGCAATGCTTTCGGTTTTGAATTTAAGTCGTATATAGACAAAATCGAGGGTCAGGCAATCAGAATTGCCGACAAAATCAATCCAAATTTGATTTCCGATGAAATTTAAAAATCATATAAAACGAAAATCCCTTTGGTTTGTCGCCAAAGGGATTTTTTGTTACATAAATGCAGTCACACTGTCGACAATATCCGCCATTTTGTTGACGGTTTTTTTAATTGTCTTTTTAGCCGAGCAACTTTTTGTTCCGCCAACCATTGCAATTGCAGAGCAGACAGCAAGCGTTGCGCCGATGCATTTCATAACATTTCGTTGAGTATTCATTTTCATAACGATTCCTCCCGCACTTTTCAGTGCAATTATATTTTTTGAAAAATCGCTTTGTTTATTTGTTGAAATTTTTGTAAAAAAAAGAGCAGGCAAAAGCCTACTCTTTTGTGTGATTAATATTAGTTATTAGTCAAATGCATGACCTGCTGCACCGAATACAACATCAATCTTGTGTGCAACAACCTCTTCAATAAGGTCTCTTGCAGGAGTAAGATATTGTCTTGGGTCAAAGTGTGTCGGATTCTCTGCAAAGTGCTTTCTTATAGCAGCTGTCATTGCGATACGAATATCCGAGTCAACATTAATCTTACATACAGCCATCTTAGCAGCCTCGCGGAGCATATCCTCAGGAATGCCGATAGCGTCCGGCATTTGGCCGCCGTATTGGTTAATCATCTTGATGTGGTCTTGGTTAACAGATGATGCACCGTGAAGAACGATTGGGAAGTTAGGAAGCTGCTTGCCAACCTCTTCAAGAATGTCAAATCTAAGCTGTGGCTTTTGACCCGGCTTAAACTTGTATGCACCGTGTGATGTGCCGATTGCGATAGCAAGTGAGTCAACGCCTGTGCGTGTAGCAAAGTCGTAAACTTCTTCCGGTCTTGTGTATGATGCGTTGTCAGCGTCAACATTAACATCGTCCTCAACGCCTGCAAGTGTGCCGAGCTCGCCCTCAACAACTACGCCGTGAGCGTGTGCATATTCAACAACCTTTTTTGTCAAAGCAATGTTTTCCTCATAAGGAAGTGAAGAGCCGTCGATCATAACAGAAGTGAAGCCGCCGTCGATGCATGACTTACATGTTTCAAAATCCGGACCGTGGTCAAGGTGAAGTGCGATAGGAAGACCTGTTTCCTCAGCAGCAGCCTTTACCATAGCAACAAGATAGTCGTGAGACGCATATTTTCTTGCGCCTGATGAGCATTGAAGAATAACCGGAGCCTCAAGTTTCTTTGCGGCTCTTGTGATACCCTGAACAATCTCCATATTGTTTACATTGAAAGCACCGATTGCATATCCGCCCTCGTATGCTTTCTTGAACATTTCTGTAGTAGTTACAAGTGGCATATTATTATATCTCCTATAATTTATTAAGCTTGCGGTGTTCCGCTCACTTTTCGCCTATATTATATTACAATGCGCATAAAATATCAACACTTAAATTGTAAAATAGCCGTTAACGCCGATTTTACAGCCGCATTTTTTGCATTAAACAAATTTCTTCCTTACATGACGGCACCCAAACGCCGCCAAATTTATTCGCATACCGATAACCGTAGGGGCTAACTGTGATCGTCCCCTTTTGTTACAATTCGGTTGTTGGTAAATTCGGGCGACCTCAGTTCGCTCCTACGGGGCATATAAATAATAAGAGCAAAAAAACGCATCTTCATAGGAAGATGCGTTTAATTTTATTCATTTTCTGCGGTTTTGTCGGTCGGTTGCTTTTTTCTGTTGTGGAGAATTGGGCTGAGCGGTTTGTATATAATCATCGACACCAAAACGCTGATTAAGCCCTTGACTATTGTAAACGGCATATTAAACACAATGAGTGCCTCGGCTATGCTCGCGGTGCTTTTTCTTATCACCTGATACATACCCAAAACAGCCTCCTCCGGGAAATTCAGTACGCCGTAATACAGCGGATAAACGATAAAAAAGTTTTCCGCAATGCTTAACAATCCCATAAACACCGCGCCGGAAACGCCTGCAACGATTGCGTTTGAGAGTGTCTTTTTTTGCTTATAAACATATCCGGCAACGCCTGCGAATGCCGCACCGAGTATAAAGTTTGAAAGCTCGCCTATATACATTGAGCCTGAAAACGGCAGATGAATTATGTTTTTAAGCAGTGCAATCACAATTCCTGCAACCGGACCGTATGCAAATGCGCCGATAAGCTCCGGCAAATCTGAGAAATCAAGTTTTACGAATGACGGCATAATCGGAATTGAAATTTCGATAAACTGCAAAACGGCGGCAACAGCCGTAAGCACGCCGCAACCTGCGATAATGTGGGTTTTGTTCTGCTTTGCGCCCTGCATGGAGGGTGTTTTTGATTTTGTTTTTTTCATAAAAAAATCTCCTTTTCCTTGGGGGTAAAAAGAGAAACCCCGACGAACATTATTCGTCGGGGATGATGAACCGGTCACGCGCGGTTACGCATAAATGCACCGCACACCGCCTAAACAGGCTATGCAGGATTACGCATAAATGCATCCTGTGCCTTATTTCTCTCATCCGGACTTATGGCGTTTGCCAATTACCGTCGGTTTCGGAATTGCACCGAATCAGCCGACCTGGGAGGTCGGGTCGTGGACTTTACCACCGGTGAGGATTTTCACCTCGCCCCGAAATAGTGGTTATATTATAATGCGACATTTTATATTTGTCAACTATTTGGTCATTTCTTTTATATATCGCTTAAAGAAAGTGACGCCGTTTTTAAGCTGTGCAATCGGAATTCTCTCGTTTGTCGAATGGGTTGTGAGCATCAGCGACGCATCAACTGTGAACGGAGCAAAGCGATACAAATTGTCGGTAATTTCCTCGTAGTGATAGCTGTCTGTGCCGCCCATAACAAGAAACGGTACAACAATATTGTCATTGCTGATTTGATGTGCAAGCTTTTCGATTGTTTTAAACGCTTTTGTGTCTGTCGGCGAAACTTTGCTTGCCTCTTTGCCTTTAAGCAGCTCAATTTCAATATTTTTGTTTTTGACAACCTTGCGTATATGTTCCTCGGTGTCTTTAAGTGTTGTACCCGGGAGTTGACGGAAATTTATCGTCACCGACGCATTCTGCGGCAAAACATTTGCGGCGGGGCTTGCCTCAAGCATAGTGCAGGCTGTTGTTGTTCTTATAAATGTTGCGGCAGGCGGAAACGCTTTCATAACAGCGAAAAACACCGGCTTTAAAAATTTTAAGTTGCACATAATCATACGCGCAGGAAAAGATGTTCTTTTTCCCACAAGGCTGAAAAGGTTGAAAACCGACGGCAGCATTTCGCACTTGAATTGGTGATTTTCCAAATCCTTTACAACATCGGCGATTTCGCCTGCGGCTGTGTGAAGGGGCGGCTGTGATGAGTGACCGCCCTTTGCTTTAACGGTTACCTTAAAATCGGCATATCCCTTTTCGGCAATGCCTACGCCGGCAAGGTTGCCTTGCAAAATTCCCTTGACATTTGCCGGAATGATTGCGCCGCCCTCGTCAAGCGTCGAATCAAGGCGAATTCCTCTGCTTTTAAGTGTTTGCATTATATCGTGTGCGCCGTTGTTTGCGCCTGCAACAATTTCCTCATTGTGGCCAAAGCAGAGATAAACAGTTCTTTCAGGTGTGTATCCCTCCTCAAGCAATGTTTCGACAGCCTCCATAACGCAAATAAGGTGGTTTTTCATATCAAGGGCGCCTCTGCCCCAAATAAATTCGCCGTCATTATAACCCTCAAACGCAGGGTGTTCCCAATCATTTTCGGTTCCTTTCGAAATCGGCACAACATCTTGGTGCGACAAAAGCGCAATGCCGTCCAAATCGGGATTTGTGCCCTGCCAAGTATAAAGCAGTGCCGCCTGCGAAATTTTTTCGCGTTTGAGCGTTTTGTGAGTCAGCGGATATTCCTTTTCGAGAAAATCGTGAAATTTTTCAAATTCGCCCCAATCGACCTTGATGTTGTCGGGGTTTGATATTGTTTTTATCGCAATTGCCTGCGAAAGATGGCGCTGAACTCTCTCCTCGTCAACGCGCTCCTCCGGCATCGGCGTAACCTGCGGTTTTTCCTGTTTATAAAGCGATGCCTTTATCGCGGTTATGATTATAAGCGCGGCGATAACGGCAAGAATAATTAAAAATGTTTTCATCTGTCTAACCAGCCTTTCTTATACATCAGGTGTGCGCCTATCAGCGAAACAACAACGCCGACGGGAATCAGCACACCGGTGCCGAGCGTGCCTTTGAACAGCAAAATTATTGTAAGTGTCACAATCGGCAAGATTGATATTTTCCAATGTTTTGCAAGATATGACGCACAAAGAGCGCCAAAAAGCGCAGGCGTAACCTGCTGAAATGCCGGTGCAAACGCAGAGCCGGGGTCTGTTATATTGTGAAGCACCGGGAAAAAAGCAAGCACGCAAACGGCAATTATGATTGTTGTCACAATTGACGAAACGGCGATTGATATTGTCGAAATAACTTCGCCTTCCTCACTGCCCGGCTCAACTTCTGCACTTTCCATTGCGTTTAGCGCAACAGGCAGTTTAAGATTTGTTATGTTTCCCGTAACAAAGCCGAGATAAGTTCCGCCGGTGCCGAGCATCGGTGAATATGTAATAACCTCCAATACAGCCGTAGGGTAAAATACAAGGGCAACGGTTGCAAGGCCTTTGCCTATCATTTCAAGCTTTGGCGAAACACCGAGATGCGCACAAATCAGAACAGGAACAGACAAAAACAGCGCAAGCGTTACAAGAGTCCAAATTTTGCCGTATGTGTGGGTTTTGTTAATGTAATTATTACTATTATTATTATCCATTTTAACCCCTCCATTCCAAAAAGGCTATGTCGTGCGGCAATATTTGCGCAAGCAGCATTACAAGCGCCATCGCACCAATCATGGCAAACGGCATTGCAAAACTTTCAAGCCACTTCATTTTATTGAGGGTTGACAGCTTTTGAAATACAAGCATCAAAATTATCGAAAAAACAAGTGCCGCAAGCGAAAGCACGCCTGCACCATCGCCGATTATTGCCTTGTTGCCCGAGCCGGCAATCGCTCTTGCGACGAATGCCGAAATCAAACCGATGAATGCCGCCGCACTCATAACGGATGACCATTTGCTGTTTTTTGATGTTGTTTTTGCGATTTTTCCTTGTATTTTCTTGAGAAAAATCGGTATCAGCACAAGCGGCATAATTGAGCCGAGCGTCATAACCCAAGCAACGGTTGCAAATACTGTCGGGTCCGTAATTTCGTTTGCTATTCCGCCTGTTAATCCGTATGCCTCAACGGCGTTTGTTGCCGCTGTGACCTCATACGATATGTTGCCTATTACCGTCAGCCTTATCCACGGCAAAACATAACCGAGACCTGCCGAAAGTGTCAGCACTGTTGCGACAATTCCGATTGCCGGTGCAACAGTGAAAAGACCCGAAGAAACTATTGTGCTTTTGATTTTTTCCTTGCTTATGCCAAGCTTTTTTGCCCTTTTTATTGCGCGAATTAAAAAGAACAGTGCCTGCGCTGTGACAAATGCCGCAACTGTGAGTGCAAGTGCAATCATAAAGCTGTCTTCTTTGAAATTCAAACAATCACCCTTTCGTTTTCGGTTTGATTTTTTGAGTGCTTGCCGAAGTCGAATTTTCGGTCGCTCAAAATGTTACATTTTTTCTATTATATCATAAACAAAGTGTTTTTGCACACAATATTATCGGTGATTTTATGGATTTTGTAAAAATTGTAATTTTAAGTGCCGTTTCGTTTCTTGTTTTGTTTGCACTTTCAAAATTTATGGGCAGCCGCCAAATATCGCAGCTTTCGTTTTTCGATTATGTCATCGGCATTTCTATCGGCTCAATTGCCGCAGAAATGGCGACAAATATCGACCTTGCGTTGTGGAAAGGCGTTTTGGCTATGATAATATATGCCGCGCTCGATGTTTTGTTTGAGCTTTTGTCGCGAAAAAGCATAAAGGCTCGCAAGTTTATAAACGGCACGCCGATTATTTTGATAAACAATTCAAAAATTTCAAAATCCGCTCTCAAAAAGGCAAAAATCGAGCTTGACGATTTGATAACCGCCGCACGCTCCGCCGGATATTTCGATTTGTCGCAAATTGATACCGCGGTTATGGAAATAACGGGCGAAATCAGCTTTTTGCCAAAGCCGCTCGAGCGTCAACTCACTCCGCGCGATTTCAATTTTGCCCCCGTGCGCAAGGGTTTACTTACAACGGTTGTTATCGACGGCGAGCTTATGGCGGATAATATTGCATCTTCGGCAGTCACCGCCGATTATGTGACGCGCATCATCGCCGAGCGCGAGCTGCGTGTTCAGGATGTGTTCCTTGCCACCGTTGACGAGTCCGGCAATGTCGAAATTTTTGAAAAGGAATGAAAAATTTTGATTGTTCAAAAAATTAATACATTACTTCGCAGGGGTGAACACAGTTCGCCCCTACGGTTGATTTATTATACATATCATAAAACATTTGTATTCCTCTTGAAGAAAATCCACCCCTGTGGTTTGGTGCATTATAATTTTGGTAAATTGCCGCCCGGCTTAACAATAAAAAGGAGACTCTGCACGAGCCTCCTTTATTTATGCGGTTATTTTATTTTGTGAAGAATGTTAAAAATGCTTTGTATGCGGAATAAACATCAATCTTGCTGACAATTTCGTACGGAGCGTGCATCGACAAAACGGGAACGCCGACATCAATTGTGTCAACATCCATATTTGCGATATACATAGCGACTGTTCCGCCGCCTCCGCCGTCAACCTTGCCGAGCTCGCCTGTTTGCCACAAAACGCCGTTTTCATCAAGCAAATTGCCAACCCAAGCGCAAAATTCCGCACTTGCGTCAGAGGTGCCGCTCTTGCCGCGTGCCCCGGTGAACTTTGTCACGCAAACGCCGTTGTTGATAAAGCTTGCGTTGTTCTTTTCAAAAACGGTTGACCATGTCGGGTCATATGCCGCGTTAACATCTGCGCTGAGGCATTTTGAGTTGCGCAAAACATCTCTGCCCTCAAAGCCCTCAAGGCGTGCCAAATCCTCAACAAAATATTTGAGATATGATGAGTTAAGACCTGTGTTGCCGTCAGAGCCTGTTTCTTCCTTATCGGTCAAAACGGTGATTGCCGTGTATTCGGGAGCCTCGTCAATATCAAGAATTGCCTGAAGTGCAGGGTATGAGCAAACTCTGTCGTCGTGACCGTAGCCGCCTATCATGCTCCTGTCAAATCCGATGTCATCAACGGTATATGCCGGCACAAGTTCAAGCTCGGCAGAGAGAAAATCTCTTTCAACAATGCCGTATTTTTCATAAAGCAACGAAAGAAGGTTAAGCTTGATTCGCTCGCTTTCATCGTCGTCTTTAAACGGACGCGAGCCGATTACAACATTAAGCTCCTCGCCCTTTACGATTTCATTTGCCTTGCGCTGCATTTGTTCGCCGCCGAGATGGGGGAGAATGTCGGTGATGCAGAACTTCGGCTCATCCGGTTTTTCACCGATTTTAACATCGACAAAACTGCCGTCAGCCTTGCAAATTCTGCCATGCAGAGAAAGCGGAATTGTTGTCCACTGATATTTTTTGATTCCGCCGTAGTAGTGGGTTTTGAAATATCCCACGCCGTCCTGCTCGTAAATCGGGCATTGTTTCAAATCAAGGCGCGGAGAGTCAATGTGAGCGGCGGAAATTCTTACGCCGTCCTTAATGCTTCTTTTGCCTTTAACGCAAAGAATGATTGCCTTGCCTCTGTTTGCGTAATAAACTTTGTCGCCTGCGTTGAGTGCGCCGCCGAATTCGTCAAATTTAACAAATCCGTTTTTCTGCGCAACATCCTCAACATAAGCGGCAACCTCACGCTCTGTTTTGTGAGTGCCCAAAAATTCCTTATATCCCTCGCAAAATTCATCGCAGGCGTTCAATTCGTCCTCGGTGAAAACATCAATGCCGTTTTTCTTTTGGTTAAACAGCATTTCTTTTAATTGCTTTGTTTTTTCGCTCATAGAATTGCCTCCATAATTTTATCTATTTGATTTATTATATCCCTGCCGTCATTATAAATTACATAATCACTGCGCTTGATATAATAATCGTTGTCAAATTGTGCGTTCATTCTGATAAACGCCTGGCGCGCCGTCAAATTGTCGCGCTTTAAAATTCGTTCAAGCCTCATTTCGTCGGGAGCGACAACGGTGATAACCTTGTAGCAGTCGTCCTGCGCGTTTGCCTCAAACAGTTGAGGCGCGTCAAGCACGCACAAGCCGTCAGCCTGCTGTCTGCAAAGCTCGATTACCTTTGGGTGAACTATTCTGTTTAGAGCATCCGTTTTTTCTTTTGATTCAAACGCTCTTTGTGCCAAAAGCCGCCTGTTAAGCTCGCCGTCGGTCAAAATATCGTCGCCGAATTCCGCCGCAAGCTCCTCCAAAACGGGCGAACCCTTTTCCTCTGCCTTGCGCACATAATAATCGCAGTCGATTATTTTAAAACCGCGTTTTTTCAGTTCCTCGCCGACATATCCCTTGCCTGCGCCGGTCGGACCGGTCAAGCCGATTGTAAACGGTTTGTCAAGGTCGATAATGCAAAACGCCGCCGCGCGGATAAGACGGTTGTAAACAGCCATGCCTACACCGTCCTTGTGCGGAATGTGGGCATAAACTTTTTTTGCTCCAAGCTCGTCAAGGTGCCTCAATGCGTCAAAAAGTTCCCTCGCCTGGCTCAAATCGTCATTTTCTCTGCCGTATGTCACCTTTGGAATTGCGATATTGTCGCCGTCAAAGCAAAGCGCGTATGCGTTTTTGCGTGAGTTGACAAATTTTTCGTATTTTTCTTTGTCGCCTTTGACGATTACTACCTTTGCCTTTGGGGCATAGTGCTTGTATTTCATTCCGGGCGAAGCGGCAACCTCGTTGTCTTTCATACCCTCAAGCACTGCCGGCGCAACATAAACTTCGCCGATAACGCTCTCAAGCATTTCTTTTGTTATTGCACCGGGGCGCAACAGCGTCGGCACCTCGGCAGCAAGCGTTATGACAGTTGATTCAACGCCGTATTCACAGTCGCCGCCGTCAATAATCGCGTCAATTTTGCCCATCATATCGTCGATAACATATTTTGCCCTTGTCGGACTCGGCAAGCCCGATGTGTTTGCGCTCGGTGCGGCAATCGGGCATCCGCTCGCCTTTATCAGCGCGTGTGCCGTTTCGTTAATCGGCATACGCACGGCTACGGTGTCAAGCCCGCCCGAAACAGTTTTGCCTATCTTGTCACCTTTCGGCAAAATTATCGTGAGCGGACCGGGAAAAAACGCGTCCATCAGCGCCTTTGCCTTTGCAGTTACCTCCTTGACAAGCGGCTTTATATCGTCCTTTTCTGCAATGTGAACAATCAGCGGATTGTCGCTCGGTCTGCCTTTTGCGGCATAAATATTTTTAACAGCCCCGTCATTGAGCGCGTCTGCGCCCAAGCCGTAAACCGTTTCGGTCGGAAAGGCGACAAGCCCTCCGCCTGCCAAAATTTTTCCGGCGATTTGAATATCTTTTTCGTCGGGAGTCAAAATTTTTGTTTGCATATCGCTTTAGTCCTCTTGCGATGCCTTGAGCTTTTCGGCGGTGTCTGCCGTGATAAGTGCGTCGATAAGCTCGTCTAAATCGCCGTTCAAAATCTGCTCAAGCTTGTAAAGGGTGAGATTGATTCTGTGGTCGGATACCCTGCCTTGCGGATAGTTGTATGTTCTGATTCTTTCGCTTCTGTCGCCGGTGCCGACCTGCGCCTTTCTCTCGCCTGCGATTTCCGCGTCGTGTTTTGCCTTTTCCATATCATAAAGGCGCGCACGCAAAACCATCATCGCCTTGTCCTTGTTTTGGTGCTGTGAGCGTTGGTCCTGACATTCGACAACTGTGCCTGTCGGTATATGCGTTATGCGTATTGCCGACGATGTTTTGTTGATGTGCTGACCGCCTGCACCCGACGAGCGGAAAGTATCAATTTGCAAATCCTTTTCGTTTATTTCAAAATCAATATCGTCTGCCTCGGGCAAAACGGCAACTGTTGTTGTCGATGTGTGTATTCTGCCCTGGCTTTCCGTTTCGGGCACACGCTGAACGCGGTGAACGCCTGATTCAAATTTAAATCTCGAATATGCGCCGTCACCCTGAACGGAAAAGCTGATTTCCTTATATCCGCCAAGGCCGGTTTCGCTTGATGAAAGCACTTCGGTTTTAAAGCCCTTTGATTCGGCATACATAGAGTACATTCTGTAAAGCACGCCTGCGAAAAGCGCCGATTCCTCACCGCCTGCGCCGCCGCGGATTTCGATAATAACATTTTTGTCATCGTTAGGGTCGCGCGGTAAAAGCAAAACCTTAAGTTCCTCTTCGATTCGCTCAATGTCTTTTTTGCTCTGCTCAAATTCTTCCTTTACCATTTCGGCAAAATCATCGTCAAGCGAGCTGTCGCCGAGCATTTCTTTTGATTCCTCAAAGGATTCCTGTGCCTTTTTGTATTCACGGAATTTCTCAACAACGGGAGTGAGCTGTTTAAGCTCTTTCATCAATTTTGTGTATTGTTCAAGGTCTGCGATAACATCCGGCTGACACACAAGGTCGTTCACCGTTTCAAACCTTTTTTCAACTTCTTCCAACTTATTTATCATATATTATCCTCGCTGATTATTTTATAAAACCTTTGTTTCTTGATTTCCCTCGTCTTTTCATCTGCCGACGAGTCGATAAATTCAATGTTGGCGTGCTCTTTTTTGTCGCTCAAAATGCCGTTTTCGCAAAGCACTCTTTTGAGCTGTTTGCTCACGCCCTCGGCGCCGTCAAAAAAGCGAACATTGCCCAAAACCTCGGCAATTTCTTTTTTTACAAGCGGATAGTGTGTGCAACCCAAAACAACATTGTCAACTTTGCCGCGGTATTGCGACAGAGTGTCGGACAAATGTTTTTTGATTTCCTCACGGTCACCTTTTTCAATCACATCCGCAAGCCCCACGCAGGCGTGCAGCTCCGTTTTGTGATTGTTGTATTTGTAGTATAATCTGTGGAATTTTTCGCTCTCGAGCGTGCCTTTTGTCGCCATAACAAGCGTGAAGCCGTCGGGGTTTTTGTCATAAACCATTTTGTATGCCGGCTCAATTGCGATAAACGGGGTCGGCTTGAATTTTTCTCTCAGTTCGGCAACAGCTTTTGCCGATGCGGTGTTGCACGCAACAACAATCGCCTTGCAATTTTTTTCGCCGATAAGATATTCAACGATATGATTGCATCTGTCTATTATATCTTCGTCGCTTTTGTCGCCGTATGGGTTGTGCGCCGAGTCGCTGAAAAACACATAGTCTTCGTTCGGCAAAACTTTCAGCGCTTTTACCAAAACGGTGCTTCCGCCGATTCCCGAGTCAAGAAAGCCTATCGGTCGGTTATTCTTTTTCATTTTTTACTGCCTTAATGTTCTTTTCTATTTTATTTCGCGGCACCATAACTTCTCTGCCGCATTTGGTGCATCGGATTTTAAAATCCGCACCGATTCTTAAAACCTCAAATTCCTTATTTGAGCAGGGATGAGGCTTCTTCATAATCAAAATGTCGCCTACATTGATGTTCATAAGGTCTCCTTAGCATATTTTAATAAACATATTTATTTTTAATCCTATATATTATAGCACCATATTTTGCCTTTATCAACATAATTAAATATTTAGCGGCATATAAATGAAATACCGAAAAATGCAAAATGTGCGGCGCAATTTTTGCCGCAACTTTCTTATATTGCCGTCAAAAGTTAGGCGGCAGAGTATGCTTTAAAACGAAAGGTTATGAAATTTTATGAAATTTTTGCCGGAGGGCGTAAATCCCGCTCTGTTAAAGGAATTTGAAAACATCGGCGAGGTCGAAACCGCCGTCAAAGCGGGAGAAATTTTTGAGAGCAGAGTCACCGTTTGCGACACGGCACGCAATTTACATATTCGCCTCGGCAAAATTCACGGCGTCATTCCGTACAAAGAGGGTGCGCTCGGCATTTCCGACGGTTCGGTGCGCGACATTGCGCTCATTTCAAAGGTCAACAAAATTGTTTGTTTCAAGGTTACGGGCATCGGCGATTTCGGCGGCGAGGCAGTAGCCCTTCTTTCGCGCCGCCTTGTGCAGCAGGAGTGTATGGATAATTATATTTCCCATCTGTCCGTCGGTGATGTTATCGACGCAAAAGTTACTCACCTTGAAAAATTCGGCGCGTTTATTGATATCGGCGCAGGGATAAATTCGCTCATTCCGATTGATATGCTCTCGGTGTCGCGCATTTCGCATGCGTCGCAAAGGCTGTTTGAGGGCGAACTTATCCGCACTGTGCTAAAAAATAAGTTCGACGGCAAGCTTACCTTTACGCTCAAGGAACTTCTCGGCACATGGAGCGAAAATGCGGCGCTGTTCTCCGTCGGCGAAACGGTTACGGGTGTTGTGCGCAGTGTTGAATCATACGGCGTTTTTGTCGAGCTTATGCCGAATTTGGCAGGGCTTGCCGAGCCGTGCGACGATTTGGTGCCGGGACAGTGCGTTTCAGTCTATATAAAGTCTATAATCCCCGATAAAATGAAAATCAAACTTGTTATAGTTCAGGCGTTCGACTCTGCCGCCGTACAAAGTGAGCTTGTCTATTTTGATGAGCGCGACCATATCGACAGCTGGCATTTTTCGCCGACCGGCGCAATAAAAACGGTTGAAACATATTTTGAATAGCTTGAATATCGGAAAGTGAAAATAAAAAATGTTCAAAAGGAAGCTTGCATAATACATATAAGCTTAAAACAAACAAAAGCCGCACGGAGTTGCCTCGCCGTGCGGTTTACTGTTTATTATAATACTTTTGAAAGGAAGTCTTGAAGTCTTGCATCTTTCGGATTTGTGAAAAATTCCTCCGGTTCCGCTTCTTCCTTGATGATTCCGTCGTCGATGAAAAGCACCTTTGACGCAACCTGGCGCGCAAAGCCCATTTCGTGGGTTACGACAACCATCGTCATTCCGTCGTCGGCAAGTTTTTTCATAACCTGCAAAACCTCGCCTACCATTTCGGGGTCAAGTGCGGAGGTCGGCTCGTCAAAAAGCATAACTTTCGGGTTCATTGCAAGCGCTCTCACGATTGCAACCCTTTGTTTTTGACCGCCCGAGAGCATGCTCGGATAGGCGTTTGCCTTGTCCTCGAGTCCAACCATTTTAAGGAGTCTTATTGCCTCTTTCTCCGCCTCGTCCTTTGTCATAAGCTTAAGCTTAACGGGGGCAAGCGTAATGTTTTTCAGAATTGTCAAATTATTGAAAAGGTTGAAATGCTGAAAAACCATTCCCATATGGCGGCGAACTTCGTTGATGTCGCACTTTTTGTCGGTAATGCATTTGTCCTCAAAGTAGATTTCGCCGTCCGTCGGCTGTTCAAGCAGGTTCAGGCATCTCAAAAATGTGCTTTTGCCCGAGCCTGAAGGACCGATTACAACGATTTTTTCACCGCGGTGGATTTCGTAATCAATGCCTTTGAGCACTTCGTTGTCGCCGAATGATTTTCTTAAATTTTTAACCTTGATGATTGCTTCATCATTTGCTTTGTTGTAAGGAGTGGTCACTCTTGCGCATCCTCCTTTCCATAATTCTGATAAGCGTTGAAATAATAAGCACCATTACTATGTAAATGACTGCCATTACAAGATAAGGCACCATAAAGTCATATGTGTTTGAGCCTATACGCTGGAATGCAAGATAAAGGTCGGTTGCGCCGACAAAGCTTACAACCGATGTTTCCTTGATAAGCGAAATAAACTCGTTGCCCAATGTCGGCAAAATGTTTTTTACAGCCTGCGGAATGATAATTTTTATCATCGTAGTGCCAAAGCTCAAGCCGACCGAGCGGCCACCCTCCATCTGACCCGAGTCAACGGAAAGAATACCGGCTCTCATAATTTCGGATATGTATGCGCCCGAGTTTAAGCCGAAAACGACAACCGCAACCGGCACCGATTTCAAATTTATGCTCAAAAGCGGCATAAGCACATAGTAAAACAGCAAAAGCTGAACAACTATCGGCGTGCCTCTGAAAAAGCTGACATAAAGCCTTGCTATCCAGTCCAAAATTTTAACAAGTGGGTTTGTTTTGGGCACAACCCTTGCCGTTGCAATCAGCGTGCCTATTATAATACCTATAATAAGACCGAGAACGGCGATAATAAGCGTGTTTCTCAAACCCTCAAGCACAACGGTGTATCCGCCGTTGTCGTGAAAGAATTGCCAAAACACCTCAAACTTTTTTTCAAAATTCATTTATATTTCCTCATAATAAATGCCCGCTCATATTGAACGGGCATCTTTGTTCAGCAAAATTATGCTACTGCGTTGATAGCCTCAGTGATTGCTGCAGCAGGAGCCGCGTCGATGATTACATAGTTAACGCCGCCGTTGATTAAATCCTGAACAGCAAGAGAGCCGTTTGCATAGCCCTTCCATGTAGCGCTGAGCTTGTCAAAGCCGAATTCTGTGCTGCCTTGAACATATGACTGACCTGTTGTGCCTGTTTGGCCGCCGATGAGTGTTTTTGCGTCAAAGCTCTTGAGAATCTTGTCAACATCCTCTTTTGTCTTGCATGAGTCAAATTTTGTATCGTCTGCCTTGCAGATGAGTTTTTGTGATGCAGAATAGTATGAGTCTGAGAAGTCAACCTGCTTTGCTCTTTCCGGATTTACCGTAAGACCTGCCATGCCGATGTCAGCCTTTTGCTGTTGAACCGAAAGAAGAACAGCGTCAAATGCCATATCAACAATTACAAGTTCCTTGTTGAGCTTTTTAGCAAGAAGATTTGCGATTTCCATATCAATGCCGTAGAACTTGTCGCCCTCTTTGTATTCAAAAGGCTTAAACTCTGCGTTTGTTGCAACAACAAGCTGGTCCTTGCTGTCGTCCTTCTTTGCTGAAGCCACGCCCTGCGGTGTGCCGTTGCCGAAGTAGTTGTTTGAAATCTTGTCAAGCTCGCCGTTTGATTTCATTTCCTTGAGAAGCTCGTTGCACTTCTCTTTGAGTTCCGGCTGATTTTTGTCAACACCGAAAGCGTATTCCTCGCTTGAAAGCTCGATGTCGATAACTTTAACCTTGGCTGTTGATGAACTTTTTGCTTTGTCCTTGCTGTCGTCATTGCTTTTTGATGAGCAACCTGCAAATGCGGCTGCAACGCATACAATTGCAAGAACAATGCAAAGGATTTTTTTAATGTTTTTCATTTTTCTTTCTCCTTTAACATTAAATTTGTTGAATTTTATACATATTTATATGCATTACTTATGCAAGTAAAATACCACAATGAAATGTTTTTGTCAATTCCTAATGTGTATTTATACATCAAATTTATATATATTCACTAATTCATCGCCGAAAAGCCGCCGCTCACAGTGCAATTTAACTATTTATCAAATTAACACTTTACTTTGGTAAAGAAATAAAGTATAATTAACCCATCATATATTGAGAAAGAGGTATATTTCAATGAAAAATTTAAAAAAGGTTATCGCTGTTCTTTTGGCAGTTGTTACCGTTGCGTTTGCATTTGCCGCATGCTCCGGTTCAAAAACAGATAAAAGCACAAGCGATTATGACAAGGTAGTTAAAAGCGGCAAAATCGTTGTAGGCGTTACCGTTTACGAGCCTATGGATTATAAAGATAAAGACGGCAACTGGACAGGTTTTGACGCAGAACTTGCAGAGGCTGTTGCAAAGAAAATGGGTGTCAAGGCAGAATTTGTCGCAATCAATTGGGACAACAGATTTACAGAACTTGCATCGGGTACTGTTGATTGCCTTTGGAACGGTATGACAATTGACGATTCCGTTAAAGCAAACTGCAGTCTTTCAAATCCGTATGCAACAAACAGCCAGGTTGTTGTTATGAAAAAGGACAAACTTGCAAAGTATAAAGACGCCGCATCAATGTCGGAACTTAACATTGCGGTTGAAAAAGGTTCTGCCGGCGAAAAAGAGGCACAAAAGATTTCTAAAAATGTTTTGTCACTTGCTTTGCAGTCGGATGCACTTAAAGAAGTTCACGCAGGAACATCCGACGCATGCATTATTGACTCAACAATGGCAAATGCCATGACTGCCGACGGCAAGGACTTTTCCGATTTGGGCTACACCGTTTCTCTTACAACAGAGCAATACGGTATCGGTTTCAGAAAGGATTCCGATATGGCATCAAAAATCAACGCATATCTTGACGAGCTTAAGAAAGACGGCACACTTCAAAAGCTTTCCGAAAAATATGGCGTAAATCTTGCCGAATAAAAATTTTTGAATATTCAAAATGCCTTGCGGAATTATGCCGCAAGGCATTTGTTTGCGATTGAGAATATATCTTTTTGATGAAAGGGACTTGTTATGGGTACATCATTGCTTGAGGTTACAATTGAATTGCTCAAGGGCTTTTGGATAAATTTCAAATTGTTCGGAATCACACTTGTTGCGGCACTGCCGATAGGGCTTGTGTTGAGCTTTGGCTCAATGTCAAAATTCAAACCTCTTAAATTTCTTGTAAAAATTCTTGTTTGGATAATCAGGGGCACACCGCTTATGCTCCAAATTATTGTTGTTTTTTACGGTCCGGGCTTGCTTTTCGGCATTCAGGTTGACAGCTCATATCGATTTAAAGCGGCGGTTATAGCGTTTATCGTCAACTATTCGTGCTATTTCAGCGAAATTTACCGTGGCGGAATCGAGGGTATTCCCAAGGGTCAGCAGGAGGCAGGTCTTGTTCTCGGAATGTCAAAGTCGCAGATTTTCTTTAAGGTAACTCTTCTTCAGGTTATCAAGCGCATTGTTCCGCCGATGAGCAATGAAATTATCACTCTTGTCAAAGATACATCACTTGCAAGAACGATTGCGATTGTCGAGATTATCCGCGTCGGCGAGGATTATATTACGGGTGCGGCGCTGTTTTGGCCGCTGTTCTACACCGCAGTGTTCTATCTTGTGTTCTGCGGCATTCTCACACTGCTTTTCGGCGCAATCGAAAAGAAAATGAGCTATTTCAACAGTTAAGGAGGCGGACATTATGGCTTTGTTAGAGGTTAAAGGAATTAAAAAGCGTTTCGGAAAATCCGAAATTCTCAAGGGCATTGATTTTGACCTTGAAAAGGGCGAGGTCTTGTCGATTATCGGCTCGTCCGGCTCGGGCAAAACAACGCTCCTTCGCTGTATCAATTTTCTCGAATTTGCCGAAAACGGCACAATCACCGTCAACGGCGAACAGATTTATAACGGTGAAACCGATAATAAAATCAAGGAAAAGGATTTGCGCCAAAAGCGTTTGCATTTCGGACTTGTTTTTCAGGATTTCAACCTTTTTCCGCAGTATAATGTTTTGCAAAATCTCACGCTTGCTCCGTCGCTTTTGAAAATGGGCACAAAGGAGGAGCTTGAGGCGCAGGCAAGGCAAATCATCAAAAAAGTCGGTCTTGAAGAAAAGGTGGATTTTTATCCGAGTCAGCTTTCGGGCGGTCAAAAGCAGAGGGTTGCAATTGCGCGTGCGCTTATGCTCAACCCTGATATTCTTTGCTTTGACGAGCCTACCTCGGCGCTCGACCCCGAGCTTACGGGCGAGGTTTTGCGCGTTATCAAGTCGCTTAAAGACACGGGCAGCACCATGATTGTTGTAACCCACGAGATGGAGTTTGCACGCAATGTTTCCGACAAAGTTATGTTTATGGCAGACGGCGTTGTTGAGGAAATGGGCGACCCGGCTCAAATTTTTGACAATCCGCGGTCGGAAAAAACACGCGCTTTTCTTGCAAATTCGCTCGAAAAGTTATAATATATCGGTATAGGTATAATAAATTATTTTTAGTACGTAGTTTTAAAGGGGTTTTTATGAATTACGATTTCAAGTTCACATACAGGGCGAACAACAAAATTAAAACTGCCGTCGGCGCAAACGACGATTTTAACCTCGAGGTTAAAGAGGACAAAAACCATTTAAAGGTCACTCTTTGCCCAAGCAGAGATGTCGAGGTTTTGAGTTTTTACGCTAAAAGGCGATATGATTTTTCCGGCGACACAAAATTTATGGCAAACGGCTATCAGTCATGGACAGATACAAAAGAGTTTACGAAATATGAGCGTATACCGGGCGCAGGATTAGTCACAAAAAGTCCGGTTGACAAAAAGTTAGGCATAAAATATGTCGGCGACTATAATTTTGTCAACCAAGAAACGGCAGACGGCTGTTTTCATTCCCACGGATTTGCCTATGTTTCAAAAAACGGCAAAATCGACCTTTTCGGCTCGCTTTCCGACAAAACCGGCTACACCGTGATTTATGCCGAGATGAACAATGATATTATCCGTTTTTCAAAGGATATTGAGGGCGTTGTGATTTCAAAGCCTTACGATATTCTCGATTTATATATCGACAGCGGCGAGTATGACGCCGTTTTCGACAGATATTTTGCCGCAATGGGCGTAACACCGCTCACCGACAAAAAAATAAAAGGCTACACATCTTGGTATAACTATTATCAAAACATTTCGCAGGATATTGTTTTACGCGATTTGGAGTCGCTTGCAAAGCAAAAGGAATATGTCAACACGTTTCAAATCGACGACGGCTATCAAACGGCTGTCGGCGACTGGCTTTCGATAGATTTAAAAAAATTCCCCTCGGGTATGAAACATATTGCCGACAGTATTCATTCAAAGGGCTTTCAGGCAGGCATTTGGCTTGCTCCGTTCGGTGCGCAGAAAAATTCAAAACTTGCCGCCGAGCACCCCGATTGGCTGATTAAGGATAAAAAGGGCAAACCCATTCCCGTCGGTGCAAACTGGGGCGGATTTTATGCGCTCAATATTTATAATGACGGTGCGCGCGAATATATCAAAAAAGTTTTTGATGTTGTCATCAACGATTGGGGCTTTGACCTTGTAAAACTCGATTTTCTCTATGCCGCTTGTATTGTTCCGCTTTACGGCAAATCAAGGGGCGAAATTGAGTATGACGCAATCGACCTTTTGCGAGAGTGCGTCGGCGACAAAAAAATCCTCGGTTGCGGCGTTCCTATGATGCCGTGTTTCGGCAAGGTGGATTATATGCGCATCGGAGCCGATATGGCGCTTTCGTGGCAGCACACAATTTTGCGAAAAAATATGCACCGCGAGGATGTTTCGACTCCAAACGCAGTGCACAACAGTATTTATCGCCGTTGCTTAAACGGCAGGGCGTTTTTAAACGACCCGGATGTGTTCCTTCTTCGCAGAACAAATATCAAATTTACGGTTGAACAGCAAAAGTTGCTTGCAAAATTCATCAAGCTTTTCGGCTCGGTATTGTTTATGAGCGACAATATCGCCGATTATGACAGTGATCAACTTGAAACATTTAAGGATGTTTTGACAGACGATGCAAAAATCCTTGCAATCAACGAAGTCAACGATATTGTCTTTATTGATTACAGTCAAAACAACAAAGAGCACACGCTCAAATTCAATGTCGCAACGGGCGATGTTTATTAATTCATCATTATCGGGTGCATTATGGAAGAAATTACGGTTAAACAATTGCTTGAAATGGACGGGCGCGATTACCTTGTGGTTGACATAAGGGACTCAATAGCCTTTGCATACGGCAGTATAAACGGCGCGGTCAATGTTCCTGCCGACGAGGTGGAGAATTACAGTGATTTTCCGACGGACAAATTGCTTGTTATTTGTTGCAAAAGTGGCGTTATCAGCGACTCAGTTGCCGAACGCCTGCGCGAACGGGGGTTCAATGCCGCAAATCTCAAAGAGGGATATTACGGCTATATGCTCTCGTCGCTCAAAACCGACGAGCAAAGGGCAAAGGATGTCGAGCGCAGTATAAACAAAAAATTTCATAAGGGCATTTGGAGCAAATTCACCGCCGCACTCAACGATTACGATTTAATTCAGCCGGGCGACAAAATCGCCGTTTGCATTTCGGGCGGCAAGGATTCAATGCTTATGGCAAAACTTTTTCAGGAGCTTAAGCGACACAATAAGTTTCCGTTCGAGGTGGTCTATCTTGTTATGGACCCCGGCTACAGTCCCGAAAACAGAGAGATTATCGAGCGCAACGCCAAAATGCTCGGCGTACCGATAACCGTTTTTGAGTCAAATATTTTTGAGTCTGTTTTGCATATTGACAAATCGCCGTGCTATATTTGCGCGCGTATGCGCCGCGGCTACCTTTATAATAAGGCAAAGGAGCTTGGCTGCAACAAAATTGCACTCGGTCATCATTATGACGATGTAATCGAAACGATTTTGATGGGTATGCTCTACGGCGGTCAGGTGCAAACAATGATGCCCAAATTGCACAGCACAAATTTTGAGGGTATGGAGCTTATCCGCCCGATGTATCTTATCCGTGAGGACGAAATCAAGCGCTGGCGCGATTTCAACGATTTGCATTTTATTCAGTGTGCCTGCAAGTTCACCGACACCTGCACCTCGTGCAACCCTGACAACGCTTCAAAGCGTCAAGAGGTTAAAAATATGATAAGGCAACTGAAAAAGGTCAATCCGCAGGTCGAAAGCAACATTTTCCGCAGTGTCGAAAATGTCAATATCGACACCGTTATTAAGTATAAAAAGGACGGCATTAAGCATTCGTTTTTAGAAAATTATTAATCAAATGTATAAAAAACAGGTTTAAAACCTTCAAAAATTACCAAAACGGCACAGTGCTTAATGTGCCGTTTTTGTTCTTATTTACAAAAAATTCATATTTCGGTTGACAATTTGTCTTCTCGGTACTACTATGAAGTCAATAAAAAACACAATCAAATGCAACGAACAGGAAATGACTCTTCGTATCACCGCTTTCAGAAAGCCGTCGGCAGTGCAAGACGGTAACAAGGCACGGCAGAGCCCTCACCTGCAAGCAGTTTTGGTCAACGGCATTTTTGCTCAGTAGTCAAAATCGGTTCCCACCGTTAACGGGCGCGCCATCCGATGATTTTGGGCGGCGATTGAGCGGTCGGCTTTCAGTCGGCAAGCAAAGTGGTAACGCGGAAGTTTTAACTGCAACGGCGCAGTTCGCAGTGCAGTTTTGCCTTCGTCTTTGCATGGTAATCCAAAAAGGATTACCGTTTAAAGACGGGGGCTTATTTTTTTGCCGCATTTGGTTGTGAATATAATTTTGAGTAAGAAGAAAAGGAGAAATTGTTATGAACACATTAGTAATTGTATTGATTGCAATGGTAGTTCTTGCACTTGCCTATGTCTTTTACGGTCGCCGTATTGCGAATAAATGGGGCATCGACCCTAACGCAGAAACTCCGGCTGTAAAGTATAATGACGGCAAGGACTATGTTCCTACAAACGGATGGACTGTTTTCAGCCATCAATTTTCATCAATCGCGGGCGCAGGCCCTGTTACCGGCGCAATTCAGGCAGCCGTTTTTGGCTGGGTTCCGGTTTTGCTTTGGATTTTAATCGGCGGCGTTTTCTTCGGCGCTGTTACCGACTTCGGTGCGCTTTATGCGTCTGTTAAAAACAAGGGCAAATCAATGGGCATGCTCATTGAACAGTATATCGGCAAGCTCGGCAGAAAGCTTTTCACAATTTTCTGCTGGTTGTTCTCATTGCTTGTTATCGCGGTTTTCGCCGATATGGTTTCGGGCACATTCACAGCCTTTGACGCAGACACCGGCGTAAAACTTCCGGCAGCCGCTGCAAACGGCTCGGCAGGTATGGTATCAATTATGTTTATGGTATTTGCCGTTATCTTCGGTTTGCTTCAAAAGAAATTCAATATTTCCGGTTGGAAAGAGTTTGTTCTCGGCGTTGTATTTATCGTTGCATCGTTTGCAATCGGCATTGTCTGCCCGATTACACTCGGCAAGGACGCTTGGAGCTATGTTGTATTTGCATATATCTTTGTTGCCGCAATTATGCCGATTTGGCTTATGAAACAGCCGCGTGACTTTATGACAACGATTATGTTTGTTTGTATGATTGCCGGCGCTGTTGTCGGTCTTATTATCGGTCACCCGACTATGAATTTGCCGGCTTACACAGGCTTTAACAACGCAAAGCTCGGCACAATGTTCCCGATTTTGTTTGTAACAGTTGCGTGCGGTGCCGTTTCGGGCTTCCACAGCCTTGTATCATCCGGCACATCATCAAAAACAATCGCTAACGAAAAAGATATGCTCAAGGTTGGCTACGGCGCAATGATTCTTGAAAGCTTGCTTGCTGTTTTGGCTCTTTGCGTTGCAGGTGCGGCTGCATCAAAGAGCGGTGTTCCGGCTGACGGCACTCCGTTCCAAATCTTCAGCCGCGGCGTTGCCGGATTCTTTGAGAAAATGGGTATGCCTGTTTCAGTTGCAACCGTATTTATGACAATGTGTGTTTCGGCACTTGCTCTCACAACATTGGATGCCGTTGCCCGTATCGGTAAAATGTGTTTCCAAGAGATTTTCAGCGTTGATGATATGGAGCATGCGGAAACTTGGAGAAAGGTGCTTTGCAATCCTTATTTTGCAACAATCATCACTCTTCTTTGCGGCTTTGTTCTCACAAAGGTCGGCTATCAGGCAATATGGCCGTTGTTTGGCTCTGCAAACCAGTTGCTCAGCGCACTTGTTCTCATCACACTTTGTATATTCCTCAAGGTTACAGGCAGAAGCAACAAGATGCTCTTCCCTCCGATGATTGTTATGATTTGTGTTACATTCACCGCTCTTGTTCAGCGTGTAATTGCACTTGTTAAGGCAATTTCGACAGGTACTGATTTGTTCGCATCAATCCTTCAACTTGTTGTTGCAATTTGCATCATCGTTCTTGCGCTTATCATTGTTGTCAACTCGTTCAAGACATATGTTCGCAGCAAGCGCGGCAGTCAAAAAGACGGCAACGACGAAGATGATTCGTCAACACCGACAGCTGCTGTCGAAACGGCAGAGACTCAGCCCGCCGCAGTATCTGCAAACTCAGAAAAATAATACATAGTACAATAAAAAATAAAGCAACCCGAGTTTGTTTATGACTTTGGGTTGCTTTTTGTTATTAATGTTTTATGTTGCTAAATTCGAAAAGGTGAGATATAATTATTTTATTATTTATTTGGAGTGTTCTGATATGGACAAAAACAGCAAATATACATTTTTTCCCCATCAATTTTCTTCAATAAGAATAGAAGAGATGCTTGATAAATTTAACACATATGACGAATTTGAAAAGGTTTTTTCTCATGAAATGCTTTCTTCAGCTAATGATATCGGAAATTGCGTTTTTCGTATGCTTGAAAAATACAACAAAAAAGCATCATCCGTATCTGAAGAGGCAGGACTCGCAAGCGGATATGTCGGTTTGATTCAAAACGGCAAAAAAAGCAATCCGTCACGCGACACGCTTTTAAAAATATGCATTGTTTGCCATGCCACGGTTGACGAAACGCAGGAGCTGCTTAAAATTTCCGGTTGCCAACCGCTTTATGTGCGCAGAAGTCGCGATGTTATTATTTGGTTTGGACTGAGCAAAGGTTTGTCCCTTGCTCAAATTGACGATGAACTTTATAGGCACAATATAAAAACGCTTTGTAAATAAAAATGCTACTGTCGGTAGCAGTGAAAAACAATCTCCTTTGATATAATGGAATCACAACAGAGAACTGCTGTTGGAAAAATTATAAAAGGAGATTATATTTATGCAAAAATTCACAAGAAATGATTTAAAAACAGGAGACATCATTGTAACAAGGGATAAAGCAGTAGGATTGGTGATTACTCAAAAAAACGCGATTATTTATCCGTCAGGCGATTATGATGTTATAGATTGGAATTACAATGACGATTTGACATCAATGGACGAAGATGCTTATGACATTGTAAGAGTGTATCGTACGACGGACAGTGATCCGCTCGGATATAGAAATTATAAAGAGGACGGCGATTTGGTTTTTGAATCTCCGACGGCAGATGTACCGCCGCAACCGACTCAATGCCCTCAGAGGCCCGAGAAGCCCAAACGCAAATTAGCGACTATTCTTGCACAAGCTTTTTACGGCAATCGTGTAATAACGGAAGTTTGTGCCGACGATGATTTGCTAAATTTAAAAAAATTTATCAACGGTAATAGTTCTTTGGCTCTTCAAGACGGCGACATTGATCTTGAATTTATTCCTTTAGCCGAAAATGTAGCTGTTGTTTATGATAAAATTGCAGAAGCTAAAAAGTTAAAACAAGATAATTTGAAAAAATTCAAGCCGCTTTGCAAAATCCCCGAAAAGAACATAATAATTTACTCACGATGTGTTTTGTGCCGTTTCAAGAGTGAAAACGAACTTGAAAGCTTAAAAAGTGGGGATATTGAACTCGTAAAGGATTATTTTGCTTGGTAATGTCCGACTTACAGGACGCCGCTTGAATAGCTATAGACAAATATATTTTTATACCATATAATTAAATTACCATAAAGAGTGCGAGAGGGACAAGCCCTGCGACCGCACAGCAACCTGCATTTTGCAAGGTGCTAAGGCTTGAACGATGGGAAATATTTGATTACTATGAGCTTGTAGCTCATATTAAATCTCCTTTTGCTCCCATAATTTTATGGGAGCTTTTTTGCACTCTTTACATAAATGTGTTAAAGGAGCAATTTTATGAGAACTGTAAGAGAATTGTTGGATTTGAACGGAGATGTTTATGTTTATACTCCGGACAAGAGCGTTGCAAGGCTTTTTTTAAAAAATGCCGAGGCTGAAGGGTTTGTGTTCAGCGGAAATCGTCGCCCGAGCAAGGCTAAAACTTCCTCACTTTTTTCACTCAAGCGAAATTTTGAAATAAGTTATGTCGGAAGTTTTGGTTACATGGCATTCAGACATCCTGAATATGAGAATATGGTAACTTTTATTCGTGATTTCGATGACGGCAAAAGCGAATGCAAGCTTGTTCGCGTTGATTATGCCGCATATTTGCGCGGTGCAGATGATTATATAATCACACAGATAAGCGTGTAATATTAACACATAAAACACGGCAGTCTTGACAAATGAAAATATGTTGATATAATAAAGCAATAAATAACGAAAACATTGCAGTGGATTTTTCCGGATATTATCATCTTTTCGCCACACGACAGAGTCTTTCTGCCGTGTGATTTTTTTGTTGTTACAGTTTATTGTTTGAAAGGTTATGGTGAATTATGAGAGACGAAAGCTTTATGAAAGAAAAACCGGTGCTCGGGCTTGTTTTGTCAATGTCGCTTCCGATGGTGATTTCAATGCTTGTCAACGCGCTTTATAATATTATCGACAGCTATTTTGTCGCAAAAATCAGCGAGGACGCAATGACCGCGCTTTCGCTTGTTTATCCTGTTCAAAACTTTGTTAATGCCGTTGCAATCGGTTTCGGCGTCGGTATCAATGCCGTTATCGCCGTTCATCTCGGCGCAGGGTATAGGGACAAGGCGGATAAGGCGGCAACTCAGGGCATTTTGCTTAGCGTTGTTCACGGCATTTTGTTCACCGTTGCTTGTATTGCGATTATGCCTTGGTTTATGGCAAGATATACCGACAATGCGCAGATTATCGACCTCGGCGTTCGCTATTCGACAATCGTTTTCGGATTTTCGATTATAATTAATCTTGGACTCGTGTTTGAAAAGGTGTTCCAATCCGTTGGCAATATGAAAGTCACGATGATTGCGCTTATGGCAGGCTGTATAGTTAATATCATTCTCGACCCGTTGCTTATTTTCGGCATCGGTCCGTTTCCAAAAATGAATATTGAGGGTGCGGCGCTTGCAACGGGAATCGGTCAAACCGTCACCCTTGCGATTTATCTTGTTGTTTATTTTACAAGACCCATCAGCGTTAAAATCAGAAAAAAATATTTTAAGCCCGATAAAAGCATGATAGGCAAGCTTTACGCAATCGGTGTTCCGGCAATTCTCAATCTTGCGCTTCCGTCAATTCTTATTTCCTCGCTCAATGCGATTTTTGCGGCGTTTTCGCAAACTTATGTGTTTGTTCTCGGCGTTTATTACAAGCTTCAAACATTTCTTTATCTCACCGCAAACGGACTTGTGCAGGGAATGAGACCGCTCATCGGCTACAATTACGGCGCAAGGGAATATAAGCGCGTTAAAAAAATATACACCGTTGTGCTTTCGCTCAGCGCGGTGATTATGCTTGTCGGCACAGTTATTTGTCTTGCGATTCCCGACAGGCTCATCGGCTTGTTCACAACGAACGCCGATACAATCGCCTGCGGTGCAACGGCGCTGCGAATCATAAGCGGCGGCTTTGTTGTTTCGGCAGTTTCCGTCACATCGTCGGGTGCGCTCGAGGGGCTTAACAAGGGCGTTCCGTCACTCATCATTTCGCTTATGCGCTATATGATTGTTATTGTTCCGGCGGCATTTTTGCTGAGCCGTGTTTTCGGCGCAACCGGTGTTTGGCATGCCTTTTGGATTGCCGAGCTTATCACAGCTGTTTGTGCGTTCTTCATTTATAAGCGTTCGGTCAAAGTTAAAACCGCATAGGTGATTTGTGTTCGGTGTGTTTAATCGGAGGAACGATTATATTTTTATATAAGTAATAAATTAAATGATTGTAGGTGCAACCTCAGTTCGCCCCTACGAGCGCAATGCAGATAGATTATGAAAAAACAACAATGTTAATCAAAAAACACCTCGGAGAAATCCGAGGTGTTTTGGGTTATGTTTTATTATTTCTCGTTCTTGGCGTTTGCAGCGTCAGCATCTGCCTTGGCTTTATCGTAAACAGCCTTTTGCTGAAGGATTGCTTCAGGTGTTACGCTGTTTGTGCCGTCGCCGAGCTTATAAAGTGATGAGGTGTCTGTGTTTGTGTCGTCAACATACCAGCTGTTGCCGATTTTAACAACATAAACCTGAACCTCGCCGACTGTTGTGCCGTTTTCAAGTTTAACTTCAGCGGTGCAAACGCTCACTGCGTCAAACTTGTCTGACGAATCAAGGTTTTTAAAACCGTTGATATAGTTTGTTTTGTTTTGATGTTTCTTGTCAACATCCTTAAGACCGAATTGGTCCGCTCTCTTTTCGGCATCGTCAACAAGCGGAGCAATTCTCTTTTTGTATTCCTCTGCATAGGTTTTAACCTCTGCGTCGCTGAGTGCCTTTGTGTCCTTAACGGAAACGGTGAGCTTGTAATCTTTGCCGAAAATCTTTTGATAAAGACCCTCTGTTTCGGGTGTGAGGATAGTTTTGTTATCGTCGGCAATTTTCTTTTCGGTGCCCTTCAAAAGGTCACCGTATGTTGCAACATTTGATTCAAAAACACTGAACATAAATTCGGTGTCCATATATTTGTCACCGTAAACGGTTTCTCTTTCTGTCTTAAGAGCGGCAAAATATTCTGTGAAAACATCGTTGTAATCGTCAAGTCCGTATTTGTCAACAAGCTCTGCGTATTTTTGGAACATATCACTGTAAAGCTTGTTTGACTTTTTGTTCTCCTCGGCGTTGCCCTTGCCTACGAAATCGGCTTGCTTAACATCGTCGCCGTCGTTAACATAGGGTGCCATATATGTGTTGATGATGAAATTGCCGTATTTTTGGTTTTTTGATACCAATGAATATTTGTATGCGTTGTATCCGTCGCCCGATTGAACAATGGTGTCGATATATTCGGTTGCAATCTTTTCCGGCTTGAAGGCGTTGTATCTTGTGGTAAACGCAAATACAGTCAAGCCAATAAGGATAGCGGCAACAAGCACACCGGCAATAACAGCATACAAACCGGCTTTAAAGCCCTTCTTTTCTTTTGTTTCAGCCATTATTATCCCTCCTTACTCTGCAACGCTCTCGTCATCGGTTGATGAGTCGTCTGTTTCGATTGGGGTTTCCTTTGCTGCCTCTGCAAGTTCAGCCTCTAATGCGGCGCCCTCTGCCTCTGCGCTACGCTTCTTGGCAAGTGCGGCAGTGATTCTGTCCTTCTTGTCGCCTACCATATCGTAGAAGAGGATAGGAACGAACTGAAGAATTACGAAAATTGCAGGGATTATTGTGTAAATTGCAAGGAACTTGTTAAGTGTTGCGTCAGCTTGTGTAGCATATGCAACGCTCGGGTTTGTTGAGAATTGATAGCTGCTCCACTTGTAAACAAGTACAGGGCCGAGCCATTTTGTGAATGCAGACGCAATCTTTGAGAAAAGACCGTAGCCTGCATATGCAAGACCCTCTTGACGCTTGCCTGTTTTGTATTCCATCTCGTCGATACAGTCTGCAATCATAATGTTTGGCGTAACATTTGTGTTGCCGTGCTGAATACCGCAGAAGAAGTTGAGAATGAGGAACGGAATAATAAGGTTGCTGTTGAAACCGATTCCCTTTGATACAAGGAACAAAATCGAAAGTGCCGACGCACCGTAGATACAGAACAAAATGTAAGTTTTCTTTGTTGAGAACTTTTTAAGTACAAAGTTAACAAGAAGAGTACCTACTGCAGTACCGATACCCATAGGAAGCATAAGTGCAAGTTTGAGTCCCTTTGAGCCGAGAAGATAAACTGCGATGTAAAGTGAAACTGTGCCGTAAACGCCTCTGCCGAAGCCGAAAAGCTTTGTGAGAGAAACCATAAGAAGGTTTTTGTTTGTGAAAACAAGCTTTATTGATTCAAAAAGCGAAACTTTTTCGTTTGTGTAAGGCACACGCTCTTTGTTGTTAACAAAGAAAATCATAACGAAAATTATCATACCGAGTGCGCAGACAGCAGTTGAAATGATAAGGTCGATACCTTGACCCTCGGCATTCTTGTATTGTTGTTGACCCATGAGTGCTTTCATGATAAGCGGAACAACGATGATTACAACCTGACCGCCCGATTGACCGACACTGCGGAGAAAGGATGAAATTGAAATAGCGGTTGATCTTTCCTTCGGGTTTGGCGAGCAAAGCGCACCAAAGCAGTTTGAAGGCGATTCAACAGCGCACGACACCGCCGTGTATAGCGAATAAATAACGAACATCCAAATTGTAGCTGTTGAGAGCGAGCTTGTGTCGGGAGCGACAAATACAAGCATTGCAACGATTGCAAGCGGAATTGCGCCGAAACCTACCCACGGCTTAACCTTGCCAAGCGGTGTTCTTGTTCTGTCGACAAGCATACCGATGATAAGCTCGCAGATAGCGCCGATAAATCCGGCAACGCCGAATACGCTCGAAACGATTGTGGAAAGCTGATTTGAGTCAAATCCTTTTCCTTTAAATGCGAAGTCAGCGAAGAATGTTGTTGTGTAGTCAGGCATCCATCCGGTGAGGAGTGCAACACCGAAAAGTCCTATACCGAAGGTTACAACTTCAGATGGCTTCATATACTTTTTTTCTGCCGGTGCGCCGGTACCCTCAGCCGTTGCAACAGCAGCAGTTTTCTTTGCCATAAAGAAACCCCTTTCAAAAAAAATCTGTTGGCAACAGAAACTCTGCCCCAACTTAAAATATCCTCTTTATTATATCAAATATTTATCACAAATACAATACAAATTTAACTTAGTTTTTACTTTATTTATAACTGAATTTGTGATTTTATACAGCATTTTCGCCGTTTTGTAAAAAAGAAAACTCCGCCGATTACAAACAGAATAATTTGTAATCCACGAAGCAATGGTTGTTTGTTATTCAAGATAAAGCACGATTTTATTGCTTTCGATTGATTTTTTCATATCAATCACGCGCTGGTTTGAAGAGCCGCGGAATTTGAGCGAAATATCGTGCAGGCTTTCGACATAAGGACCGTCAACAAGCACATCAATCAGCGACAGCATTTCGTTTGACACATCGGTTGCGGCGCGGCTCTTAGGCTCGCTTTTGCCCAAAATTTGTTCAATAGTGAAACCGGTGTAGCACCAAACCGTTTTGTCTGGAAATTTTTCACGAAGCATTACGAGAAACGGGACAAGCACCCTCTGGTTTTCCGGCTCAAATGGCTCTCCGCCCAAAAGTGTCACTCCGTTTATCCACGGGTGGTCGATTGAGTCGAATATTTTTTCCATAGTTTCCTCGGTGAAAAGCTCGCCGTATCCGAAATCCCAAGCAATATCATTAAAACAGTTCTTGCAATGGTGGCGGCATCCCGAAACAAAAAGCGATGTGCGCACACCCTCGCCGTTGGCAATGTCGTTTGTTTTTATTTCTGCCCAGTTCATATAATTTCACGCGCCTTTCAGGTCAGCCGAGCGGTTTTGCGCAATTGTGCGGCTGTGATTTTATGTGAATTATTGTTTATATTGCTTAATACAGCTACATTATACTACCGAATGATAAAATTTGCAAATTTAACATTGTATATCGCGCCTTTTTTTGATAAAATTAGATTAATCAATTCACAGGGAGTGTGTTATATGAAAAAAGTCAAAAATCCGATACTGTTTTTCGGATCTGTGGCATTTTATGCCGTTGCGGTTGTTTTGATGGCTGTCGGCACGGCTAAAGATTTGCAAATCGACATCAGCCTTTTCAATCCACAAAGCAAATTTGCCATTTCATTTGAAACGCTTGGCATATTTGTTTATTGGGCAATGTGGGGCCCGTTGTTCACGGTGCTTTGCCTCACAAGGCACAGCCTCAATGAAGGGCTTGAAATCGCAAACAAAGTTTTTCCGTTTATCAAGCCGTTCAAGGACGAAAACTTAAAGGTTTATCAATCGCTCAATTTCATTGTAAAAAATATTCTCGGCATTTTCTTTTTTGTTATGTCGGTTGTCGGTTACAAAAAGCTGATTCAAAATGTGCTCAAAAAATTTGTTGATTTGAGCCAACCGGTATATTTTGTAATTTGTGCAATCGTTGCCGTAATTTTCCTTTTCCTCTTTGCGAGAATAGATAAAAGGATTTTGAACAAGCTCGAGTCGCTTGCGCTTGTCGGCGTTTTTGTCGGCTTTTGGTTTTGGGTTGTCGAGAATTTGAAGGGTGTTACGGCGCGCATTCGTTTCAGGGAAATGGTGGCATACAGCAACGGCATTGTAAAATGCGATTCCAACGGCACGCCTATTATTCCTGCCGTTTCACATGCAAGTCTTGACGGATTTGAGTCAAAGCTCAACCCAAATATGATTAAATACACCGATTTTGCACCTTTCACAAAATGGTATCAAAAGGGCGACACAAGTCTTACTTATTACAATTACAGAGATTCGTTCCCGTCGGGTCACACCGTTTACAGCTGCACAATTTTTCTTTCGACTCTGTTTTGCGGCGCATTCAAAAGGCTCAAAAAATTTGCGCCGATTGCACTCATAGTTTCGTTTGTATATGTATTTTTGATGGGCTGGTCAAGGCTTGTAGCCGGTGCTCATTATCTCACCGATGTTGCGGCAGGTGCAATTATCGGTTACTCGATTATCCTTGTCGGTTGGGCACTTTACAACCGTTTTAACGACAAAGGCATTTTACCGACAAGAAAATAAAAACAATTATAAATAATAATTTCGCTTGGGCGTGCAGACTGCGGCTTTTTAATATTGTCTGCCGCCCGACAATAAATTATAGGAGTTTTAAAATGGCAGTTAAAATCATTACTCTTGACTTGGACGGAACGCTGATGTCACCCGACCACCTCACCGTCAGTCAGGAAAATAAGGATGCGCTCCGTGCGGCACACGAAAAGGGTGTAAAAATTGCTGTTGCGACAGGCAGAACGCTTGCCATTATGGGCGATGTCTGCACGCAGGTTCCGCAGGTGGATTATATCATTCATTCAAACGGCGCCGGTGTTGTTGACAGAAAAACCGGCGAGCGACTTTATTCAAACCTTATGAGCTGGGATTTCAGCGAAAAAATTATTGATTTTTTGAACACAAAGCCGTGCTTTTACGAACTTTATGTTGACGGCAAATCGTATGTTCAGGAGGACAGAGCACCATATTTCATCACGGATGTTTTGCCCAAGGAGTTTATCGACGCGCTTATGGACCGAATGGAGGTTTGCACCGACGCGAAGGCGGCGATTTTCGGCAAGGATGTTGAAAAAATCACCGTTTACAGCAACGATTCTGCGGCGGCAAAGGAACTGCGCGCTTATTTCGAGAGCCTGACCGATAAAATTTGTTTTGATTCCTCACTCCCGGGCGACGGCAACATGGAAATGACGAAAATCGGCGTTGACAAGGGCACAGCGCTTAAAGGTATGTGCGATGTTTTGGGCATCGACACAAGCGAGACAATGGCTCTCGGCGACGCAGGCAACGATGTTTCAATGCTTAAGGTCGCCGGATATTCGGTTGCAATGGGCAACGGCACCGACGAGGTAAAGGCGGCGGCGAAATATATAACGCTGACCAATGCCGAAAGCGGAGTTGCGGCGGCGGTAAAAAAGTTTGTACTCGGTCAAGACTGATTGTATGTTAACAGTCAAAATTTAAGCGGTCATAATAAAAAACCGCCTGCACAAAACAACTAAAAACAACAAAAAACAACCCCAACACTCGGATTCGGTGCTGGGGTTTTGTTATGTGTTATGAGAGATTTTTATTTTTTATATTATAAGTAATTATTCGGATTTACTCTTGTTCCGTTTACACGCACTTCAAAGTGGCAGTGCGGTCCGGTCGAGTTGCCCGTTGAGCCGCTGTATGCGATAGTCTGTCCTTTTGATACTTTATCGCCGACTCCTACAACAAGCGTTGTGTTGTGGGCATAAAGCGTTGAAAGTCCGTTGCCGTGGTCGATAATCAAATAGTGACCGTAGCTGTAATTGAGGTTTTTGGCAACAATTACGGTGCCTGATGCCGCCGCGCGAACTGTTGTGCCTTTAGGACACGGAAAGTCGATGCCGCCGTGGTATCTGCCGCTTGAATAATTTGGATAGCCGGCAGAAATAGTTCTGTATGATGTCGGATAGCCGAGCGCGCCGCTGTGTGAGCCGTTGCCGCTCGAGCCGCCTATGGAGCCTGTGCCGTGCGATGCGTTGCTTGCGCTTGCATACGCTGCCTGAATATCACGCTCAACTGCCGCAGCTGCCTCGCGGTTTTCGTCAATCGATTCCATATATTGTGTCGATTTTTTTGAAAGTTCCCTGATTGCAGCATTGCATTCGGCAACCTCTGCGTCAAGTTCTTTCTTTGATGACGAAATTTGGTTGATGCTGTCGGTCAAAGCCTTTTTGCTTTTTACAAGCTTGTCTTTTGACTCTTTAAGTTCAACATTTTTCTTTTCGAGATCTGCCTTGTCCTGCTCAATTGATTTGATTTTTTCCATAATCCGATTGAGAATATCGCTGTCCTCTTTCGATACGGATTTAATCATTTGTGAGCGGGTGAGGATACTGCTGATGTCGTCACACTCAAGCAAAACTTCGAGGTTGCTTGCTCTGCCCGAAACATACATTGCGCGCAGTCTTTGGCAATATTCGTCAAAGCTTTTGTCAAGCTCCTTTTGCTTTTTGTCAATCTCTTTTTGAGTTTTTTGAATTTCGCTCTCAATTTGACTGATTTTGTCCTCAGTTTTGTCAATTTCCGACTGAAGGTCATCGGCATCGCTTTGGAGCGTGTCGATTTGGTCCTGCAAAAGCTGGATTTTTTTATCAAGCTCGGTTACATAATCCTCTTGCTTTGATTTTTCCTGTTTAAGCTTATCAAGCTTTTTTTGCGTTTCGTTGATTTCGTTTTGGATTTTTTGTTTTTTGCTTTTCAGCCGGTCGGTTTTTGATGACGCATACGCAACCGTTGTCGGCTGTGCTGTCACCGACGAGCCGAAAAGCGCACAGCATAAAAAGCAAAGACTCAATACAAACGAAAGCGCTTTTGTTATCCTTTTAGATTGCACTTATCTCACTGCCTTCCTTGTTAAGATATTTGCTCATTGTGATAAGTGAGCCGCCGACGCCGCTTATAATACCTATAAGAACGAATGCTCCGAGCATCGGCAATGCATAATCGGTAAACGGCAAAAGATTTACGCCGATTGTGTCAAATATAATTTCGTTTCCTTTTTGAACGGCTATCTCATAAACGCCCCAAACAACCGCAAGCGAAAGCACGCCCGATATTACGCCGAGCACAATGCCCTCAACAACAAACGGCAGTCTTACAAACGAGTTTGTTGCGCCTACAGATTTCATAATGCTGATTTCAAGGCGGCGTGAGTAAACCGCAAGCTTGATTGTGTTTGAAATGATGAACAGCGAAATTGCAAACAAAACAGCAATGATGATGATTGCTACAATGCTTATTCCTCGGCTGATTGTGTTGATTTTCTTTGCGAGGTTGCTGTTATCTCTTACGGTGTCAACGCTGTCAAGCTTTTTGATGCTTGCAACAGTTGTTTTAAATTTTGTCAAATCCTTAACCGTTACCTTGTAGGCGTCGGGCAGTGGAATTTTGTTACTGTATTCCTGGAAAAATTTTGATTCTGCATCGCCCATGGTAGAGAGCTGTTCTTTCCAAGCTGATTCCTTTGAAATAAATTCAACATTTTGAATATTGTCAAGTGCTTTAATATCGCTTTCGAGCTTGCTTTCGTCTGCATCGGTAGCCTCGTCTTTGATGTAAACCATGATAACATTCTCGTCCTCGATTTTGTCAACAAACGAGTTTATGTTTACAAATATCATCGACGCGGAGCCGATAAGAACAAGACAGCAAAGCAAAACACAAATTGATGCAACAGACATCATTCTGTTTGTCCAGCTGTTTCTGAAGCCTTCTTTTACAAGGTATCTTACGCTTGAGCCTGTCATTATTCCTCGCCTCCTTTGTTGCTTTCGTCTTCTTTGTCGGAGGTGCTGTCTGCAATTTCCTCCAAGGAGTTATACACCTCGGAAACATTCTTTTGCTTAACATCCTCCTCATAATAGAACATATCGGTTGCCTTTTCCTGTGCCGGTGCTTTAAACTTTGCAAAGGTCGGGTCCGGTGTGTCGGATACCACTTGTCCCTTTTGGATAACGATAACTCTTCTTTGGAAGGAGCGCACAAGGTCATGCTCGTGTGTAACCATTACAACGGTTGTACCCGAGTTGTTGATTTTTGTGAGCAAATCAACGATTTCGTGGCTCATTTCGGGGTCGACATTACCTGTCGGCTCGTCCGCAATAATAAGTTTCGGGTTGTTAACAAGTGCTCTTGCAAGCGAAACACGCTGTTGTTCGCCGCCCGAAAGCTCGTTTGGCATTGAGCGCGCCTTTTTTGAAAGACCTACAAGTTGTAAAATGTAAGGCACGCGCTTTCTTATATCCTTTTCCTTGGCGCCGATTACACGCATTGCAAACGCAACATTGTCATAAACCGACATTTTCGGAATGATTCTGAAATCTTGGAAAACGATGCCCATTGTTCTTCTGTAATACGGCACCTTTTTCTTTTTCAGCGTTGCCGATGAATAGCCGTTGACGATAACTTCGCCCGATGTCGGCTTTTCTTCGTGCATAATAAGCTTTAAAAATGTGCTTTTGCCCGCACCCGATGAGCCTACAACAAACACAAATTCGCCGTCCTCAATCTTGATGTTTACATTATCAAGAGCGTGCGTGCCGTTGCTGTCATATACTTTAGTAACATCCTTAAATTCAATCACGATAATTACTCCTAAATTTTAAACAGGTTATTTGCCGTTTTGTGCAAACGGTATAAAGGGGCACTGCCCCATACTCACTGAATATAATATAACAAATTAAAATAATATGCAAGTATTTTTTGTTATTTATCTGTAAATTCTGTAACGAATTTGTAAACTTGTCTCAGCTATAATATTAACACCGGACAATAATTCAAAAAATCGACTCCCCGACAAAATGCAATGCATCTCATCGGGGAGCCTTTATGAAAAATTTTACCGTGCAAAATTAAAACTGAATTGACCAATATGCCGGCTGAACTTTGAAAAAGTTTATGCTTATCATCATAACAAGCCAATCGGCAACAATCAGCGTTCCCAAAATATAATCAAGTCTGAGCACCGTTTTGTACGGTATTTTTTGTATTCTCGTCATAAGCGGAGTGAAGAAGTTTTCCATCAAAACCATTACTCCCGTTGTAAGTGCAAGCGTTGTGGGAATGCTTGTGTATTGTGTGATGTGAAGCGGTATTCCGCTGTAATTCCAAAGTTGCTGACCGGAAATGCGCTCAAACAGTGTGCCGACAATTATTTCGCCGAAGAATATAAACAAAAACACTACAACAAAATAATATATCTGCGAATGCAACTCCGCCTTTTTATCATCGCCATAAAACATTCTGTGCGCAAACCAGCGTGCCTTCTTCGGCGTTCCGAGCGCAAGATAAAGCGCCCACATTGCTATTGAGTAGCAAAACAAAAACGGAAAAATTTGGTTTCTCGAATCAAGCACACCCTTTGATACAAGGCGAAACAGGTTTTCAACCCAATATCCGATGTTTGCAAATACAAGACCTGCAAGCCAAAGGTGAGTTATGTCATAATCGTATAATTTAATTGTGCCGCCTTCCTTGTGAAAGGTTTTACTGTTTGTCAAAATCATGGTAAAGCCCTCTTTCTTCTCTTTCGTTTCACTATGTTAATGCCCGATTTTCAACATTACTTCAAAATTGCTCTTTCAAAGTTGAGGTTTCGTTGAGTTTAATGTCAAAATATGATATAGTAAAATAAAACACGGCAGAAGGGCTGATGATATGTTTAATTTGTTAGTAGTTGAGGACGACCCTCATGTAAGAAGCCTTATAAAGGCGATTTTGACAGACGAGGGCTACAATTGCATCACCGCATCAGACGGCATCGACGCGCTCGATGCGATGGACAACCACCATGTTGACCTTGCGATTGTTGATATTATGATGCCGCGAATGGACGGCTACGAGTTCACAAAAACACTGCGCGACGGCAAGTGCGAAATTCCGATTTTGATGCTCACCGCAAAAATTTCGCACGAGGACAAGAAAAAAGGCTTTGAGGTCGGCACAGACGATTTTCTCACAAAGCCTTTTGACGATGAGGAGTTGCTCTGGCGCGTCGAGGCACTTTTGCGCCGCTCGAAAATCGCAACGGAGAAAAAGATAACCGTCGGCTCGACAACGCTTGATTATGCGTCGATGAGCGCAACGGTTGACGGCAAGCTCGTCACGCTGACGCCAAAGGAATTTTTGCTTTTGTTCAAACTTTTGTCATACCCGAATCAGCTTTTCACAAAGTATCAGATAATGGATGAAATTTGGGATTTTGACACCGAGAGCGACGAACACACCGTGGAGGTGCATATCAACCGCCTGCGCGAAAAATTTAAAAACAACAGCGATTTTTATATCAAAACAATCCGCGGTTTCGGTTATATGAGCGTTTTGGAGAATCAAAATGAAAAGCAAATCAAAAAATAACAAAAAAAAGACAATATTTAAGGATAACGCAAATTTAAACATTCGCCTTGCAATGGCGCTGTCGGTTTTTGTCGTTTTGCTGTCATCGTCACTGCTTGCGGTTGCAATTTATTATTTGCTTGTGTTTTTTGATATTATCAAATACGGCACACTGCCTGCGTTTTGGATTCTTGCAATCATCGTTATTGTGTGCAACATTGTTGGCGCGATACTCGCAAGCATAATTTGCGCCCATTACACAAAGCCGATTGACGATGTTATCAAGGCGATGAATCGGCTTTCCGGCGGTGATTTCGATGTCGATTTGCCGTGCGACAAGGACCTTGCGATTATCCGTCAGCTTAAGCAAACCGTAAATAAAACTGCGCGTGAGCTGAACAGCATCGAGGTTATGCGAAACGATTTTATCGACACTATTTCGCACGAATACAAAACACCCGTTTCATCAATCAACGGTTTTGCGCGCAGGCTCAAGGGCGACAACCTCACCGACGAGCAAAGGGAATATGTCGATATTATTATTGACGAGTCAAAGCACCTTTCGTCGCTCACAACAAATATTCTTTTGCTCAATAAGTACGAAAACACGCAGATTGTGCCCGATGTTGCGCCGTATTCGCTTGATGAGCAAATACGAAAATGTGCGATTTTCCTGCAGCAGGATTGGATGCAAAAAAATATTTCGCTCGAGGGCAAGTTTGACCCCGTTACCTATTGCGGTAACGAGGATATGATGAATCAGGTTTGGATAAATCTCATTAAAAACGCAATCAAATGTACGGGCGAGGGCGGCAGTATTTACTGCTCGGTCTATGCCGACGGCGGCACTGCCGTTGTAAAAATCAAGGACACCGGTTGCGGTATGGATAACGAAACGGTGTCGCATATTTTTGACAAGTTTTATCAAGCCGATTCAAGCCGTAACACACAAGGCAACGGCCTCGGTTTGTCGATAGTCAAGCGAATTGTTGATTTGAACAACGGCAAAATCACTATCGACAGCAAGCCATATGAGGGCACCGAGTTCACCGTAACTCTCCCGCTTGATGAAAAAAGCAATAATATATAATATAATAGGTATATAAAAAGCAACCGAGATGCAATGTGTATCTCGGTTGCTTTGTTTATGTGTTTTCAAATTTAATCGTTGTCAAGCAGCTGCTTGTAGAATTCACAGTAATCGGAGCGCTTTTCGGCAGTGAATGCCATCGCCTCTCTCGGGTGGCGGTTGAGCTGACCTGTCATCATATATTGCAAATCATATCCCCAGACAACACCGCTTTGCTTGAGCGGAATCATATATTTTTCAATGAAAGTCAGCAGGCTGTAAAGGCTGTATTTCGGTTTTTTCAAAAATCCCAAAAGCAGTTCCATCTGGCAGTTTCCGGCGCCTCTGCCCATGCCCATTGCGGTTGCGTCAAGATATGAAACGCCGTACGACATCGTTTCGATTGTGTTTGCAAAAGCAAGGTTTTGGTTGTTGTGTGCATGGAAACCGACCTTTTTGCCTGCCGCCTCGGCTTTATCAAGATATTTTTGCGCAAGCTTTGCCGCGTTTTCGGGATAAAGCGAGCCGTAGCTGTCAACAAGATAAATGATGTCAACGCTTGATTCGCAAAGCATATTGAGTGCCTCGTCAATCTGCTCGGTGCTTGCTTGTGAAATTGCCATAATGTTGCAGCTTACCTCGTATCCGAGCCCCTTGAAATGCTCAATCATTTCGATTGCGGCAGGTATTTGGTGAATATAGCACGCAACACGCACCAAATCAATAACGCTTTCGCTTTTCGGAATGAAATCTGTTTTAAAATCGCATCTGCCGACATCCGCCATAACCGATATTTTCATATCGCTCACATTTTCGCCGACGATTGCGCGGATATCCTCTTCGCTGCAAAATTTCCACTTTCCGAATTTTGCCGGGTCAAAAAGATTTTTTGACGCACGATAGCCGAATTCCATATAATCAACGCCGCTTTTGATATTTGTTTTATAAAGCTCGGTAACAAATTCATCTGTAAATTCAAAATTGTTGCAAAGTCCGCCGTCCCTGATTGTTGCGTCAAGCACCTTTATATCGTTACGCACGGACATAAGGTTTCCTTTTCTCGGTGTCATAGCCGTTACCTCTTTTTCTTTTTTATTCAACGCTTTAGTACTTTAAAGCTTTTAAGCGACAAAGCAATTATAACACTCCCGCACCCCATTGTCAAGCATAAATATAAAACAGTGCCGAATAGTTTGGTTGAATATTGCTAATTCCCAGTATAAAAACAATTTGCGCTTAATAAAACAAACACGAGAGGCTTTGCGCCTCTCGTGTTTTGTTTTTTATAATGGTATGTAATAATTAATTACTGTATATTATCTTCTTCTGCGGTGAGCTTTTTCGGCTGCTTTTTTTGCCTCTTCCTGCTCTTGGCGAGCTTTTTCTGCAAGCTTTGCAGGTGAGCCGCAGCACTTCTTGTACTTCAAGCCGCTTCCGCACGGACACGGATCGTTGGGTCCAACCTTCTTTTCCTTGCGGATTGTAACCTGCTTTGCGTTTGATTCGTCACTGCTTGATGAGGTTGAAGTAACCTTGGCAACTGCCTTTCTCTGAACATCTGCCTTATGTCTCGGCATAAGAGTAAGGAGCATTTTTGCAGTGTCCTCACGGATAGCCGCTGTCATTTCGTCAAACATATCATATGATTCCATACGATAAGCAACAACAGGGTCGCGCTGAGCGTAAGCACGGAGGTGAATACCTCTCTTAAGCTCTTCCATAGCGTCAATGTGGTCCATCCAGTATGTATCAACATTTCTGAGAAGAATCATTCTCTCAAACTCTTGGAACATATCGTCGCCGAGTGTATCTCTCTTATCCTCAAGGCGCTTGTGACCTCTTGCCTGAAGTTCCTCGATTACATCCTGAGCGGTAAGGTCTTCAACATCGGTGAAGTCGTTATCGTCAGCGATGAGCCAGCTCTTATATTTCTCTCTGAGGCCATCAACATTCCAATCCTCTTTCTTGTCGCCGGAAAGGTAATTCTTAACGGATTCGTCAATATTTTGGTCGAGCATCTTAAAGATTGAATCGGTAAGGTCAAGTCCGTCGAGCACTTGGTTACGCTGACCGTAAATAAGCTCTCTCTGGCGGTTCATAACATCATCGTATTGAAGTGTATTCTTACGAATGCCGAAGTTCTTGCCCTCAACCTTCTTTTGTGCGTTTTCGATGGTCTTTGTGATGAGCTTGGACTTGATTTCCATATCCTCGTCATCTGTGAGCTTAACCATCATCTTTTGCATTCTGTCGCCGCCGAAAAGACGCATAAGATCGTCTTCAAGCGAAAGATAGAATTGGCTGACACCCGGGTCACCCTGACGACCGGAACGACCTCTTAACTGGTTATCGATACGGCGTGCGTCATGACGCTCTGTGCCGAGGATAAACAAGCCGCCTGCTTCGCGAACCTTGTCTGCCTCTTCCTTGATTTCGTCTTTATACTTTTTCTCAAGCTCGACAAATGTCTTTCTCGCGTTGAGGATTTCCTCATCGTCTGTTTCGGCAAAACCTGTTGCCTCGTTGATAAGCTCGTTTGTGAATTCCATCTTCTTCATTTGAGCTTTTGCGAGGAATTCTGCGTTACCGCCGAGCATAATATCGGTACCACGGCCTGCCATGTTTGTTGCGATTGTTACTGCGCCGTATTTACCTGCCTGAGCAACGATTTCAGCCTCTTTTTCGTGGTTCTTTGCGTTGAGGACATTGTGAGGAATGTTCTCTTTCTTGAGGAGTTTTGAAAGGTGCTCGGATTTTTCAATGCTGATTGTGCCGACAAGAACAGGCTGTCCTTTTTCGTGGCACTCTTTAATTTGTTTGATTACATTGTGATATTTGCCGTTTTCTGTTTGGAAAACAATGTCAGGTCTGTCATCACGGATAAGCGGCTTGTTTGTCGGAATTTCAACAACATCAAGCTTATAGATTTCGTCAAACTCGGGAGCCTCGGTAGCGGCTGTACCTGTCATACCTGAAAGCTTTTTGTAAAGACGGAAGTAGTTTTGGAAGGTGATTGTTGCAAGAGTTTTGCTTTCGTGTTCAACCTTAACATTTTCCTTTGCCTCAAGAGCCTGGTGCAAGCCCTCATTGTAACGACGGCCCTCCATAATACGGCCGGTGAACTCGTCAACGATTTTAACCTGACCGTCTTTAACGACATAGTCGATATCTCTTGTCATAACGCCGTGAGCCTTGATAGCTTGGTCGATATGGTGGAGAAGTGTTGTGTTTTCAACATCCATAAGGTTTTCAACGCCGAAGAATTTCTCTGCCTTTTCGATACCGCTCTTAAGGAGTGTGGCTGTTTTAGCCTTCTCATCAACTACAAAGTCACCGTCATACTGCTCCTCGGTATCTTCTTTATCATCGGTCTTTGCAACCTTAACCATTTTGAGCGTTTTTGCAAAATCGTTTGCGCGGCGATAAAGGTCTGTCGATTGCTCGCCCTTACCGCTGATGATAAGCGGAGTACGCGCCTCATCAATAAGGATTGAGTCAACCTCATCGACGATTGCAAATACATGGCCTCTTTGAACTTTTTGCTCTCTGTACTGCACCATGTTGTCACGAAGATAGTCAAATCCCATCTCGTTGTTTGTGCCGTATGTAATATCGCAGTTGTAAGCCTCCTGGCGCTCTGCGTTGCTCTTTTCATGAACGATAAGACCTACGCTCAAGCCGAGGAAACGATAAAGCTTGCCCATCCACTCGGAGTCACGCTTTGCAAGGTAATCGTTGACTGTTACGATATGAACGCCCTCGCCGGTAAGTGCGTTAAGATAAGCCGGAAGGGTAGCAACAAGTGTTTTACCTTCACCGGTTTTCATCTCGGCGATTCTGCCTTGATGAAGAACTATACCACCGATAAGCTGAACATCAAAGTGACGCATACCGAGCACACGGTCGGCAGCCTCACGGCAAACAGCAAAAGCTTCGGGAAGAATGTCATCAAGAGTTTCGCCCTCTGAAAGTCTGTCTTTGAATTTTTGTGTTTGAGATGTGAGCTCTTTGTCATCCATCTCTGCATATTTGTCGCCAAGAGAATTAATCTTGTCGATTGTTTTTCGGAGCTTTTTGATTTCCTTTTTGGAATAATCTCCGAAAAGCGCGGTTACAAATTTGTTAGCCATTTATTCTTTCACCTCATAGGATAATTTACGCTTTTACTATATTAACATAAATAAAATGCAATGTCAATTTATATATTTTATCAAATATACACAAAAATCTATCCCGCCGTGCAACGGGATAGATTTTCAAAATTTTGATTAAGACCAAACGTCTTTTACGGCCTTGAGAGCACCGCCGGAAACAGCACTTTCAGCCGCTTCGTCAAAGGTGAAAACAAGATAGCCGTCTTTTTGCTCGAATGTCAGCGTTATTTCCTCCGGCTGTTCTTTCATTTGGGCGTTCTTGATTTTGTCAATCAGCGTCGAAAGTGACGAGTCAAGGAAAGAGTCATCCTTAAGCAACTCCAAAAGTTGTGTTGCGCTGTATTTGCCTTTTAAATCTCCGGCAAAGTTTGATGCAGCAATGTATAGCTGCTTGTTGTTTACCGAAAGGGTGACTGTTTTTTTATTTAAGTCGATGCTTTTTATGTCCATTGTAAGGTTTTCAAAAATCGCCTTGCCGAGGTCGGAAAACTGTGTGTGACCCTTTGAAAATCCGACGATGTATTCAAGCGTTGAACTGTTGACGCAGGCTGAAAAAACATCGGTATCAAACGTTTTTAATCCCTTTTCGATTGCCTGAATCGTGGCGGTTACATTTGCCTCGTCTACACTGTCGGTCAAGCCGCTCAAAAGTTCGCTTTTTTGCTTTGATTCGGATTTTGAACATGCCGCAAACGAAACAGCGGTAATAACTATGCATAAAAGAAAGCAAACACTCTTTTTCAAAATGTTTTTCATAACAGAACACCGTCCTTATTTTCATAATTTTTGATAAATTGACGCAATTTTGACAAATCATATAATACACGCCGAATGCATAAAATTTGACACTGTGCGCATATCTGTCGTTTTTTAATTATATAGAGTAATTGTAAAATTTTCAACACATAATTATAAATTTTACAAAAAAATTGCAATTTTAGTCAGTATGTGGTATAATCACGAAAGTTAAAACACTCTATATTGATTTAATTTGTTATAAAATACTTTGAAAAAGCGGCATATTGCTTTGCCGTTTTGCCAAGTGATGATATTCAGGGATAAAAAATGAAAAAATTTTTACACAAATATTTCGGCCCGACCAAATGGAAAAGGCTTTTTGACATTGTCGTTTCATTCGTTGCACTTGTTATTTTATCGCCGCTGTTTTTGATTATTTGCCTAATAAATCTGTTCACGCCGGATTGCAAGGTTTTCTTCAGTCACGAACGCAGAGGCAGACGCGGCAAGCCGTTTACGATTTATAAATTCCAAACTATGAAAAACAGCACGCCGAACTGTGCAACCGGAGAGCTTGAAAACCCCGACCAATATATTACAAAATTCGGCAGGATTTTGCGTAAAACAAGCCTTGATGAGTTGCCGCAGCTTTGGAATATTTTAAAGGGCGATATGAGTTTTGTAGGTCCGCGCCCGCTTATTTCAAGCGAGATACGCGCACACAGACTTCGCCTTGAATACGGCGTTTACCGCTTTCGTCCGGGGCTTACCGGCTGGGCGCAGGTCAACGGCAGAGACGATATTTCGCTTATGAAAAAGATGAAACTTGACAAGGAATATTGCGACAATTGGAGCATAGGTCTTGATTTGAAAATACTTTGGCGCTCGGTTGAGGTCTGCATTAAGCAAGAGGGCTTTCACGAGGGCAAATTACACAGAAGATAAAAATTTTAAAATTCGGAGTTCACACATATGGAAAGAAACTTTATTGACGGCTACACCGAGTGGCAGACAAATCCCGAAATCGTTGCGGTTAACAAGCTGCCGCAACATGCCACGCTTATGCCTTATGAAAATTTTGATGAAGCAAAAAAGGCTGACAGATATGCTTCCACACGCTGCAAACTTTTAAACGGCAAATGGAAATTCAAACTTTATAAAAATTATGCATACAGACCGTCGGATTTTGCACAGCCGCATTATGACTCGCATAATTGGGACAGCGTAATCGTTCCCTGCTCTTGGCAGATGCAGGGCTATGACCAAGCGCAGTACTGCAATGTTCGCTATCCTTGGGAGGGCAGTGAGGATATTTGCCCGCCGAACGCACCGACGAAGCATAATCCGGTAGGATGTTATCTCAAAAGAATACATATTAATGAGGCAGTGCTTTCAAAGCGGGTTGTTCTTTGCTTTGAGGGCGTTGAATCGGCATTTTATCTTTATGTAAACGGTGAAAGGGTCGGTTACAGCGAGTCAACATTTAACCGCAGTGAGTTTGATATTTCGAGATATCTTGTCGAAGGCTCAAATGTTATCGGCGTTGAGGTTTATCGCTGGTGCACGGGCAGTTGGCTTGAGTGTCAGGATATGTGGCGCCTCGGCGGCATTTTCAGAGATGTTTATATTTACACAACCGAAAAGGAATACATCCGTGATTTTGAAATTCACGCAGAGCCGGATTCAACACTTCATGACGGTTATCTTGATGTAATTTTGAAAACAAACGGCACATATGAGGGCCTTGGCATTGATATGAGCATTATCGACAGCGACGGCGCAGTAGTTGCGCTTGACAGCCGCTATGCAAACGAGGACCACATCACTCATATGAAAGCAATCGTAACGAATGTTAAGCCGTGGAGCGCAGAAACACCCGATTTATACACGGTTGTATTTACGCTTAAAAATAACGGCGTCCCGATTGAATACATTTCAACAAAAATCGGTTTCCGCAGTGTCGAAATCAAGGATGGTATAATCAGAATCAACGGCGAAAGAGTTGTGTTTAAAGGTACAAACCGTCACGAGTTTGACTGCCACACCGGCAGATATATCAGCGAGGAGGTTATGCGCAAGGATATTGAGCTTATGAAACTCAACAATATCAATGCCGTTCGCACCTCGCACTATCCGAATTGTCCGCGTTGGTATGAACTTTGCGACGAGTACGGACTCTATGTTATTGATGAAAATAATATGGAAACTCACGGCACCGGCTGGTCACAGATTATCGGTTGCCCTCAGCTCCCTGCCTCCCGTCCGGAGTGGGAAAAGGCTTGCATGGAGCGCATCAAGGCGCTTTATCAAAGAGATAAAAACTGCACCTGTGTTGTAGCGTGGTCGCTCGGCAACGAGTCGCTCGGCGGCGAAACACCTAAAAAGATGTATCGCTGGATTAAGGAGCAGGACAAATCGCGTTTTGTTCACTTTGAATGTGACAGAGCACCCGATGAAAAGGAACTTTCGGATGTTCAGTCAAAAATGTATGCAAGGCCGTGGGAATGCGAAGAATATGCACTCTCCGGCAGAGATAAAAGACCGTATATTTTGTGCGAATATACTCATGCAATGGGCAACTCCTGCGGCTCGACCGATGAATATACAACACTTTGGGACAAATATCCGTGCCTTCAGGGCGGCTTTGTTTGGGACTGGGTTGACCAAAGCATCCTGACAAAGGACGAAAACGGCGTTGAGTATCTTGCATACGGCGGCGATTTCGGCGAAAATCCGCACGACGGTCATTTTTGCGGTAACGGCTTGCTTTTCGGCGACAGAGCGGTTACACCGAAACTTGCAGAAATTAAAAAGCTTTACCAAAATGTTGAGTTCAAGGCAATCGACGCCGCAAAAGGAATTATCGAAATCAAAAACAAATTCCTTTTCACAAATTTGAGTAAATACGAGCTTTATTGGTGCCAATGCTCCGACAAAGGAATAATCAGCGACGGTGTTGTTAATGTCGATATTAAACCGTTTGAGAAAAAAGTTGTCGATTTAGAGCTTGGCAAGCTGCCGAAAACCGAATACTATCTCAACCTCGAACTTCGCGAAAAGGACGATACCGCATATTGCAAGGCAGGTCATATTGTTGCCGAACAGCAGTTTGTTATCAACGAGTTTGACAATGTTTATGACGAAATCGAGGAGGAGCAACAGCTTCTTGTCGATGACACATACGGCTCACTTCGTATTATCAGCGACGATGTTGTTATCAGATTTGAAAGAAGAGAGCGCAATCAGCTTTATTCAATCAAAGTCGGCAATGAGGAGCTTCTTCAGGCACCTATGCGCCTCAACTTTTGGCGCGCGCTCACCGATAACGACCGCGGAACAAGGGCAGGCAGCAGGCTCGGCTGCTGGCGCGACGCAGGCGATACACCCGGCATTTTCAACAACACAAAATGGTCTATCGAGGGCTACAAAATCCTTGATGACGGCAAAAAGGTTGTTGTCACCTCGGGCGCAACGGTTTGCACTCAACCCGAATCAAAGGCGTCAATCGTTTATACAATCACATCAAAGGGAATGGAAATCAATCTTCATTTCTACCCCGACCCGTCTTTGCCCGAAATCCCGGAGGTCAGCCTTTTGTTTGAGCTTCCGAAAGATTTTGAAAATGTTACATACCTCGGTAACGGACCGGAGGAAAATTATATCGACCGTGCAAACGCCGCAAAAATCGGGCTTTACAACACAACCGTTTCGGATATGTGGGTTGATTATCTCAAGCCGCAGGAATGCGGCAACAGAACAGGCGTCAGATACGCAACGCTTGTCGGCGACAAAAAAGTGTTTAGTCTTGTTGCGGAGCCGGTTATGGAATTTAACGCATGCCATTGGTTGCCGAAAGAGATTGAAAATGTTTGGCACCAAAAGGATTTGCCCGAGCCGAACAAAACCGTTGTTCGCTGCATAGCAAGACAGCAGGGCATCGGCGGATATGACAGCTGGGGTGCACACTGCAACGAAAAATACAAAAACAAGACAGACAAAACCTACAGGCTCAAATTCCAAATCAGATTTTAGAAATCTGTCTATTAACTATATATAAACCGTTTTAAAATATACTTGACATTTTTAAATGTTAGTATTATTATGTGAACACAAGAAATATTATTTTATATTATTATCAGTAACCGATGAGAGGAAACATTATGTCTATTAAAGAAGCTATTACGGATATTGTTATAAGAAATGCCGTAAAGTATGCAAGAAAAGACTTCGACCGCAACGCTCCGAGAATCCTTTCTCTCGTAGAAAAAGCGGATGTAAAAAAGGTCAACCGTTCAACCTATGCAGGCTTGCACAAGGTTATGGACGACCCGAATAATAACTGGATGCGTTTTGCAAAGGATTTGATTTGCAACACAGATGAGCATGTTATCAATAAGCTTATCCCACCGCTTATGAATGTTGCCATCAACAGCTATACAAAGAGAATGGCGGCTATCGAAAAATACGGTTGCAACGTGCCTTGGGCAATTCTTATGGACCCGACAGCAGCCTGCAACCTTAAATGCACAGGATGCTGGGCAGCCGAATACGGTCACACAAGCTCGCTTTCATATGAGGATTTGTCAAGAATCATCAGCCAGGGTAAAGAGCTCGGCACATATATGTATCTCTACACCGGCGGTGAACCGACAATGAGAAGAAAGGACATTATGCGTATCTGCCGCGAGAATCCGGATTGCGCATTCCTTTCGTTCACAAACGGCACACTTATCGATGACAGTTTTGCCGATGAAATCAAAGAGGTCGGCAACTTCTATCCTGCATTTTCAATCGAGGGATACGAGGAAGAAAACGACTTCCGCCGCGGTCAGGGCACATTCCAAAAGTGCACCGCAGCAATGAAGCGCCTTAAGGACAGAGGCGTTCCGTTCGGCGCATCACTTTGCTACACAAGCAAAAACACCGATGTTCTTGCATCTGACGAATATATGGATTGGCTTATCGACCATGGTGTTAAGTTTGCTTGGTTCTTCACATATATGCCAACTGGCAACGGCGCTGTTACAGACCTTATGGTAACACCGGAGCAGCGTGCACTTATGTATAAGAAAATGCACGAGTGGCGCCATACAAAGCCTATCTTCGCTCTCGACTTCTGGAATGACGGCGAATATGTTCAGGGCTGTATCGCAGGCGGTCGTCACTATTTCCATATCAACTCAAACGGTGACTGCGAGCCTTGCGCTTTCGTTCACTATTCAAATGTAAATATTAAAGAGTGCTCCGTGCTTGACGCACTTCAAAGTCCGCTCTTTATGGCATACAAGAGAAATCAGCCGTTTTCAAACAATATGCTCCGTCCGTGCCCCGTTCTTGATAACCCGGGCGCAATCAGCAAAATGGTTGCAGAAACAGGTGCACATTCAACAGAAATGCAGCATCCCGAGTCGGCAAACGAGCTTTTCGACAAAACCGTTGCCGCCGCAAAGGCTTGGAAGGTTAAGGCAGACGAACTCTTTGACCGCGACAATTACATTGCAAAGCATGTTAAAGACGAAAATATGTATAACTTTGAAAAATCTGATGAAGAAAGAGAATTCAAAGAGTTTGAAAAGACAGAAGAATAATTCAAATATTAACGGCAATTAACAACAAAGAGGGCATACCGATTGGTATGCCCTTTAAAGCCATTTATATTAAATAGGAGAAGGATAAAATTATGAATACACCGTTGCTTATAGTTATTGCGGTTCTTGTTTTGTTTTCGGCGTTCTTTTCGTCTGCTGAGACGGCGTTTTCGTCACTCAATAAGGTGCGCTTGAAATCAAGCGAAACAGACGAAAACAAAAAGAAAATCGAAAAAACTCTTGTTCTTGCCGAAAATTACGATATGGTGCTTTCAACAATTTTAATCGGTAATAATATTGTTAATATCGCTGCATCATCGATTGCAACACTGTTTTTTACAGGTGTTCTCGGTGACAACAGCGACCTTGCGGCAACCGTGTCAACAATAGTTATGACGGTTGTTGTTCTCATCTTCGGCGAAATCACGCCGAAAACCATGGCAAAGGAAAGGGCGGAAAAATTTGCCGTTTTTGTAACACCGGCAATTCGCTTTTTTGTTTTTGTTTTTTATCCGCTCAACATTGCGTTCAAGGGCTGGAAAAAACTGCTTTCAAAGATTTTCAAGCTTGACGGTGACACTGCCGTAACCGAGGAGGAGCTTAAAACATATGTTGACGAGGCGCACACCGGTGGCGAAATCGACGAAAACGAAAGCGAACTTATCCGCTCGTCTATCGAGTTTGACGATTTGTATGTCAGCGATATACTCACTCCGCGTGTCGATGTCGAGGCTGTCGAAAAATATTGGAAACTTGCGGACATTGAAAAAGTTTTCAAAAAAACAAGCTTTTCGCGACTTCCCGTTTATATCGGCGATATTGACCATATAGTCGGCGTTATTCACTATCAGGATTTTGAGGACATTCGCAAAAGAGGGCTTAAATCTCTGCGCACGATATTAAAACCCGTGCCGATGATAAGCCCGGACACAAAAATCTCAAAACTCCTGCGAATTTTGCAAAAAAGCAAAACCCACCTTGCTGTTGTTGTTGACGAATTCGGCGGAACTGAGGGTATAGTAACGCTTGAGGATATTATTGAGGAGCTTGTCGGCGAAATTTGGGATGAGCACGATGAAGTGCTTGTCGATTTTGACGAAATAGGCGATGGTGAATATATAGTTGACGGCACGGCGTCAATTGACAAGTTTTTTGAATTTTTTGACATTCGTCCCAAAAAGGAACTTGATATTGCAACCGTTAACGGCTGGGTAATGATTAATACTGATAAAATACCTGAGGTTGGCGATTCGTTCGACTATGGCGATATGCACTGTGAGGTAGTCAGCGTTGACGGCAAAAGAGCGGACAAAATCAAAATAATCGTTCAAAATAACAATGATGAAGAGGACAGCGAGCAAAATGTTTAATTTTATGAAAAAAGGAAAAATCGAATATTTGATTGTCGGCTTGGGCAATCCGGGCAGCACATATGAAAAAACACGCCACAACGCAGGCTTTTCGGCACTTGACAAACTTGCCGAAAACGAGGGCTTTGAGTTTAAAAAGGTAAAATTTCACGCACTTGTCGCAGACGAGATGATTGCGCAGCACCGTTGCCTTTTGATGAAACCGCAGACGATGATGAACAACTCGGGCGAGGCTGTTTACGAGGCGGCAACATATTATAATATTCCTGATGAAAATATCATAGTAGTATATGACGATGTAAGCCTTGATGTCGGCAAATTGCGTATTCGCCGCAAGGGCAGTGCAGGCGGACACAACGGAATAAAAAGCATCATTTCCTGCATAGGCGGCGAGGATTTTCCGCGCGTAAAAATCGGCGTAGGCAAAAAACCCGGCAAGTGGGACCTTGCCGATTGGGTGCTTGCAAAATTTCCCGATGACGCAAAGGACGATTTATCGTCTGCGCTTGAAAACGCCGCCGAGGCTGTCAAACTCATGGTGAATGACGAAATCGACAAAGCAATGAATTTATACAATTCATAATCAAACGGAGATAATTTAAAATATGAGTTGTTTTTCAAAAGTTTGGGAAAAGGACGAGGAGTTTTCGACTCTGGCGCAAAGCATCGACACGCTCGGTGCGCCCGTCGGAGTTATTGGTCTTGCCGATATAAATAAAGTTCACGCAGTTCATTCTCTTTGCGAAAAAACAGGCAAAAAAGCATTTATAATTACACCCGACGAGGCAAGCGCGGTCAGATTTTTTGAAAATCTTTCGCAGTTTCAGCAGGGTGTTTTCCTCTATCCGAAAAGGGAGTTTACGCTCCTTGATGTCGAGGGTATCAGTCGTGAGTACGAGCAAATCAGGCTCGGCGTGCTTTCAAAAATAATCGACGGCGATTATACCGCCGTTGTTGCGTCTGCCGCCGCTGCCGCTCAATACACAATGCCGCCGCAGGCACTGAAGGAACGCAGTTTTAAAATTTCGTCGGGCGATGAAATCAACCTCGACGATATGGCGACGCGCCTCGTAAAAGCAGGCTATTCGCGTTTTGACCAAGTTGACGGCACGAGCCAATTTTCAATTCGCGGCGGATTGCTTGATATTTTTCCGCCCGGTGCGGATGACCCGGTGCGTATTGAGCTTTGGGGCGACACGGTTGATTCGATAACAAAATTTGACATTGCCACACAGCGCAGAACGGATATGGTTAACAGCGTTGAGATTATCCCGTCAACCGAGGTTTTGTTTAACTCGCGCGAGGAGCAGGCTAAAAAGATTGACACTCTTGCCGCAGGCTTAAAGGGTAAGGCGACAAAAGCGCGCGAAAAACTTTATCAGGATAGCGACAGGCTCAAACAGGGCATAAATTTGCGTTGCAACGATAAATATTTGCCGCTTGCGTATGACTCGAAGGGTATTTTCGACTATTTTGAGGGCACACTTTTTGTATGTGAAAGTGCAAAGATTAAAGAGAAGACACTCAGTCAAACAAAACTGATGAACGAGGAAATCAAGTGGCTTTTGAATGACGGCAATCTCTGCAAGGGCATCGACAAGTTCGCACTTGATTTTGAAGATTTGTGCGCCGTTTATGAGAGCTGTGCCGCAGTGTATATGGACTCGCTTCCGCGCGGCAGTTTTGACACGCCGGTGCGCCACCTTGCAAATTTTGTTTGCGAAAGCTTTAACGCTTGGTCGGGTACGCTGTCGCAGCTTAAAGACGATTTGTTCCCTCTTCTCAAAACAAATTATGCCGTTTGCATCATGGCAGGCACATCGAGAGCAGGTAAGGCGCTTGCATACGATATAGGCGAAATGGGCTTTGACGCCGTTTTTTGCGAAAACCGCCCTGCCGAGTTCCGCCGCGGTCAGGTAACCGTGTTGACGGGTACTTTGTCAAACGGATTCAGAATGAGCTCGTGCAAATTTGCGCTCATCACTCACACAAAATCAAATCAAAGCCGAAAAAAGCACAAAAAAGTTTCGGCAAAGGACGCAATCCACTCGCTCGATGAGCTGTCGCCCGGCGATTACATTGTCCACAATGTTCACGGAATCGGCGTTTTTGAGGGCATACATTCGCTCGATATAAAGGGCGTTAAAAAAGATTATATCAAAATCAGCTATGCAAAGGGCGACACACTTTATGTCCCCGTTACACAGCTTGACCTTGTTTCAAAATATATCGGTCCGAACGATGACACATCAAGGGTTAAAATCAGCCGCCTCGGCTCGGGCGATTGGCAAAAAGCAAAGGCAAAAGTTCGCGCAAGCGTTCAGGATATGGCAAAGGAGCTTATTGCGCTTTATGCAAAGCGAATGAGCACACCCGGCTACGCCTTCAGCCAAGACACAGATTTACAGCGCGATTTTGAACTTCGCTTTGAATATGATGAAACCGACGATCAGCTCCGCTGTGCCGACGAAATCAAGGGCGATATGGAAAAATCCGCACCGATGGACCGCTTGCTTTGCGGCGATGTTGGCTTCGGCAAAACTGAGGTTGCACTGCGCGCCTGCTTTAAATGCATAGGCGACGGCAAGCAGTGCGCAATCCTTGTGCCGACCACCGTGCTTGCGATGCAACATTTTCAAACTGCGATACGCAGAATGGAGGCGTATCCCGTCAGAATAGAAATGCTCTCGCGCTTTGTGTCACCGACAAAGCAAAAACAGGTGCTTGAGGATTTGGCGGCAGGCAAGGTCGATTTGCTTGTCGGCACTCACCGAATTATCAGCAAGGATATTAAGTTTAAAGATTTGGGGCTTCTCGTTGTTGACGAGGAACAGCGCTTTGGTGTTGCCCAGAAGGAAAAAATAAAGGAAAAATTCCCGAGAGTCGATGTGCTCACACTTTCGGCTACACCTATTCCGCGAACGCTCAATATGGCGATGAGCGGAATCAGAGATATGTCACTGCTCGAGGAGGCTCCGGGCGACCGCCGCCCCGTTCAAACATATGTTATGGAATATGATTTCGGTGTGCTTGTCGAGGCTATGGAAAAAGAGCTTTCGCGCGGCGGTCAGTGCTATTATCTTCACAACAACATTGACACGATTGACCATGTCGCTCTGCAAATCAAAAAATCAATTCCCGATGCGACGGTCGGCGTTGCTCACGGCAAAATGACCGAGGAGCAACTTTCCGATGTTTGGGAAAAACTGACAAACGGCGAAATCGACATTCTTGTTTGCACAACGATTATAGAAACCGGAGTTGATGTTTCAAATGTAAACACGCTTATCATTGAAAACGCCGACAGAATGGGTCTTGCCCAACTGCACCAAATTCGCGGCAGGGTCGGTCGTTCGTCACGCCGCGGCTATGCTTATTTTACATTCGTACGCGGCAGAGAGCTTTCCGAAATCGCAACAAAAAGGCTCGAGGCTATCAGGGAATATACGGAGTTCGGCTCCGGTTTCAAAATCGCAATGCGCGACCTTGAAATCCGCGGCGCAGGCTCGCTTTTGGGCAACAGACAGCACGGCCATATGGAATCTGTCGGATACGAAATGTATCTCAAACTCCTTGAAGAGGCGGTTGCCGAGGAAAAGGGCGAGCGCAAGCCACAGGAAAGGGAGAAAGAGTGCCTTATCGACCTGCCTGTTGACGCAGGTATTCCGACCGATTATATCACTTCAACGCCGATTAGGCTTGAAATGTATAAAACAATCGCCAATATACGCAGTGATGCCGACGCAAACGATGTTTACGACGAGCTGACCGACCGCTTCGGTATTCCGCCGGCTCCCGTTTACGGTCTTGTCGAAATTGCGCTTATGCGAAACACGGCGATGAAACTCGGTATTTACGAAATTAAGCAAAAGGGCGTTGCCGTCAACTTCCTTGTTGAAGATGTTAAGGTTGAATATCTTGTTGCGCTGAATGAAAAAATGCGCGGCAGAGCAACATTTAAATCGGGCGTAAAGCCTTGCATCAGCGTTCGTATCGACAATGGCAATCCGATAGACACTGTTCGCGAAACGCTCGAAATTTTACAAAATGCATAAAATTATGCACCTCGGTCAATAATACAACCGAGGTGTTTTTTATGTCTGCAAATCAAAACAGTAAAAAGGACAGCAAAAATGTAAAGACGCTGTTTTCAATAGTTTGTCTTTGCATTATTGCGCTTGGACTTATAGTCTATTTTTCAACAAATTCAAAGGCTCAAAAGGGTACTGTCAACGAAAACACAACAATTGTTGACACAACCGAGGCAAACCGTGCCGTTACGGCGAAAGAGCCGAAAACGCAAAAGCAAACAACCGCCGCCTCCACGGCGCGCACAACAACGGCAAAAAAAGAGGCTGCCACCATGGAGCAGGGCAAAAACAATATTCCATATAAGAGTTTTTATAAATATCCGCTCACGGAAACGGTGCTTAAAGGGTACAGCGAGGAGCCGGTGTTTGACGAAACTCTCAACGATTATCGCGCGCATGCCGCCGTTGATTTCACGGGCAAGCAGGGCGACAAGGTTGTTGCGATTAATGACGGCAGGGTTATCGCGGTTTATACAGACAGCCTTTACGGCATGGTTGTCGAAATCGACCACGGTGGCAAGCTTGTCGCAAAATATTGCGGTCTTGACAGCGTGAGCGTTAAAAAAGGCTCGTATGTCAATATCGGCAACACAATCGGCACGCTCGGCTCTGTTCCGATTGAAAGCAAATCGTCACCGCACCTTCATCTTGAAACAAAAGTCGGCGGAAAAACCGTTAATCCGCTGAATGTTATGGGCAAAACGGAATAAAAAATAAGCTTGCAGTTGAAATTAATCGCTGCAAGCCTATTTTTTATGTCGCTGAATATCAAATTTTTTCGTAGCAAAGAATTACAAATTCAACAGTAAGCTCGGTTTCGTCGATTTTGTCGAGCCGCGCCTTAAACTCGTTTCTCGTTCTGTAAAAATACGGAGTCATCGAAAACAGCTCTCTCAAATCGTCGCCGCTTATCGTCACCTTTTGGCTGACCTTTTCCCTCCCTGTGAGGGTCAAAAGTTTTGACTCGGGGGCTTTTTCATCGTTTTTATACGGTTTGTCATAAACAATTTGCTTCATTTCAAACAAATGCATTTCACCGGGGATAACGCTGTAAAGTTTGCCGCCGTTTTTGAGTATTCTGAAAAATTCTTTGTCGTTAAATGGAGCAAAAAGGTGAATTGCCGTGTCGATGCTGTTGTCGGGTATGGGGATTGAGGCGAGATTTGCCACAAAATATTTGCCGTTTTTATTTGTCTTTGACGCAAGGCGCACCATTTCTTTGCTTATGTCAAAGCCGTACAGCTCGCCGTCATAATTGTCGTAATATCCGTCGCCGCAACAAATATCAAGCACCGTACCATTCATTTTTTCGGCAATCGTATTTTTAAGGCAGGAGTAATACCCCTTTTGCAAAAATGCGTGGCGTGCGCGTGCGGACTCTTTGCTGTCGCCCGTTTTATCGCCGCTTTTTGAGCCGACAAGCAGGTTTACATAACCCTCTTTGGCAAAATCAAAACAGTGATTATTTTGGCATTTCAGCGCATTTTCGCTTTTGTTCAGCGATTCTCCGCATATGGGGCAAACAAGCATTATTCCTCACCCCACGGCAAATCGACTATTATCGGCTCGTGGTGCACCGCCGGCAAAAATTTTTCAATTATATCTTTTGTCTTGAATTTAAGGCTCGAGGTGCAAACGCACGGATGACAGCCGAGGGTTTCGCTTTCGACAACAGGCTTGTCGATTACAAGTTGAATTTTGTTGTCCTTATCATTCATCAAGCCCATTATCGACACTGCACCCGGCTTGATGTCGAGATATTCAAGCATTTTTTCGCTCGGTGCAAACGAAAGGCGCGAACAACCGAGCTGTTTTGTGATATATTTTGTTTTAAACGGCTTGTCGCCCGGCATCATCAAAAGATAAAACTCTGTTTGTTGTCTGTTGCAGAGAAAAAGATTTTTGCAAATGATTGTGTCGAGAATTTTGTCAATCTCGTTGCACTTTTCCATCGTGTTTGCTTCCTCGTGGTCGGTGCGTTCGTATTCAATTCCAAGTTTGTCGAGCAAGTCATAAACGCGCACTTCCCTTTCAAGCCTGCCGGAGCAGTCGGTCGGTCTGCCTTTTACAAGTTCCATATTTTATGCGTCCTTTTTTGTTATTTATGCTATTTTACCACTTTTTACCCCCTCTTGCCAAGTGTGTTATAATATATTTATAAAGATTTAAACACCGTCATTGACAAATCGGCAAAATAAATATATAATGCACATTTGTACGGTTCATTCATATGAACGGTGAATACATATGTGAGGCTATTATGGAATACGAAAGAATTAATGAAATTGCAGATTTATTCAAAATGTTCGGCGATGCAACAAGGGTAAAAATCTTGTTTTCGCTTTTTGACCGTGAGTTGAGCGTGACCGAAATTGTCGAAAAAATCGGCGCGTCGCAAACGGCGGTGTCGCACCAGCTTCGCTCGCTTAAACAAAGCCACCTTGTCAAATGCCGCCGAGAGGGCAAAAATATAATCTATTCCCTTGCCGATGAGCATGTCAAAATTATAATTAACTGTGCCGTTGAGCACATAGAGGAGTGATAAATATGTCCGAAAACGAAAATATCGAACCTGCACAGGAGCATCAGGTCGGTTGCACATGCGGATGCGACCCTGCCGCCTTTCAGGAGTATAAAAAGGAAATGACTGTCAAAATCATAATCAGCGCGGTGTTTTTCGCCGCAGGTTATGTAATAAGTGAGTTTACATCAATCAGCAGCTATGTTTATTTGATTTGCTTTGCGATTTCATATATCGCGGTCGGCTTCGGCGTAATACGCGATGCGCTTATGCTTGTCGGCAACAAAAACATTTTCAACGAATATCTGCTTATCAGCGTTGTTTCAATCGGTGCCCTTGCCATCAAGGAATATCACGAGGGCTGTGCCGTAATGCTGCTTTTTGCAATCGGCGATTTTCTGCAAAGCCTTGCTGTTTCAAAAAGTCAGGACAAAATCAACAATATGTTTGCCGAGTCCGATGTCAGCGATGACGAGGTTGAAAATGAGGAGAGCAATCTCTCCCACCTTGAAAACGAGGTTAACGGTTCGGGCGGTACAAACCGTTTTATAACACGATTTTCAATGATTTACACACCGATTGTGTTCTTGATTTCCCTTTTGGTTATTGTAATTCCTCCGTTCATCACGGGCGGCTTTGCACAGTGGTCCGTTTGGAAAGAGTGGATATACAGAGGGCTTTCGGCGCTCACCGTCGGCTGTCCGTGTGCTATCGTAATTTCGGTGCCGCTCAGTTTCTATTTCGGTATCGGCGCCGTTGTTAAGGACGAAAAAAACGGCGATTTTTATGCAAAGCGTGCAACTCGCATTTCTAAAGAAAACATTGCGCTCACACTTGCCGTTAAGGCTGTAATTCTTGTCCTCGTCGTATTTTTGGATAAGGAGCCGCCTATGTGGCTTGCCGTCTTCAGCGATGTCGGCATTTGCCTGCTTGCAATTTTAAACTCGCTCAGAGCGGCTTTGATAAAAAAGAGTAACTGATATGCAAAAATTATTTTTAGATTATACACCGGAAAATGAAATAATCCTTGACGGCGAGGAGGCGCGCCATATCGCAAAAAGCCTGCGAATGAAGGTCGGCGATATGCTCACCGTGACAGACGGAAACGGCAACGATTTCGGCTGTCAAATTGAAACCGTCACAAAGGATACCGTGACCCTCAAGGTTTGCTACCGTCAGGCGAACAACAGTGAGCCGACCTGCAAGGTGACGATTTATCAGGGTGTGCCGAAAAGCACAAAACTCGAGGATATTGTGCAAAAATGCGTTGAACTCGGCGTTTATTCGATTGTGCCCACGCTCACCCAGCGTTGTGTCAGCCGACCCGACCAAAAAAGCGCCGCAAAGAAAAATCAGCGCTATCAAAAAATCGCGCTTGAGGCGGCACAGCAAAGCGGCAGAGGCATTATTCCCGAAATTGTGCCGATGAAAACTCTCGCGCAGGCAATCACCGAGGATGAAAGCGATGTCAAAATAGTGTTTTATGAGGGCGGCGGCGAGCCGATAAAATCAATTGTTTCGCCCGACTGCAAAAGCGTTTCCGTCTATATCGGACCGGAGGGCGGCTTTGAAAAAAACGAGGTTGAGCAAATTGTCACCGCCGGCGGTGTTCAGGCAACACTCGGCAAGCGCATTTTGCGCACGCAGACCGCACCCGTTGCGGCACTCACAGCGATTATGCTTTTGACAAACAATCTCGAATAAGAAAATACAATAGACAGTCTAAACGGCAGGTCATTATGACCTGCCGTTTTTGTTATAAATTATGAATATTTATATTATCATTCAACGCTATTCAACGCTCTTGAGCGATGACACCATATCGAGATTCTTAACCTTTTTCGTATATTACATTATATATCGTATATATCTATATCGGTATCTGTGATTTTTGCTTATTTGATTGAATTTGGCGGTAAAACCCTGCTCGTTTTTGTGAGCAACTGAATTGAAATGTGCAAAATCGTGCAAACAGAACTCGAAAATAAAGCGATATGAACAAACAAAACACGCATTATTGGGCATAATTAACGAGAATATTCGCTCACTGTTGACTGCTATTGACTGAATAGGTATAATTAAGGTGCAGTAGGAAATAATTATTTCGCAACGGCGACGGCCGCAAAAGGAGATTAAATGCTGACACAGGAACGAAGAAGAAAAATACTTGATTTGTTGGAGGAGCAAGGCTCCGTAACGGTTGCCAGGCTCAGCGAGGAATTTAATTCGAGCGAGTCGACAATTCGCCGCGATTTAGTGGCACTGTCTCAGCTCGGAAAACTCAACAAGGTTCACGGCGGCGCAACCGTGCTGTCACAGCAGTTCTTAAAAAACGAGGACACGGTTGAGGAAAAATCGCTTAAATATGTTGATGAAAAGGTTGCAGTTGCAAAATACGCCGCAAGCCAAATCAGCGACGATGATTTTGTTTTCATAGACGCCGGCTCAACTACATATTTGATGACAAAATATATCAAATCCACAAAAGCAACCTTTGTCACAAACGGCATAGCACACGCAAAAAAGCTTGCACGAAAGGGTTGCAAAGTATATGTTCTCGGCGGTCAGCTTAAAGACACAACCGAGGCGATAATCGGACTTGTGGCGGCGTCAAATCTTCAAAAATACAATTTTTCAAAAGCTTTCATTGGAACAAACGGCATCAGCGAAAAACAGGGCTTTACAACACCGGATACCGACGAGGCAATGCTAAAGGCGGTTGCGGTGGAGAGGAGTTTTGTGGCATACATTCTTGCCGATCATTCAAAGTTTAACAAGGTTTCGGCAGTGACTTTTGCGCCGCTTGACGCCGGCTGCATAGTTTGTGACAGATGCGACGATGAAACACTTAAACAAAAATCTGTAATTAAAGAGGTGGTTTGATGGTTTATACGATTACGCTCAATCCCGCGCTTGATTATGTGATGTATGTTGACCGTCTGCGATATGACGATATAAACCGCACATCACACGAGGCTGTCTATTACGGCGGCAAGGGAATCAATGTTTCCGTCATTCTTACACGCCTCGGCATTGAAAACAAGGCGCTCGGTCTTGTTGCCGGATTCACCGGCGCTCAGCTTGAGGAAATGCTGAAAAATGACGGTATCAGCTGTGATTTTAATCATCTGAAAAACGGATTCACAAGAATAAATGTTAAAATTAAAGCAGATAATGAAATAGATGTAAATGCAAACGGTCCTTATATCGATGAGGAGGATATTTCGAAACTTCTTGAAAAGCTTGACAAATTAAAGGACGGCGATTATCTCGTTCTTGCCGGCTCAATTCCGAAAAATCTCCCCGACGATATTTATGAAAGAATTTTAAAGCGTCTTTCGGGCAGAGGTGTAAGGTTTGTTGTTGACGCAACGGGCGATTTGCTCAAAAATGTGCTTAAATACAAACCGTTTCTTGTAAAGCCCAATCATCACGAGCTTGGTGATATGTTTGGCGTTACGACTCAAACGGACGATGAAATAATCGAGTATTCAAAAAAACTTCAGGTACTCGGCGCACAAAATGTGCTTGTGTCGCGCGCATCAAAGGGTGCAATGCTTATTGACGCCGACGGCAAGGCACACAAAATCGGCAACGCCACCGGTAAGCTTGTCAACTCAGTCGGTTGCGGCGACAGTATGGTTGCCGGATTTGTTGCCGGCTGTATAGAAAAAGGCGACTATGCCTATGCTTTAAAATTAGGCTCGGCATGCGGCAACGCGACGGCGTTTTCACCCGAGCTTGCAACAAAAGACGAAATTATTAATATTTTTAATTCAGGATTCAATTCGCAGAAAGGAGTATCTTTATGAGAATCATTGATTTGTTAAAGGCCGAAGCAATTCAGCTTAACACTGCTGTTGCTTCAAAGGAGGAAGCAATTGATAAAATGATTGCTCTCCACGAAAAGGCAGGCAATTTGTCGGATACTGCCGCATACAAGGAGGCTATCCTTGCAAGAGAGGCACAAGGCACAACCGCTATCGGCGAGGGTATTGCAGTGCCGCACGCAAAGTCCGACAGTGTTAAAACACCCGGATTGTCGGCAATTACCGTTCCCGGAGGAGTCGATTACGGCGCACCTGACGGAAAGCCGTCTGACATTTGCTTTATGATTGCCGCACCGCTTGACGGTGACCTTCATCTTGAAATTTTGTCAAGGCTTATGGTTATGCTTATGGAACCGGAATTTTGCAACGATTTGAGAAATGCAAAAACCGCCGACGAATTTTTAAGCATTATTGATAAAAAGGAATCTGAAAAATATCCCGAGGAAAAGGTTGAGGAACAACCTAAAAAAGAGGGATACAGAGTTCTTGCCGTTACCGCTTGCCCGACAGGCATTGCGCACACATATATGGCTGCCGAGGCACTCGAAAAAGCAGGCGAAAAAATGGGCTATCCGCTTAAAGCCGAAACCAACGGCTCCGGCGGCGCCAAAAACATTCTCACCAAAAAAGAAATCGCCGAGTGCGACGGTATAATCATTGCCGCAGACAAAAATGTCGAAATGGCAAGATTCGACGGCAAACCCGTTGTTAAAACCTCGGTTTCAAACGGCATTAACAAGCCGGAGGAGCTTATTCAAAAAATCGTTGACGGCAAAGCCTCCGTTTATCACGCAAACGAAGAGGAAAAGTCTTCCGTTGACGATGACGAAAAGGAAAGTTTCGGTCATAAACTCTACAAGCACCTTATGAACGGCGTTTCTCATATGCTTCCGTTCGTAGTAGGCGGCGGTGTTCTTATCGCCTTCGGCTTTTTGATTGATACAATCGCAGGCAATGCCGATGTCGGCGGAACTTTCGGATTTACAAATCCTGTTGCATCCGTCATTTTCTGGATAGGCAAGGCGGCGTTTGCACTTATGCTGCCTGTTTTGTCGGCATATATCGCACAGTCGATTGCGGACCGCCCCGGTTTACTTCCCGGCTTTGTCGGCGGTGTATTTGCCGCAAACGGTCATACATTCCAAAGTATGATTGACGGCGTTAATTCAGGCAACGGACTTGTAGGCGACGGAAATGCCGTTTCGGGTTTCCTCGGTGCTTTGTTTGCCGGTTTCGTGGCAGGTATTGTTGTTCAACTCCTTAAAAAAGCTTTTTCGTGGATGCCAAAGGCAATGGACGGCATCAAGCCTGTTTTCATCTATCCGCTTTTGGGCACACTTCTTATGGGCTTGATTATGGCAGGCGTAAACCCTGTTATCGGTCAGCTCAACACACTTCTTGCAAACGGACTTGCAAGTCTCGGCGCAACAAGCCGACTTCTTCTCTCAATAGTTCTTGCCGCAATGATGGCAACCGATATGGGAGGCCCGTTCAATAAAGCGGCGTATGTTTTCGGTACTGCGGCAATTGCAAACGGCGACACATGGATTATGGCTGCTGTTATGATCGGCGGCATGGTTCCTCCAATCGCAATCGCTCTTTCAACAACATTCAACAAGAAAAAATGGACTGCAGAAGAGCTTAAATCCGGTCCGGTTAACTATCTTATGGGTCTTTGCTTTGTCACAGAGGGTGCAATCCCTTACGCTGCATCAGATCCGATTCGCGTTCTTCCGTCATGCATGGTAGGCAGTGCCGTAGCAGGAGCTCTCACATCATTGTTCAATGTAACCTGCCCCGCACCTCACGGCGGTATATTCACATTCATCGTTTGTGACCATCCGCTCCTTTATGTTGTAGCCCTTGTTGCCGGCTCTGTTGTAGGCGCATTGATGCTTGCACTTTTAAAGAAAAATCAACCTGTTAAGGCATAAGAGAGGTAATATTATGGTATCAAAGGAATTTACAATAAAAAACAAAATGGGATTTCATATGCGCCCGGCAAATGTTTTTGTTACAGAGATGACAAAATATGCTTCATCGGTTAACATTATTTTCAACGGCAAAACAATCAACGGCAAAAGCATAATGAACATTATGGCGGCTTGCATCAAATGCGGCAGTACAATCACCGTTGAGTGCGACGGCGCAGACGAAAACGAAATGCTTGCCGAGGCAACCGAACTTATCGAATCGGGATTCGGCGAGGAATAATTAACAAAAATACGCTCCGGCAAAACTGTCGGGGCGTAGTCGGCTCGTATGAGCATTTATTACATAAATGAGGTGTTTTTATGCTAAAAGGAATAGGCGCATCCCAAGGCTTTGGCATCGGCAAAGCGGTTGTTATCAAAGATACCGAGCTTGATTATTCCTCGGTTAAATACTCCGACGCAGAAAGCGAAAAGGCTCGATTGCACAAGGCTGCAGACGATTTTGTCGAAGAAACAAAACTTCAAATCGAACAGGTCAAGCAGTCGGCAGGCGAAAAAGAGGCTGAAATTCTCGAGGGTCACCTTATGATGCTTCAGGACCCGTTTATGCTCAGTCAAATGGAGGATAATATCGACCAAGGCGCAGTTGCGGAAAGTGCGGTTGATACCGTTTGCACAATGTTTATAGATATGTTTTCGGGTGTTGACGACGAGCTGACACGCCAAAGAGCCTCTGATGTTAAGGATATTAAGGACAATTTGCTTTCGCTTTTACTCGGCATCAAACCTGTTGACATTTCGTCTGTCGAACACGGCTCGGTGCTTGTCGCAAAGGATTTCACTCCGTCAATGACAAGCCAAATCAACAAAGAAAATGTTTGCGCAATCATAACCGAGGTCGGCGGAGTTACAAGTCACAGCGCAATTCTCGCAAGGGCTATGGGCATTCCGGCGGTTCTCTCCGTTCTCGATGCAACAGAAAAAATTACCGACGGCGAAGCAGTGATTGCCGACGGCTTCAAAGGAAAGGTTTTGCTTAATCCCACACCGACGCAACTCAACGAATACACAAAAAAGCAAACTGCATATTTAAAGGAAAAAGAAAGCCTTAACGAATATTTCGGCAAGCAAACTGTTACAAAGTCGGGAGCAGTTAAAAAAGTTTACGGCAATATCGGCAAGGCGGAGGATGCACAAAATGTTATCCAAAACGGCGGCGAGGGCATAGGACTTTTCAGAACAGAGTTTTTGTTTATGGACCGTGCTCACGAGCCGACCGAGCAGGAGCAGTTTGAGGCGTATTCAACCGTCGCAAAGGCAATGGACGGTAAGGAGGTAATCATTCGCACGCTTGACATTGGCGGCGATAAGGCAATTGATTATCTTTCAATTGAAAAAGAGGACAATCCGTTTTTGGGTCATCGCGCAATTCGCTATTGCCTCGACAATCCTCAACTTTTCAAAACACAGCTTCGTGCGATTTTGCGTGCCGCGCAGTTCGGCGATATAAAGATAATGCTCCCGCTTGTCACAACCGTTGACGAGGTAAGGCGTGCAAAAGCTGTTATTGCCGAGTGTGCCGACGAGCTTAAAAACGAGGGCTTGAGATACAGACTCGCTCCTGTCGGCGTGATGATTGAAACGCCGTCGGCAGCGCTGATTTCGGATTTGCTCGCCAAAGAGGTTGAATTTTTCTCAATCGGCACAAACGATTTGACCGGCTACACCATGGCGGTTGACCGCGGCAATGCGGCGGTTTCAAACCTTTATGATGTTACACAGCCGTCTGTTTTGCGTGCAATTGAAATGACAGTCAAAAACGCAAAGGCGGCAGGTATTCAGGTCGGTATGTGCGGCGAGGCGGCGGCAGATGAGCGTCTTATCCCCAAACTTGTCGAATGGGGGCTTGATGAATTTTCGGTCACTCCGTCATCAATTCTTCAAACGCGCAAACTGATTTGCGAGTGCGAATAAATATTACAAAAGCGCAGTGCAGTTTCAAACCGCATTGCGCTTTTTATTTCTGTCATATTCTATTTTGCGTATTTTACTTCATACAACTTGTCGGGATAGTCGGTCATAATGCAGTCGGCACCCATATCAATCAAATATTTCATATCTTCCTCGTCATTGACTGTCCAATACTGCACTGCCATATTGTGCTTATGTGCATAGTTTATCATTTGTGCCGTGCCCAAATTGATGCCGAGGTTTTTGTACGGCGCACAAAACGGAATTTGCAAAACATTGCACGGCGGCACATAATCCTCATCGTCATTCAGTGCGGCTGTCCAAAAATCAAACACCTCCGCTATTGATGTACTGCGTGCGAGATCGGGATATTTTTCGTCAACATATTCGCTGACCTCCTTGTGGAAGGTGCCGAATACAACTTTGTCGATAATGCCCTTTTCCTGCAAAACGGAGTAGAGAATGTCTACACCCTCTTTGCCCAAATCGCCGCTGTTTTTGATTTCGATAATATATTTATATTTTCCGCCGCCCTGCTCAATCAAATAATCAAGAATATCGTTAAGCTTCAAAATTTTGAGTTCTTCGGGAACTTCATCTTTGCTTAAATCGGCATAAGGTGTTTCGCCGTCCTCCGTTTCAAATTTTGCGCCCATATTTAGCGTCCTCAACTCGGCGTATGTTTTGTCCTCTGGGCGTACTTTCTTTTCGCCGAAAACCTCCTCACTGTCGGATGTTCTGTCAAGCGTGTTATCGTGAAGCAAAACGAGCTGTTTGTCTTTGGTGATATGCAAATCAAATTCAAAGACATCAATGTCAAAATTTGGGTTTTCAGCACAGTTCTTGAACGCCATCATCGTTTCCTCCGGCTCAATTCCGCCGCCGCTGCGATGACCCGAAATGTCGGTTCCGTCAATTATGTATGCGTTGTTGGTTTTGTATGTTTCGATTTGGCTCGGCTCGGAGCGGTGCATGCACGAAACCGTCATTACCGCCGCGAGCGCTGCTATTATCAGCAACACCGCCGTGAGAATGATTATTTTTGCCGTTCTTCTTTTTTTCGTGTTTTTTGCATTTGTTTTTGCCATACTTTTCCCTCATTTATAAGTTTCTCTAATAATTATATTTATAATTTTACAAAAATGTCAATGAAAAGTCAACAAAAAATATCAAATAATTATATAAATTTTATTGAATATGTATAAAAGTAACAACAATTATAACATTTCCTACCGTATGGGCAAAGGTTTTTAATAAAAAAATCCACCGCAGGTTTCCCAACGGTGGATTCGATACACTTATTTATTTTAATTTATTATACATTTCGTAAATATCGTCTTCGGTCAATTCGATCGGATTGCGTTTCATAAGCATTGACATGCTCTTTTTCGTCAACTCTCTGATTTGTTCATCGGTTGTGCATCCGATTTCGGATAACTTTGTTCTCATTCCCATTTGCTTTTTCATCGCGGTTATTTCGTCTGCCATTGCGTAAGGAGATTCAAAGCCACAGTCTTTTGCAAGCGCTGTTATCCTGCCGTCGCCGTCTGCATTGTCGGCATTGAATTTGATGAAATAATCAAGTGTGAATGCACATGCCTCGCCGTGCGGCACACCGTAAATGTTTGTCAGTGGGAACGAGCAGGCGTGTGAGCCGGTTGTCCTCGGGTGTGAAAATGCAACGCCGGCAACTATCGACGCCTCAGCCATTTTTTCGCGCGCCTGAAGGTTGTTTGGGTTGTTATATGCTTTTTCAAGCCACTCAAACACAAGCCTTGCGGCATAAATCGAGCATGCGGAGCAAACAGGCTGGTTGAGCGTTGACCAATAGCTTTCAACCGCGTGTGACAAAACATCAAGTCCCGTTGAGGCTGTCACCTGCGGCGGAACGGTCAGGGTCAACTCCGGGTCGATTACGGCAATTTTCGGATACATTGCCGGGTCGTTCATCGGATTTTTTAAATTTTGTTTTAAATCCGTCAAAACAGAAATATTTGTAACCTCACTTGCCGTGCCTGATGTTGTTGCGACCGCAATCATCGGAATTGCTTCTGCGGCGTTAATCGGTTTTCCGCCGCTGTGGTAGGACTCAATTACATCATCACCCTTTGCTATTGCACAAGCTGCTTTGCAGCAGTCCATGGGTGAGCCACCGCCGAGCGCAACGGCAAAATCGGCGCCGATTTTGCGCATAACCTTGACGCAGTTGTTAACATTGTCGGTTGTCGGATTTGGGCGAATGTCGGCAAAAACAGCCTTCAGCGTGCCCTCACTCATTTTTATAAATTCATCGGCAACGCCGTTTTTTGAAAAGCTGTGCGAGCAAACAAGCACACCGTTTTTACCGCCGATGCTGTCGATATATGATTTGATTTCTTTTCTTTTGCCGACTCCGAATTCAAGCGTAACCGGCAAATTAAATTCCCACGATGTCAAATTTTTCATCTCCTATATGATTTTAAACATATTTTATCACATATTTGTTGTTTTTTAAATATTTTTCTTGACAAATTAGAAATTATATTATAAAATATCAAGGCATTGAGAGATATGCGGTATAACACCCATTTTGGGTTTATATTGGGTAACACCCTTCGGGGTTTTACATATATCAAAAACAGCAGTTGCTGATAATATATCGAGGTGTAACTCAGTTTGGCTAGAGTGCCTGCTTTGGGTGACGAAAGCGACCGCTGCCGGTGGCAGATAAAGGGAGCTTGAGGAAGCGCAGCAAAACAGAGCAATGAACACGGCAGTGGTCATTGCGACAATTTTGCAAGGGGGCGAGCAAAGCAAAACCGAGCAAAGTCTCAAAATTACAATAAAATAATATCGAGGTGTAACTCAGTTTGGCTAGAGTGCCTGCTTTGGGAGCAGGATGCCGCAGGTTCAAGTCCTGTCACCTCGACCAAAAGCCTCTGAAATTGACTGATTTTGGAGGCTTTTTTTTGTTAATTGAGGTGCAGAACTTGAAGGGTAGTACCAGTAAATTTTAGTATTTTCTAAATGCTATCTTTTTATTATAATGATTAATGTTCTGTTGAAAGGGTGAGAAATATAATGAATAATATTTTATCTGTTGATATTCGAAATGTAAAAGGTATGTCAAATCCGGCTTGTATAAAACCAAGATCGATTCCACCTATTCCGCTAAACAGACTACAAGCACTCGGCATAACATTCTCCAAATTCAACGGTTAAAAATCCAAAAGATATGTACCGTCCTCATACTTTCTGAAAGTAACATATGTCTTTCCGTAAAGCTCCAACATTTGCTTAGTAACATAACCACCTGCAGGAGCGCCAATTCTTTTACGAATCCATTCACCCAAGATTGCATTACTTTCTACACTGTGCAAGGCTTTGTTACCTTGCTGTGCCATTCTCATATGGAAAGAACCAAAATCTTTGGTGATCACTTTAAACATCGGGCAGTTTTCATCATCGGGATTTTCTCTATCCGGAAAGAAGCCAGTCTTTTTATCTTTGTGATTATACGGAATATAGGCTTGGTTTTGATCTCGCTTCGTTCCGTTTTTGCGAATACCCCAGTTAATACCCGAGCCATATCCCGTATCACTGCCGTCCGCACGCAAAAGAGAAACATTCAGTGTATCAATCGGTGTTTCCTTATCATAAACTAGATAATCTTTCTCAGAGTTATCAGGTTCAACAAAATTTTCTGCGGTATTGTTGATAACATTCTTTAACTTCTCAGAAACAGACGGATCAAAACAATCAATTGTATCGGGCAAAAGATTCTTATAATAACAATAAGCCTCAAGAGAGTTACACATACTAACAGACTCTCTGCGCTTGTAAAAGGCATTCATGGTATAATTCAAAGAACCACAGAAGGCGATATAAGGCATATCACCTACATGCTCATCCGGATATGTCCAGATATACACTTTCGAATGCACTTCCGAGCCTTGGCAAATGTATCTGCACGAGATTTTGGGCATCTCTTTAGATGTGTTAAGAAATCGAATCATACGACAGATATCTTCATGCTTTTTCTGAGAAAGGCTGGATTTGGTCATACCAAGCATGATTTCAACTGACAGACCTTTGATCAATCTGCTGTTCTTCATGCCTTCCGAAAGTTTTATCATATGGGTTGAGATTCTATCACAATCAGTAAATGCGGTAATAATCTTCAAAGAGGAACAAGGATGCGAAAACTCTGTTCTCGCAGGTGTGTATAAAATGGGTTCATCAAAATCCGATGTGATAAATGTCGGAATGCCAGTAATATCATCAATTTTTGGAATCATTCATCTTCCTCCAGATTGGCTTCGATCCAAGGATAATCAATCCCCGCGAAACTATTTAATACAGCGGTTATAACTACCTCGGATAATTTGCACGGTACGGCCATGCCGATTTGTTTTCTTACACTGCTGTAGTTACCTACGAACTCATAATCGTCGGGAAAAGTTTGTATTCTTGCTCTCTCTCTATTTGTCAATTCTCGATCTGTCCAGTGGTACATAAATGTGCCACCACCACCCGCAGCTGTTACAGTATAAGCAGGTTTATTGGGATCAAGTTTACGATAAATTTGACTGATTTTAGTTTTGGTGTGAATTCTTAATTCACTCGGGAAATCCTCTCCCAGTCTTTCCTCTGCTTGCCACACATTTTCACCAGGATTAATATATGATAATCTTCTGACAACCTTATCAGCAAGTTTCCTTACTTCATTATCGGGAGCATTCTCTGGAATATTAGATAATGCAGTTCTCGCAGTTACATCGCACTTAGCATATACTGCAGGATCTGGGACTCTGTACTTCACCGATTCATCTTTGTGAATCCCAACAATGATCACCCTATGTCTTGTTTGCGGCACGCCATATTCCTCGGCTTTATAGAGGTGAACATTCAATTTGTAACCAGCCTCACGCATATCATTTAGAATGATTTCAAAGTCACCTGAACCTGCCGAGCGTATTCCTGATACATTTTCCGCAACAAACCATTTCGGTTGATAAGCTTTAAGCACTTCAATACCATACCAGTATAGTTGCCCAAACTTCTCATTTTCAAAGCCTTGGTGCTTACCAACATTAGAGAAGCTGTTGCACGGGAACCCATAGCAGAAGGCCGTGATCTTTCCAAGTTTTTGAATATCCAATCCACGTACATCGCCGCAATGAACCGTTTCAGGAGATTCGGGGCAGATGTTTTTACGATATGTTTCACATGTATCCGCATCATAATCATTCGCCCAAGCATGCTCAATGGTGAAGGAGCCATCATCACTTTTTGCCCGCAGAGCACCGCACGCAATTCCACCAGGGCCGCAGAACAATTCGCCTAACTTAAATGTTTCCATTTCAGTTATCCTCCTTTTCGGGTATGATTTCTACAATATCATCCATAGTACAACCCAATGCAGAGCATATCTTGACAAGCACATCACTGGAGACTACTGCGCCGTCTTTGCCCATCTTGGTGATGGTGGCTATGCTGATGCCGGCTTTTTCGGCGAGTTCTTTCTTTTTCATATCACGGTCGATCAGAAGTTTGAACAATTTTTTATAGCTTGCGGCCATTGCATTACACCTCATAGATAGTTATAGTTAGTACATTGTATTATTGAAAATCATTATACCACACTCTACTCCAAACATCAACAGTTTTCAGCAGAAAAATACTGCGATTTCAGTATTTTTCAACTTTTTGTTGCAAGTTTTCTATTTTCTCCTTGCTTTTCCGTAATCCCCTTATCTTTGTCTACTGCGGTGCAAATTTTGACTTGAATCAGGGGTTGTTCAGAGTTATAATAACCGTATAAAAAGCAATCGCCTCTCGCGTGATAACGAGAGGCGTGTATTGCGTATTATTCTGCAGAAATCCCTGTTGACCAAACAACAGACCACCTACCGTTTCGGAGCATTCGGAAACAGTGGACTGGGGAGCGCCGAAGAACGCGGTTTTTCGAGCGGAAAGGGGCGAAAAAAGCCATTTTTAGCGGAAATTGCCTTCCATAGGACCGTTTGGGAGCAGGATGCCGCAGGTTCAAGTCCTGTCACCTCGACCATAAGACACGGTTTTCAAACCGTGTCTTTTTTGATTCAAAGTGCGCGGTGAAAAATACACCCTCACGGGAGGTTTAACTCCCGTGAGGGTGTTGATTGTTATTCGTTTGTATTTTGTTTGCCGATGGGGTCGTCGCCGAGTTGATAGAGAAAATGCATGCTGACGAGGCAGATTATCGAGCCGACAAAGGGGATAAAGCCGGTCATAAAGTAAATGTTGTTGTCAACTCCTGCCGCTTGCTCGAGTGCGGAGAGCTTTTCGCTATAGCCCGTTAATCCGAGCGAAAGCGAAATTACTGCGGCACCGAGACCCTGCGCAATTTTTCTGAAAAGCGAATATGTTGCATAGATTGAGCTTTCTTCGCGTCTGCCGGTTTTCATTTCCTGATAATCAATGCAGTCGGCAACAAGCGCCCAGGTGAGCACAAGATAAAATGCCGAGCCGAACATTGCGATTCCGATGAAAACAATCCAAAGATACGGATTTTCAAAGCGAACAAATGTGGCAATTCCGCTTGCAATTGCCGAAATCAAAAACGGATAAGTGCAAAGCTGTTTTTTGGTGAATTTTTTTGAAAGCGGCTTAACTGCGATGATGCCTAAAACAGTTGGCAATCCTGCGATGATTGTTGCAATTGAAATAAGCTTTGTGTTTTTGAAATAGCACATAAAAATATACGGCATTGATGTTGTAACCGTCATCATAAGCGCAAGATACGACATTGACGAAATCGTTACGCCAAGCATATTTTTGTTTTTGAAAAATGATGCAAGCGTTTTAAAATAGTTGAATTTTTGCGTTTTATCGGGAACGGCAGTCTCAAGCCTTTCTGTCGTCATTTTGCGAAGCAGAATAAACGAAACAAAGCCGATAATGCCCATAACAGCAACAATTATAAAGAAAAGATTGCCGCGAGGGTTGTCGTTTTCGTCATAAACAATGAGCGGAAGCAAAATCATAACGGGAACTTGTGCAAACATTGCGCCCACGCTTCTGTATGTTGAAAGCGAGCTTCTCTCCTGCGGAACATTTGTGATTACGGATTGCATTGAGCCGTACGGCACATTTACACTTGTGTAAGAAATGCTCCATACGCAGTAAAGACCGAAGCACATCACGATTTTGAGCGCGTATGGCAGAGCAGGGGCATAAATAAATAACAGCACGCTCGAAATTAACAGCGGCAGACTTGCCCATTTAATCCAGGTTTTGAATTTGCCCTCTTTGCCGGGTTTCGCCGCGTCGCAAATGCCGCCGATTATCGGGTCATTTATTGCATCAAATATTTTTGCAAGCAAAATGATGATTGCAAAGTGGTGGGGCTTTATTTTCATACAGGTGACATAAAACAGCATAAGATAGTTGTTTATAAAGGCAAAGCTCATATTGCAACCGAAATCGCCGAGCGCATAGCCTATTTTGTCACGCATACCAAAGGGTCTGATTTGCTTTTCTTCCATTTTTATCCCTCTAAAATATTTAAGATAACACATTTATTATATACTGAAATGCAAAATATAATCAATGTGCATTCTGCCTATATTTAAGCTTTAAATTATGGGCAATATAAACAAGACGAATTTTATTAAAAAGCAAAAAATGACGGTACAAAACAGCGAATCCGCCGCAGAGCATATACCCTGCGGCGGATTTTTACGCATAGACCAAATAAGAATTCCCAGCGGTAAATTACAGCTTGTTTACCGATGAATTAAAGATACCATTATTTGGAAATAAAATCAATATCAAACACAAAAGTGCAATAGAAAGGACGAAAAAAGCAATAAATCGTTGTATTACAACGATTTGCTTGTCATACAACGCTAAAATGTGCTCTTTTTTCGACAATAATCATTCCAAACAGTGTGAAACTCCGCGCGTTTTCGTGTGGCTATCGGTATTCTTTCATTGCCGAGGAAAACCTCGGAATAATTATATTCGGTTATATAGTGAATGTTTATTAAAAAGCTTTTGTGAACAAAGCAAAAGAAAGGGTTTGGCAATTTTTTCGCCGCTTCTTCAAACGATTCTTTAATCTCAAATTCGCCATCGTCGGAAAGTGCGAGAATAGTTTTTCTGTTGTTGCGGCAAAGGTATTTTATGCTTTCAACTTCGGTGCGAATATAATCGCCGTCACTGTTCATAAAAAATACATCGCAGCATGCCTTATCAAGATGTTCCATTGCTCTGTCGAGGCTTTGGTAAAGCCTGTCGGGCTCAATCGGTTTTGTAAAAAAGCGAAAAACCTTCAAATCCATCGCATCATCCAAAAATTCTGCGTGATTTGTGATAAAAAATATTATAATTCTGCCGTTTCGCTTTTTCAACTCCGACGCAAGCGCGATTCCGTTGAGCCTCGGCATTTCAATATCGAGAAACGCAATGTCAAAAATCCCGTCCCCCTCAAGTGAATCGGGCGCGCTTGTGTATGCCTCAATGTCGGCGGAAAGCGACCTTATTCTCAAATACTCCTCGATATAAAGCCTCGTTATGTTTATGCTCTTTTGCTCGTCATCGCAAATTAAAATTTTCATATTTTCTCCCACATTATATATTCGTGCGCAAAATCATTTAAGCTCCGACTTGTAAGCCTCGGCAAGCATTTCTATTGATTTTTGCACCGTTTGCTGATAAGATTCGGGCAACGATTTCATCAGCTTTATTATATATTCCTCTCGCTCCGGGCGTATGTATCCCTTTAAATAATAGTTTGGGTCCTCGCCCAAAATGTCGCAAATTTTGTATATGTTTTGCGTTGTCGGCAAATATTTGCCGCGCTCTATGCACGAAAGCTGACCTGCGCCGATGCCCATTTTTTCGGCAAGTTCATCTTGCAACATGCCCTTTTCGCGCCGTTTGTATTTTATTCTTAAGCCGACGATTCTCGCCTGCTCGTTTACAATATCGTTTGCATTTGCCAAAAAATCATCTCCTGCATGATTTTGCCAACCCATTCGTTGCGGCGCAACGCTTTTTTTGATTAATTCTCAAATATTGGTTGCTATACAACTATAATTTTAAATCCGACAACAAATATTTTACACCATTTCTCACAAAAACGCAATGAATAAAAACACCGAATGCAGAATTTACACAGTAAAATCGGCAAATATCATTTCTATACAAAAAGAAAAAAGAGTAATCAAACGATTACTCTTTTAGCTGGTGGAAGAGGGTGGGCTCGAGCTTTGCTCGAGAGTTTGCTTGCTGCGCAAGCCGTCGCATTTATATTGTGTGGTTCTCATCCACCCCGAGCTTTGTTTTATGCAAAAGAAAAAAGAGTAATCAAACGATTACTCTTTTAGCTGGTGGAAGAGGGTGGACTCGAGCTTTGCTCGAGAGTTTGCTTGCTGCGCAAGCCGTCGCATTTATATTGTGTGGTTCGAATCCACCCTGAGTTTTGTTTTATGCAAAAGAAAAAAGAGTAACCAAACGATTACTCTTTTAGCTGGTGGAAGAGGGTGGATTCGAACCACCGAAGTCATTGACGACAGATTTACAGTCTGTTCCCTTTGGCCACTCGGGAACTCTTCCACAATTGGAGCTGGTGAACGGACTCGAACCCCTGACCTGCTGATTACAAATCAGCTGCTCTACCAACTGAGCTACACCAGCGTATCTCCAACGCCCTAATACTATATCATAACTTTATTTGATAGTCAATAGTTTTTTTGAATTTTTTTGTGCTAATTTTTGTTTTGATGCAAGCAAAACAAAACCGCTCGGCATAATATAATGCTGAGACGATTGGCGCAATGTGCGCCGTCCTTTTGTATTGACTCAAAATTTGCGACTCAGCGGTTTTTGAGATACTCGCCTCCCGTCTTATGCCCTGCACGGCTACAGCAGGCAGATGGAGCGATTGACAAGTTGTTTGTAGCCGGAAAGGCTGTGGGAATTTATGTGCGGAATAGCAGGAATTTTGAGCGACAATATCGACTTGCGTGACAAAAAGGAAATGATTTGGAAAATTAGCAACTCGCTGAAAATGCGCGGACCCGACGCGAGGGGAGAATATGTCACAAAAAACGCCGCGCTTATTCATCGCCGCCTGTCGGTAATTGATGTCAAAAACGGTGCCCAGCCTATGCGCTTCGGCAAGTACATTATCGTTTACAACGGCGAACTTTACAATACCGACGAGATACGAAGCGAGCTTATTCGCCACGGATACAAATTTGACACGCAGTGCGACACGGAGGTTGTTTTAAAGGCGTTTCATATGTGGCACGAGGAGAGTGCAAAGCGTTTTAACGGTATTTATGCCTACGCGATTTATAACGAGGAAAACAACGAGCTGTTTTTTTGCCGCGACAGAATCGGTGTTAAGCCGCTTTATTATTCAAAAAACAAAACGGCGTTTTCTTTTGCGTCAAAGCTTGAAAGTTTGCTTTATGTTGACGGTGTCGAGCCTGTTTGCAACCGCGAGGGTTTGTGCGAAATCTTTATGCTCGGCCCTGCAAAGACAATCGGCAAAACCGTTTTTCGCGATATTAAGGAACTTCCACCGGCGTGTTGGATGTATTACAAAAACGGCAAGGTCGAAACAAAGGAATATTGGCACCTTGAGGCAACGCCGTTTGAGGACAGCGAGCTTGAGGCACAGGAGCGCACTCATTTTCTCGTTACCGACGCTATCAGGCGACAGCTTGTGTCCGATGTTCCGCTTTGCACATTTTTGAGCGGCGGACTCGATTCGTCGATAATCTCCAAAGTTGCATCGGATTACTATAAAGATAAAAACAAGCGGCTTTCGACATATTCCGTCGATTATGTCGATAATGACAAGTATTTCAAATCCGATGTTTTTCAGCCGAATAAGGATTCGGATTATATCAACCTTATTTCCGATTATATTGACAGCGACCATCACAATATTGTTTTGAGCAACTCCGCCGTTGCCGACGCGCTTGTTGACGCCGCAATCGCAAGAGGTTGCCCGGGCTTTACCGATGTTGATTCAAGCCTGCTTTTGTTCTGCCGCGAGGTTAAGAAAAACTACACCGTTTGCCTTTCGGGCGAATGTGCCGATGAAATTTTCGGCGGCTATCCGTGGTATCACAGAACGCAAATTTTGTTTGAGGAAACATTCCCGTGGTCGCGTACAACAGATGTTCGCCGCAGTATTTTGAGAAACGGATTTTTACCCGAGGGCGAGGAATATGTGCATAACGCCTATCTCGAAACCGTCAAGCTTGCCGACTCGCTCGACAGCGACACGCCGCTTGAAAGACGAATGCGCGAAATGTTTGTTCTAAACCTAAATTGGTTTATGCAAACATTGCTCGTGCGCAAGGATGTTATGAGCATGGAATCGTCGCTTGAGGTCAGAGTTCCGTTTTGCGATTATCGTATAGTCGAATATGCGTATAATATGCCGTGGAACATAAAATCGTATAACAACCGTGAAAAAGGCATACTCCGTAAAGCGTTTGAAAACGAGTTGCCCGAAATTATCACTTGGCGCAAGAAAAGCCCTTATCCCAAAACATTTAACCCCGAATATTTGGATTGTGTTCGCGAAATGACAAGTGCTGTTTTGAGCGACAAAAACAGTCCGCTTTGCGAAATGCTCGATTTGTCAGCGGTTTCAAACCTCATTCAAAACCCGGAGTCGCTGACGGAGCCGTGGTACGGTCAGCTGATGCGCACCCCGCAGGTGCTCGCGTATATCGTCCAAATATATGTTTGGATGCGTAAGTATAATGTTGTATTTGATTTTTAATTATGATATAATTATTGTATCTAAGTTAAGAATGGCGAATTTACACCAAACAGAGTGTTTTGCCCGACAAAGGAATTTAATTTATGACAAACGAAGAATATATTAAAGCGATTGATATGAGGCGTTCGAGACGCTCGTATAAAAACAAGCCGCTCGACCCTCAAATCATGGATGTTATCAAAGAAATGGTTGACGCCGTCAACGAAATTGCAGACCTCGATTTTAAATTTATTGAGGATGCAACACCGGCGTTTAAGCTTTTCAGCGGCAAATTTTCAATGATTGCCGTTTGCGGCAAGGATTCGCAAAAAACGCGTGAGGACTGTGGCTTTTACGGCGAAAGTATTGTTTTGCAATGCGTTTATCACGGACTCGGCACCTGCTGGGTTTCCGGAACATATAACGAAAACAAGGTTTACGAAATGATAAATCTTGAAAGAGAAAAACGGCTTTACGCCGTAATCACCGTCGGCTATGTCAAGGACGGCCTTTCTCTGCTTGAAAAAACAATGTATAATTCTCTTCATAAAAAATGCAAGCCTTATCAAAAAATGTTTGAGGTTTGCGACCAAAAATTGCCCGAGGAGTATGCTTACGCAATGAAACTTGTCGAAAAGGGTCCCTCGGCAGTAAATCGCCGCCCTGTCAAATTCAAATACGAAAACGGTGATATTTCAGCTTATGTTGACGAGCCGTATTCCGACAAAAGCATTGATTTCGGCATTGCAAAGCTCCACTTCCTGCTTGGATGCAGAGCGTTTGACATTGACGGCAAATGGACATTTGAAAATAAATTTGAGCGTTGCGAGGGTCAGCGAATCAAATTTGAAAAGTCTGCCGACGGCGAGATGACAAATGAAACGGAGGATGATGAAAATGGCAGCAGCGACACAGAAAAAGAAGATGAGTAAAAAGAAAAAAATACTGATTATCGTCTTTTCGATTATCGCATTTTTGCTTGTTGCAACGATTTGTGCCGGCTTGGGAGTTTTGCATTGGTATTGCCAAACAAAGGATTATCAGGTTGTTTCGGCTGCCGATATTGTCGACAGAGATACAAAAATCATTGCTCACCGCGGATTCAGAGCCGTTGCTCCCGAAAACACGCTCCCTGCGTATGAAGAGGCAGGCAAAAACGGCTTTTGGGGCGCAGAATGTGATATTTATCGCACAAAGGACGGCGTTTGGGTTATCCAGCACGATGTCAATACATACCGTATGATGGATTTGACCAAAAATATCGAAAAGTGCACATACGAAGAACTTATGCAGCACAAAACCGACAACGGTGTTAATATCGACAAATATCCCGATTTGAAAATTTGTACGCTCGACGAATATCTCGAATGTTGTAAAAAATACAATATGACAGCCGTTATCGAGTTTAAGGGCAAAAACAATACGGAACATTATGACGAAGTTGTTGCAAGCGTCAAAAAATCGGGCGCAACCGTCGCTTATATCTCGTTCCACGAGGAATGTTTAAAGGCTATGCGCAAGCTGACCGATGCCGACATGTTCTTCCTTTCTCAAATCATTGACGATGATGCGATTTCCGTTGCAAAGAGCATAGAAAACTGCGGACTTGATTTCAACGGCAACAAAGAGGAAAATTTTGATAATGACAGTGCGCCGATTAAAAATGCCGCCGAGGCAGGCTTAACGCTCGGCGCGTGGACTATCGACGATACAAAAACGATGCAAAAACTCCTCAATCTCGGCGTTGATTATATAACCACCGACAATATCACATATTAAAAATATTTACAGATACATTCAAAACAATGCATCGTGTATAAAGCACAAGTATGTATAACAGCAAAAACGGAGGCGAACCTTTTGGCTCGTCTCCGTTTTCGTTATATGTTTAAGGGGATAAATGAAAAGCTTAATCAAGTTCGATATATTTTGTTGTGTCAATCTCTTTATGAGGCTGTACCTTCGGGATTGTCAACTTCAAAATACCGTGTTTAAATTCGCCTTTAATATCGTTTTGCTCTACATCTTCGCCGACATAGAAACTTCTCTCGCAAGCGCCTGCATAACGCTCTTTGCGGATATATTTAGCGGATTTATCTTCCTTATCTTCGTCAAGACCCTTTTCGGCGCTTATCGTCAAATAACCGTCCTTAAGTGAAACCTTAACTTCATCTTTTGTGAATCCCGGCAAATCCATTTCAAGCAAATAGCTGTTGTCGGTTTCCTGAACATCGGTCTTCATAAGGTTCTTACTTCTGTGACCGTATAATCTTTTTTCTGCCTTTTTCATATCGCCGTCATCATAAAACGGAAAATCAAAAAAGTCATCGAACAAATCTTTACCAAATACGCTAGGCATCAACATAAGTCATCGCTCCTTCCATAAAAAACACATTTTTGATTATGTTAAATGCTTTTTATGAACTCGGGATGAGAAAAACAAGCAAACTGTCCGGAGGCTTGCGCCTCTTTATCGGTTCTGTTACTTCCTTTCCTTTCGTTCTGTCTACACTATAGCACTATTAATTAGCACTGTCAAGAGGAGAGTGCTAATTATTAACAAAATGTTCATAATTTGTGAGTGATTACCAACAATTCGTGCGAATTGCTGTTGAAATTGCCTATAAAAAGCACCGATTTTGCCCGATTGAATACTTATTGCTCTTTTTTCATATTAATTACGGGTGATATTTATGAAAAATACGGATATGGATTTTAATTACATAACAGAGCCGCACATTGTTTTAATCGGCAACTCAAAATGCATTATCGACGGACTTCAAGGCATTTGCGAATACACTGCCGAAAAAATAAAAATCAATCTCGGAAAATATGCCGTTGTCATCGTCGGTAGCGGACTGTATATAGAATCGTTTTCGCATGAGGGGGCGGTTGTCGAGGGCGATATTCTTTCATTGGAGATGAGCTCAAATGATTAAATTTCTGCGTTTTTTTGTCGGTTGGGTTGAGTTTCGCTTTTACGGCGGCTTTGCCGAGGACTTTGTCAACGCCTGCTATCAAAGCAAAATCAATATTCACGATTTAAAAAGGTGCGGCGGCGAAATTTTCGGTGCGTGCGTTGCAAGCGAATACAAAAAGCTTCACCGCGCAGCATATGCTGTCGGCGGCAAGGTTGAAATAACGAAAAAACATGGTGCTGTATTCGAGCTGTTAAAATACAAACACCGCTTTGGTCTTGCAGTCGGTCTTGTTGCATTTATAGCGATTATCAACTTTCTCGGCGGATTTGTGTGGAATATTGAAACTGTCGGCAACAATAATATAACGAGCGACGAAATTGTTTCGCTTTTGGAAAAGCAAAATATAAAAATCGGCGCACGGTGGGATGATATTAAGCTCACTCCTGCTGAAAATATGATTATGGCGGTTTTTGACGATTGCAGTTGGGTGAGCATAAACAAAATCGGCTGTACCGCCCGTGTTGAAATCAGCGAAGCTGTGCCGAAACCAAAAATCGACTCTCGTGCAATCACAAATCTTGTTGCGACAAAGGACGGCGTCATAGTTAAAGAAACGGTTTATCACGGCTGGCAGATTGCCAAAGTCGGCGACGGTGTTGCAAAAGGCGATTTGCTCGTTTCGGGCGTTTATCCCAAGGAGGAGGCGCGTGCAAATGTTTTTGCACACGGCAGCGGTGAATTTATCGCGCGTGTTAATGAGGATATCAATATTACAGTCAATCGCTCTCAAAACACAAAAATTTACACATCAACAAAAAATTATCGCGAAATTAAATTTTTCGGCATCACGATTCCGCTGTATTTTTCAAACAGCGACAAGCCGTCTGCCGATATATACGATAACGCAAGCTATATCAAGCTCAACGGCAAAGAAATTCCCGTCGGAATAAACAAAAAAACAGCCAAAAGCTATACAATATCAACAAGAAATTTGAGCGATAGGGAACTTAATCAAATGATAACCGGTCGACTTGAGTCAAAATTCAAGGGCGACTTTGCGGATTATGAAATTCTGTCAAAAAACATTTCCGTTCAAATCAACTCCGACAATGCGGTTGCGCACGGAACGGTCGTTTGCCTTGAAAATATAGGCGAAGAAGTTGAAATAAAAGTTAATGAAAAAAGCAAATAATACCTTATTATTTTATACATTTTATTGTTGATATGCACATTAAATTGTGATAGAATAATTGTGAAAATTTATTAGTAGGAGGATTCGGACTGTGCAAATGACATTTCGCTGGTTCGGCGACAAACTTGATACCGTGTCGCTCAATCAGATTAAGCAAATCCCCGGCGTAGTCGGCGTTGTTCCCGCACTTCACGATTTGCCTGCCGGCGAAGCTTGGACTATGGACAGAGTTCAGGCTATGTATGACGAAATCACCGCCGCAGGTCTTTCAATGGAATGTATTGAAAGCGTAAATGTGCACGAGGATATTAAAATCGGCTTGCCTACAAGGGATAAGTATATCGAGAATTACAAAACATCAATCCGAAATCTGTCAAAAGTCGGCGTTAAAGTAATATGTTATAACTTTATGCCGGTTTTCGACTGGACAAGAACAGACCTTTATATGCCTCTGCCCGACGGCTCCACCTGCCTTTGCTATGACGGCAAGCAGGTTGAAGGCAAGTCGCCCGAGGATATGTTTAAGGAAATTGACGACAATTCAAACGGCTATGCAATGCCCGGCTGGGAGCCGGAGCGTATGGGCGAGATTAAGGAACTTTTTGAAAAATACAAGGGCGTCACTGCCGATGACCTTTGGGCAAACCTCAAATATTTCCTTGACGCCATTATGCCGACTTGTGAGGAATGTGATGTTAAAATGGCAATCCACCCGGATGATCCGCCCTGGAGCATCTTCGGCTTGCCGCGCATCATTACCGGCAAGGAGGCTGTTGAAAAGTTGCTCACAATGGTTCCGAGCAAATACAACGGCCTTACTCTCTGCACCGGCTCACTCGGCGCAAGCCCTAAAAACGATATGGTTGAAATTATCAAAGCGGCTCAGGGCAGAATTTATTTTGCCCACCTGCGCAATGTTCAGCACAATGACCAATGGTTTAACGAAACAGCTCACGAAAGTGCGGCAGGCTCGCTTGATATGTATGAAATTGTAAAAGCTCTTCAGGAAACGGGATTTGACGGTTATGTTCGTCCCGACCACGGCAGAATGATTTGGGGCGAGGTTGCAAGACCAGGCTACGGACTTTACGACCGCGCACTCGGCGTTTGCTATCTCAACGGTCTTTGGGAAGCAGTTGAAAAGAGCAGAAAGGGAAATAAATAATGACACACGAAAATTTAAAGGGCAGAGTTGCCGTTGTTACAGGCGGCGGCGGAGTGCTTTGCGGCGCATTCGCAAAAACACTTGCAAAGCAGGGTGTTAAGGTTGCTGTCCTCGATTTAAACGAAGCTGCCGCACAAAAGTGCGCCGATGAAATCAATGCAGACGGCGGCGAGGCTATCGCCGTAGGCTGTAATGTGCTTGAGCAGGAGTCAATGCAAAAGGCAAGAGAGATTGTCAACGAAAAACTCGGCACTTGCGACATACTTTTGAACGGCGCAGGCGGAAACAATCCAAAGGGCACAACAACAAAGGATACTCTCGAGCAAATCGACCTTGTTCAAAAGGACGAAAATGTTAAGACATTCTTTGACCTTGACCCGTCGGGAATCAGCTTTGTATTCAATCTTAACTTCCTCGGCACACTTATTCCCACTCAGGTTTTTGCAAAGGATATGGTCAACAAAGAGCATGCCTGCATCGTTATGATAACATCAATGAACGCATTCAGACCGCTCACAAGAATCCCGGCATATTCAGCAGCAAAGGCAGCAGTTAAAAACTTCACCGAGTGGATGGCTGTTCACTTTGCACCGATGGGCATTCGCGTTAACGCAATTGCTCCGGGATTTTTCTCAACAAAGCAAAATGCCGCTCTTCTTTGGAATGAGGACGGCACCCCGACAGAGAGAACGGGCAAAATCCTTGCCGCAACACCGATGGACCGCTTCGGCGAGCCGGAGGAACTTGACGGCACACTCCTTTTCCTCTGCGACGAGGCATATTCCGGATTTATCACCGGTGTAAATATCCCTGTTGACGGCGGTTTTAATGCTTATTCGGGTGTATAAATAAATTGATTTTCAGCGCCGATTGCTTATTACAATCGGCGTTATTTTTTGATTTATTGAATTTTGATTGAATTAATCGCAATATAATTGTATAATATATAACATATACTGATTTATGAGGTGCTTATATGCGTGATGTATTAAATTTCAACGGCGGTTGGGAATTTTCAAAGGATAACAAGGACTTTAAGCCCGTCAATCTCCCTCACACATGGAACGGCGTTGACGGTCAGGACGGCGGCAACGATTATTACAGAGGCAAGTGCTGTTATAAAAAATCGTTTGCAAAGTCCGATTTGCCGTCGGGCGACGAGTTCTATCTCGAGTTTGAGGGCGTCAATTCGACTGCTGAGGTTATTTTTAACGGCAAAAGTTTGATTACACACAATGGCGGATATTCGACATTCCGTGTTAAGCTTGATAATATTCTTGATGAAAACACGCTTGTTGTCACTGCCGACAACTCGGCAAACGATACCGTTTATCCGCAGCAGGCGGATTTCACCTTCTACGGCGGAATTTATCGCGATGTCAATATTATCGCCGTGGGCAAAAAGCATTTTGATTTGATTGCGGAGAAAAGCGTCAGCCTTTCAAACTTTAACAGGGTGTATAAATATTTTGATGTCAACGAGCTTAAGGTAACTCCGTCTGTCGACGGCAGTGTGGATTTTTCTGTCAACGGCAACGGCGACATTGAATTTAAAATTCTTGACGGCGACAGCGTCGTTGCATCATCAAGGGCGCAATCGGCAACGGCAACGCTTACAGTCGAAAAACCGCACTTATGGAACGCAAGGCTCGACCCTTATCTTTATACGGCAACGGCAACGCTTTATGACGGCGATGAGGCTGTTGACGAGGTTTCGTGCAAATTTGCATTCCGTGAATATAAAATCGACCCCGAAAAGGGATTTATCCTCAACGGCAAACCGTATCCGCTTCGCGGCGTTTCGCGCCACCAGGACAGGCCGGGTATCGGCAACGCCCTTGAATACAAGCACCATAAAGAGGATGTTGATTTAATCTGCGAGATGGGCGCAAACACCGTGCGCCTTGCGCATTATCAGCACAACCGTGCGTTTTATGATTTGTGTGACGAGCGCGGACTCGTTGTATGGGCAGAAATCCCATATATTTCGCGCCATATGCCGAACGGCGTTGAAAACACACTTTCACAGATGAGTGAGCTTGTTTCACAAAACTACAATCATCCGTCAATTGTTGTTTGGGGACTTTCAAACGAAATCACAATGGGCGGTGCCGCAGATAAATCGCTTATCGAAAATCATCATATGCTCAACGACCTTTGCCACGCACTCGACAAAACAAGACCCACAACACAGGCGGTTGTCACAATGTGCGACAAGAGCGAGGAATATGTGCATATTCCTGATGTCTTGTCATACAATCACTATTTCGGATGGTACGGCGGCTCTGTCGATATGTATGGCAGATGGTTTGACGATTTTCATAAAAAATATCCAAACAAGGCAATCGGCATCAGCGAGTACGGTTGCGAGGCACTCAATTGGCACAGCGCAAAGCCTGTTCAGGGCGATTATACCGAGGAATATCAGGCTTATTATCACGAAGAGCTTATCAAGCAAATTGCCGCTCGTCCATATCTTTGGGCAACCCATGTTTGGAATATGTTTGATTTTGCCGCAGACGCAAGAAATGAGGGCGGCGAAAACGGTATGAACCATAAAGGTCTTGTGACCTTTGACAGGAAATACAAAAAAGACAGTTTTTATGCATACAAGGCATGGCTTTCGGACGAGCCGTTTGTTCACATTTGTTCAAAGCGCTTTGTCGATCACGCAGAGGATACGGTTAAAATCACCGTTTACACAAATCAGCCGAGCGTGGAGCTTTTCGCAAACGGCGAAAGCCTCGGCGTGCAGAAAAAGGGCGAATTTCCGTTCTTTTATTTCAGCGTTAAAAACAGCGGCGTTACAAAACTCAAAGCCGTTGCCGGCGACTGCACCGATGAGTCCGAAATCAGAAAGGTTGAAAAGGACAACCCCGATTATGTTATGCAGGAGGAGGGCGCAGTTATCAACTGGTTTGAGATTGATATGCCCGACGGTATGCTCTCAATAAACAACACGATCGGTGATATTTTGAAAACATTTAAAGGCAAACTTGTGCTGCTCTCTGTTGCAAAAATGCTTATGAGCGGCTCAAAGGGCGGCGACAAGTCGATTGTCGGTATGAATTTCAGCATGAAGATGATTAATAAGTCGCTTATAGAAATGGGCAAGGGCTTCACCCTCCGCCGCATTTTCGGTATGATTGGTGCAAAACTCACCAAAGAGCAGATTTTGCAAATCAACAAAAAACTCAATAAAATCAAAATCAAGCCGTAATGTTGAAATAACTGCTTTAATGTGCTAAAATCTTTTATAACAAATTATTTACGGAAGACTAAAAAATGGAAAAATTGTGGCTTAATAATTTAAGAAAAATAGACCCTTATGTTCCCGGTGAGCAAAGCAAGGACAAGGATATTGTCAAAATCAACGCAAACGAAAATCCTTATCCTCCGTCACCGAGGGCACTCGAAGTGCTCAAAAACTTTGACGGCGGGCGGCTCAGATTTTATCCGCCTGCCGATTCGACTCCGCTTAAAAAGGCACTTGCCGATTATTACGGCGTGGGTGTTGAAAATGTTTTTGTCGGCAACGGCTCGGATGATGTCATTGCCCTTTCGTTTCAATCATTTTTCAACGGCGATTTGCCTATTGCGTATCCCGATATAACATACAGTTTTTATCCCGTTTGGTGTAACCTTTTCGGTATAAAATATGTTAATTATCCGCTTGATGAAAATTTCAGGATTAATGTTGAGGATTACAAGACGAAAAACGGCGGCGTTGTAATTCCAAACCCGAATGCTCCCACCTCAATCGGCGAGGGCAGAGAGTTTGTCGAAAAACTCCTTGATTACAACCGCGACAGTGTTGTTATCATTGACGAGGCTTATGTCGATTTCGGGGGCGTTTCGTCGATTGAACTTACGAAAAAATACGAAAATCTGCTTGTAACGGGTACATTTTCAAAATCTCGCTCGCTTGCAGGAATGCGTATCGGTTTTGCAATCGGCTCAAAAACGCTCATTTCGGTGCTTGAGGCTGTCAAAAACTCATACAATTCCTACACGGTCGATGCGCTGTCAATCGCTATGGGCATTGCCTCCGTTGAGGACGATACATATTTTAAATCAACCGTTGCAAAAATCATTGCAACGCGCACAAGGGTTACGCAGGAACTTCGTGCGCTCGGCTTTGAGGTTATCGACTCGCAAACAAACTTTATTATGGCGACTCACCCCGATTTGTGCATCAGGGATTTGTTTGAATATCTCAAATCGAAAAAAGTGTTTATCCGCTATTTCAATCTGCCGCGAATCGACAATTATACTCGAATCACAATCGGCACGGACGATGAAATGGATATTTTCCTTAACGAAGTTAAAAATTATTTGGGTGATAAAAAATGAAAACTTTTTCAAAAATTTTAAGCGTGGTGCTCAATGCACTCAACTATATTGTCGGCATTTTGATTGTGTTTGCGCTCGTTATTAAAGCAGACCTTATCCCGATTTTGCGCATAGACGGTTATACAACATTGCAGCAGGTATTTGTCAGCATTCTTGCGTTTGAGCTTGTTATCGCTTTGGCGCAGGGCGCAGTCAGCGCAGTTGCAAAGGATTACGGCGACAGCCGTGCCGTTATTGAGTTCCCGACAGTTTATATGATTGTTCCCGTGATTTTGGGCGCAATCGGTGCGTTTTACGGTATCGGACTTAAAGACGGCGGAGAAAAATTATTTGTAATAGTTATCAGCGTTATGTATATTTTTATTTCGGCAATAACGGTTTTCTTCGGCTCAAAGGTGTTTCAGCTGTTTGCAGAGCCGAGCAGTGAGGAATGAAACAAAATATAAAAAAGCAAAGCTCGTCGGGTTTTTGATGCCCGACGAGCTTTTAATGTATTGATTATTTTTTATTCTTTTTATTTTTATTCTTGCCTTTGTTTCGCAAAACAATCATAAATATCATTCCCACAATGCCGCCCGATGTGTTTGTAATCATATCTGTCATTGTGTCCCAAAGACCGAGATAGCCGTATTCGTTGTGATATTTTGAAAGGTCAAACATTGCCGTTTCGGGTCCTGCCTTTGAAAGTTGGAGGTTTGTTCCGTGCAGTGTGTCCATCGCAAATTCGTAAAACTCCCATCCGACAGCGATTGAAAGCACAAACACAATGCTGAACAACGCTGCAAGCGTTGCTGCACATTCGCCCTTTTTGCGCTGAATTATCACGGCAAAATCATAGCCGAAAACGGCGCAAACAATGCCGGTCGCAAAGTGCATCATAATGTCAAACCACGATATTTTGTCAAACAGCTCAAAATATGAGCCTAAAACGATTCCCACAAAAATAATGGCGTTCAGACAGGTTTGACTCAGCGGCGGCACCTCTTCTATAAAACTGCCGTTGCCGAAAACCTGAAACATATCCCACAAATGAGTGAAAATAAAGCAAAAAACGCTTTCAAAGCCCATTACAAGGTCGCCTTTTACAAATGAATATGTTGCGCAAATTATCATTGCAAGGCGAACGATAAGCCAAAAAATCAACTGTCCCTTCGGAATTTTGCCGATAGGGTCCTTTTTTATTTTATATGCCATAGCGGTGATACCTCTTTTTTATTCAGCCGAACTCAATTTTATATATTGTTTGGCTGATGTCTATTTATAATATCACATTGAGCCTTGTTTTTAAACAATTATTTTCTAAAATATAAAATAAAAATAAATTATTTCATTTTTCGTTGTATTGGATAATAGACTTTGGTATAATTTTATCAGAAAAAGATAATAGACAAATGACTATTATCTTGAAGTATATGGAGGTAATTATGGATAATTTTGTTACAAGATATGATGTTGAAAAAACAATGTATCAAAAATTTGCCGCAGCTGCAGAGCAACGCGGCAACAATCCTTGCTTTTATTATTACAATAATACCGTCTCGTTTGCAAAGGCAAAGGAAATGGTTGACCTTTGCGCCGCCGGCATGCTCGCAAACGGTGTAAAGAAGGGCGACAGAGTTATAGTTTGCGCCCCGAATATGCCGCAGTGTATTTGTGCAATTTATGCAATTAACAAAATCGGCGCAATTGCGTCAATGCTTCACCCTCTTTCGGTTGCAAGTGAGGCACAGTATTGCAAAAATCTTGTTGATGCAAAGTTCGCTTTTTGTTTTGATGTCAGCGAAAAGGCATTCACAGGTATGACCGATGTCACCGTTGTTAAGTGCAGAACGGCACAGTATTTCCCGAAAAGCATTTACGGCATGCTCGCAAATATGACATATAAAAAGAAAATCAAGGGCAAAACCGAGCCTGCACTTGATGTTAAGAGAAATATGGATTGGGCAGACCTTCTTAAAGAGGGCAAGGAATATCTTGCAAACCACGAGGTTGAAACTGCAACAGATGCCTTTGCAACAGCTGTCACAATGATGACCGGCGGCACGACAGGCAATCCAAAAGCGGTTATGCTTTCAAACTACAGCATCAACAGCCTTTCATACCAAATTGACGATGTTGTTCAAAATGTCCTCGGCGATGTTATCAACCCCGATGTTGACTGTATGCTCACCGCTCTCCCTGTTTTCCACGGCTTCGGATTCGGTATGTGTATGCACATTTCTATGATTACAGGCATGCCACAGGCACTTTTCCCACAGTTCGATGCAAAAATGTGCTCAGACGCTATCAAAAAATACAAAATCAGCTTTGTTTTCGGCGTGCCCGATTTCTTTGAAAAGGTTTACAAGGCAGGCTATCTCAAATGTGACCTCAGCCAAATGAAACTTATCGGTTCGGGCGGCGATGTTGTTCCTTATTCGCTCACGGAAAAAATGGATAGACTCCTTAAGGAATACGGCGCAAAAGTTCACTTCGTTTCCGGCTACGGACTTACTGAATGCGTAACTGTTTGCACCTTTACCGACCCTCACAGAGAGGCTCCGCAGGGCTGCATCGGCATTCCGTGCTACAATATCAGCACAATGGTTGTCGCTCCCGGCACAACAGACGAAATCCACGGCGAGGATGGTGAGCTTTGCGTTTACGGTCCGACACTTATGCAGGGATATTGGAATGACCCTGAGGAAACAGCAAAGGTGCTTGTTAAGCACGACGACGGCAAGGTTTGGCTCCACACGGGCGATATGGTCAACTGTGACGAGTCAACGGGCGATATTTATTACAGGCAAAGACTCAAGAGAGTTTACAAAATCTCCGGCTATCTTGTTTACCCGTCATTTATTGAGGAATCTTATCGCTCAATGGCAGAAATTTATGACTGCTGTGCTATCGGAATAGGCGAGGAGGGCAAAACCCAAATTAAACTTTTCGTTGTTAAGAATAAGAAATTCAGAAATGATGACGAGGAGGCTTTGACTCACAAAATTATCGAATTCGGTCAGCAAAATCTTTCAAAATGGTCTGTGCCGAAAGTTGTCGAATATATCGACGCTCTGCCAAGAACAAAAATCGGCAAGGTCGATTTCAAAGTGCTCAAATAATACAAATTTTTTAACGCCTGCGGTCAATTCCGCAGGCGTATTTTTATGTCGGTATATAATGTATAATTATTATAATATATAACTTATAATAAAATTAAAGAAAATATGCTCCTTTTTCGCCTTATATGCGTCAATAATAATAGACATAAGTCCATTAAAATCGAGGTAATTTGAATGTCCATATCTTGTTTTGGTAACAAAATATTTCAGTGAATTTTACTACATATGGTGTATTTGTAACACTTTGCAACAAAAAGGTTACAAAATGTAATTTCTATCGTGGGGTATTTCTAACAATTTAACAAAAAAACGATTTACCGCGCTAAAGCATTAAAATCGCAAACCACAAGATAAGGGATGGCAAACGCAATTCTTAAGAAATCTTAAAATCGCTTTTGTGCATATTAACTAAAAATATCATATTTCGGATTTTGACATCTTATGCATTTGTGCTATAATGGGCGTCGCTTCAGTGATTTGGGGTACGAATGCCTTGTGTATCTTGTGTGTTCAAATAAAGCCTCATCTCACGAAAAGAAAAGGAGACTTAAGATGACTAACCAATCAATCGTTGCCGGGAGACGCTCAATAAAAGCTGTCCTGTCAACAGTAATTGCGATTCTTCTTATTGTTGCTACATTCACATCAACAGCGTTCGCTCAAACAAACTATCGTGTTCAAATTGTTGACGGCGCAGAGGAAATCACAGTTACCACAAATGAGACGGAACCTATCGAAATTCTCAATGATGCCGGAATCACACTTACTTCCGATGATGTAATTGATATTACAAAGTTTGAGGCGCATGAGGGCGGCACAATCACAATCAGCAGAAACAACACCATTAATGTAAAATTCGGTGAAACAATTAAGACCTACAAGGTATATGCTGCCACCGTAGGCGATGCCCTTAACGAAATCGGCATTAAGATAGGTAAAGACGACAAACTCAACCTTGATGCATCAACACCGGTTGAGAACGGAATGACTGTTGAAATAGAATCGGCTCTCACCGTTACGCTTAAAGTTGACGGTAAAACCGAAAAATTCACAACAACAAATTCAACTGTCGGCGATTTGCTCAAACTCGCAGGCGTAACACTCGGCGAAAACGATTATGTTACTCCGTTGGCAGACAAAAAACTTACCGACAAACAAACGGTAGAGGTATTCAGAGTTGAATACAAGACTCAGTCAAAAACAGAGTCGGTGGCTTATTCAACAAAGGAGAAAAAAGACTCCTCACTCGAAAAGGGCGACACAAAAACAGTTCAGCAGGGCAAAAACGGCTCAAAGGATGTCACATACTCTGTTAAATATGTCAACGGTGTTGCCACAGAGTCAACAAAACTCACAGAGGTTGTTAAAACACAACCCGTAGAAAAAATCGTAAAAGTCGGCACAAAAGAAGTTAAGCACAGTGCAGACACAACACCGAACGGCGTCAAATCAAAAGGCGGCTACTCGGTAGGAGATACAATCAGCGGCAGATACACCCACTATTGTGCGTGCGCTATATGCAACGGCAATTCAAGAGGTATCACAACAAGCGGTAAACGCATCAAAAACGGAATGTCAAATCCGTATTATGTTGCTTGCAACTGGCTTCCGCTCGGCTCGGTAATCGAGGTTGACGGCACAAATTACACGGTTGTTGACCGCGGCGGCTCAGGTCTTTCAAGAAGGGGCAGAATTGATATTTTCACACCCGAAGGACACAAAGCGTGCTACAAATACGGCACAGGCTCATGCAAAATAAAAATTGTTCGCCTCGGCTGGTAATTTTTAAATCAAACACGGTTGAATTTCAAAATTCGGCCGTGCTTTTTTGCATTTTTTGAGGCAAAATTCTTTTAATATTCATTATTTGGATACAGGCGTCGGCGCTTGTTGTCAAATTGCACATTAAAGTGCATAGTTATCAGTCAATATTAATAGAAAATAATTAAAATTTGGTGTCAAATGGAATTTTGTGTTGAAATTTGTGCCTTTTTATCTTATTATATATTATGTACTTTGTAATAGATATACAAAGACCGATTTTTATATATTTACGGTGGGCGTAATTATGGATTTGTTAAAGCAAAAAATACTTGACGAGGGCGAAGTTTACGAGGGAAACATTCTGAAGGTTGACAGTTTCCTTAACCACCAGATAGATTGCGTCTTTATGGGCGAAGTGGGCAAAGAATTTCATAGATTATTCAAAGATGAGGGTGTCAACAAGATTTTGACAATCGAGGCGTCGGGAATTGCTATCGGCGTGCCGGTTGCTCAGGAGTTCGGTTGCCCTCTTCTTTTTGCTAAAAAAACCAAAACAAAAAATATCGCAGGCGATGTTTATTCAACAAAGGTTGAGTCATTCACACACGGCAAGGTTTACGATGTTATAGTTTCCAAAAAGTTTTTAGGCAAGGGAGACAGAGTGCTCATCGTTGACGATTTTCTTGCTGTCGGCAATGCGCTCAACGGTCTTATCGACCTTGTTCGCCAAAGCGGCGCCGAGCTTGTCGGTTGCGGTGCAGTAATCGAAAAGGGCTATCAGCACGGCGGCGATGCATTGCGCATGCAGGGCATCAAGGTTGAGTCACTTGCAATTATCGAGGAAATGAACAGCAAAACAGGCGAAATCATTTTCAGAAATTAAGGTTATAAGCGCATTTGCGCATATAATAAATAAAATTTTATTAACGGAGGAAAGACTAATGAAATTAGCAAAGAAAATTCTTGCTGTACTTCTTGCAGTTGTTCTCGTTGGTGCTGTATTTGCAGGCTGTTCATCAAACGGCTCAAAAGACAACTCCAAAGACAACAGCGCATCAGACAGCGCAAAGAAGTCCGATCTTACAGTAGGTTTCATCTTCTTACATGATGAAAACTCAACCTATGACAAGAACTTCATCACAGCAGCTGAAGAGGCTTGCAAAAAAGAGGGAGTTAAAATCCTCAAGAAGACAAACATTCCTGAGGGTCAGGAGTGCTACGATGCAGCAGCAGAGCTTGTTGACGAGGGTGCAAACATCGTATTTGCAGACAGCTTCGGTCACCAAGACTATTTGCTTCAAGCAGCTAAAAAGTTCAAGGATGTTCAGTTCTTGCACGCAACAGGTACAAAGGCTCACACAGAAAAGCTTTCAAACTACCACAATGCATTCGCATCAATCTATGAGGGCAGATACCTTGCAGGTGTTGCAGCAGGTATGAAGCTCAACGAAATGATTGCTTCAAAGAAAATCACAGCCGACAAGGCAAAGATGGGCTATGTAGGCGCATTCACATATGCAGAAGTTATTTCAGGTTACACCTCTTTCTATCTCGGTGCAAAGAGCGTTTGCCCATCAGTAACTATGGATGTTACATTCACAGGCTCTTGGTATGATGAAACTGCAGAAAAAGAAGCAGCAAATAAACTTATCAAGAACGGTTGCGTTCTCATCAGCCAGCACGCTGACTCAATGGGTGCTCCGACAGCTTGCGAAGCAGCAGGCGTTCCCGATGTATCATACAACGGCTCAACAGTTTCAGCTTGTCCTAACACATTCATCGTTTCTTCAAGAATCGACTGGGCTCCTTACTTCGAGCACGCAATTGAGTGCGTAAAAGAAGGCAAGGACATTGAATATGACTGGACAGGTACTCTTTCAACAGGTTCTGTTGTTCTTACAGATGTCAATGAAAAAGCAGCCGCTAAGGGCACAAAAGAAAAACTCGCAGAGGTTACCAAGGACCTTGAAGCAGGCAAAGTTCATGTATTTGACACTTCAACATTCACAGTAACAATTGACCAGAAGGCTAAGAAAAACCTCAACGCAAAGGTAGACGCTCAGGGTCATCTCACAAGCTATATGGCAGATGTTGACACTGACGAGGCTTACAAAGGCGATACAGAGGCTGTTTCGGACGGATATTTCCACGAGTCTGAAAGCCGTTCTGCTCCTTACTTCGATATTCAAATCGACGGTATCACTCTTCTTGATACAAAATTATAAGGAATAGAATAGATAATATAACAATCCGTGGCTGACTTCGGTCGGCCGCGGTATAGTTATTTTAAGTGAACAAGAAAAATTCGACTTTGAATTTGTGTTGCTTGCTTAAAATACTTCGTTTCGGCATTGCTCGGCTACGGCAATGCGCGGTTTTTTATTATGTAGTCGGAAAGGCAAAGTGATTATATGGCTGATTCGCTCGCGTTGGAGTTAAAAGGGATAACAAAAACATTCGGCTCGACGGTTGCAAACAAGGATGTTGATTTGCAGGTCAGAAACGGCGAAATTCTTTCTATCCTCGGTGAAAACGGCTCCGGCAAAACAACGCTTATGAATATGGTTTCGGGCATTTATTTTCCCGATTCAGGCAAAATATTTGTAAACGGCAGGGAGGTTGTCATTCGCTCTCCCAAGGATGCGTTTGATTTGAAAATCGGTATGATTCATCAGCATTTCAAACTTGTTGATGTTTTTGACGCCGTTCAAAATATCGTTCTCGGCGTTAACGACGGCGAAAAATACAACCTCAAAAAGGCAGAGGAACGCGTAAAAGCAATTACAGATAAATACGGCTTTGTTATTGATTTAAACAAAAAGGTTTATGAAATGTCCGTTTCGGAAAAGCAAACGGTCGAAATTATCAAAGTGCTTTACAGAGGCGCGGATATCCTCATTCTTGACGAGCCTACAGCCGTTCTCACTCCGCAGGAAACAGAAAAGCTGTTTGATGTTCTTCGCAAAATGCGTGAGGATAACAAATCAATCATCATCATCACCCACAAACTCCACGAGGTGCTTGAAATTTCCGACAGGGTAACCATTTTGAGGAAAGGCGAGTATGTTGACACGGTTGAAACAAAGGACGCTACCGAGCAGTCGCTTACCGAAATGATGATGGGCGAAAAGGTCAGCCTTAATATCACGCGCAATGCACCAAAAAATCCCGAGCCGAGAATTGTTGTCGAAAAGCTTTCGGTTAAGGACCACGAGGGCAAGCTTGCGCTCGACAATGTCAGTTTTACCGCCAACAGCGGCGAAATTTTGGGCATCGCAGGCATTTCGGGCTGCGGTCAAAAGGAACTTCTCGAGGCTATCGCGGGCTTACAGCAATCGGTTAAAGGCTCAAGCATAATTTATAAATCAAAGGACGGTGAGGAAAGCCAGCTTGTCGGCAAATCGCCTAAGGAAATCAGAAAACTCGGAGTAGCGCTTTCATTCGTTCCCGAGGACAGACTCGGCATGGGTCTTGTAGGCAATATGGATATTGTTGACAATATGATGCTCCGTTCATACAAAGGCGGTCACACCGCATTCCTTGAGCGCAAGGCACCCAAAGACCTTGCAAATATAATTATTAAGGACCTCGAGGTTGTCACCCCGAGTGCAGAAACTCCGGTAAGGCGACTTTCGGGCGGTAATGTTCAAAAGGTGCTTGTCGGCAGAGAGATTGCCTCGAATCCGACTGTTTTGATGGTTGCTTATCCTGTCAGAGGACTTGATATTAACTCTTCATATTTGATTTATGACTTGCTCAACAAACAAAAGGAGCAGGGCGTTTCCGTAATTTTCGTCGGCGAGGACCTTGATGTTCTTATCGAGCTTTGCGACAGAATTATGGTTATAAACAGCGGCAAAATCACCGGCATTGTTGACGGACCTACCGCGAAAAAAGACGAAATCGGTCTGTTGATGACCAAGAGCACGGAAGAAAGGGAGGCTGAATAATGAGCAGTAAAAAAACACGCGAGCCTCTTTTCCATGTGGCAAAAAGAGGATATATGCCGAAATACCAATCGTGGCTTATTCGTATCGGCTCGATTCTTGCCGCACTTGTTGTTTGTGCATTCGTTACAATGCTTTTGACGGGCGAAAACCCGATTAGCGTTTATTCAACTATGATTAAAGGCGCATTCGGCACATCGAGAAAGTTTTGGAAGCTTCTTCAAAGCCTTGCAATGCTCCTTTGCGTTTCACTTGCCGTCACACCGGCGTTCAAAATGCGATTTTGGAATATCGGCGGCGAGGGTCAGGTGCTTGCGGGCGGTCTTGCGACGGCGGCTTGTATGATTTTGCTCGGCGGCAAGCTCCCAAATGCAATTCTTTTAATCGTTATGATTGTCGCAAGTATTCTTGCAGGTGCGATTTGGGCACTTATCCCGGCAGTCTTTAAGGCAAGATTCAACACAAACGAAACACTGTTCACCCTTATGATGAACTATATTGCAATCCAAATCGTTTCGTATTTTTGTATGTATTGGGAAAATCCGAAGGGCTCGGGCAAAATCGGTATTATCAACGGTGATACTATGGCAGGCTGGATGCCCACAATCGGCGAATACGATTATCTTTTGAATGTAATCATTGTGTTTGCTCTCACAATCGCAATGTATATTTATCTCAAATACAGCAAGCACGGTTATGAGCTTTCTGTTGTCGGCGAGTCTGAAAACACGGCAAGATATATCGGAATCAATGTTAAAAAAGTTATTTTGAGAACAATGTTCCTTTCCGGTGCAATCTGCGGCATCGCAGGTTTCCTCCTTGTCGGCAGCACAGACCACACAATTTCATCAACAACAGCCGGCGGCAGAGGTTTCACGGCTATCATGGTTTCATGGCTTGCAAAATTCAACCCGATTTATATGGTGCTCACATCATTCCTGCTTGTATTCCTTGAGGCAGGCGCAGGTCAAATTTCAATGGTTTTCAGCCTTAACGAATCATTCTCCGATATTTTGACGGGTATCATTCTTTTCTTTATCATCGGCAGTGAATTTTTCATCAATTATCAGCTTAAATTCAGAAGCTCAAAAAAGGAGGTAAAGTAATATGCTTTCAACAATAGTTGCTTTTCTCCACAGAGCCATTATGCAGGGCATTCCGCTTTTGTACGGCTCAACCGGTGAAATAATGACGGAAAAATCCGGAAACCTCAACCTTGGTATTCCCGGTATTATGTATATCGGCGGTATGAGCGGCGTTATCGGCGCATTTTTGTATGAAAATTCGCTTTCGTCACCGGACGATGCCGTTCCTTTTTTGGCAGTAATCATTCCGCTGTTAACATGCATTTTAGGCTCACTTTTTGCAGGTCTTATTTATTGCTTTTTGACCGTTACACTGCGTGCAAACCAAAATGTTACCGGTCTTGCGCTCACAACATTCGGTACGGGCTTCGGCAATTTCTTCGGCGGCTCGCTCATTAAACTTACCGGCAGTGATGTTCCGTCTGTTGCTCTCACAACAACAAGCAATTTCTTCAGGACGGCCGTTCCCGGTGCTGACAAGGCAGGCTGGTTCGGCGAACTGTTTTTGTCCTACGGATTTTTGGCTTATATGGCAATTGTAATTGCTCTTATTTGCTCATTCTTCCTCAACCGCACAAGAGGCGGACTTCATCTTCGCGCAGTAGGCGAAAATCCTGCAACGGCAGACGCCGCAGGCATCAATGTTGACAGGGCTAAATATCTTTCAACCTGCATCGGCAGTGTTATTGCAGGCTTTGGCGGTTTGTATTATGTAATGGACTATGCAAACGGCGTTTGGTCAAACGACGGCTTCGGCGACAGAGGCTGGCTTGCAATTGCGCTTGTTATTTTTGCAATTTGGAAACCGAATCTCAGCATTATCGGCTCAATCGTTTTCGGCGGATTGTATATCGTTTATCTTTATGTTCCGGGTGCTCTTCGCACACAGGAACTTTACAAAATGATTCCGTATGTTGTAACCATTATTGTTTTGATTTTTGTAAGTGTAAGAAACAAAAAAGAAAATCAGGGCCCGGCGTCTTTGGGCTTATCATACTTCAGGGAGGAACGCTGATATGCTTAATAAGGATATTAAAGAGGTTCTTGTTACAGAGGAACAGCTTAAAGAGGTTAACGAACGTCTCGGCGCAAAAATCACAGAGGATTTCAAGGACAAAAATCTCCTTGTTGTAGGAATTTTAAAAGGCTCAATTTATTTTATGACCGACCTTACAAGATATATTGATTTGCCGCTCAAACTTGATTTTCTCGCAGTTTCAAGCTATGGCGGCGGAACATCCTCGTCGGGCGCCGTTAAAATCCTCAAAGATATTGACATTAACCTCGAGGGATACGATATTTTGCTTGTTGAGGATATTCTCGACTCGGGTAGAACGCTTCACTATGTTTGCGAAATGCTTAAGACAAGAAAGCCGAAAAGCGTTTCAATCGTCACTTTGCTTGACAAGCCGGAGCGCAGAGTTGTTGACCTTACACCCGATTATGTCGGCTGTCAGGTTCCCGATGAATTTGTTGTCGGCTACGGTCTTGATTATGACCAAAAATACAGAAATCTTCCTTATATCGGCTCTCTTAAAAGAGAAATCTACGAATAAGAATAAAACGGGAGGCATCGCTTCCCGTTTTTTTGTATAATACATTTCTTTGAATTTTCTTTATAATTTCTTTACCCGATTTTTCCAATTTGGGGTTATAATACAGTCATAAAAATTTAAGTGAGTGAGGATTTGTATGAAAAAATCGGTTAAAATTTTTTTGCGTGTATTGATGCTTATTGCCGCAGTGCTTCTTGTCATTTTTTATATCGGACCGGTTATCACGGTCGGCGAAATGAATATCGGAATAATAACGGGTTTTGCGTTTGCCGCATTGCTTGTCGTTTATTCCGTTTTCTTTAACAAAATAAATGCGCTTTTCGGCAAAATTTGCTCTGTCAAAAAGGGTAAAATTGCCGTTTCGGTTGTAGGCACGATTTTGTGCGCGTGCATTGCCGTTGCAGGCGTTGCGTTTTCAAGCGTTGTTGCAAACAGCCATGCCGACAGTTATAAATCGGATGTAATCATTGTTCTCGGCTGTAAGGTCAACGGCGAAAATCCCGGTCCGTTTTTGAAAGGCCGAATCAATGCCGCGTATAAATATCTTAACGAAAATCCCGAATCAATTGCCGTTTTGAGCGGCGGCAAGGGAAAGGGCGAGGCAGTTTCAGAGGCGGAATGTATGTATAAATACCTTGTCAAAATGGGCATTGACAAATCGCGACTCATCATCGAGGACTCTTCTACATCTACGATGGAAAATTTTAAAAATTCCGCCGCTTTGCTGAAAGCACAAAATCGCTCGGTTAAAGATATTACAGTTGTTACAAACGATTTTCACGAGTACAGAGCGGGCAAATTCGCACAGCGGTGCGGCTTTTCTCCCCATTCGTACCCGAGCAAAACTCCGTGGAACGGCTATATGCCATTTGCCACACGCGAGGTTTTTGCAATTGTTTATCAGGTTTATTTAAAATAATTTAAGACAAAACAAAATCCGTATGCTATTTGGCACACGGATTTTTTTATGCTATGCACAGCGATAATTTTCTAAGCATAACGATATTTTTTTCTGTTGGCGATGAGAAATGCGACGGTTATCATCAATGTAGCTGCCTCGGCAACGGTGATTGAAAGCCAAATTGCGTTTTTGCCGAACACCGCAGGCAAAACGAATATCGCGAGAATTTGAAAAAGCAGTGTTCTCAAAAACGATATTGCCGCCGAAATTGCGCCGTTATTGAGCGCCGTGAAGAATGCCGAGCCGAAAATGTTAAATCCTATTATCAAATACGATGTTGAAAACATACGGAAAGCGTATACAGTCAGGTTAAACAGCTCCCCGTCATATCCGACATAAATTTTTGAAATCGGTGCGGCGAGGAAAAGACTTGCGGCTGTGAGCACAAGCGAAAACAATGTAATTGCTCCCATGCTTTTTTTGAAAATGTTTTTCATCTCGGCATCGTTTTTTGAGCCGTAGTTGTATCCGATTATAGGTGCTGTACCGATTGAATATCCGATAAATGCCGACACAAAAACAAAGTTTACATACATAATCGAGCCGTATGCGGCAACTCCGTTTGCGCCGAAAAATTTGAGCAGTTGATAGTTGTAAAGCATATTTACAAGCGACATTGAAACATTTGTCATCAGCTCCGATGAGCCGTTGGTGCAGGTTTTAAGCAGTGCTTTGCCGTCAAACTTGCATTTTGAGGTCAGGCGCAGATTGCTCGAATTGTTTGTTATAAAATAAATCAACGGCAACAGTCCGCCGATAACCTCGCTGATTGCGGTTGCCGTTGCGGCGCCCTGAACGCCCCATTTGAATACGCCCACAAATAAAAAGTCAAGCACCATATTCGTGACACCTGCGGCGACGGTAACAACAAGCGCAAAATGCGGCTTTCCTGCGGTGAGCAAAAGACTTTGAAAAGTGTTTTGCATCATAAAAAATGTCATCGTCGTCAGAATAATTCTGCCGTACATTTCGCAATAGGGTTGCATCTGCTCGTCTGCCCCCAAAAGAACAATAACCTTTTTCAAAAATATTTGGCACAAAACGGTTACAATAATGCCGACAGCTATTAAAATATAAACGAGCATCGAAAAAATTTCGTTTGCTTTTTTCTTGTTTCCCTCGCCGAGTGTTTTGGAAACGATTGCGTTGCCGCCCGTACCTATCATAAATCCGAACGCACCCGGCAGCATCATAAACGGCATTATCAAATTGACTGCCGCAAATTGAATTTTGCCTGCATAGTTTGAAACAAAAAATCCGTCAACAACGCAGTAAACCGAGGTGAAAATCATCATAATTATTGACGGCGCAACAAATTTTATCAGCTTTTTAAGTGTGAAATGGTCTGAAATTAAAATTTTCATTTTTGCCCCCGTGTTTTGTCAAATATATAAAAAAGAGCCCGGCATTGTTTACCCGAGCTCACCCGACATCTTATCAATAACGCGGTTGCGACCGCGCATTCTCCGATGAATTATTTAATTATCAACTGTGGCATATTGTAACAGTTTATCGGCTTTATGTCAACCGCACAATTTATGAATATTTTGTAACAAGTTTTGTTCTTTCGCTTGACTTTTTTTTATATAGTGGTATAATCAACACAGTAACAGTTATAACTGTTACGCCTGTTATTTTGACAGGTTTTAAATTGCATATAACGGTAATCGAAGAAATATTTTATTTCTCCTCTCCATATTTTTGTTTTCTCCCCAATAAAAACAACCAAATAAGAATTACCGTTATACAGCCGCACTTCCCCCAAGGGTGCGGCTGACTTTTTCTAAATTGAACAGCATCAAATTTTCAATGACACTGTCAGGAGGGAAATATGAACCAACTTGCACGCACAAACGAAGTTTGGCTCGATAGGGATAACAAAATCTTATCCTTTCACTATGTTAAAGATTATTTGCATAAACAGTTTAAAGACTATGTTTCATTTATCAACTATGTTGTTTGGAGCAGCAAATCGGGCTACAAAATTCAGTAATAAACAATAATTAAGCAATATTGAGCATTAATTGTCTCAATATTGCTTTTTTTGCCCGATGACCCCGATGTTGTCATACTCGGCGCCGTCAAAACCACGGCAAACGCAGCAATGCTCCTGACTCCGCTTGAGGATGAGGCGGAAAATCACCGTCAAATGACATTCAAAATGAATTTTATCGAAAATTGTTTGGAATTTGCACGATAAAGATAATTTTCTTTCGCATTGGAACAACGGCAAAAACATAAAAGCGCGTTGAGCAAACCGGTAAAAGAATAAAAACAAGAACAGTAGAAACGGTAGGTCACTGATATGAAATTAAAATTGGATGAAAATTGGACAACAACAAACAACGGCTATCCGCTCAATGACGCGGAGGTTGCACGCTACAATGCGGTTTTGCCGTCGCAGCGCCAAATTTTGCAAAGCCAAAACCCATTTTATTGCTTTATTCATTACGGAATGAACACCGCAACGGGCAGAGAATGGGGCAACGCTACCGAAACACTTAGGGATTTTGATATTACAAAAATCAAGCCTACACAGTGGGTCAAGGCGATTAAGGCGTCGGGCGCGTCGGGCATTATTCTCACCTGCAAGCACCATGACGGCTTTTGCCTTTGGGACACAAAGCAAACCGATTTCAATGTTATGAATACCACACTCGGCATAGATATTGTAAAGGCGGTGTCTGACGAGTGCCGTTTGCAGGATATGAAATTCGGCGTTTATCTCTCACCGTGGGATATGCATGAAAAATGCTATGCAACCGAGCAGTATAATGACTATTTCTGCGCTCAGCTCACCGAGCTCCTCACCAACTACGGCGAGATTTTCGAGGTTTGGTTTGACGGCGCAAAGGGCGCGGGCGCAAAAGCGTTTGAATATGATTGGGAGAGATATTACGCTCTCATCCGCGAGCTTCAGCCAAAGGCAAACATTGCCGTTTGCGGTCCCGATGTGCGTTGGGTCGGCAACGAGGCAGGCAAGTGCAGAAAAAGCGAATTTTCGGTTGTTCCGTCATCGCTCACCCTTTCCGAGGCTGTTCAGAAAAAGTCACAGCAAACGGTTGAGGGTGCCAAAGCACTCCAAAATGTCAAAACAGGCGATGAGGACCTCGGTTCCCGTGCCGTTCTTAAAAAAGCAGACTCTCTTTGCTGGTATCCGGCAGAGGTTGATGTTTCAATCCGCAAGGGCTGGTTCAACCCGGGCGGCGGCACACGCACGGTAAAATCGGCTAACAAGCTTTTCAAAATTTATAAAGGCTCAGTCGGCAACAACTGCTATCTTTTGCTCAATGTTCCGCCATGTAAGGAGGGCACGATTCAGGCAAAGGACGCAATGGCTCTTAAAAGCCTCGGCGAAAAAATCAAGCGTATGACTCAAAATGCCGTTATCGACCAAAAATTCGGCGCGCTTAAGGATACCGACGGCTATCTCGAATTTAATTTTGACACGCCGAAAAAGCTGAAATATGCCGTTTTGAGCGAGGATATTGCTTACGGTCAACGAATCGAAAAATTCGACCTTTATCTTAAAAGACCGAACGGAAGATACAAAAAGGCATACAGCGGCACAATCGTCGGCATGAAAAAAATTATCAAGCTCCGAGGCAAGGCAAGCGGCGCAATTCTTGTTATTCGCCAGTCGCGCTCAAACCCGATTATCAAGCAAATCGCATTTTATGATTAATTACAATATATCAGTATAATCTGTAAAAAAGAAAACGGCAATTCGAGAGAATTGCCGTTTTTGTAATTTATATTGTTTTTTGTAAAAATCTTTAATCATGCCGCCGTATTCAAGAAAACTCTTTTGTACTGTCTTCTCAATTCGTAACAGTTCACAAGATTGAAGTCTTTATTTTACCGTAACATTCAACTTACGAGAATCCGTAGAAACAAGTTTAATTTTAGGTGTGAGTTTTACATTACCCTTATTGTTTACAACAACATTCACATTACCGTTATCACAATTTACATCAAATTCTAATTTCACGCAGTTGTTATTTAAGTATTCAAAAGACTCGCCGTCATCATTAAAATAACGGGCTGTAAATTTGCCGTTTTTAACAGGATATACGGTAAATATGACTTTTTCTGCGGATTTGTATGAGCACTCGCCCTCATCAACGGGAAAAACAGAGCCGGAACGAATAAAATATGGCACAGGTTTATCTGCCGGCAAATCGACCTTTACCGTGTTTCCGCCGCAATAAAATTCTCCTGTTTCATTCAGATACCAATTGTCGCCTCTCGGCAGGTAAACATCTGCCTTAGCTATGTCCTCATCAAGCACGCAGGTTGCCAAAACATCTCTGCCAAGCATAAACGCATCGGTATTTACGCCGATATTTTCATCATCGTAATAAATGTAAGGCGGAGCTTGCATGGGAACATCATTCTCAACACTGTTATAAGCGCAATTATATAAATAAGGTATCAGACTTTTGCGTTGTCTTAAAATCGCCTTTGCACCGCACAAGCCGCTTTCATAGCTCCACGGCATAGTTGCAGAACCGTCGCCGTTCCAAGAATGAATTGTAAAGCGTGGCTCAAAAACGCCGTGTTGCATCCATCTTAAAAGCAACTCTTCTGAAGGCATTTCGCCTGAAAAGCCACCTAAATCGTGACCGTAAAAATAAAATCCTGAAAGGGACATTGTCATTCCTACATAATGGCAAAAACGCAAGTCGTGAAACGAAGTAAAATTATCGCCGGACCAAGTTTGCGCCAAGCGTCGAACTCCGCTGTTTCCGCTTCTCGTAGATAAAAACGGACGCTTTTTGGGGTGTTTTCTCAATTGCGCTTTGTATGAAGATAATACCATTAAATAAGTTAAAATCGGACGAATTCTGCAAGCAGAAACTTTTTCTCCAAATCCTGCGGCAACGGCATCAGTTGCCTTAATATCAAATTCGTTATTGTCATTCCATGTAGCGTCAATACCGAAATCAAGCAGCTTTTCGGTTACCTGACTGCTCCAAAAATCGAAAGCATCGGAATTTGTAAAGTCCAAATAACTGCCTACGCCGTCCCAAAACTGCGTTACATAGGGCGAACCGTCTGCATTTTTTACAAAAAATCCTTTTTCAGCCAATTCATTATACATTGGATGTGAAGTTAAAAAAGCGGGCTTGATGTTCGGGATTAAATGAATACCTGCATTATTGTAATCGGCAACGAATTTTTTAGGATTAGGGAATTTATCATAATTCCAATTAAAAACACAACGCAAATTCCCTATTGAAGTATATCCTGACGAAAGATAAAACCCGCCGCAGCTCAAATCGAGGTCTTTAATTTTATCCAAAAAGTTCTGCATTTGATTTTGTGCGTCAGGCGCATCGGTATAAGCCATTGTGCTGCCGCAGTAATCAAAACTCCATTTAGGCGGAAAAGCCTGCTTGCCGCACAAGCGAGCGTATTGCTGTAAAACAGAAAGCTTGTTTCCGAAAAAAACATAATAAACCAAGCAATCGTCATCTGTCTTAAAATACTTAAAGTGGCAGTAATAATTGTTGATTTCTCTGCCTAAATCAACAAAAGAGGTGTCTGTTGTATCGTAATAAATACCGTAAGCACCAACAGAATTTTCGCAAATGTAAAACGGAACGTGTTTGTATAGGGGGTCGGTTTTTTCTGCGTCAAACCCCATACTGTCTGCTGTTTCAATACGATAAACCTTGCCTGCTTTATTTATCAGACCGCTTTTATCGCCAAGTCCGAAAATATGCTCGTCATCTTCACGGGTAATATAATGATAAGACCCGTTTCCGAATTCGCCTTCAAAATTATAGGCAAGCGGCGGCCTATCCCCGAACAAAAACTTTGACTCTTTACTGTAAGACAAAATAAAATTATTTAAATCGAGGTCAACAGTAACGCCGCAAGCAAGAATAAATTGCTCTTTATTGTCAAATTTTTCAACAACAGGCGCAACACAGTCAAACCCGTCCGTAGACAATCTGCTTCTGCCCAAAGAGGATAAATTATTATTTGGGTTTACGGTGAATGTAGGCAGCATTTTAGCATTATCGTTAAAAACAGCCACACGCAAAGCGCTGTCGCTTATGAAATCAATATTGATATTAACATTGTTGCACTTATATTCACGATGCGTTTTATTTTCATTTGTAAGTTTAAAAATATGATTAAATCTCATTATATTGATGCTCCGCCGAGAAATGTATTTTTCAAAAGCTGTGGGGTATTCCAATGTGCCAGCTTTGTGTTTTCGCAAAAAGTCAAAACTTTAGACATGCCGGGTTTCCACATTGGTATTGCATTGCAATTGGGATTGCCGTTTTTTGCAAAAGCAATAAAGGATTTTGCAAGTTGATTTGAAATTTCGTAATCAACTGCTTCAAAAGGTCGCCAATTTTTATCAAGAGTTGAAAAAGCATATAGCAAATCGCTTGAATGCCAAGCCCCCTTTTTATCGCCCGGCAAACTGCGTGCAAAATAATAAATATAGCAATCGCTGTTTTTATCACTGGCAACCCATTTTTTATCGACAGCCTGCAAAACAGCAGGAACCATGTCATTTTTTGTAACACCGATAATTTTAGGCATTTGAGGAATTGTTCGGTTGTTAAAATTTGATTTTGTAATTATTTTTCCGTCGTAAACCGGAAGAGTGTAAATCATGCTTTTGAGTTTATCCTCCTTGCAAGCCTTATCCCAAGCACGATAAAGCACCTCTTTATCCGTTTCTTTCAATTCGGCTATACTTTTAACTCCTGCATTTTCAACAATCCTATCCCAAAAAGCTCTTGTTTTTTCAGGAGTCAAAGGCTTTGCAAGAAAGCGCTGTAACCCACCGCCGCTCATCATTATTGCTCCGGAAAACCAACCCTTACAAAGAGGATTTGAAAGATGAATATCAACGCTCATAGCGCCTGCACTTTGACCGGAAAGCACAATATTATTCGGGTTTCCGCCGAAAGCTGCAATATTTTCCTTAACCCATTTAATTGCGGCATATTGGTCAAAAAGTCCGAAATTACCGCAAACGCTGTTTTCATCGGTCAAATCAGGGTGTGAACAAAAGCCGAAAGCATTAAGCCTGTAATTCATCGCAACAAAAATTACGCCGTTTTTTGCAAAATTCTCGCCGTTGATATGCGCCTCGTTTGAACTTCCGCCTGTAAAGCTGCCGCCGTGAATAAAAATTAAAACAGGGCAGTTTTTCGCCTCTTTAGGCACATAAATATTCAAATATTGGCAATCCTCGCTGTATGTAAACGTCAAACCGTCTCTAAACTCATAATGATAAAAAGGGTTAACGGTTGCATCGTCATCAAAACCACGGTGCTGATATGAACATTCTTTAAAATAAGTTGCATCAAAAATGCCCTGCCATTTTTCGATTGTTTGAGGATATTCCCAACGCTTGGCGTTTGCGTATTTTATTCCCCTAAACTCAAGACAGTTTTCGCTGTCTATGCCTTTAATTTTTCCGCATTTTGTCTGCAATTCAACTGTTTTCATAAAATAATGCCTCTAAGTATATCAATCGTTTTTATTGCCGTAAAGCTGCTTGTGCAAATCCTCAATTTCCGATTTACCCAGCTTATAGCAAAAAGTTGTTAAAATAAACATAATCAAAAGAATAACCGACGGCACTATTGTTGCCGCATCAAACATTTTTGTTAAAACCTGTTGCGATTGTACGGCGTGCGTGCCTTTATAACCGATAGCCCCAAGTACCGCCGGAACGCCTGCGCCTGCGGCTGTTTGACCCAATTTGCGAACAAAAGAATAAATACTGTAGGTTGTGCCTTCTTCACGCCTTCCCGACAAAAGCTCTTGGTAATCCGTTACATCCATGACAAGCGCCCAAACCTCAAGCACAAGGAAGGTTTGACCCGCACCCGAAAGGAATACAAGTCCGAGAAAAATATAAGGATTGTGAGCAAACGGGGTAAAACGCAAAAGAAACATCAAAACGCTGATAACAAAGGCAAAGCCTAAGCCCGCACCGCAAATTTCCTTTTTTCCGAATTTTCTGATGAGCTTACCCATAAACGGTAAAAATAACGCCATAGGCAAATAGGTGCATATGGTAACAATGCTGTAAAGTCCCGGCTTTTCAAAGTAATTCTTGAAAAGATAGTTATAAAATGTTTGCGTGTACATTTGGAAACAGATGAGAAACATCGAAATAAAGCAAAGCACAACAAACGGCTTGTTTTTAACAAGAACACCGACAGTTTTCAATAAATTATAATCACTTGTTTTTTGAGTCGGCGGAAGTTGGATTCGCTCTTTTGTTAATTTAAAGTGGATAATAAAAAGAACGATTGTTAAAATTGAAATCGCGCCTACGCACAATGAAAGCTTTGTTCCGTCAAGCACTTTTGATGAACTGCCGTCGGAATTGATTACTGTTGTGTAAACAATAAGCGGCATAAGAATTTGCGCCGGCAAACCGCCGATTCCTGCACCGACCGAGCGCCACATTGAAAGAGATGAGCGCTCAATCTCGTCATCCGTAATGGCGCTTGCCAAAGAGCCATAAGGAATATTAACGCCGGTATACATCATTCCGTAGAAAATATATGTAATGTAAGCATAGATTAAATATTGATTGTTGGACAATCCGGGGACTTTATAAAACATTAAAAACGCACCCACAGCAAGCGGAAACGAGGCACATAAAATATACGGTCTGAATCTGCCGTGCTTCGTCGGCTTTCTTGAATCTATAAACGAGCCCCACATCGGGTCGTTTACAGCATCCCAAATTCTGGCAACAAGCATCAGGATTGTTATGCTTGCGGCTGAAATTCCCAAAATATCGGTGTAAAACATTGTTAAATACGAAGAAACAAGGCTGAACGAGAGTATTCCTCCCATATCGCCCAAGGCATAACCCAGCTTATCCTTAAATTTAATTCCGTGCGTTTCCATAAATAGACCCCTTAATCAAATTGTTTAAATTATACAATTATATTATACAGCACTCGTCATTATTGTCAATAATCACAAACCGGTTTGTTGACCGATTGTGAAAATTTGTGATATAAATATCTCTTTACCATTGCCGAACGAACAAAATCACGGAATAATGACCGCCTTATTCATTAGCAGGAATTTTAGCCCGTTTTTTCTCTTGTTAGCAGAAGGCGAGTTTGCTAATGAGATTCCCTGCATTTTTTAGTTTTATTGTTTTTGAGCAAAAATAAAAAACCGAAAAACCTTGATTTTGCCAGGCTTTTCGGTTGTGCTTTTGGCGTTCCCGAGGTGATTCGAACACCCGACCTACCGCTTAGGAGGCGGTCGCTCTATCCAGCTGAGCTACGGAAACATCAACAATCAGTATTATATATCCTATGACGCCGATTGTCAAATGATTTATGCCGCAATGTCAATCCAATCGGATTTCACCTGACGGATTTTTTGTTTTCTTTCGTAAAAACGCTGTTCGCGTTTTTTCTTTTTTGCCTTTTGTCTTTCGCGAATGCAGATAAAGCCGCAGGCAAGCAATGTGTATGCCGCAATTTCAAATGCGAAAAATGCCCAAAGCGTTCCGCCTGAAAATGCCATATACAGTTTAAACGGAATTGCAAGCGCCGCAAATCCCACTGCAAGTGAAATGATTGAAAGTGCCAAACCTTTTAATGCGTTTTTTATATTCATAATTAAGACCTCCTTGATTGCAAATTCATTGTAACCCGAACGGAATGATTTTGCAATATACAAGGAGGTCATAGTCCTATTTAACGGACTTAGTTGTACTCGTAATAAAATGTATTAGCAATATTCAACGGTTTTAAACGATAGAAAAATTGAGAAAATTTCTTTTTAATGCCCGATTTTTCAAATTCAATATTGTTTTCGCATTTGACCGAGAGGCTGTCAACATCCTTGTCGAATGTCACGATTACCTCTTCGCCCGGCATCATGGAGAAATAGTTTTTGTCGGCGTTTGCGTCGCAGTCGATAAAAACATTGCGCGCAAACACATCAGATTTGAGCCTTACTTTATTTCCTTCGGCACACACCGCAATGTTCGCTTTTTCAAGGGTTTTGAAGTTATCGAAAATTCTTTCGTCACCCTCCCAGCACACTTTAACGGCAGTGTTTTCCTTGATTTGCTTTGAATAAATTTTGTTTATGCTGTCGCTTTTCAAATTGAATTTGAACTCGTAAATGTCGCCCTCTGTGTCGGCGATTTTAAAATCAACCGTTTTGTCGTTGAGGGTGTCGTTGATTGCATAAAAATCATTGTTTGAATATGCAACGGTAACGGGGGCGAAAAATTCTTTTGCCTTATACATAAGCGCTTTCGGCACACCCTCAAAGTCAACACCCGACCAGCTCGGACAATTCCAAACATCGTTAAATTGCCAAAATACAGAGCCGTTGCATCTGCCCTTGTTGCGTCTGAAATGGAGCGTTGCGCTTTCAATACAGTCTGCCTGCACAATTCCCGTCAGATACGGCAAATCCTCAAAATGCATCGGTGCGTCAAAACGCTCCTTTAAATAAAACATCATTTTTTCGTTGCCGCCCTCGCATTTTTGGTGGCTCATAAATGCATCCGATGCAAGGTCAAATTCACTTTCCGTTGCAAAGGTTTTGATTGCTTTCATTGACGGAAGCGACTCCAAACCGAATTCCGACAAAAATCTTGTGTATCGCTTTTCGTAGTAGTTAAGCGGCTTTAAGCCGTGCCAAACATTCCACATATGCGTGTCGCCCACGCCGTCTGCAGTGTTTTGTGAAAACGGCTTGTCACCGAGCGGAGATGACGGAATGTATGGCACCGTGAGATAATCTTTGATGTGCTCCGGCAGTTGATGATAGAAAAATTCGATATACGCTTTTATGATTTTGCTGTTTCGCGGCAGGTATGAAAACATCGCCTCAATCTCATTGTTGCCGCAGTAAAGACCGAGCGACGGATGAAGCTGTTGGCGCTTTACATTTTGCTCTGCCTCATACAATACATTTTGTAAAAATTCCTCGTCATAAAACGGATACAACAGGCAAGCATAGCAAAAATCCTGCCAAATCAAAATGCCCTTTTCGTCGCATTTGGTCATCAAATATTCGTTTGCGTATGTTGCGCCGCCCCAAACACGGATTATGTTGAAATTTGATTTTACAGCCAAATCAATGTAGTAATCAACCGTCTTTTCGTCTGCCAAATCGGGAATTGCGGCAAATGGGATAAGGTTTGCACCTTTTGCAAAAATTCTTTTGCCGTTGACAACAAGCTGAAAGTTTTCGCCGTATTCGTCTTTTTCGCGGTTAAGCTCAACTGTTCTCAAACCGATTTTTTTCGTTACCGTTTCCTCGCCGTTTGACAGCTCAACGGTGTAAAGCGGCTGCTCGTTTTTTTCGTTCAAATCCCTTGTGTACCAAAGTTCGGGGTTTTGAATTTCAAACTCGCCGTCATTGCCCTTTATTTCGTCGCCGTTCGGGGCAAAAAGGGCAATTTTGTCCGCTCCGTCAGCAAAAACAGAAACAAAAGCCGTGTCGCCCTCGATTTTTTGGTTTACGGCGATATTTTCAATTTTTTTGTCAAAACACTGAATTTCAACATTGCCGAGATATTTGTACGGCACGCACGGACCCCAGTCCCATCCGAAATGGCATGCTGATTTGCGCAGATACGGCGCGCCGTTTATGCCGTTGTTGTTAGGCGGCAGGGCGTGCTTTTTTTGCATATCTTCAATGTATTTTACCGGGTCGGCAATTTCAAAACGAATAGTGTTTTCGCCTTTTTTTACAAGTGCTTTTATATCCTTTTCAATCGAAATGTGCTCGTTGTTGCTCTTAAATGCAGGCTTTGAGTTGACAAAGCAGGAGCAAAGCGTGTCGATTTTGTCAATAAAAATGCGAATGTGCTTTTTTGCAATATCGTCCACATCAAGCGAAAACTTTGTTTCAAACGCAATGTTTTTTGAATAAACGCTTTTTACAAGCTCTTCCGGTTTCGTCATATTCAGCGGATTTTCAATCAATCCGTTTTTTATCATATTGCCGAAATCCGAGCCGGGAATATCCGCCTTGCAAATTACAGAGCCGTCGGCAGTGTCAATCATATCGTATTTTCCGTTTAAGCAGATTTTTTTCATAATTCCTCCGTTAATATAGATTAAATGTATGAGTGCTCAACATTTATTACAAGCTGTGCCTCAGGTGCTGTTTTATACACGATAGAGGCAATGTTGCCTTTTATTTCTTCCTTGTCTGCCTTGCAGTCAAACGGCACGACAAGGTCGAATATCAAGTTTTTATGATTTTTGCCCGACACCATTCTGAAATCGTGAAACGAGAAATCGGCGTTGTATTGATTGATGGCGTCTGCAACGATTGCTTTGTATCGGTTGACCTCTTCGTTATTGATTGTAATTGGGTCCATATGAATGCAAATGTCGATTTTCATATTGCTTGCGATTTTGTGTTCAACGCTGTCGATTGCCTCGTGTATAACATTAATGTCGCTGTCCGATGGCACTTCGGCGTGCGCCGAGGCGATTATTTTTCCGTTGCCGTAATCGTGCACAATCAAATCGTGAACGCCGATTATTAAATCGTTGCTCAAAATTTCGCTTTCAATTTGCGCTACAAGTTCCTTTGAAGGGGCTTGACCCAAAATTTTGCCCGAAACATCCTTTAAAACATCAATTCCGGACAGAACTACAAAAACAGCCACACAAACGCCGATGATTCCGTCGGCACGCGCAAAGCCGAAAACGGCGCCGATAACTATTGCAACGATTGTTGCAAATGTCGATATACAGTCGTTAATACTGTCTTGCTTTACGGCTTTCAAATTTACATTGTTTGTCAGTTTATAAAGTTTGTTGTTGAAATATCCGATCCAAAGTTTGACAATTATTGCCGCCGTAAGCACAATTATATAAATCGGGCTGAACTTAACATCTTCGGGTGTGATGATTTTTAAAACACTGCTTTTGCCAAGCTCAAATCCCATAAGAAAAATCAAAAACGCAATTACAAGTGCCGATATGTATTCAATTCTGCCGTGGCCGAACGGGTGCTCCTTGTCACTTGCCTTGTTAGACAACTTTGTGCCTGCGATTGTCACCACGTTCGATGCCGCATCGGACAGGTTGTTTACGGCGTCAGCTGTTATTGCAACAGAATTTGAGAATGAGCCGACAATGAATTTTGCAACGCAAAGCATTATATTGCAAAAAATTCCGACAGCGCCGCTGAGTATTCCGTAAGCCTCGCGTGCCTGATTGCCCGTGTATCGTTTCTTTATAAAGTTTATCAAAAGTTTTGACATTGTATCACCCTCATATACATGACAATGTGTTTCATATTATACCATTTATATATATTTTTGTATATAGCATATTCTGTTTTTTTACTGCATTTCATTTAATGTAACCGCAAAGTAAACAAAAAAATATAAAAAAACAATAAATTTTAATATAAACTATACAAATTATGTTAAAGTTATGTTACAATATCTAAGCATTAAATTTTTAGGAGAAATTTTATGAAAGAAAACTCAAAGGTGGGAAAGCTCGTCACCGAGATTAAAACCCACTGGAAAACACCGGCACCGGGGAAGTATGTCCCTTACAGAGAGTATCTTGACATTGTGTTCGGCGTAGGCAACAACTACGCTGGTTCAAAAACTCTCGAGTATTTAACTTTTGCCGCAAGCTGTTATTTGATGATGTATCATTACAAATTGCCTTATCTCTCGTTTTCTGTAATCAGCATTATCAATATGCCGCTCGGCTATATTTGGACCTTGATTTGGTGGTTTGTCTGCGACAACCTCGGTTTTCTTCCCAAAAAGACGGAGCGAAAGCTGTATATCGTATATTTCACGATGATTGCTGTCGGGCTTGGCATGACATTCGGCAATTTTTCGGCTTTTCTCGACCCGTCAAACCGCCTCGTTCACTATCTCAATTCGCTCGAGGGCATCAGTTGCGCCTCGGCAATCAAGATTTTGGGCACAAACATACTTTACAACGGCTGGGTCGGCGCGCGTAATATCTTTTGGCGCAAAAAGCTCATTCCGAAATTCGGCAGATACAAATACGCGCTTTATTGCGACTATGTGCCGAAGGTTATTATGGTATTTGTTCTCGGTTGGGCACCGTTTTACAACATCGGCGACACCGTTCAAAGAGTTTGGGTGGCAAACCTTTTGTTCGCCGTTTACAATGTTTTCGGCTTTGCCAACAACCTCGAAACCTGCACGCAAAATATCAGTCCCAATGTCCGTGAAAGAATTTTTGTCCGCTCGTATCCGATTAAAATTTCGCATCTTTTCAATTCTATTCTTGCGATTTTACTTCCCGTTTTCATCGGTATGTGCAAGAACGACTGGGCAGATATTGCAGTGTTTAAATACATAATTCCGATTACATTCTTTGTTTTCGCAACGCTCACAATGATTTTTGCCGGCAGGATTAAGGAAAGAATACCTCAGCCGCCGCTTGAAAAAAAGGTGCAGATTAATTTCTGGGACGGTATGTTCGGCGTAATGCGAAACAAATATAAATGGGTGCTTACTGTTGTAGGTCTGCTTGATTCACTCGGAAACGGTATGCTCGTTTTCACAACGGTTTTGTATCTTTACACATTCCGTTTGAGCGGTCTTGCATACAGCCTTATCGTAGCACTTGTTTCGTTTGCGGGTACTCCGCCCGATTTGTTCACGCCGTATTTCATTAAGCGCTTTTCGTATAAGCAAATTATGATTTTCTATCAGCTTTCGCGCGCTGTCGGATACAGCCTCATTGTTTGTTGCTATGTTTTCCTCGGTGACAGACTCACGCTTTGCGGCGTTTTAAGCGTTATTTTGCTGTTCCTTATGGAGATGTGCAAGACCGTGCCGACGGCTGTCAGCCACGATATGGATATTCGTATCAATGACTATCAAATGTATCTTTCGGGCGAAAGACTTGAAAATTTCGCAGGCGTTTTCGGCTGGTTTACCGGTCCGATTACTTCGTTTGTCGGCCTTATTATCCCTATTTTGCTCCTCAAATACGGATTTAACAGCAACTGGGATGTATTGTTTATCGACTCGTCGAGAATAAAAATTATCGTTATCCCGATTTTGTTTGACATTGCCGGCTATCTGCTTATGACAATTCCTTATTTCTTCTGGGATTATGACGATGACAAGCAAAACAAGGTTATGGAGGTTTTGCGCCGCCGCGAGGAGGTTACGCGCAAAAAATATAACGAAGAGCACGGAATTGTTGACGATGACGAAAAAATCACCGATGACGAATCAACCTCTGATGAGGTTAAGGAAACAGCGGAGGTGATGTGATGAAGCTCTTTAAAAAGAAAAGCAATTCAAATGACGATTTCCTTGCGCAGGAGGCAAAGGAGGAGGCAGCAACAGCCGCCGATTATACACTCGATATTCCCGATGATGAAATTTGGAGCTATCAGATAGAGGGGCTTCAGGCCCCAGCTATCAATAAGTCATATAAAAAGGCAACGGGCAAAAAGCTCCTCGTTATTGTGGTTTTGCTTATCGCGATTTCGTGCAGCATTTTCCTCAGTGTGCGCGCCGTTCACAGAACTGAGTTTGATTATAAACAGCTTGACGATTCGTCATATCAGCTGACAAAATATTCAAACCCCGGCGAGGCAACAGAGGTGACTGTCGATTATGTTGACGGCGACAAGTCAAAGCCGGTTTCGACAATTTATGAATATGCCTTTAACTGCGACGAAAAGCTCACCCAAATCACAATCGGCAAGGATGTTAAAAGCATAGACGCCAAAGCAATTTACAGTTGTTGGGCGCTCCAAAACATTTATGTTGATGATGATAATCCGTATTATTGCGATTTGGACGGTGTTCTTTATAATAAAGACAAAACCGAAATTATCCTTTATCCGATTGACCATGACAGGTATCTCCGCCTCCAAACAGGCTATGCATATAAGGATAAGAACGGTGTTCAGCATTCCAAAATGGTGGACGATTCCGGCGCAGAGATGGAGGACCTTTGGGGCACGACAAATAAGTACGACGAAAAATATCTTAAAAAATACAATCAGGATGTCCGCACTTATGTTTTGCCGTCAACGGTGACAAAAATCGGCGAGCTTTCGTTTGCTTATGCCAATATCACCGATTTGTATATCCCCGAGGGTGTAAAAACGATTGAAACCATGGGCATTTTCAAGGCAGTTATCCAAAATCTTTATACATACCGCGACAGCGCCGCAACAGGCACAACATATAAAGATTCGCAAAATCTCAAGAATGTTTACAATTCTCTGCCTAACGGACTTGAATATATCGGCTCCGATGCGTTTACATATGACAGCGGGCTTACTTATATGTATATCCCCTCGTCGGTTAAGCATATCGGTCACCATGCGTTTTGGGACACCGTTACAAAAACCGACGGCAATCTCGCCGGCGTAACTGCGATAGAGGTCGAGTCGGACGAATCGGCATTTAAGGAAAATGTCGAAACCGGCGACCATTGGCGACCGCAGTATGACTATATGGCATTCCACAAAAATGTAGATGTCAATTATTCGGCACAAAGAAAATAATGTTTAAAATAAAAAGCTCCCCTCGGGGAGCTTTTTGCGTTTGATGTGCCGTATGGGCGAACTATGTTCGCCCCTACGATAGTATGCATTGAGATTTTGACAAAAAGCCTTCTCCCCGGGGAGAAGATGTCAACGCAGTTGACGGATGAGGGGCAAGATAACAATAACGCCAAATTAAATAAGAGCGCAATACATTACACCTCATCCGCCTCACTCAATCCCCTTCAACAGTCACTTTTATTTCTTTGTATTGTTCCGCCGCATCGTTAAAAACATTAATGACCTCGTTGATATATGGCGTTATATTCTTTGCCGCGCTTGTTTTGGGGGTGAATATAATTTTAATGTTTATCGGTGTTTCGACAATGCCGATAAGCGCGTCCCAAAGTGCGTCAAGATTTTCACCGTACCATTCGGGCAAATTAAGTTTTTCTTTTATCTCTCTTTGAACCGAACCGATATATTTACAGCTCGAAAAATCCAATTCCACCGATTTGTTTTCCATATTTTCTCCTTATATTATTTCTGCAAATGAAGCAGGTGCGTTCATCAATTGTTGCCAACCAATTTTTATAATTTGCACTTTCTTGATACACCGCCTTAAAATTACCCAATATACTTTTTATAATAATACACCTGCTTTTAATGGTTTACAACTATTATTGTTGCAGTAATTTTGTTTTAAGTCAAAGAGTGTTAACTTATAAGTCCCATTTATTACTCTTCTCTAAAAATATATTATTCAAATATAGCTGAAGCTATCTATACTTTAAATTGTAAAATCTCTTCAAAAGAGTTTTGCCGTCGAATTATATGATGTATATAATTAAGTGGAGCAGTGCAGTGTAAAAAAAACACCCAAGTGTTTCCACCTGAGTGTTTGGATAGATAAAATAATTATCTCTTGCTGAACTGCGGAGCACGACGAGCGGCTTTGAGACCGTATTTCTTTCTTTCCTTCATACGAGGGTCACGAGTGAGGAAGCCTGCCTTCTTGAGTGCAGGGCGAAGATTTTCGTCATACTGAAGAAGTGCTCTTGAAAGGCCGTGACGGATAGCACCTGCCTGACCTGAAACACCGCCGCCGTTTACGCGACATACGATGTCAAACTTTTCAGCTGTGTCTGTGAGAGCGAGAGGCTGACGAACGATGAGCTTGAGTGTATCAAGACCGAAATAATCGTCGATATCTCTGCCGTTGATTGTGATTTTACCTGTGCCTGCATAAACGCGTACACGAGCTACTGATTCTTTTCTTCTGCCTGTTCCGTAGAAATAAGGATTTGATTCGTACATTAATTAAAACCTCCCTTACATTTCCCAAGTCTCAGGCTTTTGAGCCTCGTGCTTGTGGTCTGCGTTTTTATAGATTTTGCATCTTGTGAGCTGCTTTCTGCCGAGAGTTGTATCAGGAATCATTCCCTTTACGGCAAGCTGCATAGCAAAATCGCTCTTTTCTTTCATAAGTGTGCCGTACTTAACTTCCTTAAGGTTACCGATGTAGCCTGTGTGGTGTTGATAAAGCTTTTTGTTGAGCTTATCGCCTGTAAGAACTGCTTTGTCTGTGTTGATGATAATAACGAAATCGCCGCAATCTACATTTGGTGTGAAAATTGGCTTTTGCTTGCCTCTGAGAAGAGTAGCAGCCTCTGCAGCAACACGGCCGAGCGGCTTGTCTGCTGCGTCAATAACATACCACTTGCGTTCGATGTCGTCAGCTTTTGGCATAAATGTTGACATAATCAATTTCCTCCGATTAATTTTTTGAAAATCTATTTTTCATTGCCGGAATATAATAACACAGAGGGTAAAAATAGTCAATAGCGAAATTAAAATAAATTCATATTGCTCGCAAATGCTCGCTTAATCTCGCTCAATCATAGCGAAAGCTAAATTATTATTTACGAAAAGGGGACTGTTTATGACACCGTGTGAGCTTAATTTAAGCATCAGCGCCGTTGCCTGCGCGATTGCAAGGGGCAAATCTCAGCAGGAGCTTTCGCTCTTGTCGGCGTTCTTTACACAACTCGGCGATTCGCTTGCAACAATCGCGGTTGCAAACGATTGCGCAACCGAGTCCGACAGCGGCAATTCAAATGTAAACAGTGCGCTTTTTTAAGTATTATATACATAGTATATCCGCTGAATTTTTGAGGAGTTTAAACGGCGCGAAAAAAATTTTTAAAAAAATCCACAAAACCTATTGACTTTGTAGGTAATGAGTGATATTATTAGACCATAACAAAGAGCAAGGCAAGCGCAAACACAACAATTTGCAGCACCGCAGCCCTAAAAATTTTAAGCGAGGTAAATTAAAATGGCTTTATATCAATCAGTTTCAGACACAATCGGCAACACACCGCTCGTTCGAGTTAAAAATTTTGAAAAGCATTACGGCCTTGAGGCAAATGTTTTTGCAAAGCTTGAATATTTCAATCCGGCAGGCTCGGTTAAAGACAGAATCGCAAAAGGTATAATTGATGACGCTGTTGCAACCGGCAAACTTAAGGAGGGCTCAACAATCATCGAGCCGACATCGGGCAACACCGGCATAGGCATTGCGGCATATGCGGCTACAAAGGGCTTTAAGGTTGTCATTACAATGCCCGAGTCAATGAGCGTTGAAAGAAGAAATCTTATGAAAGCATACGGTGCAGAGCTTGTTCTCACAGATGCCGCAAAGGGTATGAAGGGCGCAATCGCAAAGGCTGAAGAGCTTCACGCGCAAAACCCCGATTCAATCGTTGCAGGTCAGTTTGTAAACCCTGTTAACCCGAAAGTTCATTATGAAACAACAGGTCCGGAAATCTGGAAAGATACAGAGGGCAAGGTAGACATTTTTGTTGCAGGTGTAGGCACCGGCGGAACAGTGTCGGGCGTAGGTAAATATCTCAAAGAACAAAATCCCGATGTTAAAATTGTAGCTCTTGAGCCTGAAACCTCACCCGTTCTTTCAGAGGGTAAGGCAGGCGCACACAAAATTCAGGGTATCGGTGCAGGTTTTGTGCCGGATACGCTCGATACAAAGATTTATGACGAGGTACTTACAGTACCGAACGAGGCTGCATTTGAGGTTGGCGGCGAATTCCCCGGCCTTGAAGGCGCACTTGTAGGTATTTCATCGGGTGCAGCACTTTGGGGTGCAATCCAACTTGCTAAAAGACCTGAAAATAAGGGCAAGAATATTGTAGCACTTCTTCCTGATTCGGGCGACAGATACCTTTCAACTCCACTTCTCTCAAAATAATCGTTTGAGGGCAATCAAAATACTTAAATAATGTACAAACAACATAATTCCTCAGGCTCCCGCACGATAATGCATCGTGTGGGAGCCGCTTTTTATGCAAAATTTAAAATTTGGTAATAAATTTTATTTTACTTATAATAATAAATATGTTACAATTAAATATAACTGAAAGTATTTTTAAAAGGGGGAAGTTTTTGTGAAAAGGTTTTCAAAGCTTTGTATTTTGTTTTTAATGATTTTTTCTTTTGCGACAACAAGTATGCCTTACACTGCCGATGCCGCATCACAAAAATCTTCATTGAGCACAGAGCGTGCCGACCTTCAAAAAAAGCTTGCCGATATTGATAAAAAAATCAACTCTTTAAACAGCGAAAGCAAGGAAACAAAGGAATACCTTGCAGTGCTTGACGAAAAAATCGGCTATCTCAACGAGCAATACAATTTGACCAAAACCGAAATTTCCGATATTGAAAATAAGGTTGATTCGCTTGAAAAAAGCATTGACGCGAGCAATATGGAAATCGGCAATATCAATATTCAAATAGACTATGCAAAAAAGAAAATAGACAAGCTCAACAAGGATTTTGAGGACACTTATGACGAATTTTGTCAGCGTATGCGCGCGCTGTATATCAGCGGAAACGGCACGGGCACATTGTCATTTTTGCTTTCAAGCGACGGGCTTGCACAGCTTTTTACACGATATGAAATGATTGCTTCTGTTTCAAAGTGCGACGGTGCGCTCATGAAGGAAGTAAAGACGCAGTGCGACCAAATCATTTCAACATCTAATTTGCTTAAAGAAAAGCAAACGAAACTTGATGCGTCGGTCAAAAAATTGAACGGCGACAAGGCGAGTCTTAAAACGGAAAAGGTGGATTTGCTCAAAAAGCAGGAGAGCCTTGAGGGTCAGGATAAAGAGATCAAGGCGCAGCAAAAGGAGGCAAACGCCCTTCTTATCGACCTTGATTCAAAATCGAAAGAATACGGCGAGTTTAGGGATATTACACAAAAGGAACTTGACGAAATCGACGCCGATATCGCCGAGGCAGATAAAAAATATCCCATCAAGCCGACAACGACGACAACCACAACGAAAAAATCCACCACACAAAAGCCGACTACAACAAAAAAGCATACTACAACGACAAAGCATACTACAACCCAAAAGCATACTACGACGAAAAAACATACAACAACCAAAAAAACAACAACTGCTCCGTCATCTAAGCATTTAAGTCTGACATATCCGTGTCCGCGCTATACAAAAATCACATGTGCATTCGGCGCATATTCGGGTCATTCTGGATGCGATTTTTCAACATACGGTCACGAGAATCAAAAAATCGTTGCTGCAGAATCGGGAACGGTAATTCTCGTCAAACTGCTTGAACGCAGTTACGGTCACTATATCGTTATTCGTCACGATAAAACAACAAAAGACGGCAAAATTGCCTATACGCTTTATGCACATAATAACGATATTATCGTGTCCGAGGGACAGCATGTTTCAAAGGGCCAGCAAATCGCATACAGCGGCACAACGGGCAATTCAACCGGTCCGCACTGCCATTTTGAGCTTCGTATCGGCGGCTCAAGTCAATCGCATGCGGTAAACCCGGCAAGATATTTGCCTTAACGCATTATCGTAACACCTGCGAAAAATCGTCAAAGAAAAAGCGATTGATTTTTCACACTTTTAATTATTAATTCCACAAAAAGAGGTCCTACACTTGAAATTTAAAAATTTCAAAAAAGCTTTGGCATTATTGATGTCGGTTATTGTTATTTGCACTGCGTTTTCGTTTTCCGCTTATGCCGAAGACGAAAAAACGGAATCTACCACGGCGGGCGAAACAACAACCTCCGTAAGTACCGAGCAGGCGCAAAAAACGCTTGAGCAGCAACGCAGTGAGCTTGAAAAAAAGCTTGCTCAAAGCGAAAAGAAACTAAAATCATTCTCAGGTGACGCTAAGGAAACCGAGGAATACATAGATGCGCTCGACGAAAAAATCGGCTATATGAACGAGGAACTTACAGTCCTTGACAACCAAATTGCGACGGCTCAGAAGAAGGCAGATGAGCTGAAAAAGCAAATCGACCCTCTTCAAAAGGAACTTGACAAACTCGAAAAGGATTTTTCGGTTTATCAAAAGAAGTTTGATAAGCTTCAGGACGATTTCCAGACTACATATGATATGTATTGTATGCGCCTCAAGGCAATGTATGTCAGCGGTAACCAAAGTTTTGTGGAGGCGTTGCTCACATCAAACGATATTTCACAGTTTTTAAGCCGCTACGAAATGGTCAAAGCAGTTTCAAAAAGCGACGCCGACCTTATGCGTGAGGTTGACTCAAAGATGAAAGAAATTTTGACTCAGCAGGACGGACTTAACGAGAAAAAGCAGCAGGTTAACGATGCAAAGTCAAAGCTTGACGCGAAAAAAGCCGACTATGACAAGCAACAAAAAACAATTGAAAGCAATCAGGCTGAAATTGCAAAGAAAAAGGTTACTCTCTCTGAGGAGAGGGCTGAAAGTGACGCTCTGCTTGCAAAATATACCGAGCAAACTCAAATGTATACAGAGTACAGAAATGAGGATCAGGCGCTTATCGACAAGGTTGATAAGGAAATCGACGATTTGCTTGGCGGGCTTAAATCACCCGAGGAGATAACAACAGTCGATACCTCGAATAAAGATTATAAGCCATCAAGCTCATCAAGCGATAAAAGTGAGCTTTACAGCCGCAGTGATGCGGTGCTCAATTTGACTTATCCTGCGCCGTCGCATTATGCGGTTTCGCAAAATTTCGGTCATTACAGAAACGGCAAGGCTCACACCGGCATTGATTTCCCTTGCCCGACAGGCTCAAAAATCGTTGCCGCACAAAAGGGCATTGTCATCACTGTTAAGCGGCTTAATTATTCATACGGTTATTATATTATGGTTTACCACGGCACCGATTCGCGCGGAAGAAAAATCGTTACGCTTTATGCGCACAATTCGTCAATTCTTGTCAGCCCGGGTCAAACCGTTAAAAAGGGTCAAACTATTGCACGAAGCGGCTCAACCGGCAACTCAACCGGTCCGCACTGCCATTTTGAAATGATTGTTAACGGCTCAAAGGTCAACCCTAAAAATTATCTTGCAAAATAATATTATTCGATATATTTTATGAACAAAATCAATTATCAAAAGGAAACGGACAGTGTGATTGAGTCCTTGAACGGCACTGTGCCTACATTGCTTTTACACAGCTGTTGTGCGCCGTGCTCAAGCTACACGCTCGAATATCTTTCAAGGTATTTTTCAATCACAGTGTTCTATTTCAATCCAAACATTTCGCCAAAAGCGGAGTTCGACAAGCGATTTGCCGAGCAAAAGCGGCTTATCGAAACTCTGCCGTCGGAAAATAAAATTTCGCTCATTTGCGGCGACTATAATTACGATGAATTTTTGAATGTTGCGCGCGGTTATGAATCGGTGCCCGAGGGCGGCGAGCGTTGTTTTCGTTGCTACAGAATGAGGCTTGAAAAAACAGCCGAGCTTGCAAAGCAAAACGGATTTGATTATTTTTGCACAACGCTTTCAATCTCTCCACTCAAAAATTCACAAAAAATAAACGAAATCGGCTTTAATGTTGCCGAAAAATACGGCGTTAAATGGTTGCCGTCGGATTTTAAAAAGCGCGAGGGCTACAAACGCTCAATCGAATTGAGCAGAGAATATGACCTTTACAGGCAAAATTTCTGCGGCTGCGTCTTTTCAAAATCACAAAATTGATGATTAAGGGGGAATAAAATTGAACAAACCGCTTGCGGACAGAATAAGACCGACCGAGCTTAGCGAGGTTGTCGGTCAAAGGCATTTGCTATCCCCCGGCAAGCCGCTTTATAATATGATAGAAAACGGCGAAGTGCCGAATCTCATTTTCTACGGACCTTCGGGTGTCGGAAAAACAACGGTTGCGTCGATAATTGCCGGCAAAACAAACCGTGCCCTGCGCAAACTAAACGGCACAAGCGCCTCCACGCAGGATATACGCGATATTGTTGCAGAAATCGATACCTTTACCGCGCCGAACGGCATTTTGCTCTATCTTGACGAGATTCAGTATTTCAACAAGCGCCAACAGCAAAGCCTTTTGGAATATATAGAAAACGGAAAAATCACGCTTATTGCCTCCACAACGGAAAATCCTTATTTTTATGTTTACAGCGCAATTCTTTCGCGCTCAACCGTGTTTGAGTTTAAAAGCATAGAAACCGACGATATTATTCCTGCCGTCAAACGCGGATTTGACATTCTTGCCGATGAAAATAAGGTCGAAATTGATGTTCCCGACGAGGTCTGCGGCTTGATTGCATCGGGTTGCGGCGGCGATGTGCGCAAGGCGCTCAACAGCGTTGAAAATTGCTATCTTGCAACACGCCTTGCCGACGGAAAAAAGATTATCACACCCGAAACGGCGCGTGAGCTTACGCAAAAATCAGCCCTGCGATATGACAGAGACGGCGACGAGCATTACGATATTGTTTCGGCTTATCAAAAAAGTATGCGCGGTTCAGACCCTGACGCCGCACTTCACTATCTTGCCAGACTCCTTGAGGCAGGCGATTTGCCGAGCGCGTGCAGACGGCTTATGGTCTGCGCCTGCGAGGATGTCGGGCTTGCCTATCCGCAGATAATTCCGATTGTTAAGGCGGCTGTCGATGCGGCTCAAATGGTCGGTTTGCCCGAGGCGAGAATACCCCTTGCCGACGCCGTTATACTTGTTGCGACAAGCCCAAAATCAAACAGCGGCGATGCGGCAATAGACGGCGCAATGGCTGATGTCAAGGCGGGCAAGTTCGGACCTATTCCGCGTCAGCTCCAAAACAAGCATTATGACGGCAACGATGCCAAAGTTAAGGGCCAGCACTATATTTATCCACACGATTATCCCAACCATTGGACATATCAGCAATACCTGCCCGACTCGATTAAAAACGCGCATTATTATGAGTTCGGACCGAATAAGAACGAGCAGGCAAGCAAAGCTTATTGGGATAAGATAAAAAACAGAAAATAAACAGGATTACATATGACTAAAAAACAAAGAGCCCTTGCGGCTGTTGAAATATTGAAACAGCGCTATCCCGACGCGCTGTGCTCGCTCAACGCTTCAAATCCGTTTGAGCTTTTGGTTGCCGTTCGCCTTTCGGCGCAATGCACCGATGCACGCGTCAATCTTGTCACCCCTGCGTTGTTTGCAAAATACAAAACGCTCGACGATTATGCCTCGGCAGATGTCGCGGATGTTGAAAATATCATCAAGTCGTGCGGATTTTATAAAAACAAGGCGTTGTCCATAATCGGAATGGCGCAAAAAATACGCGACGATTTCGGCGGCAAAGTGCCCGATAATATCGACGATTTGGTGACTCTTCCCGGCGTCGGCAGAAAAACGGCAAATCTTATTGTCGGCGATGTTTACGGCAAGGAGTCAATCGTTGTCGACACGCATATGATTCGCATTTCAAACAGGCTCGGTCTTGTCAGTGAAAAGGACCCTTACAAGATAGAGCTTGCGCTCAAAAAAATCATTCCGAGCGAGGAGGGCAGCGATTTTTGCCACAGAGTAGTGCTTTTCGGCAGAGATATTTGCCCTGCAAGAAAGCCGAAATGCGATATTTGCCCTATGACGGAAATTTGCAAAAAAACGGGAGTTAAATAATGGATAAAACAAATATAATTTTGATAGGTATGCCCGGCAGCGGCAAATCGACCTGCGGTGTTCTTGCGGCAAAGGGCTTGCTTAAAAATTTTTACGATACTGACCTGCTTATCCAAGGGCTTGAGAAAAAAAGACTTCAGGATATAATTGATAACGACGGTATTGATTATTTTCTGCAGGCGGAGGAAAATGCAATTCTTTCACTCAACATAGATGCAACGGTTATTGCCACAGGAGGCTCTGTTGTCTATTCCGAAAGCGCAATGCAGCATTTAAAATCAATGGGCACGGTGATTTATCTTCACCTAAGCTACGAAACAATGTGCGAAAGAATAAAAAATGTTACAACAAGGGGTATCGTGCTTAAAAACGGCTCGTCACTTCTTGATATGTATAACGAAAGGCTGCCGCTTTATAATAAATACGCCGACAAGGTGATTTATTGCGACAGAAACACAGTTGAACGAACCGTCAGCGAAATTATGGCGGCTATGTCAAAAAAATAATTACTTTTGGGGAGGTATTCTTATGAAAAGAATATTAAGTGTGGTATTATCCGTAATTATGGCATTTTCTGCAATGTCCGTTTCGTTCGGCGCATATGCGTCGGAGCAGACTCGGGGCGGCGGACTTTATGACTTTATGTCGCAAAGCTCGTCCGACGGCAACGTGCTTACTGCCTATTTTGACCATAAGCTTCACAATTCGGCAGATCCTACCGTTTTGCAAAATTCAAAATCGGTTAAATACAAAGGTACATATTATTATTCCGACGGTTATCAGCTTTATAACAGAATGCGTGTTAATATTGATAACAGAGATGAAAATGTTACCTTATATTATCTTGCAGACGGCAAGTTGGGCGATACAAAGATTAAAAATACGCTCAAAAACACAATGTTCAACGCCTGCGACGCACGCATTTCAAAAACAACAACCGACGGCGACTATGCTTATTGGAATCTTTACGGATTCTCCGTTAATGATATTACTTATAATAAGAGCAGCGGCAAATACTGCTATCGCATTAAGTTTAAGCTTTACTATAATGCAACAAAGGCGCAGGAGGAAATGGTAGACAAGGAGGTTGCAAAATTTGTAAACTCCGTTGACACCAAAAAGCTCAGCGATTTTGATATTATGGTAAAAATCCGCAACTATATTTGCGACAATGCACAGTATGACTATGCGGCTGTCAACAACAGCGTAACACTCCAGTGGAGCAACAGGTATGCATATGCTTTTTCGGCATACGGAATTTTTTGCAGGGGCAAGGCTGTCTGCCAGGGCTATGCGCTCGCTTTCTATCGACTTGCAAAGGAACTCGGATTTGACTGCCGTTTCGTTTCGTCCGACCCGTCAGAGGGCTGTCATGCCTGGAATATAGTTAAGCTCGACGGCAAGTTCTATTTTGTCGACTGCACATGGGATGACAGCTCAAGTTACGGCGACGATTTGTTCCTCACAACATACAAGGGCATTCGCTATTATGACACAAGCAACGACGAGCATTTGCTTGACCGGACATATTACAACAACGCATATTTCAAAACGAATTATGAAAAATATTTTGCAACCGAGGAATATAATCCGTCGGCATCGGGCGTTCTTTCAACGGCAACTGCCTATGTTTCGTCAAAGTCATATTCATACACCGGCAACAATGTTACACCGGGCGTAACGGTTAAAACATCGTCGCAAACGCTCCAAAAGGGTACCGATTACACCGTTTCGTATTCAAATAATAAAGCAACCGGCTTGGCAAGCGTCAAAATCACAGGTGTGGGAAAATATGCCGGCTCGTCGGTAGTGCGCAATTTTTATATTAATCCGTCTGTAATGTCCGCTCCGACAGAAGCGGCAACAAGTGCGTCATCAATCACGCTCAAATGGTCAAAGCCGAAAAGCGGTTGCACAGGCTATTGGATTTATCAATACAAAAACGGCGCGTGGACTTGGATTAAAACAATTTCGAACCCGTCAACACTTCAGTACGAGGTGCCGAAACTCTCTGCGGCTACAACCTACAGCTTCAAAATCAAGCCGTACAAGAGGGTCAACCGCCGCAATCTTGCACCGGGACTCAGCTCGGGATTTGTTGCTACAACACGCCCGACAGGAGTTAAACTCTCGTCGCTTTCAACATCAAAAAAATCAGTTACGGTCAAGTGGAAAAAGGTTGCTTCATCGGGCTATCAGGTGCAATATTCAACCTCAAGCTCAATGAAAAAAGCTAAAAACACCTACACCAACAAAAAAACGCTTTCCAAAAAAATATCTTCGCTCAAAAAGGGCAAAAAGTATTATTTCAGAGTTCGCGCATATAAAACATATAAGGACGCATCGGGCAAAAGCCGCACACGCTACGGTTCTTGGAGCAGTAAAAAGGCAATCACCGTCAAATAATCTGTGCCGAGCGCAAAAAACTCTTGATATGCCGTGCCCAAAGTGGTATTATAGTAAAAATATTTTTATATATTAAAATTTTTAATACGGAGGATAGTATATGAAGGCTTACAACGAAAAATTTGTAAAAGAAGGACTTACATTTGACGATGTTCTTTTGATTCCGGCGGAGAGCGATGTTACACCCGATATGGTTAAGTTGCAAACAAAGCTCACAAATAAAATCACATTGAACATTCCTCTTATGACTGCCGCAATGGATACCGTTACCGAGTCGGAGATGGCAATTGCCATCGCGCGTGAGGGCGGCATCGGCGTTATTCACAAGAATATGACAATCGAAGAGCAGGCAACAGAGGTTGATAAGGTTAAAAGATCCGAAAACGGCGTTATCACAAATCCGTTTTATCTTTCACCGAATCACACAGTCGAAGATGCCGACAAACTTATGGGCAAATACAAAATCAGCGGTGTGCCGATTTGTGAAGCCGACGGCACTCTTGTAGGTATTCTTACAAACCGTGACCTTCGTTTTATGACTGATTTCAGCGCCAAAATCGCCGATGTTATGACTCCGAAATCGGAGCTTGTTACGGCTATGGCAGGCACAACTCTCGATGATGCCAAAAAAATCCTTATGAAATCAAAAATCGAAAAGCTCCCTCTTGTTGATAAGAACGGAAAGCTTACAGGTCTTGTTACAATCAAGGACATTGAAAAGGCTGTTAAATATCCAAACACTGCCCGTGACTCAAAAGACCGTTTGCTTTGTGCCGCAGCTCTCGGTGTAACGGCAGATGTTCTTGACAGAGCAAAGGCTCTTTATGATGCAGGTGTTGATGCATTCGTTCTCGACTCTGCTCACGGCCATTCAAAAAATATCCTCGCAAATGTTTCAAAAGTTAAAAACGCATTCCCCGATGTTGAGCTTATTGCAGGCAATGTTGCAACAGCAGACGCAACAGAGGCACTCATCAAGGCAGGCGCAGACGCTGTAAAAATCGGTATCGGTCCCGGCTCAATTTGCACAACACGTGTTGTTGCCGGCATCGGTGTTCCGCAAATCACGGCTATATATGATTCTGCCGAAAGAGCAGACAAATACGGTATTCCGGTTATCGCCGACGGCGGTATCAAATACTCGGGCGAAATCGTTAAGGCTCTTGCCGCAGGCGGCAGCGTAGTTATGGTCGGCTCGCTTGTTGCAGGCTGTGACGAGGCACCCGGCGAAACAGAAATTTGGCAGGGCAGACAGTTCAAAGTTTATCGCGGAATGGGCTCGCTCGGCGCAATGAACCACGGCTCGGCTGACAGATATTTCCAAAAAGGCTCGAAGAAATTTGTTCCCGAAGGCGTAGAGGGCCGTGTTCCTTACAAGGGATCTCTTTCCGACACCGTATTCCAGATGATGGGCGGTTTGCGCTCGGGTATGGGTTATGTCGGCTGTCACACAATCGCTGAGCTTCGCGACAAGGCACAGTTCATCAGAATTACAGGCGCAGGTCTTATTGAAAGCCATCCGCACGATGTTTACATCACTAAGGAAGCACCAAACTATTCAGGCAATAAATAATAATTTTTTCGGAGCGGATTGTTGTCGATTCAGGATTTTCAAATTCTTTTGTTATCGTTCAGTCCGCTCCGTTATGATTTTCGGAGCGATTCGGTATGGCAGAAAAACTCACCCGTTGGCAGAGATTTAAGCGATTTTTAAAACGAAATATGACGCCGACATGGGCAAAGCACTTTTCTTATCAGGTCGCATCGTTTATCATTTCGGTGGCGCTGATTGTCGGTGTCGGCAATTATGCAATCACAAAGTCTTATGAGGAAAGGAATTTGTCTTTTATGGACGGATTTACCATAACCGCGCACACCGGCGCATTCTCCACTGCGGATAATTCGCTCGATTCCGTCAAGGCGGCGATAAAAAACAATGTTCAGGTGTTTGAGATTGATATTCGCCTGCGCCCGAGCGGAACGGTTGTTATGGGCCACGATATTATGGTCACAAATAACGACGGCGTTCAGCTCACCGAGGCGTTTGAATTGCTTAAACCGACAAATATCCGCCTCAATCTCGATATTAAAGAAACAAAAGCGCTAAAGCCGCTTTATGATTTGATTATTCAGTATTCAATGACCGACCGTGTCTTTTTGACCGGAATTGAGCAGTCACAGGTTGACGCAGTAAAGGCAAATTGTCCGAATATTGATTATTATATCAATTGCACACCGAGCAGAATCAGAATTTTTGACGACGATTATCAAAAAAAGCTGATTGCTATGCTCCAAAAAACAGGCGCAATCGGCGTAAATTGCAAATACACATATGCATCACGCACACTTTCAAATCTTCTCCACAAAAACGGTTACAAGCTTTCGGTTTGGACAGTTGATACCGAGCGCCAAATAAAGCGCGCTCTTATCATCAAGCCGGATAATATCACTACCCACAACCCCGATATGATACAGGATGTAATAGATAATTGGGGCAAATAAAAATATGCCAATACGCAAGTATTGGCATATTTTTTTATTTCGACCTCTAAATCCCTCACCCTTATATTAATACTTTATCAGATTATACAATATCCAATCAACAATAAAAGCCTCTTGTCAAAATTTATACAATGTCGGCGAAAAGTCATTTTTGCGACAAGTGTATATGTTTGTATGATTACTTTTTTATATTGATGATTTACAATTAGTAAAAACGAATTATACAAATAGTTTTTGATGAGGTGATGATTATGTCAAAATCAAAAAAGAAAAAAGCCTTTTCAATCGGAAAGGCGGCTGTCATAATCGGTGTTCTTGTAATTCCGCTTTTATACAGCTACTTTTATCTTGAAGCCTTTTGGGACCCTTATGCTCGGCTCGACAGTGTGCCGGTTGCAGTGGTTAATCTCGATAAAGGCGCAACCATTAACGGCAAAACACGAAATGTCGGCGAAGAAATCTGCGATAATCTCAAAGAGGACGGCTCACTCAAATTCGATTTTACCGATGCCGACACGGCAAAGGACGGCGTATTAAATCAAAAATATTATGCGTCAATCACAATACCGGCCGATTTTTCGAGTAATATTTCAACCGCATCTGAAAATACAGAAAAATTGCACTCAAAAATAATTTATTCGGCAAACCAAAAGAAAAATTATCTTGCCGCGCAAATACTTGAAAATGCAATGCCAACTATCAAAGACACCGTAAATTCAAGTATCGACAAGGAAATTATTCAAACTCTTTCAGATAAATTAAACAGCGTGCCCGACCAAATGGGCGAGCTGCAGGATGGTTTGAATCAGCTTTATGACGGCTCGTCAACACTTAAGGACGGAACAAAAAAGCTTGATTCGGGTGCAACCGATTTGAAAGACGGCTCAAAAACTCTTTCAGACGGTGCCTCACAGGTTTCTGACGGCTCAACACAGCTTGATTCGGGTATTTCAAGACTTAAAAACGGCACGGATACCCTGAGTGCGGCGGCTCCGACATTGGCGCAGGGCGTCAGTGTTCTTAATCTCGGCGCATCAAAGCTCAGCAACGGCGCCGCATCGCTTAAATCGGGTGTCAGCGAATATACATCAAATGTATCAAAGGCAAGCGCGGGCTCGGCAACCGTTCAACAGGGCATTTTGGCTTACACAACAAACGCAGCGACTGCATCGCAGGGTGCAAGCGACCTTTACAAGGGTGTAAAAAAGGTCAGCAGCGGTGTTGATTTAATTACATCAAATGTTAAAGACTCCATCTCAAAGCTTAATGACACAGCATCCGAGAAAAAGCTTAAACAGCTTGAAAGCGGCTCAGCAAAAGTATCAGGCGGACTTAAAAATCTTGATTCGGCATATGATACAAGCATGGCAGACATTAAGCAGGCACTTATCGCATACGGTAAAACCGGTAACGAGCAATACCTTGCGGCTGCAGAAAAGGGAATTGATACAATTTCTAAAAATATTACCGCTCTTTCAAGCGGCGCAGGCGAAGTCAACGACGGTGTAACTCTTGTTACAGGAGGCTTGCGCACGGTTAAATCAGAAACACAAACGCTTTATGCAGGATTACAACAGGCTCAGGCAGGCTTTGGCACAGAAAAGACAAAGGAGACCGTTCTTTACGGCGCATATAATCTTTCGGCAGGATTGTCTGTTTTGACATCAAATAATGATACACTCAACACAGGCGCGGCAACACTTTCGGCAGGTTTGGGACAGCTTGCGGCGAACAATAACGCACTCAATTCAGGTGCATCACAGGTTGCAGACGGAGCATCACAGCTCAGCGCAGGCACCAATACGCTTAATGCAAATGTTCCGAAATTGATGTCGGGTATCGGACAGATTGCAAACGGCGCAACACAGCTTAAAACAGGCTCAACCGCATTAACCTCGGGAGCATCGCAGGTTGCCGGAGGCGCAGCTGATTTGTTCAACGGTATTGTTACTCTAAAAAACGGCACCTCATCACTTGATTCGGGCGCAGAAGAACTTAATGACGGCGTTAAAACCGCAAAAGACGGCGTGGATGACTCCGTTGCAGATACAAACGAGCAGCTTAAAGCTCTCGACGGACTTGCCGATTATGTAGGTGATGAACCGGTTAAAACCGAAACAGAGTATGTTCAGCCGGTTGAAAACTACGGCTCGGCATTTGCTCCGTACTTTATGTGTCTTTCACTTTGGGTTGGCGGATTGATGATTTTCTTCGGTATTTATCTTGACTATAAGAGAAAAATTCCGTCACTTTCAAAGGACAGTAAGTATCCTGTTCGCCGCGGTCTTGCATTCATCGGAATCAGTGCCGCTCAGGGCATAGCTCTTGCATTGATTATCAAGTTTGCACTCGGAATTGTTGTTAATAACTTTGCGCTTTTGATTGCATCATGTATTCTTGTTTCGCTGACATTTATGGCGATAATTCAGTTCTTCCTGATGTTCACCGGTAATATAGGAAAATTTGTCGCACTCTTCTTGCTGATTCTTCAGCTTACATCGTGCGCAGGTACATTCCCGATTGAAACTCAATCAAACTTCTTTATCGTCATCAATAAATTCCTCCCGATGACATATTCAACACAACTCTTTAAAGAGGCTATCAGCGGCACGGCAGGCAGTTGGGCAGGCAAAAATGCACTTGTTCTTATCGCATTCCTCGCAGTATTTGTAATAATTACTGCAATCGGAATGGTAATCGAAAAGAAAAAGTCACAATCCGCTCCTCAGTCGCTTGAGGCATAAACAAAAAGGAAAAAGATGTGCTCCGTAAGGAACACATCTTTTTTGTTGTCTTATAGGTGAAAAAATAAATCTCCGATTCAACCGTTTGGGATAAAAAGCTTGGAAAAATAAAAGTGCTCGGTGCAATGCGAAAGTATTGGCGAAAAAATAACCTACGAGCACAACGGAAACGGTTTGTCAAGAAAGTTTCCAATCGCATATTTTGTTTGATTATTTGCTTTATATGTACTAAGATATACAGTGACGGCATATTCAAAGGCGATAAAATGAAAATTTTGATTATTCAAAAGTGAAAAATACGGTTTGGAGGTATGAAAATGATAAACAGGTTACATTTAGCAATGATAGATTTATACGCCGCAGATGCAAAAAGGATACAGCATTTTTGCAAGGTGCACAGCTATGCAAAGCTGATAGCCGAGGCGGAAAAGGTTGATGAAAAAACTTTATTTATAATTGAGGCGGCGGCGCTCACACACGATATAGGAATTCATTTTTGTGAAGAAAAATATGGCAACTGCGACGGAAAACTGCAGGAAAAGGAAGGCCCTGCAATAGCTAAAAACCTGCTTAAAAAATTGAAATTTGATGATAAAGTGTCCGAGAGAGTGCAATTTTTGATAGCACATCACCACACATATGACAATATAGACAAAATCGATTGGCAAATTATTGTTGAAGCGGATTTCCTTGTTAATATGTTTGAAAACGGCGTTTCAAAATCAGCTGTTCAAAATGCATATGACAAAATTTTTAAAACCGCCGTCGGCAAAGAAATTTGCAAAAATATGTTTGGAATTTAATTTTTTTGACAAACCAATACCTTGCTTTTTTCTTTTCGTTAAAAAAATTTTTGTTTATTTTTACTGTAGACAAATGTTTTTTTGAGTGATATAATTTGGCTGATTTTGAAAGACAGGAGGCGAATTTATATGGACAGTTGTGATAATCGAAGTATCTTTGGCGATGGGCAGGAGCCGATGAGGATTGCAAGTGTATGTATTTACTCGCTTTAATTAATATTTTTTTGGCCTTATCCATCGTAGACAAAGAATATCACAACTATTGTTTTGATTGTGTGCTTTACACGATGGTTTTTTTATGCCCTTTTTTGGCGGAAACGGAGGCTGAAATGGAAAACAAAGTATTAAAAGCTCCTAATGTTACGGACGAAATCATATCCGTAATAAGGAGCAATTTGGATAGAGACGAACTTATTGAAAAGCTTAATGACTACCACGAAAACGATATCGCTCAAAGCTTAGAGTATTTGACTAAACAAGAGCGTTTGTCGCTTTATGATATTTTGGGCGACGAGTGGGTGTCAGATATTTTGGCTTATGTCGAGGAGCCGGAGCAGTATATCGATGAGCTCGGTGTTAAAAAACTCGCCGATATTATTAATGAAATGGACTCCGACGATGCGGCAGATTTGCTTGAAAAGGTTGATGAGCGCATTAAGGAAAAATTGCGCCCGAATCTTGACGATGATGTCAAGGCGGATATTCAGCTTATCAATTCGTATGATGAGGACGAAATCGGCAGTTTGATTACAACAAATTATATCTGCATTTCAAAAACACTCGATATTCGTTGTGCAATGCACGAACTTATTCGTCAGGCAGGCGATAATGATAATATTTCAACGATTTATGTCACTGATGAAAACGGCAAATTCAGCGGCGCAATTGATTTAAAGGATTTGATTATCGCAAGGCAAAACGATTCGCTTGATTCGCTTATTACATATTCATATCCGTATCTTCTTGCCGATGAAAAAATATCCGACTGTATTGAAGAAATAAAGGATTATGCCGAGGATTCGCTCCCGGTTTTGAATGGCAATAACGAAATAATCGGCATCATTACAGCGCAGGATGTTGTTGAGGCGGTTGACGATGAAATGGGCGAAGATTATGCAAAACTTGCCGGTTTGACCGCAGAAGAAGATTTGAACGAAACAACAAGACAAAGCATAAGAAAGCGTTTGCCGTGGCTTATTATTTTGTTGGTTTTGGGAATGGCTGTTTCAAGCGTTGTCGGTGTTTTCGAGGGCGTTGTTGCAATCCTTCCGATAGTTATTTGTTTTCAGTCGTTGGTTCTTGATATGGCAGGCAATGTCGGCACCCAGTCGCTCGCCGTTACAATTCGTGTGCTTATGGATGAAGAACTCGGAGCAAAGGAAAAAATCAAATTGGTGTTTAAGGAAACAAAGGTCGGAATTGCAAACGGACTGCTTTTGGGCATACTCGCGGTTGTATTTCTCGGGGGTTATATCCATTTATTTAAAGGATATGATGTCGCTCACGCATTTTTGATTTCGTTTTGTGTCGGTGTGTCGCTCCTGCTTGCAATGACAATATCAAGCCTTGTCGGAACGCTTGTACCGATGTTTTTCAAAAAAATAAAAATCGACCCGGCAGTTGCGTCCGGGCCGCTTATTACAACCGTTAATGATTTAGTGGCAGTTGTTATATATTATGGTTTGTCATGGGTGCTTTTGATTAATATTGCGCATATAGCGTGATTTTTTCGTCGAAACACACTCGTCGAAACACACTCCGTGTTTAAACAATTTTGCAGAGCAAAATCGTAACAAACACTTCGTATGTTTCTCCTCTCAAAAACTGCCGTACAGTAGTGCGTCGGTTTTTGTATTATGGGGTTCGAGTCCCGACAACCCGAAATAATAAAAATAGCGAAGCAGATAAATATCTACTTCGCTTTTTTGGTACGCCTCGTCCAAACATATTCCGTATTCAAACAAATTGCCAAGTCAATTTGTAACGAATACTCCATATGTTTCTCCTCTCAAAAACTGCCGTACAGTGGTGCGTCAGTTTTTGTATATGGTGTGCTACGCACACAATCACAACATAATAAAAACGAGGAACATTCTAAAGAACATTCCTCGTTTTTGGTACGCCGGAAGGGACTCGAACCCCCGACCTACTGGTTCGTAGCCAGTCACTCTATCCAGCTGAGCTACCGGCGCATATGCAATCGCTCATCGCTTTTGCTCAAATACTATAACATATTACAGAGCAAAATGCAAGCGTTTTTTGATTATTATTTGATTATTATATGGTGAAAATGTGTTTTGATTGAGCGTATTGTTAAATTATTGCCCGATTTTTATGCTTGTTGAGCATATTTCTGCTTTTGAGCGATGTATTCCTCGAGAAATCCTGCACAGTCTGAGCAAAGATCTGCACATGGGCGCTTTTTGTAATACTGCTGAGTTCGTTTTTCGGGAGTTGGCGGTGTTTTTGCCGCCTTGTCAAGCCCTAAAAGCTCGCGGCAAATGATTGAGCCGTTTGCTTCCTTGAATTTATTTGCAACGCTCTGAACATCGCAATAAATGCTTTTTTTATTGGCAAAATCCTTTGGGTCGCTGTATCCGTAAAGCATTGAGAGCACAAATGTTGCGCCCGAAATTGTGCCGCAAACCTCTCTCATTCTGCCGATTCCGCCGCCGAATCCGCAAACAGCCCTTGCAATTTGCGCCTCGTCCATACCGATTAAATCGGAAAAAGCCATTGCTACCGACTGTGAGCAATTATACCCCTGCAAAAAATATTCTTTTGCTTTTTCGCCGCGCGTCATTAATCCTCGCCTCCGTCTGCATTCGGAATATTGCCGCTTGTCTGTGACGGTGCAAATTTTGCTGTCAAATCAATGTTTTGTGACGCTTGGAATGAATAAGCACGGCTTGTGGACATAAGGGAATCGCCCGAATACCAGCCCTTAAATTCATATCCTTCATCGGGTGCGGCAACAACCGTTACACGCTTGCCGCTTTTGTAGCTTCCGCCGCCGCTGACAGAGCCGCCGCCCTCGCCGTCAACGCTGACCGATACCGTGTATGTCACCGGTGCGGTAGTGGTGGTTGTGGTTTGTGTAGGTGCGGTTGTTGAAGCCGTCGTGCTTTCCGTTGTAAATTTTGTTGTTGACGAATATGCTCTCGTCGAAGATGTGCTTTCGGTTTGTGATGTCGAGAACGATGAGCTTTCACTCGGGGTGTTGCTGCTCTTTTTGTGTGCAACGGCAAAAATCGTGCCCACGATTACGGCAACCAAAACAACCGATAAAACGGCTATTATTATAATTGTTTGCTGCTTTTTCTTCTTTTCCTGCTCATCATCGCCGTTAGGAGCCGGTGAACTTGTGTTTTGTGCAGGATTTGCAGAATATTCACCTTGATTTTGAGCGCTTTGGGAGTAATTTTGGTATTCTCCGCCCGGCGCACTTGCCGAATTAATGTCAAACACCTGCGTTTGATTTGCGGTGTTGTTCTGCTGTTCGTGCGAAGGTTCGTCTGTTATCGGTCCTTCACCCTCGTCATAAAGCGGTGAACCGCAGTTTTGGCATATATATAAATTGTCGTCATTTTCACATCCGCAGTTTCTGCATCTCATAAAAATCCCTCGCTGTATCATAATAGTGGTATATATTATGTATAATTGTATAAAAAACTGTCTTTTTTGAATTATAACATATAATAAATTCATAAACAACTGAAAAATGTTACAATTTTTTGAAAGTTTTTAATTAATTTTGAATTTTACTATTGACTTTTTGTCCGATTTATAATAAATTTAATATGTAATGTTTTCGATTTGTGTTATTTTCATTTATGAGAACATATATATCGTGAAAGGGGAACCCCAATAATGAAAAAAACAGTTAAAAAGATTTTGTGTGTAGTATTAGTTGCAGCAATTTGCGCAGCATTTGCAGGTTGTGCAAAAATGAACTATGTTACTAACGCAACCATCGGAGCTATCAACGAGATTAAGGCAGGCACTTGGAATCAAACAAAAGAGGAAGAGGGCGCTGACGAGGATAAGCCGGTTATCGACGAGCTTAAAGCAGGTACATACGGCGGTGTTGAGTTCAAGACAAACGATGATGTTGCTAAGTATTATGTAGAAGCTTATAACTATACTAAGACATTAACAGCTACTTATGTTGATAAGGACGGCAAGGATTGCACTTTCTACAAATTGCTCGGCGATGAGGATTTGAAGGTCGATAATATTCTTGTTGACGGTCAGAAAAACTCAACTATTAACAGCCTTGTTCCGGGTATTGTTAACGGCTTGTTTAAAGCAGGCGTTTACGGCCTTGTTCCTTGTAACAACAGAGATCCTAAGCTCGACAACAACAGCGAGGGTGTTAAAGAAGGTAAGGAAAAGAATGCGCATGACTACAGAACATCAACTCTCACAGGCGATGATATTCTTGCATCAAATGTAAAGGATAACAAAGACGGCACAATCACCCTTACAATTCAGCCTAAGGCAGCTGAAATGTCAATGCGTGGTGATGACTCACAGGGCAGATTCTTTGAAGTTCTCGGTGATATCGGCGGCGCAGTAAGCCAAATTACTCTTCTTACATGGGCAGAAGGCGACGCTAAGGATAACGTAAAGGTTAACTACAAAGGCGGTACGGGTACAATCAAGATTAACACTTCAACAAAGGAAATCGTTGAGGCTGATTATCAAATGAATGTTAAGGTTGCCGTTTCACACGCAAATGTAACCGTTATCAGAAATAAGAACGCTACTCTTGACATCACTTACAAAAACCACTATCCTGCATCAGCTGATTATATTTACAAATCAAAGCAAATCAAACTTAAATAATTGATTTAATAATTTCAAAGCCGTTCTGTCGAACGGCTTTGTTTTTTGTCAAATTTGATTTTACCAAAATATATAATTGTGAACAAAATTAAAATATTATTGCCAAAGCACGCGCTATATAGTATAATTGTTTCACTATTAAAGAACGGAGTATTTCTATGAGCGATAAAATTCCAAATATGGACTATGATGCCGACGAGGTTATCGAAAACTTCAAGTCAAAATTCAAATGGCCCACAAAATCAACGGATGTTGAGGTTGTTGTAACGCCTCCGAAACTTCCGCTTAAAATCTTGATTTCATTTTTAATCACAGCGATTGTCGGCTTCGGTGTGTATTATATGATGATTCCTGCACTCAATTTCAAATCAACCGATTTTTATGTATTTTTGCTTATCCTCATTGCTGTTTTTTGCGCATCTTTTGCAATCGTTATCGGTGCACGCAAAAAGGTTGAGCGCAGAGAGTATGCAAAGAAAAAGTCTATCATACCTTTGATTATTGTCGGTGTGTTGCTTGTTGTTATGGGTGTCGGCTTTGTTGTCGGCTGCACATTGTTCAGAGCAACCGATTACAGCAATATTATGCAAGTTAAGAACAGCAATTTCTCTGAAGATTTCAAGGATATTAAATACGACGAGGTTCCTCAGCTTGACAGTGCAACGGCAGAGGCGCTTGCCGATCAGGAACTTGGCTCTCTCGATGAATATATGAGCCAGTATGTTGTATCATCTGTTTCAACTCAAATCAACTTCTCCGGTCAAATCGTCAACGCAGGCGACGGCAGAACAATCAAATTTGATAAGGACAGTCCGGTAAGGGTTGCGTATCTTGAATATGCCGATGCGTTTAAGTGGCTCAACAACACAAAGCACGGTATCCCGGCGTATATGGTTATTGATGTTGTCAACCAAACTGCATATGCCGTTGACTGCGCAAAGCAGTTCGGCTCGGGAATCACATATTCTCCGTCGGAACTTTTCAACGAAAAACTTGTTCGTCACCTTCGTTTTCAGTATCCGAGCGCTATTATGGATACTCCTAATTTCGAACTTGACGACAGCGGCCATCCGTATTGGATTACTCCGGTGCTCGACAAAACAATCGGTTTGTTCGGCGGCACAGATGTCAAGGGCGTAATCATTACCGACGCTTTGAACGGTAAGAGCGAATATCACGATATTGATAAAATCAAATCAGACAAGCAATTCAACTGGATTGATGTTGTTTACAGCGAAAACCTCATCGTTCAGCAGTATAACTATCACGGCAAGCTTTCGGGTGGTTTTTGGAACTCAATTTTCTTCCAGGACGATGCAAATGTTGCATCTGACGGCAACGGTTATATTGCACTTAACGGTGACGTTTGGGTTTACACAGGCATAACCTCGCTTAAATCCGACACCTCAAACTTCGGTTTCATTCTTTGTAACCAGCGTACAAAGGAAACACGCTATTATAAAAACGGCGGTGCAAAGGAAAGCTCTGCACAAGGCTCCGCAAAAGACGCTGTTCAAAACTACGGATACAGCCCGACCTTCCCGATACTGCTTAACATCGGCGGCAAGCCAACATACTTTATGTCGCTTTACGGTGATGATTTTACGGTTAAAGGCTATGCTTATGTTAGCCTTAACGATAAAACCATTGTCGGCTATTGCGTAATGGAGGGCGAATACAGCAAAAAGAACGCCTGCCTTAAAAAAGCAAAGGAAAACTATGAGGCGGCCCTCACCAAGAAAGGTCAAACCGTAACGGATGATGACGATTCATCGTCAAATTCATCGTCAAACGAAGCAACAACACAGCCGTCAACCGGTGATAATACTTCTTCATCAACAAGCGGCGCAACCACTGTCACAGGTGAGGTAACTGATATTAAAACAACCGTTAACAACGGCAATACGGTATTTTATCTCAAGGTCAACGGCAAATATTATTATATTACCGCTACCGAGTGTATGGATGTTCTCCTTGTTGAAAAGGGCAACACCGTAACCGTTACATTTGATAAAGATGCCGACACATTCGTTCAGGCAAAAACGGTTAAAATCAAATAAACAAGTCCTGTTTAAAAACACCGCAGACATATCGTCTGTGGTGCTTTTTTATGCTTCGGCATTTACAAAATAATGATTATGTTATATAATCAAACTGAATAATAAATTATTGCGGAAATTTTTGTTGATTTTCGGTATGGAGGGGTGATGTATGAAAAAGAGGGTTGCGGCGGTAATTATTATTGTGATTGCGGCTGTATTGTGCATCGGCATTGGGGTATCGGCTGACAAGGTGATTTATCCATGCGCCAAAGCAAAAGCCGTTGAATATTTGTGCGATAAATACGATGCGGAAAAAAGCGAATTTAAACTTGTTGATCATCGCAACGCAGGCGCATATTGGGACGCCTCAAAGGACGAGTTTTTTCAACATTTGGCATGGAAAGATTTTGCGTTTGAGTTTGAATACAACGGCAAAAACTTTTATGTCAACCGTTGTAACGGCAAATTTTTCGACGATTATCAGCTTGACGATATAGAATTGTGGTGCACCGAATGGCTCCAAAGCAATGTTGACAAAAGCATAATCGGTGTCCAGCTGTCGGATGAAGAATTGCTTAATTATATGAATAATTGCGGAAAAGATTATGATTATACAGTTTCAAAAAATGATATAAATGATTTTTTAAACAACTATTCACACAGCGCAAAAAGCAATTATATTTTGAGTGTTTATTATTATGATGAAACCGTGGATTCGCTAAATCCGTCTGTTGACGAAAAAGCAATGACTCAAAAGCTGAAAAGCCGTCTGAATCTTGATGATAGAGTTACTGCGACATTTTTGCAATCCTCCGTTGATAAAAAAGAATATAAATCAAAGTGTTCAATGTGGTTTTTTGAAATAGCATAAATAAACTTGCTTAAAAATTAATCATTCTTTTTTGCTTAATTTAACGGAGGGGTGATGTATGAAAAAGAGGGTTGCGGCGGCAATTATTATTGTGATTGCGTCTGTGCTGTGCATCGGCATTGGGGTATCGGCTGACAAGGTGATTTATCCATGCGCCAAAGCAAAAGCCGTTGAATATTTGTGCGATAAATACGATGCGGAAAAAAGCGAATTTAAACTTGTTGATCATCGCAACGCAGGCGCATATTGGGACGCCTCAAAGGACGAGTTTTTTCAACATTTGGCATGGAAAGATTTTGCGTTTGAGTTTGAATACAACGGCAAAAACTTTTATGTCAACCGTTGTAACGGCAAATTTTTTGACGATTATCAGCTTGACGATATAGAATTGTGGTGCACCGAATGGCTCAAAAGCAATGTTGACAAAAGCATAATCGGTGTTCAGCTTAATGATTTCCTTGTCAAAAACTATTATGACGAAAACGGCAAAAACTATGCTGAAACCGTTGAACAGTCCGAGGCGGAGAAAATAATGTGCGGCTCGTCCTTTGATACCGATGTTTACTATCGGTTCGATAACGATTCAAATTTGACGCGTGACGAAATGTCGGCAAAAATCAGAGAATGTTTGGCGCCGAACGAGTCGCTTCGCGCGGTCAAATCCGATTTTGATGTAACAAGAAAAGATTACAAGCCGGATTTTGCAAATTGGTCTTACGGTTACAACAACAGCCGACAGGAGGGAATTTTGTGATTGCCCATATTTAAAAGCGGTAATAATTAACGGTGGAACAACCATTAATGAAGGTGCATTTTTGTGCGGTAATATCGTAACGAGAGAAAAGAAATCAGATAAAAACGACCATAATTATCCAATAAGCGAAGTCAAAATTAAAAGTGAAGATTTGGTTAATGCGGTAACGGATGAAAATGGATATTTTGTTGTATTTTCTTTAGAGGACGGTTATTTTCAATTCGTTGCAGATTATGAATATGGGTATAAGAGAACACTTACTGTGTCTATTAAAAATGCACCGATAATCGTGCCGACATCTATGAGTATGGTTAATGGTGATTGGGTTAAAGATGGGTATATTAACGGAAAGGATTTTTCAAAGTTTTTACACGCACAGCAGGGAGCCGATACTTCTATTGATTTGAAGTATTATGATATTAATAAGGACGGCATAGTGAATGATGACGATGTGAATATTGTTATGGAACTTCTTTCTTATACTCAGACAAAAGAAAATAATAATCCTTTTAATGTTAATTAACGAAAAATAAAGCGATTGCAGATTGAGTGTTAATCTGTAATCGCTTTATTTATTTTAAAAATTCTTTTACTTTTTCGATATTTTCAAGTCCATTTTGATAGCCGAGGCGATAAATGCTTTCAAGTTTTGCCTTGTCCTTTTCAAGCGTTGGGCAATTCAGCGGAGCGCTCGGTTGAATTACAAGCGCAGTGCCGTCTTTTTCACATTCGTGGACATATTGCAATTCCTCGTTATACATAATATGGCGGTTGGTAATGTCCTCGCCGATGAGCGGATATTTTTTAAACATCTTTTTCAGCTTTTGCGGTGCCGCCTGTTTAACATATCCTTTGTACTGCGTTAATATGACAACCGCTTTTTGACAGCCGTCATCAAGTGCACGCTCAAGCGGAATCGAATCGGCAAGACCGCCGTCAAAATAAAGCGTGTCACCGATTTTACACCCCTTTGTTGCTCCCGGGAGCGAACAGCTTGCCCTGATTTCCTCACAGCCTCTTTGACGCAGTGATTTAGGATAAAGATATTCCGGCTTGCCGGTTGTCGCATTCGTTACAACACAGCAGAAAACCGCGCCCGAATTTTCAAAATTATTCTGGTTCAGCGGATAAATGTCGTAGCTCAACTCGTTAAAAATCCAGTCGGCGTTTAAAAACTCGCCGTTCTTGAGCATATTGCCGACACCCATATATCTTTTATCGTTTGCGTAGTTGAGCATAATGTCGTGCTGACGGTGCAACATTTTGCCCAAAAACGATGCGCCATTGCAAGAGCCTGCCGAAACGCCGATAACATAGGGAAAGGTGATATTGTTTTCAATAAAAGCGTCAAGCACGCCGCTTGTATAAATTGAGCGGTTGCCGCCGCCCTCAAGCACAAGTCCGCAACTATACATGGTTTCACATCCTTATATCTAAAAAAAGACGACATCAGTCGTCTTTTTTCTTTTTTTAATCAAAATTTATTCAGCCTTTTTGGCGGGTTTCTTCTTTTTTGGTGCAGCTTTTTTCTTTGGCTCTGCCTTTTCTTCCTCGGCAGGCTGTTCAGGCTCATCCTTAACTTCGACAACCTCAATTTCATTGTCGCATTCAAAGAAATCGTTATCATCGAAATATTCCGGCTCGTCTTTAGCGGTGAGCTTCTTAATTGCTACATAAGCGGCAGCTGCAAGAGCGACCAAAGCAGCGATAGCACTGACTACTTTAAGTATTTTTTTAAAGTCCATTATACAGACCTCCTTATATTGCTAATAACATTATATATACAAAGCTAAATAAAGTCAAGAGAAAAAACAAAACTCCTGTGTTACACAGGAGTTGCTTTGTCTAAAACAATTAGTCCTTGTTAAGCTTATTAGCAAGGTTGCTCTTCTTTCTTGCTGCGCAGTTTTTGTGGATGAGGTTTTTGCTTGCAGCCTGGTCAATCTTTTTGATTGCATCGTTAACAACTGCTTCCTTGTCGTCTGCGTTAGCCTCGATTGCTGCATTAGCTTTTTTGATTGCTGTTTTAAGAGCAGAATTTCTTGCCTTATTGTTTGCAGCCTTTGTTTCGTTTACGAGAACTCTTTTCTTTGCTGATTTGATGTTTGCCATTTTTTTCACTCCTTTAACGAGAAAGATGGATATAAGGGCAGAAAATATAGCACTGCCTAATTTCTGTTTAATGCTTGAATATATTAGCACAAGTTTAAATAAAATGCAAGCATTTTTTTATTTTTGGGCATACTTTTATTGAAAATAACTCAAATTAAGGTGATTTTTATGGAAAATCGCACAGATTTGGCAGTTGAATGCTTTGAATCAGCCGAAAAGACTAAACTCGACGGAGTGATTGTGAGAGAGAATAATGCCGTCACCACCGTTGAGGTCACAAACGAAAACGGTGCGCGCGCGCTCGGCAAACCTAAAGGCAAATATGTCACGCTGAATGTTCAATCGTTTGTTACCGACACGAATGTTTTCGACGAACGGCTGAATGAATTTTCAAGCGTTTTGAAAACCGTCCTGCCGAAAAATGCCGCCTCCGTTCTTGTTGTCGGCGTTGGAAACGAAAATATCACTGCCGATTCTCTCGGGCCGAAAACAAACGATTATGTTTTGGCAACGCGCCACATTTTGCCTGATTTGCAAAAATCGCTTGCTGCCGATGATTTGTTTAATGTCGCCACGCTTACAACGGGTGTGCTCGGCGAAACGGGGATAGAAACAGCCGAAATTGTAAAAGGCATCGTTCGCCAAATTTCACCCGACTGCGTTATCGCTGTTGATGCGCTTGCGGCATCGTCTGCCGAAAGGCTCGGCACAACCATTCAGTTTTCGGACTCGGGCATCTCTCCCGGTTCGGGCGTAGGCAATCATCGAGACGAAATATCGAGCACAACGGTCGGTGTTCCCGTTATTGCGATTGGGATACCTACTGTTGTGAGCACCGGCGTTATAAGCGGCGACGGCAGCGACACGGCGTTTGTGACACCGCGTGAAATCGACAGAATTACCGAACAGGGCGCAAAGCTTATCGGTATGGGCATCAATGTGTGCCTTCAAAAAAGTCTTTCCGTTTCCGATTTGTCGGCGCTTGTGGGATAACCGCGAATTAAAACGCATATATATTTAATTGTATAAATTGTAGTTATATTTATATATTAATATACTTATATATGGGTGCAAAATGAAAAAGCAAATTATCGCGTTTATTTCAAATGTTGTCATAATTTTCGGTTGCGTGGGAATAGTCACAAATGTTTCCCCTTATTTTAAAAACGAAATATCATCGTTCAGCTCATCTGTTGTCGGTCTTGCAAATCCCGGTGACTCAATTGATAACGCAAAGTCAAAAATTTCCGATTATATTAATGACGATCGGTCAAACAATACTACTACCCGTGTTGAAAAAACGGTGCCGGCTATGAATGCGATAGGCTCAAAGGATAGCGATGACGATTGCGACATAACCGAAACACCGGCGGATATAGCAAAACTTATGAAAAAGGCAAAAAAGAGCTACTCTAAGGCGAAAAAACTCGGCAAAACCTCGGAGGGTGCTTATCAGGGCGGCGGAACAATAATTTCGTATAACGGCGTTGAAATTCAAAACAAAATTCCGTCCTCGTTTTACAAGCCGAATATTAAAAAATTACTTTCGCAGGGAGCGGATTTAAAAATTAAAGATAAATCAAAGCCGACAATTTTGATTTATCATTCGCACACTACGGAATCCTATTCGCTTCTCGATACGGGTTATTATACAGAAGCCGACTCGCGCTCAAACGATATTAATCGCAATATGGTGCGTGTCGGCGATGAGCTCGTCAAATATCTCGAAAAAGCAGGTTTTGTTGTTATCCACGACAAAGCAATTCACGATACCGATTACAATTCAAGCTACGATTCGTCACGCGCGGTAATCGAAAAATATCTTGAAAAATATCCCTCAATTGAGGTTACGATAGATGTCCACCGCGATAGCATTACATATTCAAACAAAACAAAGGTTAAGCCGACGGCAAAAATCAACGGCAAAAAAGCGGCGCGAATGATGATTATATCCGGCTGTGAATACGGCAGGGTTGAAAATTTCCCGGATTGGGAGGATAACTTGCGCTTTGATTTGGCAGTTCAGCAAAAAATGGCGTCGAGTTACAAAGGCTTGATGCGGCCGATTCTTTTCTCCGAGCGAAAATATAATATGTATGAAACTCATTCGTCCTTTTTGCTTGAAATCGGCTCTGACGGAAATACGCTTGACGAGGCGTGCTACTCCGCCAGATTGTTCGGCAAGGCTCTCGGCGAGCTTTTGAATGAAAAATATGTTGTTAAATAAGGAGTTTATTATTAAGGATATGAAAAAAGTTATTTGTATATTAATTATTTCGTCGATTGCTCTCACCGCAGGAGTGACCGTTGCATACTATAATACGAGTTCGCTCGGCTATGACAATGCGAACATATTATATATAGATAATGATATTATTAGAATATTTGATATGACAATTCAATATAAAAAGATTCAAAATAAAATAGAGAAAATTAAAAAAGATATAGATAAATTCTCAATTACAATATAAAGTTTGAAAAAGGCGGAATATTGGCTTGAATAGCATATATAGTGTATTATTGAGCGCATATTAAGCATAACTATACTATATGTTCAGCCAAAAAGGCAAGGAACGCACGGCAAGGTATGAAGAACATAAAAGTTTTTTGAAAAAAAGTGTTGACTTTTGGTGTTGAATTTGGTATTATGGCTAAGCCGTCGAGAGAGAGGCCACTACAAAACCTCACAAAACGGCGACAAGGACCTTGAAAATTAAACAACGATGAAAAGGAACCCGATTAATAAAGAGTTTAGAAACTCCGGGTACGAGAGTACCCAAAACAGTAATAACGTACAGGTTCGAAAGAACCGGACGAACGATTAAGATTAGTAGTTCCCGCAAGGGAATATTAATACAAAGTTTTAAGAGTTTGATCCTGGCTCAGGACGAACGCTGGCGGCGTGCCTAACACATGCAAG